>Ga0306925_10004987_pt1 | contig 12103 bp, 11 predicted proteins | sample flu12Cox44000176_FD_203755 | JGI IMG/M metagenome (GOLD analysis project Ga0306925, IMG submission 203755) | Lab enrichment of tropical soil microbial communities from Luquillo Experimental Forest, Puerto Rico - flux8day.12C.oxic.44.000.176 (v2)... | ecosystem: Environmental > Terrestrial >...
ACCACGTTTCTCCCGCCAGAGGCGAACCAGGGTGACTTCATCAGCGCCCATGATGATCCGGGCGTCAGAGCCGCCGATGAATGAGCGCCGATGCGAGTAGGGAATATTGCCTTGGCCTGACATAAGCTTTACTCCGCACACAGTGGATGATGCTTCAGGTATTATATTAAGCCTGAGCACTTGTCAATACCCCAGGTATTAAATTATGCCTAGAGTGCTAAAAAAGAGGACTCCTATCCTAACCAGCGAACTAATTCGCGCTGCTAGAGCGCTTTTGCGCTGGGAGCAGCGTCAATTGGCAGAAGCTTCCTCTGTCTCACTTCCAACCATTAAACGTCTCGAGGCTAAGCCCGGAGTACTGGTCGCCCATAATTCGACTCTGGCGTTGCTCCGAGCCGCGTTTGAAGCCGCAGGGGTCGAGTTTACGAACGGAGACCGACCCGGAGTGCGATTGCGTCAAGTCCATCGGAAGGATTGAGAGCCTCTAGCATCCAGCTACGCGGGCTCTTTGCTTGGAGCCAGCAATTCCGCTGGACGATGAGCCGGGACAAGTCGAGCCCGCCGCGCCTCGAGATTGTTATTTCTAGGTGAGGTTTTGAAACGGCGGCGTCGACTTAGGCTGTACGCCATTAGCACTCGCGAAACGTCCGTGCTATCTGCTCTTGGAGAGGCTTGAGCAAATACCGGAGCGCAGTACGCTCTTGTCCGGACAGACCTCGGCCGGCATCCCGGGAATGAGGCCAATGTCGCTTAGACGGGCGCCTCACCGGGCAGCGCAATGTGCTTCTGGAGGGGCGGGTCCCCCTGGGCAAGAATTCGGTGGGACCATTTACCTTCGGATAACCGCCGCTCTTAGCTTTAAAGACGCGTACGATAATCCAACTCCAAGGCACGAGGCCGCCGCATCGACCAAGAAATCGCTCATCCGTGCATGACGGCCGGGAACCCAATTTTGCGCAACCTCGATCGCAGCCGCGAATATTGGCAACGCAATTGTCAGAAGCCAGCCCCGACGCGGATAGCCCAACCCAAAAGCTATCCCGGTCGCCAGAAAGATCAGAAGATGCTCAAGATCATGTGTGGCGCCAGTTACTGGCCGAACGGATGGGGGGCCCAGGGATAGAACGACGATGGTCGCGGCGAGCAGCCAGGCCGCAGCCTGAAAAATCTTTTGCATATGAGGGCCACCGTGTCTGACAAACCGCGCGAGCTCCATATACAGCATTGGGAACCCGGTGCAGAGTGGGGAAAGCTCAACATCGATCCAGTTCCAGTTGTGCGCTCAAGCTATGGCAGCAGACGTGGCTCAATAGCGAGCTTACCCCAACAAGCGAACGCGACACCCAGGCGCAGTCTGCGAAAACCGTCAGTAATGTTGATAGTCGGTCTCGTTGCCTTACTCGCGCTGAGCATTTGATTTTCCGCCCAGGGCAGTGGCGACTGGCGCCAAACCTCTACCCTTCTAAACCGTTAGATATATAGACGTTGAGGTTGCTTTTCCGGCAATCTACTCCCTGTTGGAGCTGGAGAAACAAGGCGACGCGCGCGACGAATTTCGTCCCCATCACAATTGCCGCAGCTGATATGCGCGGCGCGATAAATCTCCAAATCAGGAAGTAAGAGCCTCTCAATGCGGCAGTCATGCCTCAAGATGTTGATTAGACTGTGCCCGCGTGCGCCTGTGGTGAATAGTAGCGACCTTTTGGCGGCTATCTTCTTTTCACTTTTTTCGGTCCAACGCAGGCGCAACCACCAACGTCAAGCAGTGTCGCAGAGCTGCCGGGCCCCAGTCCCGCGCTCCACGCGGCGCCCTTCCACACTTGTGTGCGCAACTTCTACGTCGCCACGGTCTGCCTCGACCTCGGAGGCCCCAAGGACACTGTGACACCGAACTCGGGCGTGATTGTCAAAACAGCCGGCCTCAACACGGCTCGGGTAGCCTCACGGATAGCGGCGGAATTGACTGATCTTATTGCATCACCGACAAGACTTGCGGCACTTTCAGCCGGTGGAATGTCGAGGGCTACCGAGTTTCTTTTACACAATCGGGTTGCCCAATTCTATCGCGAAGCATGGAAATTTATCGAGGACCGTGGAGGTAACTCCTCGCCTGTGGCAGCTCACTCGTGTGCGGGCATGCCTATGCGGCGTACCTCGTGCAATCGGTGTCTGACGTGAGTTGGCTCGATCACCTCCGCGGCGTGCGGCGAGGGCGACGCCGCAGCGCAAAAACCTCTTACGACCAGCGCCCTCGCATCCTCCTCGTGGGGCCGATGCCGCCGACCAAAGGTGGCATTACCACTTTCATGTTGAATCTGATGGCCTCGTACCTCAATGAACAGTTCGAGTTTGTGCCGTACACCACGACGCGGCCGCCAAAACGCGATGTCATCGACAATTGGGGATACGCAACTGTTCTCCGCGGCGGAACTGTCCGTATATTCCAGGGAATCCTCTTGACCATTGGGCGCTGCATCTCCTTTCCGTACTTCGTCATCTCCCGTCGGATCGATCTGGTTCAAATACAGGCGTCCGATTATCAGGTGTTCTGGGAGGGAGTGATCTATGCTATCCTAGCGAGGGCGGTTGGTCGCCCGGTCTTTCTTCGGATCGGCGGCGCATTCGACCTGTTTCATGGCGGATCTCCGCGGCTCGTACAGCGGTGGATTGCCGCCTCCCTTCACATCCCCCAATGCGTCATTGCGCAGTCGCACTTCGCCTACGAGTATCTGCGGCGGGCCGGCCGAACGGGAAAAATCGTTGTGTTACCGAACTGGATTAGGGATACGAACCTGCCCCCGTTGGCGAGGACAGACTCACCCGGCCCGCTGTGTCTTTTTATCGCCAGCACCGAGGCTCGGCGTAAGGGGATCGAGGAGGTCGTCGAAGCCATGAGGCGTCTAGATACCTCCGGCTGTCCAGCCAGGTTTCATCTGGTTGCGATGACCCCATCACTCGTGGATCGGGTTGAGGCTCTGCACCTCAACAACACCCATGCAGTGGAGGGTCCGGCTGAGCACGGTCGGGTGCTTGAGTTAATGCGCAGGGCAGATGTGTTCCTCTTGCCCTCGCATGGAGAAGGATTTCCTAATTCGCTTGTAGAAGCAATGGCAGCCGGCATGGCTTCCGTGGTAACGGCCGTCGGAGCGGTTCCCGAAATGGTAGCGGATGGCGGCGCGCTCGTCATTCCGGTTGGTGACGCCGGAGCGCTGCGCGCCGCCATTGAGCGGCTTGCTGCGAGTCCTGAGCTGCGTCGGCGGCTCGGTGAAGAAGCCCAGCGAACGGTACGTGCCAGATATGTGCCGCCCTCTGCGCTGCCCCCGCTGGCTGACGCCTATAGGCGCATACTCAAGCAATCCTGATCTCACGGCCCGAGAACACCAGATCCGCGGAAATCCAGGGGGCACTTTGAGGATCGAGCACCAATCAAGCCATGTTGCCCACCGTAACCGCCGCATCACTAATCTCTAATTGGAAGCAAGGCGAGTAAGCGCATGCTGGGACGTGGAAGAGTGCGCCCGCGGCGGTTGCCGCCGTGGCGGAGGCGATGACCGACACTGCGCCCATCGCGGTCCAGACGAGGGCGCAGTCTTCGCCGATGCTGAGGCTTGGTTCGCGCTCGGCCGTCGTCTTTCGATTGTTGAATTTTCGCCGGCCGGGGCGCAACCAATGATTTCATCGTGCGGCCGCTCGTCACATAACGGCAGGTCTATAACGCCGCCGACCTTCGGCCCGAGCTCGAAGCAGCGGGACGGCGTTTTCGCTGGCATTGCGACACTGAGGTTATCGTCAAGGCGTCACAGTTTGGGGCGTTGAGGCGGCGGTCCGCCGTCTTATCGGGATGTTCGCGATCGCGCTGTGGGACCGGCACGCGCTCTACCTCATACGAGATCAATTTTCCAAAACACTAGGAAGAATGGAAACAGCAAAAGCCGCCAGATTGTCAGTAAGATGCCATTCAGAGCCCATAATCCCGTCACGCAAGATCGCGCCATAAAGCACGATGCGCTGGCTTATGCTGCTTCAAGTATATTTTCAGCTTTGATGGCATAACAGCGACACCAAAGATCAAACATGAGCATCGCCCAGAGCGTGGCGCTCCAGTCGCGCCTCCCGCGACTGTGCTCAGTTATGATCCGCTCTAGTGCCGTTCTTTTGACGATATGTTGAGTTATCGCCTGAGGGCAGAGCAAACGGTCCCGCATGAAGTCGGCTAGGTCTTCCTTGAACCAATACGGCAGCGGGACGGTGAAACCGTGCTTTGCCCGCCACAAGAACTCCGCCGGGAAGTAGCGCTCTAAGCCTTTACGCAGAACGAATTTTTGACGACCGCCTCTAAGCTTAGTACGAAAGCTCACACGGTTCATTAGTTCGCACAATCGATGATCAAGGAAGGGCGTTCGAACCTCCAGTGAGTGTGCCATACTCATACGGTCGACCTTCAATAGCATGTCGTCGGGAAGGCTGGCAGTTTGCTGCCATAAGGCGATGGCGCCAAGTGGCTCGAGATCAGGCGCGAACAACTCAGCGAAGATGCGCCTATCTGTCTGCGCCGACGCGATCGCTGCGAGATTTCCCGAAACTTCGTTTAGAAACGCGCGGCGAAAGATCGTTTGCTGCTTAGCAATAAAGCGATCTGGTGCCTCAAGCGCCGCATCTTCAATGTTGCGGGCCAGTCGAAGTCGCTTCAAACTATCACCGCCTAATAGCGTTGAAGTCCGCAGACCGGCGACAATCAGCTGGCGCATCAGCACCGGTACGCGGCGTACTTGCTCGCTAAGGCCATAGCTTCTGTAGACGTCGTAGCCGGCAAAAATTTCATCTCCACCGTCGCCGGAAAGCGCCACGGTCACATGCTTTCGCGTTAACTCAGACAGAAACCACGTCGGCAACGCTGCCGGATCGGCAAATGGTTCGTCGGCATGCCAGGCAATGCGTTCCAGCACGTCGACACTCTGTGGTCGCAGAACAAACTCATGATGGCGGGTGCCGAAGCGCTCAGCGACAAAACGTGCGTAGGGTCGTTCGTCGTAGCTCGCCTCCTCGAAGCCAATGGAGAATGTTTCAATCCGCCTTCCAGCGACTTCCGCTGCAAGAGCTACAACAGCGCTCGAGTCAACGCCGCCCGAAAGAAAGAAGCCCAAGGGGACATCAGAAATCAGTCGAAGCCGTATCGAGTCTCGCAACAGATTGATACTTTGGTCGATGACTGTGTCGGAGTCATCAATCTCATTTATCGGACGTGGCGGCCTCCACCACGTAGTTTCCACGGCGCCCGCGTTCGGAGAGAGTGTCAGCAGACAGCCTGGCCTAAGTTTATTGACGCTACTAATAATCGACTGACCACCTACGACGTAACCGAGTGTGAAAAAGCTGTACAGTGCGGATTTATCGATGCGTTTCTCCACAACGCCCGCCGCCAACAAAGCTTTCAGTTCTGATGCAATAAAGAACGCATCATGCGTTTCGCAATAATAGAGCGGTTTTTCTCCGAAGCGATCGCGTGCAGCAAAGAGCGTCCCGCGCTTAACGTCATAGATCGCGAAGGCGAACATACCGTTGAGCCTATTGAGAGCCGCCTGGCCCCATTGAAGCCAAGCAGCGAGCAGCACCTCGGTGTCAGAGTTTTCTTGAAAGTCATGTCCTAGAGCCTCGAGCTCAGTTTTCACCTCGCGGTAATTATAAATCTCGCCGTTGAATGCGATCCATGCCCGTCCGTCGCGGCTCGTCATCGGTTGCTTACCGCCTTTTAGATCGATGATGGCGAGACGACGATGGCCAATTGACACTGGCCCGACTTTTCTTTGACCGTGCTCGTCCGGCCCGCGATGAACAATAGATTTGTCCATACGGTCGAGAGTAGCTTGCGGAAGGAGGCCCGCGGTATTCTTGGCGTATGCTATGACAAAGCCGCACATCGGGCGCAGTCTATTTGATGTGACATAAAGATCTAGCCTTTCGGCCATGTCTGGAGATGAGAGACTCAAGAGATCATTTGGAAATGCACCGCTCGTTGAACTCTTACAGCTCTTCTAACCGACAGAATTCGGTTTGCAAATGGAAATTATGATTCGCCAAAAGGTAGTCCGATCTAGAAGGGAAAGAAGGGAGATTCATTTGTTCAGCTAGCACGACTTTTCGGATGTGACCAGCGGCGATGGCGCCGCACTGACGATCAAGCAAGGACGCCGTTGGATCTTATGGCATAAGCCGTAGTCATAGGCGTATCCTATGCGTTATCGAGCGACGCTACCTTTCCGTTCGAATGGTTGTGGCCCGCCAATTCAGATGCAGATTGGGCATGCTATTGCATAGCGTCGATGGATCCGGCATTGTTCCGGTTTGCTACGGCCGAGATGCCAACGAAGCTCGTTGTTAGCCATTACTTCGCTAGCGGCCGCGGCGCTCTGTGATCGATGAAATCATCGGACGGTTAGGAAATCATGCCTAGTGAAAAGGATATTAAGGCGTTCTGGCAAAGTACCCCCGTCGACGAAATAAACGCGGGCGATCTCGAAGGTCGTTTTGCTGGAAACTGGGCAAACGTCTTCGAGGCTTACGACAAGTGGCGCTACACGCATCAGGCTCATATTCTTCAGGCGCTTGACAAATTTGATTGGAAGGACCAGCGCGTACTCGAAATCGGACTAGGCCAGGGAGCCGATTCCGAGCAACTAATCCAGCGCGGCGCGCGGTGGTCTGGCATAGACGTGACACCTAAATCCGTCGAGCGCCTCCGGATGCGGTTGAAGCTTCATAACTTGCCTTATGACGCATTGCATGAAGGTTCGGTACTCGCTCTCCCTTTCGATGATGGGAGTTTCGATGCAGTCTATTCACATGGTGTACTTCACCATGTTCCCGAGATCCAATTGGCACAGCGCGAAATACGGCGTGTTTTGAAGCCCGAGGGCTTTCTCGTCCTGATGGTATATGCCCGCCACTCGTTGAACTATCATGTGTCGATACGGATCTTGCGGAGGGTAGGTTTGGTGACACTGTATTTTTTGCCGATTCCGGTCGGCGGGATCTATGCTGAGCACAAGCGTCTTGCTCGTGAAAATGGGATTTGGAATTACCTTAAGCTCTCGAACTTTGTCAACCGGTCGACTGACGGACCTCACAATCCCTATTCCAAGGTCTATCGAAAAAAAGCGATTGTTGAAGACTTTCCTGACTTCGATATTGTTCGGACGTTCAAGAGATGGATGCATGCGCCGCCCCTTCCAGTCCACGGAATGCCCGGAGAGAGCCTGCTCGGATGGCACTTGTGGGCGGAGCTTAGGCCGAAGTTGCCCTAGAGCGGCGCGTTCTCCCCGGAAAAAAAATTCGATGGGACTATTTTTCTTAGGCGGGGCTCGGACCCGGCCGACCGCGGAGGAAGCCGCGCAGCCGCCCTCGAAACCCTTGAGGCGTGAGCCAATAAGCCAAAAAAGGAAGGACGTCCCACGGGCTGGGAGAGCCATTCCGGAATGCCCGATGGAGGAGTTCAGGAAACGCCGTGTACGCTCCCTCCTGGGCCGCGCGAGAGCCGACAGCACCAAGACAAACGCCGCTATAGGCACGCTGGGTGATGATCGGTCGTATGCTCTCGAGCCAGTTGAGAGAAACCGCCCATGACGACGTGCGGACCGTCAGGGAAGGCCGCTGCACAGCACCTCCGGAACGGTTTCGATTCTCGCCCCCGCCTGTTTCAAAAGGCGCAAGACGAACTCCCAATCGTCGTGAGGGCTTCCGATGTTAAACGTGTTTTCACCGCTTTGGGTTATTCCAGCGATCTATGTCTTATTTAAAAGTTAGTGGTGCCCGGATCAGATCGCATGGATAGACTCGCTAAGGACAGGTCGAAAGTGAACTAGAACAAGCACCTGCATCAACCGCAGTTGTGGGCAGGAAATTAAACGGGGCAGCTATGGTGCCAAAATTGATGGCGGGGCTACCAGATTGCAGTGCGAAGTTGGTCCCCACAGGTTGTGTCGAAATCGTACCGACGCTGGTGTTGCCGACATCGACCCAAAGTGGGTTGGTCGCTTCTTGGTTGACGGTTGACGAATAGAAACGAGGAGAGTTTTGTCGATCAATTTCCGAACAGCCGCCCGTACCAGTGAGGTAAGTGACGTTGTTGGAATAATACTCTTCGATCCATGTCACAGTAGCGCCGCTGGAATGCGTTGCGGGTGTGGTTCCCAAAGCACCGCGTATCACCGTCAACGTCGTCGTTCCCCACCCCGCCGTGACAATCATCTGCTCGCTATCGATTTGAATTTGATTGCCCCCCGGCATGGAATACGAACCGCTGAAACGCAGATGGTTAGCTGCCGCTCCCCAGGTCGCACCCCCCGGCATGTTGGCGGCAGAAGATAGCGTGATCGACGTTTGCGACGTGCTTGTGATCGCGGCCCCTAACGTCGTCGTCCATGTCTGATGGTTTCCATAGATGCCCATTGCGCTATTGGTGTTGAGCGGTGCCGCCCCACAACGAGCATAGGATATGTTGTTGACGACAGTGGAACCGTAGCTGCCATTATCGTCCATATTGCCTCGGTAGGTTCCCGTTATGAACGTATCGAGTTGATTGTTGAATACCGAATTGTTTGCCATCGTGACATACGCCGAGGCGAACGCATGGACGCCGCCACCGCCGTTGTTGTAGACGACGTTGAACGCGATTAATCCGCCCCTGACATAGACGCAACTGCCGACGCAACTACCAAATTGATCACCCTGCCAGTCGTCGGCGATGATGCCGTTGCCGTCAGTCGAACCAGATGCACCAAAATAATTGTTGTAGATCACGTTCCATATTATGAATTGGCGGAAGCTCGTGCCAGTGTTGCCGGTCACTGGATTATTTTGGTCATCCGCAGTCAGCGTGTACGACGGAATCTCAATTGGCAGATAGTAACTGATGCCCGAGCCCTGGTAACCGCTATTCCCAGGATGAGAATTGTTGTAGATGGTATTGTGGACAGCGTAAAAGAACTCGCCTTCGTTCAGTTGCATGCCGGCTTGAGGAAATCCGCTTATGATGTTGTTGATAGCCCAGATATGATGATACCCGAGCGTGTTGTTGGCGTTGCCCCCGCTCGAATCGCTTCTAATTCCTATGCCGTTTGTGGGAGAGCCGGATCCCAAACCAGTGATAACAAAGCCGTCAATTATCACGTAATTGCTTGTAATAACGAAACCGGAACCGAACCCACTCTGTAGATTGATCATGCAGCCGTTAAGTGTCGTACACCGATAGACGACATAGCCGTTTGAGGCAGCATTATTTCCACCGTGAGTGATAGCCACGCCCACCTGGGAATATGTTCCGGGCTGCACATTGATGCACCAACCTGCGGAAGGTGCGGCGGCCTGCGCATGCGCTAGGGTCAACCATGGTCCATGACCACCGCCTACGGTAGCAGCAGTTCCGTCATTGCTGTTGCTGCCCCCGTTGGCCGCTGTAGCTAAATAACGGTTTGTCACACACGTATAGTACGGATTATTGAAAAGCGCTTGGCTCGGCCCCGGTGACTGAACCGTAGGCGTCCCGATCGTCACCGTTATGGTTTCGTCTTGGGTGAACGGAGCGGCTTGCGCTCCGGTGACTAAGAGCCAGCAGTTAAGGAGATAGAGTAGCTTCCAGCCGGGATGTCGTTTGGTCCCACGATCAGATCGCATGGATAGACTCCGTTATTGCTCAGCGCAAAGTTACTCGCATCGGCGCCGCCAAGGATCACGCTCCCACTCTGACAACCTATGACACCTTTTCTCTATATGACCGTCACGCGCGCGCGCATAACGGTGATATACAGAATACCGGTCAGAAGTTGTCAGCCCCCCTGGCGGAGGACCCCCACGATCTCCACACCATGGCAGACAGCTCCACAGAACGGGTCCCATATTGAGGACGGGCAAGCGACTCCGACCGGCCCCCCTCGGCCGGGCAGCGGCCCCCGGGAGGGAGTAGCTTGGTGCCATTTTCGGGAAAAGCCGCATTTTTATTTCGCAAGAAAGAAATACATTAAACTGTACCTTATCGAACAGCCGGTGGGGCAGCAGAAAACTGGATGTTTGGATAAAGCTACATGCCCCTAGAGCGCTCATCCTCAAAAGTCAAAAATCGCAGCACGCGAGCGATGATCCTTTGGGCCAGCCAAGTCATGCGCTTTGGGACACTCCGAGCGGGGCATGTTGACTGGAAGCGCCGTAGCCATCCGCGGATCACCGCGGGAATTCGGTTTCACTTGCGAAAGCGTAGGCCATGGACGATATCAGCTCCATCGTCTGGGAGATCCTGCGCTTGCGGCGGGGCAAGGCGGCCATCCTCAATGCTGCCTTCCGCGATGCATTGGTGCATGTTCAGTAGAGTAGCGCCTGCAATTCGGACAACCTGTCACCAAGCCGAAGGAGGCTGGCCATGAGGTTCCATGGATGGAGCACTCATAGGGAAGAAATCGAATTCATCATGGCGGCTGTGCTTCTGTGGGTGCTGATGATGGTCGCCATACATGACTTTGAGTTGAGGTCAGTGGGCAGCTTTAATTAACGAAAGCCGCGAGCGTTAATTCAATCAACTTTCTCACATTTGTGTAGCCGATGAATTGTGCCAGGGCATTCTGAACCTGCTAGCCTTGCCTTTCGCCGACACAACCGCTAGGTTGCACGCGGTTCATTCCACAAGTTGTGGGATCAATGATAATTCCGAAGCTTTCGACCGTCACCAAGGGTGCGCTTTCGTTCGTCCTGCCGGCGCTCGCGACCGTGCATGGCTATGACGAGCCGCTGGGGACCGTCTCGGCGGAGAGTTGCTACTCGATCTTCCTGCGCCATCTGACGTTGCTGCGGCAGGCCGGTGTCAACGAGATAGCGCGCAGCGTCGCCGAACTCGGGCCGGGCAGTTCGATTGGTGTCGGACTTGCCGCGCTGCTTGCCGGCGCCGAACGGTATTACGGCCTCGAGGTTGTGGACTTCACGGACCCGAAGGTTGATGCCGAAGTGCTCGACAAACTCACAGGCCTGTTCCGCCGCCGGGCGACGATCCCATCCACCGGCATTCACAGCCGGCGCTTTCCCGATCTCGACAATTACGACTGGCCGGAATGGCTCGATCTTGGTTCCAACACGGAATGGGAAAAGCGTGTGCAGAGCATCCGCAAAGACATCATCACGCGCGCCCGCTGCGTAAAGATCGCTGCACCCTGGACGGATCAGGTGACAATCGAACCCGCTTCCGTCGATTGGATCATCTCCCAATCCGTGCTGGAGCACGTGGATGATCTCGCAGGTGCCTACGCTGCGATGGCCCAATGGCTTCGCCCCGGAGGCATCGCCAGCCATCTAATCGACTTCCAATCCCACGGGATGACATCCGAATGGAACGCCCATTGGGCGATCGATGATCGGGTGTGGCGTATTATGCGCGGCCGGCGCCCCTACCTGCTCAACCGATTGCCCTATGCCGCCCATCTCGCCATCGCCGCGGAATGGGGCTTCACGCCGATCATGGAGATGAAAAACAAGCGATTTGACGGCCTGATCCCAGCCGATTTTGCACCTCGCTTCCGGAAAATCGGCGACGAGGACGCACGCACCGCGATGGTGTTCGTGATCCTGCGCAAAGACTGAGCCTATTGCCACGGAAAGAACCCGGCCGCGACAGCACCAGCAAGCTGGTGCCGCCCAGGTTCAACGTGGTCTGCGGCACCCCCGAATAGCCTTCCCACGCTATGAACCGAGATTCTCCAGATGAATCCCTAACCGGCATCAATGTTCGCATTTTCCTCGGCCCTCTTGCAAGACAGCCGCGAGGTGCTGACCGCTACCAGCACCTCGGGTAACCCGAACGCTTGGTCGAGGGTCTGATCTGGCCATTTCCCTGGCATTTGGACGCACTCCTTGACGCACTCCTTCTGTCGGTTGCTCTTGAATGCATGACATCGAACGTCTCACGCTAGCGCTGGTGGTGGCTGCGGCCGTAGCTCCGCGATGAGCCGCAGAATCTCCTGGAACATTTGCCGTGGGATGGCGACCTCGGCCATCCGGAAGATGAAATAGCGGCCGCGGCTGACGACCTTCGCGCCGATCTTGATCAGCTTGTCCTTCAAGGTCGTCA
>Ga0306925_10004990_pt1 | contig 12098 bp, 10 predicted proteins | sample flu12Cox44000176_FD_203755 | JGI IMG/M metagenome (GOLD analysis project Ga0306925, IMG submission 203755) | Lab enrichment of tropical soil microbial communities from Luquillo Experimental Forest, Puerto Rico - flux8day.12C.oxic.44.000.176 (v2)... | ecosystem: Environmental > Terrestrial >...
GTTCATCACGGCCAATCTCACACCCGCCGGGCAATTGAGCCGGTGGTCGGATGGCGAGATTTTCCGTGCGATCCGCAACGGGATCGACGCGGACGGGCACTGGTTGGTGATCATGTCGCTAACCAATACAGGCAGGTTGAGCGATGCCGATATTCAAGCTCTCATTGCCTATATCCGCGGTGTGCCTGCTGCCGGCGGACCGACGCCGAACCCGCCGGACCGGTTATATCCGCTCGGCCTCATCATGCTGGGTGCCGGCCTGCTCCCGGGCGTTAAGCCGGTCATCACGGGCACCATCACCGCCCCGCCCAAGGCAGCGACGGCCCAATATGGCGAATATATCCTCTCCTATCACGACTGCCGCGCGTGTCACGGCGCCAATCTTGGCGGCGGCGTGCCGGGACAGTTTGGCCCGATCGGACCCGGCCTTGGTCTGGTTAAGGAATGGAAGCGGGATGATTTCATTACCACGCTGCGCACCGGCATCGACCCAACCGGCCATCACATCGACGACCATCAGATGCCCTGGCGTGCGATCGGCAAGATGGATGATGAAGAGCTTGGCGCAATCTACGAATATCTCACGCGCCTGCCGGATAACCCCAACGGTACTGAGTTGGAGCGGCGAGGCTAAAGCTATTTCCCCAGCGTCGGCTGCACCCGCTGCTTGACAGCAGGCGTCCTCTTAGGACCAGCTCGCGTCATAAACGATCGCTCCGGGGCAGGGGAATGGAGTAGTATTATGGCTCTCGTGCTTTGGCCTGACGCTCCAGCCGGCCGGATCTGGAAGTGCATCGCGAGTTGCTGTCAGTGTTAGCCGACATCAGCTTCGGCGAACCAGGTTCAATGCAGAGTGCACTATGAAACGCTCTTGGCTCTTTTTGCTCACGGCGATGTTGTGCACCACGGCCTCGATAGCGGGCCTTAATCGCTCAATCGCGGGGAGCAGCGACATCGATCTCACCCAGTGGACGCCTCCTGATATCACCACTGTCGCGGACGATCCGTTTGGCACCCTCGTTAAATATGGGCACGCGCTTTTCACAGATACCGCGAATGAGATCGGGCCAACGGTGTCGGATCCAGCAAGACGCTTCGCTGGCAACAATCTCACGTGCCAAAACTGCCATCTGCAGGGCGGGACCCAACCATATGCCATGGCGCTCATAGGCGTTTGGGGGCAATTCCCGCGTTACCGTGCGCGCGAAGGGGTGGTCGACACTCTCGAGGATCGCATCAACGGTTGCATGGAGCGCAGCGTGAATGGCCGAGCGTTGCCGCTTGAGAGCCGCGAGATGACGGCGTTTTTAGCTTATATGCGCTGGCTGTCGACCGGCGTTCCCGACGGCGCGAAACTTAAGGGCGCGGGCACGTTGAGGATCAAAGAGCCTGCGCGCGCTGCCAATGCCGGTCGCGGAGCGGAGGTTTTTTCGCAGATATGCTCCGCATGCCACGGCGCGGATGGCCTAGGGCAACGCGCTCAAACCGGCGCGGGATATCAGTTCCCTCCGCTCTGGGGTCCCGACAGCTACAACAACGGCGCCGGAATGAGCCGGCTTTTGACCGCCGCGGGCTTATGCGATGCACAACATGCCCATCGGCACCGCGTTCAACGCCCCGGTGCTCACGGACGAGCAGGCCTATGATGTCGCGGCCTACATCATCAGCCAGAAGCGGCCAGAGAAGGCAAATCTCGACAAGGATTTTCCGATCCGACTCCAAAAGCCGATCGACACTCCCTACGGCCCCTACGTCGACGGTTTCAGCCTTGAGCAGCACAAGTACGGTCCATTCGGGCCGATCCGCGCAAAAGTGGAGGAGCTTGCCGCGGCGTCGCACACGGCCAATGCAGGTGAGCCGGACAATGGATCGGATGCATCCGAACGAGGGAGGTAGCCAACAACGACGTAGTCGACCTCAGAAGTCGCATAGCTGCGTCGGACCAGGATTGCCTTTCCAAAAAAGCGAACGGACAGCAGATACACCGACCTCTCTTCGCAATTCTCAATTGAATAGGTCTTCGCCAAAGTCGGGCCTATCCGCTGGCGTTCGAACGGTTCACGTTGGCACGCAGAAACGATCCCTGTCTCACGATCTGCCATTACGAAAAGCCGCTCTTTTTGGGCTCTTGCGCTGACATGCCAACTGCAATGCTCGCCGATGTCTCGCGATATCAAGCGAGACGCGCCGCAAGTGATATCGCATTAGAATTCGAAGGCGCGCAGACGACGTTCATGGCGCTCGATCTTGCGTCTAATCGGGTGGCGAACGGGTTGATCGCGAGCGGGATCAATCCGCAGAGCCGCATCGCTATCCTCGACAAGAACAGCGATACCTTCTTCGAGGTCCTCTTAGGTACAGCCAAGGCCAATGCGGTCCTCGTACCAATCAATGCGCGGCTCACGGTCGCCGAAATATCGTTCATTCTTCGGGACGCCAATGCGGAGGTTCTGTTCTTAGGCGAAGCCTTTGCCGCGATGGCAAGCGAACTTCGAGGCGAACCCTTAAAAGAAGTGGTTATGCTGAATGCCGACTATCGCAAATGGCGGGATGCCCAGCCCTCGACTGATCCCGAGCTGAAGTCGCTCCCCGACGACGTCTGCCTGCAGATGTACACAAGCGGTACGACCGGGCATCCAAAGGGCGTGCAGCTCACGAACAACAATCTTGGGCTTTCATCACCCAACATTTTCGATTCGTGGGGCAACTGGACGGCCAAGGACGTCCTACTCATGGCAATGCCGCAGTTCCACGTCGCAGGAGCAGGTACAGGGATTATGGCCCTGTTGGCCGGAATCAAGACGATCATATTCCGTGAGTTCGTTCCGCTTCAGGTACTGAAGGCAATTGAGCACTCTCGGGTTACACTGGCGTTCCTCGTTCCGGCAATGATCGGCGCGCTGATGTCAGAGAAGGCCATCGAGTCCACGGATACGTCTTCTCTTCGACGCATCATCTACGGAGCCTCTGCGATTGCGCCGGAGTTGCTGAAGCGCGCGCTTCAGACATTCAAGGATACCGGCTTCGTCCAGGTCTATGGCCTCACCGAGACCTCAGGAATCATCACTGCTCTTTCGCCTGAGGATCACGTCTCCGCGAACAGCCAAATCATGACTTCATGCGGGCGCGCGATCCCCGGTGTGGAATTGAGGATCGTCGATCTCGTCGGCTCGACCCTGGCCGCGCGGCAGGTGGGCGAAGTTGTTTGTCGCACAACCAAAAACATGAAGGGCTATTGGAATCGCGATGCCGAAACTGCAAAGACGCTAAGAGGGGGATGGCTTCATACGGGAGATGCGGGTTATCTGGACGAGGAAGGCTATCTCTTCATCGAGGATCGAATCAAGGACATGATCGTTTCGGGAGGGGAGAACGTCTACCCTGCAGAGATAGAAAAGGTGTTGATCGGCCATCCCGACGTTGGCGATATCGCCGTCTTTGGCGTTCCCGATGAGCGATGGGGAGAAGCGGTCAAGGCTTTGGTGGTGCTGAGAAACGGAGGCACTGCCGATGCCGCTGAAATTCTGCTCTATGCGCGAAAATATCTCGCCGGATACAAAATCCCCAAATCGGTGGATTTTGTTTCGCAACTTCCAAGAAATGCGACCGGCAAAATACTGAAGCGCGAGCTCCGCGAACCATACTGGCAGGGATACGCCAGGCGCGTTGGCTAGAGCGGCTAACAGGCGAGGTGTTGGTACTTGCGAGGTCCGTGGACCAGGAGGATCTTTCCAACGATATCCTGAAGGCGGAAGACTCGCGCTGCGGAGAACGGTCTCTAGCCGACACTTGCGTGCGAACACCTGGGCAAAAACCCTCTTGGGCAGCCTGCAGGCCGAAATCCCCGAGATCGGAAGTCGCCGGAGCGATCGTCGTGCAATTTAAGGGGGCGGAAAGGGCCAGAGGCCAGTCCATGATTTTCGCTCCGGCCTGCGTCCGCACGAAATGGGCTGTGAACGCAGCGGCCAGCTGAACCTGCAGCCTAAGTACACGAGCGTTGTAGCGATGTTGAATGTCGCCTCACGGTTGGGGCCGGGTCGGAGACATCGAACATGAATACTGGGAGATTGAGTAGCCTTTCGAAGCGCATTTGGGATGGATGGCAAGCCCTTGACGAAGGCTTCCACTATCGAGAAGGCGACTAACTTGCCGAGCGCGTTTCGCGCTTGGAGAGGGATGTCGAAGCGATCAAGGCAGCGTTACCTTCGACAATTTACACCGACCCGGCTCGAGAGCGTGGATAGAGCCGGTTCACATTCGATAGCGTGTGCCCGCCCATATGCCGCAATTTGGAAGTGTGCCTGCTCCAACGACTCCGGCGCGACCTCAAATCGGGTCGGCAGGCGGCTGGCAAAGGTTGCGCGGCAAATTCCGCGCCATCGGTTATTCATGCACGAAATAGGGATGTTCAATGATGTTCTGGCTGATTGCGTGTCTAGAGGATATCTCACGAATAAATGGCTCGGACCCCGCCACCACTCTGCAAGTTGCGCTACAGACTGCTTGAGCAAAGTCTACCGGGCCAGCGACGATAGGTAACCCGATGAGCGATTTGCTCTCATCAGTCCTCGAGGCTCACGGCGGTCTAGAGCGGTGGCAAAAGCTCAAGACCGGCGCCGCCACAGTACATTCGAGTGGCGAGCTTCTGGACAAGAAGACGCAAGGCGGCATCATCCCTCTTAGGTTCACAGTGTCCCTGCATGAACAGGCCGTGTCGATCGCGCCGACTGCGGCCGACTGGCGATCATCGTTCAGGCCAAACCGTGTTGTTATCGAGAAGACGAGTGGCGAAGTTATTGCAGAACGAACCAATCCGCGAGAATCGTTTGCGGGTCACGACCTCGACTCGAAGTGGGATCCTTTAGACCGGACCTACTTCAGTGGATACGCGATGTGGATCTACCTCAATACTCCATTCGTGTTCACAATGCCTGGCGTGCAAACCGAGGAGATCTCTCCTCTTGAGCAAAATGGCGTGAGCTGGCGCGGCCTTCAGGTTACGCTGCCCGACGGTTTGGCTAGTCACAGCAGCGTCCAGAAATTCTATTTTGGTGAGGATTTCCTGTTACGGCGGCAAGACTATACGCTCGACATCGCGGGCGGGCGCAGCGTCGCCCACTACGTCTTTAACTGCGCACGATTTGATGGGCTGGTAGTCCCAACGAAACGTCGCGCCTATTTGTGCGACGACGGCTATAGGGTGCTACACGACCGGTTGCTGATCGCGCTTGATCTTTCGGAGATCGAGTACCGCTGATCGCACAGTGGGCAGATTGAGACAGCGCTCGTAGCCCGTGGGGCGTTTTCCTCCCAGACTTGACCGCCGGTTCTAAAGACCCGCGGCTCTTTTTTAGGAGCTTGAACAGCGCCGATCTCTTCATGCTCTCTAGCGCTGATTCATCAATGTGCCAGCGCGATATCGCCTTTTGGCGCCACGATACGCAAAGTCGTGTTCTCGAGCCGGAAATAGGCGCAATAGATGCCGTCTTCCACGGTGCGCATCGTTGGCCGCGCGGCCCAGCAGCTCGCGACGCGCGAATAATCTGATGAAGTCCGTTAATCATGAAGGCACCGATTCGCGCGAGGTAACCGTTGGTCTAACGGTTGGGGAGTGCGGCAGATGACGCTAACAGGCATTGCGCCAGGGGTGGATGAGGGGGATCATTTCATTATGATACAGTCTGCCCGAGACGTCGATGGCCGGTTGCCCCGCCGGTGAGATGTGTCGCTGGCAAAAATGCGTCGCCTGTTCGTGGACGAAGAGCGATGTATCACTGAGAAGGGGAGGACAGGTCATTGAGCGTGTTTGGTGAAAGATCGGATCGCAGGGTGTCCGGACCCAACTGGGATCTCTTTCCATTGTTTTCAGCGGTCGCACGAATCGGCAGCGTCAATCGGGCGGCCAGCGAACTTGGCATGAGTCAACCGACGTTGAGCCGGCGGCTGAGAGAGCTAGAGCGTTATGTCGGCGCTCCGCTATTCTTTCGCGTATCGTCAGGGGTAAAGCTGACGCAGGAGGGAAAGGATCTACAGCGCTCGACGAACGCGATGATCACGGCGTTCGAAGGCCTTCAGCAGGATTTGCGATCCAGATTCGGTCAGCGCTCGTCGCTGGTCAGGATCTCCGCGACTGAGGGCCTGACCAAACATTGGCTGCTGCCGCGCGTAGAACATCTGCGCAAGCTGAACAGTCAGCTCCAACTCGAGTTGTTTGCGACCGTCCATCAGCAGAACGTATCCTCCAGCGATCTGGACATCGTGATCAGGATCGGAGACCCCGGAGAGCACGACTTGGTCGGAAAACGCGTGGCGACTATTTCGTTCGGTCTATTCGCGTCCGAGAGATATCTCGCTGCGCATCCGGCGCCTCGGTCGCTAGACGAGCTCGCAGATCACGATCTCATAGGCGTGACTGAAGAGTTTCCAAGCCTTCAAAACGACCGCTCAGGACAGATGCAGCTGTTTACCCATTTTTTCGCGGCCTCCCGCGCGCGCTGCGCCCTTCGCATCTCTCCCCTCATAACTCACTTTGCTGCGGCGACGGAAGGGTTGGGATTGGCGCTGCTTGCCGTTCCATTCGCGACGGCCGAGGGGCTCGTTCGCGTGTTGCCGCAATGTTCCGCGTCGCTGAACATCTGGCTGCTACGCAGGCGGGAAAGTGACCTACGAAAACTGACACGAAGTGTGCGATCTTTTCTGGAGCGGGAATTCGCAAAATCGCGGGATTGGCTCGCGGGAGAGGAGGGGAGCCGCAAGCTCAATCGATCCAAATCCTAGCTGGGCATGCCGGCACGCGGAGGACGAGGTAGTATTGCTTCGGCCAGGCCGGCTGTTCCGAAATGCGCGGCTCTGCGAACGCCCGAAGTTCCTCGGGATCAAGACGTAGCAGACCGGCAATTCCCGGCATAAATGTTAGGTTTGGCCCACTGCCGCTGCGAGCGCGACGGCCGGGTGTCGCTGAAGCGCTTGCTCGATCAACTTCAGGTCGATGTTATGGCCGTTGCGGATAATGAGGTCCTTGGCGCGTCCAGCGATGTAGATCGGCCCATCCTCATCCGTATAGGCAAGGTCTCCGCTGTTGAGGTGTCCTCCAAGGAGTGCGGCGTTGTTGTCTTGGGGATTTCGGTAACCGTGGGTCACCACCCTGCACCGCTCTTGGAGAGGCTGGCCCGCCGGGGTACCTTCGCATCGGCCGCCAGGAATAGAAGCGGCATTCGAGCCCCAGCGCAGCGACGGTCCGGACTATTCGCCGCCAAAACGGACGGTGCCGCGGAACGTCTTGGAGCCGAGCTTTACAACCGCGTCTACGCCTGCTCTGAAATCCGCGGAATCGAAGATCGGTGGGCTGAGGTCGAGCAACATCACATCCGCGCCCCGGACGCCGTGATCCAGGAACGCGCGGACCATGCGCTTAGTCGCAGCGTGAGCAAGCGTGGGTCCGTCGGCCAGACGCTGTGCCCAGCTCCGGGCTTCCGCATGAAGCGATACGCGAGGGACGACGCGGTTGATGATGCCCCAGCGCTCGAACGTGGCCGCATCGTAAAAGTCTCCGGAGAAGCAGATCTCGCGGGCCCGAGCGGGACCGCAGCGTTCCGCGAGCAGATAGGCGCCGCCGAGGAAAGTGGCTGCGCCAATGTGCTGCTCCACCTGGGCGAACTTGGCTTCGTCAGACGCGATGATCACGTCGCAGCGGAGAGCGATTTCGAGCGCGGCCGCAAGGCATAGGCCCTGCACCGCGCACACGATCGGGATATTCAGCCCCTCCATCCGGGTAACCATGGCGAGACCTTGATTCAGCATCTTGCGTCCCGTTTTGCCGTCCAGGCCGACGAAGGTGGTATTCACGTTCACACCGCATCCAAAATGATCGCCTTTTGCCTGTACGAGCAGGGCTCTGATGCTAGCGGCCTCAACCGCATCGAGAGCTTCAGCGAATGCCGCAAACAAAGGGTTGTCGGCGAGATTGATCGGCGGATTGTCGATCGTTATCACCCCGAGATTACCTTCCGCTTCGAAGCGCACCGGCGCCATGCATGCTCTCCCTTTGCATTCGAAATCTTGAAGACCTAAGCGACAAAATCTCGTGGCTTCCAGAACAATTGTGAACGGGGGCTATTCATTGATGCCCGAGAAACCGATCGCGGACAGAAGGACCGAACCCGTGTGTCTTCGTGGATCATCACCGTACCTGAGGGCTACACCAATTCACCGGCGAATAGGGCTTATCCAGAATTCTCGTTGCGGGAAGCTCGCGGAGGCTGCTCTTCTGCGCCTGCGCGATGGGAAGGTCGTTCGAAGAACACGATCGGCGCTCGAGGACGAGGCCAACTTCGCTTGAAGTCGGTCCTCGGGTACGCCACGTCATCGGTTTGGAAGTGGGAGGACGATGCAATGAGCGAGCAGAAGGGCCCCGTCGGGCAGATTCGCACGGAAACGCATGGACGCATCTTCAAGATCATAATCGACAATGCGTCGAAGAAGAATTCGTTCAGCCCCCTGATGATGGCGCAGATGTCCGACGCGCTGACCGTCCTACACAACAACGACGCCCTCTGGGTCGGGGTAGTCTGCGCAGAGGGAAGCGACTTTACCGCCGGACTGGATATGCCGAAGTTCTTCGGCCCCAAGGCGGAAAAATGGGATCTGAAGGAAGGCAATATCGATGTCTTCGGGCTCGCTAATCGGTGCCGCAAGCCGATCGTGACTGCTGTGCAGGGCGTCGTGTTTACGATCGGAATCGAAATGATGCTGGCGGGCGACATCGTCGTTGCTGCGGAGGACTGTCGGTTCTGCCAGATGGAATCCAAGCGCGGGATTGCTCCACTGGGCGGAGCGCATTTCCGGTTTCTTAGCCGGACTGGTTGGGGCAACGCGATGTACCATCTGTTCTTGTGCGACGAGTTCAGTGCCCAGCGGGCCTACCAGATCGGGCTCGTCCAGGAAGTCGTCGCTCCGGGCAGGCAGATCGAGCGCGCCATGGAGATCGCCCGGCTCATCGCGAAGAACGCGCCCATCGGAATTCAGGTGACCAAGGAAGCCGCGCTGAAATACATCGAAGCGGGGGAGAGGACGGCCATCGACTACATACCGAAAATCAAGAATCGCGTGCTTAACAGCGAGGATGCCAAGGAAGGCATTCAATCGTTCATCGAGCGCCGGGTTGCGGTTTTCAGCGGCCGATAGGGCATTCAACCCAGGAAGAACGGCGGACAAACGAGGCGAGTGGAGAGATCACGATATGGGCAGCGTAAAGAAGGCATTCGATCTGAGCGGCAAGTCGGCGCTCATTACCGGCGGTTCGCGGGGGCTCGGGCTGCAAATAGCGGAAGCCCTGGGCGAGCAGGGGGCGAGGATTCTTCTGTCCTCGAGGAAGGCCGCAGACCTCGAGCAAGCTCAGAAGCATCTGCTCGGCCTGGGCATAAAGGCCGATTGGATCGCTGCGGACAATTCGAAGGATGATGAGGTCATCCGACTGGCCGAACAGGCGATTGCGAAACTCGGAAAGGTGGACATTCTCGTCAACAATGCGGGCGCGTCGTGGGGAGCGCCGACTGAAGATCATCCCATCGAGGCTTGGGACAAGATTATGAATCTAAACATCCGTTCGTTGTTCCTCCTCAGTCAGCAGATTGGAAAGCACTCGATGATCCCGAAGAAATATGGGCGGATCATCAACCTCGCCTCGATTGCCGGCCTGCGCGGAAGCATCGGAAGCATTCAAACCATTGCCTACAACACGAGCAAGGGCGCTGTTGTCAATTTCACGCGCGCGCTCGCCGGGAGCTGGGGGCGTTACGGCATCACAGTCAATGCGCTGGCCCCTGGATTCTTTCCTTCCAAGATGACGAAGGGCATCATCGATATGGTAGGGATCGAGAAGCTGGCGGAGGGGACACCGCTACAGCGGATCGGCGACGAAGACGATTTGAAGGGTGCAGCAGTCCTGTTCGCGAGCGACGCCGGCAAGCATATTACGGGGCAGATCCTCGCTATTGACGGCGGCCTGACCGCCGTCTTGTCGGCTTCCTAGGCGTCCGAGAAGAGCTGCGAATTCAGGCGAAGATGAAGCGCTATCGAACGGAGAGTTGGACGAGGATTCGCGCCAGCAACCTGGCCGAACGGGCCATGGCCAGTTATCCGCTGTTTCTTGGACTAGGGTCCCTCTCCCTATAATGCCGGCCGGGGCTATATTGCCTCGGCCGGCACCGCCATGACCGTGGCACCGCCCGCTTGGATCCGAGCCAGCAGGGTTGATGTCTCGGACAGCAGATGCTCGACGAAGAAGCGGCCGATTAAAGGTTTCGCCGCGAGTTCGGGCGAGGAGTCGCCCGCCGCCAGGCGCTGGTTGGCTGTCTTCACGATCCGTAACCACATGTAGCCGAGCGCGACGAGACCGAAGAGATTCATGAAATCAGTCGAACCAGCAACGGCTTCGTTCGGCTGCTCTCGAAGACGCTGCAATAGTAACGCGGTCGCCTGTTCCAGCTCCCGAAGCGAACGTCGCATCGGCTGGACGAGCGGCGACAGCGCCGAAGACCCGGCGCTCTCGTCGATGAAAGCGTTCACGTCCCTGAAGAACGAATGGATCGCACGAGCTCCGTCGCGGGGAAGTTTGCGGGCGACGAGATCGAGCGCCTGGATACCGTTGGCTCCTTCATAGAGCATCGTAATGCGGCAGTCGCGCACGAACTGCTCCATCCCCGTTTCCACGATGTATCCGTGGCCACCGAACATCTGCTGCGCTGCCACGGTGTTGGTGAAGCCCCTGTCGCTTAGCACTCCCTTGATGACCGGAGTTATCAGCGCCAGGTGATCCTCCGCCAACTCGCGTTCGTCTGGGTCTTCCGTGCAACGGGCCAGATCCTCCTTGAGAGCAGTCCAAAAGATGAGCGCGCGGGCCGCTTCGTTGAATGCTCGGATGCTCAGCAACGTCCGCCTCACGTCGGGGTGAACGATGATGGGATCGGCCGATTTGTCCGGAGCTTGGGGGCCGGTGAGCGCACGTCCCTGCAGTCGCTCCTTCGCGTAGGTCGCCGCGTTCTGGTAGGCGATCTCCGACTGGGAAAGCGCCTGCAGTCCGACACCGAGCCGGGCCTCGTTCATCATGACGAACATGGCTTCCATGCCCTTGTTTTCCCGGCCGACGAGCCAGCCGACTGCGTTGTCGTAGTTCAGAACGCAAGTCGCGCTGCCGCGAATGCCCATCTTGTGCTCGATCGAGCCGCACGAGACGCCGTTCCTTTCGCCCGGCTTTCCGCCCGCATCGATGAGCCGCTTCGGCACGACGAACAGCGACACGCCTTTAATACCGGGCGGAGCTCCTTCGATACGAGCCAAAACCAGGTGAATAATGTTTTCGGTAAGATCGTGCTCGCCACCGGAAATGAAGATCTTGGTGCCAGTTATGCGGAAACTGCCGTCCGCCTGCTGGACTGCTTTAGTTCGCATCAAGCCGAGATCGGTCCCGCAATGAGGTTCGGTCAGGTTCATCGTTCCCGACCACTCGCCGGAGAGTATCTTGGGAACAAATTGCCGCTTTTGCTGTTCGCTTCCATGCTTGAGTAGGGCAGCAACGGCCCCTCGGCTAAGGCCGGCATAGATTTCCAGCGCCATATTGGCCGAGGCGAAGATTTCCCCAACCGCGGTTGCGACGGTGGTGGGCAAGCCTTGTCCACCATATTCGATTGGCGCCGACAACCCGATCCATCCACCTTCGCCCAAACTCTTGAAGCCGTCGCGGAATCCCGTAGGCGTTGCCACCTCCCCGTTTTCGTTGCGTGAACATCCCTCCCTGTCGCCGACTGCATTGAGAGGATGGAGTGCTTCCTCACTAAGTTTGGCCGCTTCGCCGAGTACCGCCGTACGTATATCCAAACTGGCGTCGGCAAAACCTGCGAGGTTCGAGAACCGGTCGATTTGAAATACATCATTGAGCAGGAAGTGTATGTCCTGCAGCGGGGCTTGATAGGTTGTCATCGGCTTCTTTCTTGTTGGACGTCGGCAACGCGCTGCTGAACACTAAGGGACTGCGAGTTCGAGTATTTCGGCGACCATGGCTGGGAAGGGGTTGTTTTCAATTTCCAATGTGGCCTCGCTTT
>Ga0306925_10004992_pt1 | contig 12097 bp, 8 predicted proteins | sample flu12Cox44000176_FD_203755 | JGI IMG/M metagenome (GOLD analysis project Ga0306925, IMG submission 203755) | Lab enrichment of tropical soil microbial communities from Luquillo Experimental Forest, Puerto Rico - flux8day.12C.oxic.44.000.176 (v2)... | ecosystem: Environmental > Terrestrial > Soil...
TTCACCGTGCGATGCTTTTTCTGGAATTCCTTGTCGAGCGCGAAATCGTAGACCAATCGCTGAATCCGTCATGATTCGCTTCGTGTCCACCGCGATGTGCCAATCCACGAGCTTCTTCATCGTGTCAGCTTTCAGGTTCGGGACGTGGAAGAATCGCACGCGGCCACCACGTTCACGCATCCCGATTACCATGTCTTTCTTCGGTCGCGGCTTGCGCGCTACGCCACGGCGCTTTGCTTTCCCGCCGATGTATGTCTCATCCACTTCCACGATGCCTGAAAGCTTAGTAGGGAAAAGTTCGACCATGGCCTTGCGAATTCGGTGGACCATGAACCATGCGGTGCGGTAACTGCCGATTCCCAGGTGCTCCTGCAACTGAAGCGCACTGACTCCCTTTTTCGCATCCACCACGAAGGCAATCGCCATGAACCACTTCGCAAGGGGAAGATGAGAGTTGTGGAACACCGTGCCCACGGTCGGAGTGAATCGCTTCCCGCACTCAAGGCAGGCGTACAAGCGGGTGCGCTTATTTTGCTTTTTCTCGCTGCGCGGTTTGGTTTCATCGACGGTGCGGGTAATGCGGGATAGCTTCTCGCTTTCACATGCGAGGCAGCGAAGCCCATTAGGCCAACGCATCTTCTCTAGGAAGTCTAAGCATTGATCCTCAGTTGCGAAGGCTTTGGTGGTATCTATCAGGTTCATATTGCCTCTTGACACATTCCATGGTCCCACGGTATTATTTGTGTGTCAAGTGTATAATCATCCCCGTAACTCAATGATTCCACTAGACCAGGGAGGGGGTATCCCCGGTTATCGGACACTATTCCCATTCCCATTTCAGGAAAAGTCGACAAGCGGCTAATCCGCCTGTGTCGTCGCAGAAAGCTTAGCGCCCAACGACCAACGACCAACGACAAGCGCCGACGACCAAAGGCCGACGACGAGTATCTACGTCAGGTAAAGCCGGTTGTGATTGGTTTTGTGTTGCAGGCTTGCGGCGAGTTGATCGATATCCGTCGGAGCGATGTTCACCGACATGCGATCTTCGAGAAGAGGTTCCACGTTGCTTCCCACCGCGTCGCGGCGGATTTGAATCAGCAAACCTTGCACCGCGTTCGGATCGTATTTCAACGGAGCCAAACGCACCAGTTCACTGAGCGTCCCGCCAACCGAGAGCGGTTCCCGATACGGACGCGCGCTCGTCATCGCATCAAACGTGTCGGCCACTCCGATGATGCGCACCGCGAGCGGAACGTCATCGAGCGCAAGTCCATCCGGATATCCCGATCGATCAGCGCGCTCGTGATGCCAGCGAACCGTCTCTGGAATCTTTGGCCACGGAAACTGAATACCGCTCACGATCTGATGTCCGACGGTTGTGTGATCGGCCATCGCGCGAAACTCCTCGGCATCGAGAGCACTTGGCTTGCCGAACAGAGCTTTGTCGACCGCCACTTTGCCGATATCGTGCAGGTAGCCCGCCGAACGGAGTGCCGCAACTTCCGCCGCATCCATCCCCAGCGCTTCGCCGATCGCAGCCGCGTAGCGCGCAACTCGCAACGAGTGTCCGTGAATGTTTACATGCTTCACGTCAATTGCAGTCGCGAAGGCTGCGAGCGCGTTGTCGTAGAAACCATGAAGCGAAGCCAGCAACCGGAGATTCTCGGCGACTCGCGACGTCAGCGTCTGCGCGAGCACATGATTCTGCACTGCGAGCGCGACGTAATTGCAAAGCAATCCGAGCGCCTCGAGTTCGTCCTCCTCATAAAGAGCGTCGCCATCGCGACGGCCCAGAGCGACCACTCCAGCAAGTCGTCCTCCGACCCGGAGAGGCGCAACACACCGGAAGAGCTGCGGCGCAACATTGCCATTCGAGCTGAAGAAGAGATCGTACGTGCTCTCGTTGAGCACCACTGGAGTTCGTGCGGCCGAGAGTGCATGTGCGTGCCGCGGCAGAAGAGGAATCAGCGCCGGTTCTGGCAACATCGCAAAACCTTGCGATGCTACCGACGCGAGCAGAGAAGGCTTGTCGCTGAAAGTGAAGAGTGCGCCCTCGCGCGCGGCCGCGGCTTCCATCAGCGCGCTGAGCATGATGCGCGCCGTGTGCGTGAAGTCACGCTCAGCCGTCAACTGCGGACCAAGGTCCGTGAGCGCTTCCACCGTACGCAACAGCCGTCGAAGATTGTTCTTTTGAACGCCCACGCAGTTGGCAGTGAAAACGCTGAGCAAACTGAGAGTAACATGCAGAAAATGCTGCGCGGACTGCATGCTTGTTGGTTAGTTTGGTGCGTTGCGGACTACGCCGTGCGAGTGTTGCACTGTTCGATTGCGAACTGCCTCTGAGTCACTCTCAGAAGAGCTGCAAGGATGCCGACTCGGCTAGAAGTGCTCGCGCAGTTTGGCAAAGCTCTCGATGACCAACAGACGCGACGGCGGTTTGGGTTCATTGACTGTGGCGTGTTCAAGAATCCAGGTGTTGCCGTGCGGAACGAAGACGGCGCTGATGCCGGCTGCAAGTGCTGGATTGATGTCGGACTTGGGGCTGTTGCCGATCATCCAGGTGCGATCGTCGGGCAGATCGTATTTCGCGACTACCGAGGAATACACTGCTGCGTCTTTCTCCGGAACGATTTCAACGGCTGCGAAATACTCCTTTAGGCCGCTCCGTTCGACCTTGCCGCTCTGCTCGGTGACCGCTCCCTTGGTGACCACGATCAGATGGTGTCGCCGGCGCAAATAGGCGAGCGTTTCCGGTACTCCAGGAAGAATCTCGACCGGATGCGAAGCGATCTCATGGCAGAAGCTGTCGATGCGTGCGTGCAGTTCGGGTGTGATCGGCTCCTTCGAGAGGCGCTCGAAGGTCTCCGCTAGAGAGTGCGCAAAGCTGCTGAGTCCATAGCCGTGTGCGAGCACGCTTTCTTTCTCCACTGCATAAAGCACCTCGCGGACCGCGTCAGGCGTGTACTCAGAGTGATTGAGGTACGAGACGAACGCGGCGATGGCGCGCTCGAAGTAGATGTTGTTCTCCCAGAGCGTGTCGTCCGCATCGATAAGGAGAGTCTGGGATCCGTTCGTAGAAGCCATACACTCGCTATGATAAACGGTCGCGCGGTCGAGTTCGAAGCTGGGTTCTTAAGGTTTCGAGGCAAAGTTCGAAGTTGTTGCCCCGCAGCCAGTCGCCCAATTTGCTCTGCTAAGATTTGAGATCAATCTCTTATGACACTCTCACGCATTCGGGTTCTGGCGCTCGCGGTTCTTCTATCTGCGATTTTGGTTTCCGCCACAGTTGTGGTCTCCGCGCAAACCAAGAAGCGCTCCATGACCGGATCAGCCGCGCAGTCCGGGCAAGTCGCGAATCTGCGCGTCGTTCCTGATATCCGGGAGCGAGCGGCGAAGTTCCGGCGTGTGGAAATGCCCATGCCTGCGAGTGGGCTCACCGCGAATGAACGCAAGATGGTCGAGAAGTTGGTTGAAGCCTGTCGTGCGCTCGAGGACATTTATTGGCGACAGAGCGATCCGGACGCGATTGTTTTGTACCAGTCGCTCGAGGGAAAGACGAATTCGCGTGATCTCGCGCTGCGCCGATACCTGTGGATCAACGCCTCGCACTTTGACTTGCTGAAGGACAACCGGCCATTTGTTGGCGATGTGCCGATGTCGCCCGGACGCGGATTTTATCCGCAAGGCCTCACCCACGAACAGGTGGACAAGTTTGTTGCCGCGCATCCGGAGAAGAAAGACGAAATCTACAGTTTGACGACCGTCGTGCGTTCACAAGGCGACCAACTGGATAAAGAGCAGTTGCAGGCGATTCCGTATCGCGTGGCGTATCGCCCGTTTCTGGAGACGGCTGCGAAGAGCCTGCGTGAGGCTGCGGCCTTGAGTGATGACAAGGCATTTGCCGACTTTCTGCGCATGCGTGCGGCGGCGTTGTTGAGCGATGACTATTTTGCGAGCGATCTCGCATGGCTTGATCTGAAAAATCCCAAGTTCGACATTATCTTTGCGCCATACGAGACGTACATGGATGACCTGCTGGGCGTGAAGGGATCGTTCGGTGCGTCAGTGCTCATTCGCAATGATGAGCAAAGCAAGAAGCTCGAGATGTTCCAGAAGTATGTTCCGCAGATGCAGGATGCGCTGCCGCTAGCGCCTGAGGATCGGCCATCGCTCGCTGGACTTGAGACGCCGATGGAAGTGATGGACGCGCCATTTCGCGCTGGCGATCTCAGGCATGGATACCAAGCCGTTGCAGACAATCTTCCCAACGACCCACGTGTGCACGAACAGAAGGGCAGCAAGAAAATCTTCTTCAAAAACTTCATGGATGCGCGGGTGAAGTATGTGGTGCTGCCGGTGGCGCAACGATTGCTGCGGGAGGATCAAGCGAAGCGCGTGACCGGCGAAGGATATTTGCAGGCGACGGTGATGCACGAGATCGCGCACGCACTCGGGCCGGCGTTCTCGCGTACTACTAGGGGCAAGGTCCCAGTACGCGAGGCGATTGGGCCAGGCTTCAGCGGACTCGAAGAGGCAAAAGCGGATGTCGTAGGCATGTTGGGATTGAAGTTCCTGGTCGATCAGGGCGTGTTGCCGAAAGAGAAGCTCGAAGAATTTTACGCGTCGTATGTGGGTGGTATGTTTCGCACGGTTCGCTTCGGGGTAGCCGAGGCACATGGGCAGGCGGAGATGATGGAGTTTAACTACCTGCTAGAAGCCGGCGGGGTCACGCGGGAGCCTTCGGGACGTTATGCGATCGACTACGCGAAGATGCCGGGAGCAATTGCCGAGCTCGCCAAACAGTTGCTGGAGATGGAAGCGACGGGCGATCGTGACCGCGTGGAAAAGTGGTTTCAGAAGTACGATGTGATGCCGGAGGAGCTACGGCAGGCGCTGCTGAAGACATCGGATATTCCCGTGGATGTCGATCCGGTGTTTTCATTCAAGCTGACGGTGAAGTGACGCCAGACCCTAGTCCGCCGACTTTAGAGTAATTCCCAAAGCTGCCATCACGTTTAAACCATTGGTGCGGGTCAACACGCCAGGCCGCGGGCGGTAGTCAAAACGCATCTCGCCGTTCTCGTAGTGTTCTTCAAAATGGATATTGAGCGCATGAGGGGCGAACGTTCTTGACAATTCGGTCAGTGCAAGATCATGCGTCGTGAGCAGGCCGACGGCGCCGTTTGCGATTAGCTGTTCGAGAACTACCTTCGCGCCGTGGAATCGGTCACATGAGTTGGTCCCTCCTAAAACTTCATGGAACAGAAATAACACCGCGTTCGTGCGCGCTGCTCGATTCACGATCCGGACGGATCCACTGTGACCTTTAGCGATGCCGGTGTAACGATCGGCACGGCGACCACCGTGGGCGGGTCGGCGAGCGTGACCGTATCGTTCAACGTGCCGGGTCGTCACGTGATCATGGCCTCTTACGCGGGCGATATCTATCACAACCCGAGTTCCAACGTGGTTGGGGAGACGTGAATCGGTACGCTTCCACGATCATTGTGACGTCCAATCCCAGCACGTCGTCGTCCAAGCAGTCCGTGACTTTCACCGCAACCGTGAGTTCCGCCGAAGCGGGCGGGCCCACGGGTACGGTCACGTTTAGCGGAGCGAATGGCCTGGGAACGGCGACGTTGAGCGGAGGAGTGGCCACGTTCACCACCACGAAGTTGCCGCTGGGCACGCTTACGATCACCGCCAGATATAACGGCGACACTCTTACGGCACCGAGCACTGCGACGACGCAAGCGGTAAACCCTTAGTGACCACTCTGGGGAGGTGGCGGTTCCGCCACGTCCTTTTTTACTCGACCTGCGGTGTCTTAGGCAGGACTTACTAGATCAAGCAGCCAAGACTTAGTCTACGAACTCCACCCGCGCGGGATGCGGGATGATGCCGGCTTTGTGGCCCATGTCGAGAAGACGGCGGACAGCTTCGCGGCCTTCGGGGCCGTAATCGACGGTGCGTTCGTTCACATACATGCCTACGAATTTGTCGGCGAGCTGAGCGTCGAGGTCGCGGGCGAACTGCATGGCGTAGGCCAGGGCTTCGTCGCGATGGTCGAGCGCGTACTGAATGCTGTCGCGCAGGGCGGTGCTCACGCTGTGCATGAGTTCTGGTCCGAGCGCGCGGCGGATAGCGTTGCCGCCTAACGGGAGCGGCAAGCCGGTCACCTTCTGCCACCACTTGCCTAAATCCACGACGCGGTGCAGGCCGGCCTTGGAGTAGGTGAGTTGGCCTTCGTGGATGATGAGTCCGGCTTCGTACTTGCCTTCGAGAACTTGCGGAATGATCTGGTCGAAGGGAACGGTTTCGGTTTCGATGCCCGGGGCGAAGAGTTGAAGCGCGAGATAGGCGGTGGTGAGTTTGCCCGGGATTGCGATCTTCTTGCGCTTGATTTCGGATTGCGTGAAGGCGCGCGGCGCGACCACCATCGGGCCGTAGCCTTCGCCGACGCTGCCGCCACTCGGGAGCAGCGCGTACTTGTCCTGAATGTACGGGTAAGCGTGGAAGGAGATCGCGGTGACGTCGTAGACGCCCTCTCTTGCTTTCTGGTTGAGCGTCTCAATGTCGCACAGGGTGTGCGTGAACTTGAGGCCGGGGACGCGGACCTTGTTGGTGGCGAGGCCGTAGAACATGAAGGCATCGTCGGAGTCGGGACTGTGGGCGACGGTGATCTCGCGAAGCTGCATTCCGCTAGTGGTTGCCTCGGCGACTTTTTCGTGGGTACTGCTCGGACTCATGATTACCCCTTTACCATGCGGCGGAAACGCGCGGCGAATGCGGCCGCGAACAGGATCTTGATGACCTCGGCGGATAGGAACCAGTAGAGGCCGAAGCGGAACGCTTGCGCGAGCGAGCGCGTCCAGATCGCGAGCCAGGTCAGGCCGACGGTGAAGAGCAGCACCTCAGCGGCAAGGCCGGCAGCGGCGGCGCGGGCGAAGGTGCTGCGGCCACGCTCGTGGATGAATCCGGCCAGCGCGGCCACGAACGGATAGGACATCAGATATCCGCCGGTTGGGCCGAATAGTTGCGCGATGCCGCCCGGGCCTGCGGGATTGAAGACGGGCAGGCCGGAGGCGCCTTCCGCGAGGTAGAGGGCGAGGGCGGCGAATCCGCGGCGGCTGCCTAAGAGCAAGCCCACCACGAGCACGCCAAAATTCTGCAGCGTCAGCGGGACCGGCGTGAAGGGCAGCGGCACGGTGACACGCGCGCAAAGAGCGACGAGCAGGCTGGCGCTGACTACGATGGCAGCCTGTTTGGCCCATTCAAGCGCCCGGTCTTGTTGGGGATGAACTGCCACGATTGCTGGTTTTTCCATGGTTTCAATCCTCAAAGCTTGCACATCGCTGTCGGTCGTCCGGGCAGCAAACTCGCCTTGCCGCGGAACGAATCAGGGTTGAGGTTCGCTGTCAGCTGGCGGAGATTCCGCATGGTCATTGCCCGGCTCGGCGCCCTGCATGTGTTGGCGCACCCGCATGTACATCGCGATGGCAACGCACACAACTACCAGGGTGCTTAGGCCCAGGATCAGGAACCACCAGATCATCCGCACGATCAATCAGAATACCAAAGATGGAGGGCAGGACGAAGGTCGAACGCGGCGGACTGCGTTATTTTGCCTCCTCAACTTTTATGCCTTCCAGCTTCGCGAACAAAGCCGCTTTGAACCGCACTTCCTCCCAAAGAAGATAATGAGCGAGATACAGGTCGCTGCCATGCTTCAACGCGATCATAATCGGAGCGTGAGTGTCGACTCTTTCGACTAGCCTCAAAGAGTATTCACCGATCTGCAGCTCGTAGTACTTGGCCTCGAATTGCAACTTGGGCCCTTCGATCAATTTGGCACTGTTTTGGTGAAAGAAATCGATCTCGCGGCCGATCTCGAGTTCCCCGACCTTGCTCTTTGCCATCTCCGCGCTCAGCGCGAAGATGGGTAACTTGCAATTGAAAGTGGGGCCAGGATCGACGATGTGCTTCGCGGTGCAGTCCGCTAAATTGACGAGCTAAGCATCGGGTTCCTTGATGACCATCCGCCCGTGAATCGCTCGCGCCGGGTCGGGTTCTTCATCGACCCTGCAATATTCGTTCGAGGCTCGCCAAAAAGTCTTAGGCTTTGCTGAAAAACGAGTCGGCAGCGATTCCGCTTCCACTCATCTGTATGATCGCGTGAGTCATTTTGCCTGGGGTTTCGCCCGCAAAGGCGGCACATAAGAGGAGAAACAGGCAAATCGGAGACAAGCCGAGCTGTACAACTCCAGAAAAGCGTACTTTGTGCATTCACTTTCCCACAAGAGATTGCGTTCGCATTCGATCCGTCATCTTCCCGGCATAGCTTTCTCCACTTCGTCCGCGGTGCTGGGCAGGCTGCCGCTCAGTTTGACCAGCTTGCCGCTCGGATCGACCCAATAGTCGTCTTCGATGCGCACACCGAGCTTTTCTTCCGGGATGTAGATGCCGGGCTCGATGGTGAAGACCATGCCCGGGGCGAGCGGGATCGTGTATTCGCCCGCGTCGTGCACGTCGAGCCCGACGTAGTGGCCGAGGCCGTGAATGAAGTATTTGCCGAGCGGCTCGCCGTGCGAGTCTTTGCCGTGGGTGTTGATGTACTCGTACGCGACTTTAAAGAGCGAGTTCGGGTCGTCTTTGCCGGTCAGCTTCGACTTGCCGGAGACGAAGGCATTCATGGCGGCTTGTTGCGCGCCGTAGACGATGTCGTAAATCTCGCGCTGGCGTGCGGTGAACTTGCCGTTCGCCGGGAGTGTGCGAGTGATGTCGGAGGCGTACATGGCGTATTCGCCGGCGGCATCGATGACGACCACGTCACCGTTTTGAATCGGAGCGTCGTCGGCTGAGTAGTGCAAGACGGTCGAGTTAAAGCCGGTGCCGACGATCGGGGCGTACGCGGGACGGTCGCAGCCGCGCTTATTCCATTCGTATTGCATCAGTGCGGAGATGTCGTGCTCGTTGATGCCGGGTTTCATGGTTTTCATCGCCGAGAGGTGAGCGGCGGCAGAGGCGTCGACGGCTTTGCGGAGGAGTTCGACTTCGCCGGAATCTTTGATGGTGCGTAGAGAGGCAACCATCGGCTTGACATCCTGGAATGTGACATAACCAAGAAATGCATTGGCGCGCTTGAGCCAGTCGAGGCCCTCGGTGGAGGCGGAGGTTTCGCCATAGTCGGGCAGATCGCTGTAGATCTTGACACGAGGCTGGACAAGACGAACGAGTTCGTCGCGCATCTTGTCGAGAACTTCGACGTGATCGAAGCCTGTGCGTTGTTTGGCGTCGGGGTCGTCGGGACCGAGTTTGGGGCCGGTCCATTTCTCCTGCACGGTATTGTGCGCGGGCAGGAACAGAATTTCGGTGTAGGGGCGGGCAGGAGCGTTGTCTTTGGCTTCGACCGCTGGAACGATGACGAGCGCCGCAGCCGGTTCTTCGTAGCCGGTGAGGTAGTAGAAGGTGTTCTCCTGACGGAAGCCATAGACTTCGTTGGCACGCTCGACCGGGGCGAACAGGACGATTACGCCACCGTCGGTTTTCTTCGCGAGCGCTTCACGGCGAGCGTGGTACGCGGCGTTGGGCTGGCGATCGAGGGCTGAGGCAAGGGAGGCAAGCAGACAAACGACCGTAACGAGACGAAGGGCAGCGAACTTTGTCATGAAAGGTTAGGGACCTCGTTCAAGTTAAGTGGCTCTTGATTTCTTGTGACGAATTCTTGTGACTCTATTTTTGTGCTCCAGTCGCCGTTTTTTGCGCCTGCCTGAAAGCCTCGACATTGTTCTTATCGATCAGCGCGGAGCCGGTGTTGACAAAGGATGGCAGAGGCGAAAAGCTGTCCTTCGCCCAGTCATTGTCGAGATTCGACAACTTGGAATGATACAGATCGTCGAGAGCGCGCAGGCCCACCATGGCCATGGTATAGGGCTTTTGCGAGATGGTCGCGGCGATCATGCCTTTTTGGATCCAGTCGAGCGTGTCGGGGTCGGTGTCCATCGCGATGATGGTTTTTCCATTGACCCGGTTGCTGCTAAGAACGTTGGCGACTTCCTTGCCCGCCAGCGCTTCGAGGCAGACGAACGCATCGACCTTGTCTTTCTGCTTGCCGAGTATCTCGGTGGTGCTGTCGAAGGCGATGCGAGGGTCGCCCTTGATGTCGACGACCTGCGTAATTTTGATTTGCGGGTGACCCTCGAGCGCATCGCGATAGCCGCGCAGCCGCTCTGCAAGGTTGGTCTGTCCGGGCATGGTGAAAACAACCACGTTACCCTTATCTTTTAATTCCTCCGCCAGGCGCTTCCCGCCGGCCATTCCTGCCTGATAGTTGTTGGTGCCGATAAAGAAGAGCCGCTTGCTGGTGGGCGCATCGCCATCGATGGTGATGACGGGGATGCCGCTCGCGATCGCGCGATCAATGGGGTCCCTCATCATCGCAGGATCGGCAACCGCGACCAGGATGCCAGCGGGTTTTTTCTGCACAGCGTCATTGAAGGCGCCCACTTCCGCCTTGGGATCGTAGGTGTCGGGGCCCACAAAGTCCGCATGCACCTGGAACGCCCGGGCGCCGGCGTCGAATCCTGCGCCCGCCACCTGCCAGTAGGGAACTTTGATATTGGCGCCGACCATGTAGTAGTGCTCGTCGGCACTGTGACGGCCGCCACAGGCGATCATCAGGATTAGCGGAGAAACAATGGAGAGAGCGAGCAGCGCGCGCGGGTGGAACATCGGAGCCTCCTGGTGTGCAGCAGCCGACGTGCCCTGGGGTCGAAGCAGGCGGATTGTACTCCACCGGGATCAGCGAGCGAAAGGGTAGCCTAAGCGATCGTCAAGCGGGGGACGCCGCGGTGGCAGCGTCCAAAGGCCGAATTAGACACCGACCGGGAACGGCTTGGTGTGAGTCTCGCTGCCAAGCGCAAGGCCCGTGAAGCGGCCCTGCAACAGAGACATCAGGCCTGTGTACCAATAGCCCACTACGAAGAGAAGCAGGAAGGGCACGGTGAAGTAGTTCTCGTTGTCGAGCGCGTAGTAGACGGTGGACGCGAAGTAGGTGCCGATGGCGAGTTCAACCCAGGGGATCCAGCCGAGACGGCGGCGGTACTTAGTGGCGCGGACTCTGTCCTGCTTCGTTTCGACGCGATACTTCGGGGTTCGCGCGAAGGCGGACTGCTTGCCGACCAGCGCTTCGAGGACAGCTTTTGTATTGGTAATGGTGAGGCCGATGCCGAGCGCCATCAGGAACGGAAGATAAAGGAAAGTGCGGTACCACGTCTTCGGATAAAGCTCGCGCTGGGAGACCAAATAAAAACTCGAGATCGAAAATGTCGAAGCCATGAACAAGGGCAGGTCGATGTAGAGCATCTGGAACCAGCCCTGGTAGAAGCGGATGATCATCGCCGGCAGCAGCAGCACCGAGAGCACGATCATCAGCGGGTAGCTGAGATTCGCCGTGAGGTGGTACCAGGCTTCGATTTTCGTGTGCAGCGGAGCATCGCTACGCAGCACGCGAGGCAGGATTTTTTTGCCGGTCTGAATCAGACCTTTCGCCCAGCGCGCTTGCTGAGTCTTGAAGGCGGTCATCTCAACGGGAAGCTCGGCTGGGCACTCGACATCCTGCAGGTAAACAAACTTCCAGCCCTTGAGTTGCGCGCGGTAAGAGAGATCGGTGTCTTCTGTCAGCGTGTCGTGTTGCCAGCCGCCAGCTTCTTCGATCGTCACGCGGCGCCACATGCCAGCGGTGCCGTTGAAGTTGAAGAAGACGTCGCTGCGGGCACGACCGGAATGCTCGAGAACGAAATGGCCGTCGAGCATGATGGCTTCGACTTCGGTGAGGAACGAGTAGTTGCGGTTGATGTGCGTCCAGCGGGTCTGCACCATGCCGATCTTCGGGTTGGTGAAGTGGTGGATGACCTTGAGCAGGAAGTCGTCGGGCGGGGTGAAGTCGGCGTCGAAGATGGCGATGAACTCACCCTTCGAGGTCTTCATGCCCTCGCGCAGAGCTCCAGCCTTGAAGCCTTCGCGGTTGGTGCGATGGTGATAGCTGATGGGATGGCCTAATGCGGCGTAGCGCTCGACCAGATCGCGCACGACCTCT
>Ga0306925_10004993_pt1 | contig 12096 bp, 13 predicted proteins | sample flu12Cox44000176_FD_203755 | JGI IMG/M metagenome (GOLD analysis project Ga0306925, IMG submission 203755) | Lab enrichment of tropical soil microbial communities from Luquillo Experimental Forest, Puerto Rico - flux8day.12C.oxic.44.000.176 (v2)... | ecosystem: Environmental > Terrestrial >...
TGCTCTTCGACGCCAAGTGTCGCCAATTTTTCCCGAACTTCGGGTAACTGGAGCGCCTTTTCGATCTCGTCATGCAGTTTGTGGACGATGGCGCTTGGAGTCTTTGCCGGCGCAGCCACGCCGCCCCCCTCATATTAACTTATCTTTTCAATGCCTGCTGCTCTTATGAGATCAAAGACGAAAAAAATCGAGGGTTTGCTATGCCTCTTCGGGATCGGTACAACGGGCTGCATGATGCTAGGATGCTATCGGCTGGCTACAGGCGCAATCTCGCAGGACGGTAGTGTCGTAGGCCTGCGCAACCGCTGATATGGAAAAGCGTGCGCCGGCGCACCGAAAGCCTGTACGGAAAAACCCCTTCCAAAATCGGCATCGCGACCTCAACGAAATCAGCATGTTCTGAACGTCTCAGCGTCGTAGGTAAAAACACGTGCTTTTCCCCACGGTCTATGCTATGTCGAGGCCGTCACTTAGGTGGGGGATCTTCGATGAAACGCGCCGTCCTCTACCTGCGGGTTTCCACCATCGACCAGACCACGGCCAACCAAGAGCGGGAGCTGCGGGAGGTCGCCAGCCGCATGGGCTGTGAGATCATCCGCGTCTACAAAGACCACGGCATCAGTGGCGCTAAGAGCCGGAATGAGCGGCCCGAGTTTGATCGGCTCCTTCGCGATGCCGCTCAGCGCAAGTTCGACGTGGTGATGGCGTGGTCCGTGGATCGGCTCGGCCGCAGCCTGCAAGACCTTGTCGGCTTTCTCTCCGAGCTGCACACCCTTCGCATCGACCTGTTCCTGCACCAGCAGGGCTTGGACACCACGACGCCGGGCGGCAAAGCGATGTTTCAGATGATGGGCGTGTTTGCCGAGTTTGAGCGCGCGATGATCGCAGAACGAGTCAGGGCCGGGCTTAGGCGGGCCAAGGATGAGGGCAAACGACTTGGCCGGCCTCGGATAGCCGCCGAGCTTGAGAAGCGAATCCAGACCGCCCTGAACGAGCGTAAGCGCACCGGTGAAGGCGTGCGCGGGATTGCCAAGCGTTTTGGCGTTGACCCAAGCACTGTGCAGCGGATCGCCCGCCCTTTCGTCGGCGCGGCCGCGTGAGGTCGACAGCGCACAAATGAAACCAAAGCGGGTTTTCCGGATCCGGTCCGGCTGGTTGCTTTTGTTTTTCAATACGGCTTGCGGGAAGGAGCATCGGCGGCGAGCGCTTGGGGCGCGCCAACAATTTCCAACAGAAAATCTCGCGACCTACATCCTAATCTCTAATTTCGACGGTCGCGCCGTGACAGAGGCCACCGTTCCGGCCGCGTTGGCAGTCGATCCACCATCTCGAGCAGTGCTCTCTGCATCGTCGGATGTCCGAGCGTCCGCTGTAGCGCGGACGGATTCACTCGAAACTGGAGCGGGCTCCTGCGCCTTGACCGCAGCAACCGCAGGGGGATCGGGCCGCACTGTGGCGCTGGCAGGCGCCGGTTCAGCCCCCGGACTGCCGGTCTGCGACGACGGGCTTGCTTGAGGAGCGGGTGCGTCTGGAATTGATGTCGCCGAGCTTTCTTTCTGTGCGCTTTGCCGGACAGGTTGGTCCGTTGTCGCGCTGCTCATAGGCGCACCTTGCGGCTTGACGGGCGGCAAGGGCGGAGCAGCGCTGTCGCCAGGGCTTGTTGACGTTGAGGCGCTTGGAGATGCGGTCGCAGGCTTTTTGAACGCACTTATTATATGTGTGGGCGGCGACGCGTCGGATATAGCCTGCGCAGCCACGGGTTGCGCCGGCTGGTCTGGGGCGTGCAAGTACCAGCAATTGCGCTGTTTCGCCCGATCCGTGCGAAAGTACCAGTGGCTCCCCGCCGGCGCGGGAGAATTCGGTGCAATCAGACAGTCATCCGCGCGTGCAGTATTCGTTGGCACTCCGACGCCTGCGCACCACCAGACGAGAGCAATAAGCGCGATCGATCCCATCGGCTTTGGAATTTGCACTGAAATGATCCCCCGAAAATGTTTGTACAATGATTCAATCCGGGCAACCGCTGACACAGACGACGGCCTTCGCAGACTCTACCGACAAGCCGCGAGCATCTTCGCTCATTAGACCCCGTCCCCATACACCCTGCCGGTCTACTTGCGTTAACATGTTAATTGACTTTTGACCGCTGCTACCGCTCGGCAAACCAACAAAAGTCGCCACTGTGGTGTATGAGCAACGCAGTTCGGAGGTCTTAATCCGGATCAGCGGAACCGTCATTGCGACTCGCCGCCGATGCTCCTTCCCGCAAGCCGGTATTGAAAAAACAAAAGCAAACTTCTTCCCACGGGTCCAGTCCGGAAAACCGCATATGAGACCGGGGTATGGCCCCCTGCGCCAGTTTTGAAAATGCAAAAAAGGGACCTCTTCTGTGTTCGCAATTTTTTTTTGCTAGCGGCCTTTTTCACGCTGCCCTTCCGTTAAGTGAGCGCTGCCCCAATGTCCGCTTTCTGTGAAAAGCGGACATCAACGCATGTCCCCGTAATGTCCGCTTTGCCCCCGAAAGCGGACATTGCTGCTTACTTCTGGGATGTTCGCGTTGTTGCCAATAAGCGATATCGCGCCGAACAGATCGAGCAAGCCGTTCGGCATCGCGGTCCGCTTGGCCCAGGAGCAAATTTACGCTTACCGCGAGTATGGATCCGTTGGAGCTGGGTAGGCTTCTTGTGAGTATGGATCGGGATAGTGCTCCGGAGGTGGAAGCGCATGGGGAGGGACATATACCTGCGGGCCAGGCGACCGTGGATCAAGGTAACGCTGACCGGGCGCGTTGTACTGATCAGAGTAGTGTTCTGGCGGCGCTAAGCAGCCTGGCTGCCAACCACAACCGCTCACGCCGCAGCGCCAAACTGGCGGGCAGTTTGCGGGTGGCACAATATCGGCCCTTGGTGGAATTGGCGGTGGAGTGCCATACGGGTAAGGCCCAACCGGCGGGGGCGGAATTGTCGCGCTGGGATATTGCGGCGGCACGGTTGGTCCCGGAACGATAATGACTTGCGGCGGCGGGACGGGTGGTGGCGAAACCATTCCATATTGGGGCTGCCCGACCGGCGGAGGTGGATAGTCTAGGTCGGCAGCGTTCGCACCAAGGGATATCAATGTAGCGATTGCCGTTGCGGCGCCGCGTGCAAGCAAACGCATAACAGGCTCCTGCTCTTTTGCGGGCAAATCAGAACCGGGTTCGTCTCGTTCCGGTCTGCACAGCGCTATTCAAGCACGCGGCCTTGCCGGCATAATTAATCATTAATTTATAGTTAATGGCCTTGATAATCGCTTGCATGTTTAGCTCCTCCGAATCGTTGGGGCTTCAACAGCACCCACGTCTACGGCACTCACGTGCCGGTGGAGGAGCCGTCCACAGCATCAAAAGCGAACATCAACCGAGCCACTCGATCAAGTTTGCTGGTGTGTCTCAACCCAATAGCGCCAATCCCACTGCGATAAGACCGGCGATCACAGCAGCGACGGCAACCAAGAAGCTCCATCTGACGTAGTGGTAGGTTTGCTCCTGCTGGAGCCGTTGCGCTTCGGCTTCGTCACCCAGCCAACGAAACGCCGCCTGCCTCTTCAATTCATCAGTGAGGCCATCGCCGCTGGTCGCGCGCTTGCAGCGGGATAGTCGCCTACTCTCCCGGCGGCTCAGCCACCGCGAACGTAGCGGTGCGTCAGGATGCGGATTCGGTCGCGCATGTGCGGGAGCACTCGGGCGCTCCATGGCGTATCGACGGCAGCCTTCCACGCCGTGCTCCGTGTCACGTCCGGCGACTCAAGGTGATAGATCGCCACGTACCGATGCGTGCCTCCGTTAGCCTCCGTCGACCGATAGCGCCGCGCAGCCAAGGTGCCTGGAACCCCGGCAAGCGCGACGAGGTGCTCCTGGTCGTACCACGCGTTGAAATCGTCCTCCGCCTCGGGCGCGACGTTCATCGCATTGAGAAGCAGCGCCCTGGCTCCCTCCGGCGCCGCCGCATCACCGGGCGCAATCTGCGTGCCCTCGAACCGCAGCAAACGTTTGCACATCGCGGTCACGCGCTTCGACCAGACCGACAGGTTGCCGTAGGCGATGGATGCGTAGGCCTTGCTGCGCAGCACGTCGACCGAGTCGAGATCATAGGTGGCCACTGACAGGGTCGGCTGCTCGTCGCCTATCCAGCGTTCACAAGCGCCGAACCCCGGAACCGTCTGGCGCTCGGGAATATGCTCCAGATCGTACCAGTCATGGAACTCGTCGGCATGCGCGGTCGAGAAATCGATCGCGGCAACCAGCAGACCCCTGCCCATGGCATTCTCCCGTCGCTTGATCCACAGCGCCCCCAAATTATCAGAAGGTGCGTGAGATCGGGAGCAAATAGGCTGAATTCCAGATTCTTGCTGGGGCCGTACGATAGGTGGGTATCGCCTTATGCAGCACAGCAATTGCTACCCGCGAAATGTCGAAATGGGTCAAAAGCGGACATTGACTCACTTAGTTCAGATGTCCGCTTTACCCCCAAAAGCGGACATTGGTTGAGCGTGTCGCGATGTCCGCTTTGTGCCAAAAGCAGACATTCTGCGCTGCGGCAAGGAACGTCGTTATTCGATCACCTCGTCGGCGCGGGCAATCAGTGATTGGGGCACTTCTAGCCCAAGCGCTTTGGCCGTTTTGAGATTGATGATCGTCTCGTACTTGGTCGGCGCCTGCACCGGCAAGTTTGCCGGCTTTTCGCCTTTGAGGATGCGATCGACGTAGCCCGCCGCGCGCCGGTAGTTGTCAACCAGATCAGCCCCATAGGAGAGCAGACCGCCGGCAGCGACGAAGGCGTAGTCGAAATAAACCGCGGGCAACTTATACCGCGCCGCCAGCGCAACGATCAGATTGCGATGATGTATCGCCGCACCGCTCCCCGTAACAATCAGACCGGCGTTTGGGGAGTGCGCGAAATTATCGATGGACTGCTCGATTACACTGGCCTCGCCCATGTTGACCGGGACCACCTCCATCCGGAGCGACGCCGCAGCAGCCTGTATCGCGCCGAACTGAGCGGCCTGGGAGGGATTGGCGGAATCGCGAAGGACCCCAGCTCGCGTCACCTTTGGCGCGATCTCCTTGAGCAGTTCCAGCCATTTTCCTCCCATGCCGTACTCGAAAGTCATGAACCCGGTCGCATTGCCGCCCGGCCGCGCCAGGCTGTCGACATAGCCGGCTCCAACCGGATCTGGGGAGACCGTGAACACGATCGGCACGCTACGGGTTGCCTGCAGCAATGGCGGCACGGTCGAATCACCCGCGGTCAGAATGACGTCGGGCGCAAGCGCAATCAATTCCGTCGCCTGTTTGCGAATTTCAGCCGCGTTGGTCGTCGCCCAGCGGATGTCGATGCGCACGTTGTGACCGATGCTCCAGCCCAAGCGCGTCAGCTCCTGCTGGAACGCTTCGACACGTGCCTGAAATAATGCATCGTCGGCCGCTGCAGGGTTCAACACGCCGATGCGGCGCACGCGCTCGCCCTGCTGGGCGCGCGCCGCGAGCGGCCGCGCCGCCGACAAGCGTGATGAACTCGCGTCGCCTCACGGGCTGCCCCTCAAGCAGAGGGTACCCTACCATGCAGAGGGCTGCATTGTGCATCACGGCAAATTCGGACTGCTGATGTCCGCTTTGGGTCATAAGCGGACATCGCATCAGGTCCGCGGCATGTCCGCTTTACCCCCGAAAGCGGACATTGATCGTGCGTGGCGGAGTGTCATAGCTGTCGTCGCTGTCGTCGGTAATTGACTTACTTCTGCTTGAACCTGAAACGAGAGACTGCTGCGATAAACAACAGAACTGTTATGACCGCAGAAGCCAAACAGTAAACGCAAAAGGCGTGGATGAAGCTAACCTGCAAGTATGAGAAATAGATCGAAAAGCCGACCCCAATGGCGGAATAAATAAGCGCCCCGAGTCGAAGGCCATGTGAGAATGGATCGTACGCAAGCAGCGCCGCCAAGCAAAACATGTACAAGTAATAAACAACCCCAAAGTATCCCACCGGTAAATTGTAGATGCGTGCATAGGAGCTGTTCGCAACCTCATTGCACCCGTTAATGGGAGGCGGACACCACAACTGTTGTCCATTATAGAGACTGTACGAGTCATAGTACGCGATGGCTAACCCCAGGAGCGCAAGAGCGATCATGAAATAGGGCGCACGAAATACTTTCATTTTATTTTCGCATGTCGAGTCACTTGGAAATGCCAAAGCGTGGCGAAAAGAAGAAGGAACGACGTTACAGCCGAGATAAGACAGTAACTGCAAACCTCGCGGATATAACCGATTTGAAGGTACAAAAAGTAAACCGAAGAAATGGCACCTAATGCAGCGTAGAGAATTGCACGGAAGCGCAAGCTGCTCGAAAAAGGTTCATAGGCAAGACGCGCCGCCAATCCAAACATGAACAAATAATAGATAAACCCGAAGTACGACATCGGCGTGCCAAAAACACGCGAATACGGGCTGTTAATGACAGTGTTGCAGCCGTCGAGGATGGGGCACCAGAGCGGCGCGCCGGTGTAGTTTCCATGGGCAACATAGGCAGCGTCTGCGATGCCGATGAGCGTAAGCACGAACATCGCATACACCGGCGGAGTAATACCCCTGACGCCCGACGCTTTAGCTGAGTTATCGGCCGCCGGATACATCATTGCCGTTCGACCTTCGCGGCTAAGATAGGTTTGCGCAACAGTTTGGTACGGAAAATAAACGGCCAAGACCGGAGCCGCGTAGGTGCCTAGGAACTACTTCGGGTTCGGTTCCTGGCCGCCCCTTGGGGACAGAGTACATGCACCTTAGACCGTCGGCGACTCTTCACATTGATCTTGATCAATTGCTGGTCAGCGACGGCTCGAAGATGCCGAAGTCTTTTGCCCTATGTCGGGCAGTTTGCCTCCGTCGAGATGGCCGCTTGATCCGGTGACAAAAGCGGACATTGGTTGGAGCGCGTCCGGGATGTCCGCTTTGTGCCAAAAGCGGACATAGCACTCTAGTCAAAGGTAAAGATGCGCTTCCAGTCGTTCTTCATGCTGATGACGGTCCAGCCGTCCTTCTTCGCCTCATCGTACAGCGCCTGCGTAAAGGTGCCGACCTTAGTATTGGAAAGTCCTTGCGCCGGGCCATAGGCGTATTCGCGCTGTGCGTCGTCGTGCAGCACCAGCATCATCAGCCGCGCGCCGTTGCCTGCTCCAGTGTACTCCAACATCTGTCGGTCACCTGTTGAGTTGCCAAACGCTGCATGCGGACGGCGGCCAATTTCCAAGTGAATACCTTCGGGCTTTCCCGCATTGTTGTCGTTCAAGAGCAGCTTCGGGTCCTTTGTGAGAAACGGCTTGCCTTCCTTGTCGTAGCCGAACTTCGTCCCGGTTGCTGTTCCGACGACTTGTTCAGGCGGAATACCATAGGCTTTCTCCGAATAAACCCGCACGAAGTCTTGACCACCACCGGTAACGATGTAGGTCCTGTATCCATTGGCGCGCATGTATTGCAGGACTTCAAGCATGGGTTGGTAAGTGAGTTCGCTATACAGACGGTTCCAACGTGGGTGTTTGGCGGTTTCAATCCACTTCTTTGCTTCTGCATCGAAGACTTCGACTGGCATTCCGGTCAAAGTCGCAAACAGGATTTCCTCCAGATCACGCAACGACAGCTTGGCCATCGCTTCGCGGTTGCCAGAAAGAACCGTCTTGAAAGGCTCGCGGTTCTTCAATTCAGGTTTTTGCGCCACCACAGCCGGAACGCGCTCAAGGCAATAGACGACTTGCGTGTACATGGGATGTTCGACCCACAACGTGCCGTCCTGATCGAAAGTAGCGACGCGCTCTTCCGCCGGTACAAATTTCGGGCTGGTTTGGTCGGTAGTGGCGCGCACAAAGTCGATAATCGCCTGTTTTGTTGGCCCGTCATTCCACGAAGCCAATGGCGCAGCCTGCGACCCTTGCGCATAGACAACTTCGGGAAGCAGGGTTTGCGCCAAGGCCGGAACCAACGCTAAACTAGAAATCGCGGCACGACGGTTGATGTCTGATTTCACGTTCCACCTCTAAGGCTGCAAAATTCTGCTGAAATAAAAGCCACCATGCCATTGGACGCTGGGTCCAAATCAAAATGCCGGGCTTGATTTCAAAAAAATGACCTAAGTCAAAGAAATCGGAGAGCGGGCCAGCGATGTCCGCTCCGCTTTACCCCCAAAAGCAGACATGGATCAGCACGGCTGTGATGTCCGCTTTATGCCAAAACCGGACATTGATGCACGTCCACGCGATGTCCGCTTATCCCTCAAAAGCAGACATTCGTTAGATCGTTAGGCAGGTTCCTGCATGATCACGTCGAGTGCCTTGATCAATGCGAAAGCGAGCGTGAAAAAGTTGATGAATAAGGCGGAGATATAGACGGCGGGCTGATGCCCAAACCCTCCGAAAATCAAGGCAAGCATTACGAGGATTGCTACCGAGCCCAACACAACGAAGATGGCAAAGACAATCGGCGGTGGACCTTTGCCTACCGCTTTCCGACGGCGGTATGGATAGGTCAGGAGGAGGCCCAGCATCGGAATAGCAAAAAGGAGCGCGGAGCCGCGCCAAACCCAAGTTTCTGAAATGCCGTATAAGGCCAAGAGTGGTGGCAGGAGCGATCCCGCCGTCAAAACGAAAATTTGGATTAGGAGGGTTTTGACAAGGTACCTGTCGATGGGTGAGGACCGGTGACCCGCTGCTTGCCGGATGCCGAGCAGGAGCGCAGAGAATCCGCCAAACGTGATCATCAACGCTGCCAGTGCGAAGAGGAAAGTCGCTCCCTCGATTTCCACAGAATGCCTCGCCACTTAGTAGAGGAGGGTGAATTCTATTGGGTCAAACCGGAATTCTGGAAGTGATTTACTGAAATTGAGCGAATGTCCGCTTTGGGTCAAAAGCGGACATTCACCGACGTCCAAGCGATGTCCGCTTTACCCCCAAAAGCGGACATGTGCAGCGCAATTAACCAGCCACGGCCCAGTGCAGCAACACGACGATAGTGATCGGTAGAAAGTGCAAACCCACACGACGGCCATCCGGCCGCATCCGTTAAGATAGCGATATCATAGAGAGCGAAGTCATGTGCATCGGCTCTCCTCGTCAGTGAACGGCGTGAATCGCATGCTTTGGCGTGGCGCGGTCGGCAGTATCTCGATACCATCGCGAGAGACGTCGGTACACGTTCATTCCGGCGGCTGAGGGGTCTTGTGTTGGGGGGCGGCTCAACGCTACAGTATTTGGCCCTTCAATGGGAACGCGGCAACCGGAGGCAGTGCAGTCATGGATAAATTGAGTCGCCGTTCTCTGGTTCGTGCCCTTGCTGGTGGCGCACTTTCCACCGTGGGCACGGTTACACTCGCCCGCACGTCCCTTGCTGCGCTCGGCACCCCCGAGGACACCAAGCCAGCCGACCTCGATGTCCAGGCGCGGGCCGCGGAGTTGGATGCAGGTGGCCTCGGCCCGGCCGGTGAACAGCACGCTCAATTCCTCAACTTCCCTGGCGTCGGCGGCTTTGGTAACGGGTTTGGCGGATTCCGCAATGGCGGTTTCGGCAACGGTGGATTCGGCAACGGTGGATTCCGCAACGGTGGATTCGGCAACGGTGGATTCCGCAACGGTGGATTCCGCAACGGTGGATTCCGCAACGGCGGCGGTTTCCGCAACGGCGGTTTCCGCAATTTTTAGCCGATGACTTCCGCCGGCCAGGTTGGCCCCCTGGAACTTCTGGTTATCCAGCCGACGCCGTTCTGCAATCTTGACTGTTCGTACTGCTACCTCCCTGACCGCTCCAACAAGCGGAAGATGACGCTTGAGACGTTGGAGAAGACCTTCAATTGGGTCTTCTCCTCCGGGCTGGTGCGTCAGCCCTTCACGCTGTTGTGGCATGCGGGCGAGCCGATGGTTCTGCCGGCATCATTCTACGAGCAGGCCACCCTCGCGCTGGAACCGTGCAACGTCAGCGGGTTCGAGGTGACCCAGTCGTTCCAGACCAACGCCACCTTGGTGAACGACGCGTGGTGTGAATTTATCCGGCGTCGCAGCATCCAGGTCGGGGTCAGCGTCGATGGGCCCGATTTCCTTAACGATCGTCACCGTGTGACCCGCAAAGGCGGCGGCACTCTCGAAAACGTGTTGCGCGGCATGCGGATGCTGCGCGACCATCATATTCCGTTCGATGTCATCACGGTGCTGACCTCCACGTCGCTGGATTATCCGGACGAACTCTTCGACTTCTATATCGAGCACGCCGTAACCTCGGTCGCGTTCAACGTGGAGGAGATCGAGGGTCCCCATGTCACGTCTTCGCTGTCAGGCAGCGGCATTGAGCCGCGCTTCCGCCGGTTCTACTCCCGCTTCATGGATCTTGCTCTCGCGGCGGATCCGCCGCTTCGGGTGAGGGAGTTCGACAGCGCCTACAACTCCATCTCGCACCCCCAGCAGCCCGACACGCGGACGCAGGAGTGCCGGCCCTTCGCGATCCTCAACGTGGACTACGAGGGCAATTTCTCGACCTATTCTCCCGAACTGCTGGGCTTCACCAGTCCACGGCACGGCAGCTTCGCGCTGGGCAACGTAGCGCGGGACACGCTCGAATCCGTGCTGGCGATACCGCGGTTCGTTGTCCTCGATGACGAGATCCGCCGGGGCGTGGATATGTGCCAGGAAACCTGCCGTTACTTCCCTTTCTGCGGGGGCGGCCCGCCCGGCAACAAGTTTTTCGAGAACGGCGACTTCGCCACAACAGAAACGCTGTCCTGTCGCCTGCACAAGAAGGCGACCTTCGACGTCGCACTCGATAAGCTTGAACAAATGAAGGCCGTGATGTGAAGGCGCTCTTTGCGGTCGCCCCAAACTTCCACTGTAGCGGTTCATGGAAGGATCGTCTGCTTGTGGCCGAGGGCAGCGGATGGTGCGCGCCACACGACGACGAACTGGCCAGCCTGACGCTGACGAAGCCCGGCAGCGACCCCGCCTGCTGCTGCCTGTTCTCCGTTCCAGCGCATATGCGCAACCGGTTCTGGGCGATGCTGAACGAAGAAGCAGCCGAGGGCACCGGCGACTTCGACGAATTTTCCGAGGACCTGGCCAATTTTCTGACGTTCAAAGAGCTGCCGCCGCCGAAGGATTCGGTGTCCGAACTCCTTATTCAGAGTCCGGATGGAAAGGTGGAAACCGGTGACGTCTGGGCTCTCATAAACTTTGGGGAAGAACCTGTTCTGCTTACCTGGCCGCAGTTGCAACTCCGGCTAGGCCCTGCCGAAGGGTGCCGGATGACTGTGGGTTTGCCTCCAAACGTCGTGCCGCCGCCGAAGGATGAGCTGAACGTGCTGCTTGCTATCCGCTTGGGTCCTGCATAGTGCGCATTGGCGTGGTAGCAATGTTGATCGCCAATACGCCCTGGCCTTGAGCCGACAGACCATACGGCCATGAGAACCGCGAGGGTTTGCTGGGCAACATTGCGCTCGCTGAATCCTTTGGCCGCGCTCAGAGGGAGTTTCGCAGAACCATCCGCTGCGAGCAAAACAGCGTCAAGGGCGGCGCACGGTGCGGTCTGAAATGTCCGCTTTACCCCCAAAAGCGGACATCGCGCTCAATGTCCGCTATGTTCCAAACTGCGATATTGATTAGCAACCGCAAGAAATTTGCGCTGATGGCGATCGGCATGTCCAAAGCAGGCGACATGAGAGATCCGCGCGATACCTACCAGAACCAGCTCGTCCCGACGGTGGTCGAGCAAACCAATCGTGGCGAGCGCGCCTACGACATCTATTCGCGGCTTTTGAAGGAGCGCATCATCTTCATTACCGGCCCGATCAACGACGACATAGCTACACTGGTTGTCGCGCAGCTACTGTTCCTGGAAGCTGAGAATCCGAAGAAGGAAATCTCGATGTATATCAACTCCCCGGGCGGGATGGTGACCTCGGGGCTCGCAATCTATGACACCATGCAGTTCGTGCGTCCGCAGGTGTCGACGATGTGTCTCGGGCTAGCGGCCTCAATGGGATCGCTACTGCTCGCTGCCGGGGAGAAGGGCCTACGTTTCGCGCTGC
>Ga0306925_10005002_pt1 | contig 12090 bp, 9 predicted proteins | sample flu12Cox44000176_FD_203755 | JGI IMG/M metagenome (GOLD analysis project Ga0306925, IMG submission 203755) | Lab enrichment of tropical soil microbial communities from Luquillo Experimental Forest, Puerto Rico - flux8day.12C.oxic.44.000.176 (v2)... | ecosystem: Environmental > Terrestrial > Soil...
GATTGATCACCAGTGAATTCCAGGACCATATGTGGATCGAGCGACTGCAAGACGCCGGCGTCGACGCCGTCGAGCATCTGCGCATCCAGCCGCATGTCCACAACAAAGGCATCGTCGTCGATTCCCAAATCGTGGTCGTCAGCAGCCAAAATTGGTCGGCTTTGGGTACTGGCGACAATCGCGATGCGGGGCTGATCATCTACAATGCCGAGGCCGCAAGGTATTTCGAAGAGATCTTTCTGCACGACTGGGTCAATATGGCTGCCGCGAAAGTCTTGCGCTGAAAGAGATTTGTCTTGGGATCGTCAACGGGCGTTCGCGATGCTCGTGCCACGTGCAAAGCCCGCGACTGCAAAAGGTTCGCTCACGCAAACCTGCTGCTTCGCTTTGACCCTTCCCCACCGGACCCAGCTAAGAACGCAAACATCCCATCTCGATGCAGCCCCTGAGTCCGGAACACAACTTTTTGTTGCATCAAATTTCAGAGCGCGCTAATCTCATATTAAACGCACGGGGCCTTTTTTAGCACTCCAATACCGAAGGCTGGACCGCACAAGCACGAGCATCACGATGATGATCTGCTGTCCCGGCGCGAAGCTCGTTGCAGGAAAGGGCAAGGGCTTTCGAAGACCTTAGCCTGACGCACGCTTCATTGATGGAGCGCGACATGATGCGAGGCTCGCTTGCCGGCAGAATCGGACGCGACGCGGCGAGTCTTGTGGTCACTCGATTGAAAGGGCAACTCTCCCACCAATCACGCCCAGCAACATGAGGAGGCGTGCATGCGCAAGGAAACGGACGATCCGTCAGTTGATCCTGCTGGACCGGCAGTTGACAGGAGAGCGCTCTTACGCGGCGCCGCGCTCGCCGGAGCCGCTGCAACCGGCGTCGTCGCGCCGCTCGTACGGGCCAAAGCCGACATCTGGGAAGAAGGCGACACACAGTGTCGACCTACAGTCCACGATAAGACGCCCGATTACGACATCAATGATGCGCTGCTCGCCGATTTCATGAACGTTTCGGAGACGCTGACTGGCGTGAAGCCTCTCGATCGTCGCCTCGGCGTCCAATATCTTGAACGTTACGCTCGCAATGCCGATCTGACGGCGCTGCTTCCTCAGTTGATCAAGGGCTACCGCGATGTGGCCGCCTCCGCAACCTCTCAGGACGACCTGATCAAGGCAGTCCAGCAGAAAATCATGCAGGACAAGACGGTGGGGCCGGCCGCCGAGCAACTGATCTATCTGTGGTACGTCTCCGCGTTCTTCCTGCCGATCGACCACACCGCCGCAGGCCGTGAGTGGCGCTATGGCTCGCCGGAGCAATACGAGCAGTCCCTGCTTTGGTCGGTGGTCCACGCGCACGCGCCGATGACCCGAGGAGGCCCTACCGGCCATTGGGCAAGAGCTCCACGACTCTGACGAGCCGAACCACGAGTCATTGAAGTTTGTGAGGGGCACATCATGCAAACGAACCTCGCGGAACCAGATTTCGACGTCATCATCGTAGGATCGGGTATCGCTGGCGCGCTCGTCGCCTATCGCCTGGCCCGAGCGAAGGTGAACGTGTTGATCTTGGAGGCGGGCGGCGTGCCACCCGACTCGCTCGGACGTTATGCGCTGGTCCGCAACTTCATCGCCTCGCCCTCGAAGGCGACCGACGCACCGTTCTGCGGGGACAACATTCTTGCCACCCAACCCACTCCGCGCAAACCGATCGAGGGCACGGATTATTACGACTATCCTCCAGGGTCCGGCGACAAATTCAAGAGCTTCTACGAGAGGTTGGTCGGAGGATCGACCTGGCACTGGCAAGGCATCCATGTCCGCATGGTGCCAAACGATTTCGCCATGAAGACGCTCTATGGCAAGGGAGTGGATTGGCCACTGAACTACGATGACCTCGAACGCTGGTATGTCGAGGGTGAGCGTGAGATGGGCGTGGCCGGAGATCGTGAAGAGCGGCGGGACGATCTTCGGCGCAAAAGGTACAGAATCAATTATCCGATGCCCGCTTTAGTGCCAAGCTATTTGGACAAAGAAGTCGCGAAGGCGGTTGCAAGAATGCCTCCCGTGAGCGGGGTTCGGCTCCGGGTCAATACCGTTCCGCATGCGATCAACTCGCGCCAATACGACGGGCGGCCGGCATGCGAGGGCTACACTTCGTGTGTTCCGCTGTGTCCGATCAAGGCGCGCTACGAGGCCATCTTTCACGTCGAAAAGGCCATGGCGGCAGGAGCGATCCTGCGCACTCAGGCGGTCGTCACACGTCTGCAATTGGATGAAAGCGGCAAGCGTGTCACCGGCGTGCACTACCGGCGCTGGCAGTGGAGCGACAAGGACGGCAAGCGACTTCCGCTTGACGAAAGCGATCGCTTCGTATCGGGGAAGATCATTGTGCTCGCCGCCAACGGCATCGAGAACCCAATGATCCTGTTGCGCTCGAATGCCGCCAATTCGAGCAAAACCGTCGGATGCTATCTTATGGACCATCCGATCAAGCAATCCTATGGCCTGGCTCTCGAGCCGCTCTATCCCTTCCGTGGGCCGCAAACAACCTCACAGATCGAAAACTTTCGCGACACGCCGCAACGGCGGGAGTTTGCCGCCTTCAAGACATCAATCAAGAACGACGGCTGGTCGAGCAATGTGACGAGCGCACCGCGCGGCGCAGGCGTCGCCGCTCAGAAAGAAGCTGAGGACTGGCATCCTGGCACGTTGCTCGATCTCGTTCAGAACTGGGGTTTCTTCGGCGATCAGCTGCGCGAGAAGCTCACAAACCACGTGGTCCGGCAGATCACCCTCAATAGCGCGTGCGAGCAATTGCCCGTCAAGGAAAACAGCGTTTCGAAGTCTACCAATCTCGACGAGTTAAAGCTGGAACGACCGCTCATCCGATATCGGGTCGACAGCGATGACAATTATGTGCGCAAGTCGTTCAAGAAAATCATCGAGGTGCATCAGGCTGTCTTCGATGCCATGGGCATCACTCGCCGCAAGCTGCAGCTCGATGATGATAACAAGCCGCTCACGTTCGGCGGCTCGGGTCATATTATGGGGACCACGCGCATGGGTGATGACAAGGCCGCCTCGGTGGTCGACAAGCATTGCCGAGCGCACGATCAGCAGAATCTCTTCATTCTCGGCAGCAGCGTTTTTCCGACCGGCTCGACCGCGAATCCAACCTCGACAATTGCGGCGCTTTCCCTTCGCGCTGTGGACACGATTCGCGCACAGTTGCGTGGCGTTACCATTTATTAAAATGCAGGCGATGGGGCGAAACTAGACCCGGACCGCGCACTCTCGCACCGCCTGCCCACGACGAACCGCAGGCCTTCGCCCCGCGACGATTGCCAACCGCAACCATTAGTTGTATCCTTCGCCTTATCCTGTAGCGGCGGCGGACCCGTCAAGGCGCGTCGGAATAGGTCCTGCCCACGTTTTCGTTTTGCATTCCGGTGCGATCAATCGAACGAGGAGTAATCCGATGAGCGATCGTGATCAGATCAATCGGCGACGGTACGGATGAGCGATCTCGCTAGTCGACGGACCGGCAGAGTGAGGCCAGTGATCGATTGGTCGCTATTGGGAGAATGTACGCGAGAAGGAGCCACATCCTTCTTTCGCTGTTGGGGCCTGACCGATTCGCATCGCCAGCTGTATCCGCGTCCCGACAGGGACAGGATCGAATCCATTAGATTCGACCATACGCCCTGGCGCCGCGATTAGCCTCCGCCGACCCGTCCCACGGTTATACCAATAACGTGGTAAAGCTGCGGAAGCGAGGCGGCAAACTCCTGAGCCCGGGTGAGATTCGCGCGCTGCATGTAGCCCATCGCAGGGAGCTTGTTCGTCGGGCGTTGTAACTCCAGAAAGGAGCCTGTAGCGCCGAGCTCCAACAAGCCCTTCGCTGGTTCACTGGGAGCCGCCCGCTTCACAATTGAGCAATAACGCTGGAGCGGAAGCGCGATGTTGAAACGATCTTTGATTGTGCGGCGTATAAAGGTGTAAGCCCTAATCACTTCCAAGACGCTTGTTCTGGCACGCGATATGGTTTCGGCCCCTTTCGATGCCACGATCACATTACCATCTTCATCAACCAACACGCTTCCATCGCCTGCTAATAATTTCATCAGTTCCGGGCGAGACGCCGGTTCGTGAATGTTAAGTGGGCCTTTTCCGATTTCGACAAGAGGGCCAAGCGGCGCCGCGACTTCGCGCAGGTTCAAGAAAACACCCTCGGCCGGCTCAAAGGTTCGGGGTCCGGCATCCGACCCTCCCCCGCCAACCTTTTGTTGAACCTCCCTTACGGATGCTGAGAAGATCTCCGTCGAATGTGCCACATGTTCGGCAGATACGTCCGAGGCAAACATTGGAGCCACTTGGGCAGGCATCGGCCGCTTCCCCTGCACGCCGAAAAACGCCATGTCTCTTTGGGCTTGCGCTTGCAATTCTCGGGGCATGTGGCGCGGTTTGAGATTTTCATGCACTCCGGCGAAGTTGTCCTCTGCGACGATCATAACTCGCATACCAGATCGCAGAATAGCGCCGGCACACATCGCGCAAGGATCGAGCGAACTGACGATGGTTACGTGGCGAGGTGAAAGGGAGAGCCCGCGGCGCCGTTCATGCGCAAGCCAATCAACGAGCTGACGTTCGACATGAGCTGTCGGATCAGAGAGATGGTCGTTACGTATTACCGCATTGGTCGCTTCAGCAATAACACGACCAGACTCGTCGACCAGTAAGCCGCCCACTGCGAAGGTCCCCTGTTTCCCCGCTTCTTCCGCCAATGCGACTGCCCGCGCCGCCGCATCTTCAGCGGTCCGAATCGTGCTCGTCCCAGCGCGGACCCCTGGCGACAGTTCCAATGAACTAGATCTGCTATAGGAACCAGACGGAACGGGCGCTCTGGAACTTTTCCGCTCGGCTGCCACCGTATTCTCCTCGGCGTTAGAGATTCCCGTCACAAGAAGGTTCATCGTGGCCGCGCCGGCCGCTGTGAACTTACACAGAAGATTCCTCCTGCTGAGCCCGAATTCCGCAGATGAGACTGCGGCTTTTGGCTTATGCCTACGCATTCAACCCTCCCTCCCATATGAGGCGCGCCTTTCTGAGAGATGGCTACGCGATTACGCTTGGGCCGCGACTTCCCGTTGCAAGTGGGCGTCCGAATTTCATTGACCGCTATTCCCATCAAAGTCCGAATTGCTTTTTGGACTCATCTATAGATCGCAGCACCAGGGCAGCGATCATCACAGTCGCCCAAACCATTAAACCGGGCCCAAGCGTTGCTACCGACGTGCCGTGTTTGCCGCTCATTTGATGAAATAGAACGGATTCGGGATCTTGAACGTGCATTCGGCCGAACCACCGTCTAGATCACTTTGCTGATCGCCGACATTCGCGATAATCGTATAGCCTTCGTTCTCGATCTTTTTGCGTTCTCCGCTCTTATACGGCACGATCGTCTCATTGTGGTCGTCGTCCGAGCGCGTAATCAGCCTGGCCCATCCCTGGAACCCGGCGCGGTCCAGATTCCAGAGGGTCGCCTGTCGCTGGCTGTCGCGGCGACCGGTGATGAAAAATACCGCGACGTTCTTGACGATGACGGAATTAAAAAACTCGAGCGTCGGCGGGATCGCCGGGGCGGAGGCCTTGAGGATCCACTCGTCGAAGCCGCATGCGAGACTGGACTCCTCGGAGCAGGGGCCGCCTTTGATGAAGCCGAAATTGTTGGCCTTGATGTTCTGCCAATTCGAGAGCGACGTTTCGTCGATATCGAGCACAATCGCAGGCTTTCTGACCTGGCCAGCGCGCTGCTCGAAGTAGCCACGCGCGTCGGCGAGAACCAACTTAATGTCATCGTCATAATTGCCGGCCCGATACGCAAGCAGTTGCTTCTTGTGCTTTTCGATATTGATCGCGGGTTCCTCGGAAGGGGGAATGCGCGGCTCGCGCGCGGGAGGGCAGTCGATGGCTTGAGTGGCGGCTGGGGTGACCGCAGCGAGGATGGCGAACAGGGCCATGGCTGCGAGCGCGCGCTGGTCCGAACGTCGCCTAGCCTCGCCTCGAACCCCGATGTGGCTCAGCCAGTCCAACATATCGCTCCCCTATAGTTTCGTCCGCCTGTGCAAGGGCTATTGACCGGCCGCCGAGCAAGCGACTGCGCCGGTCGTGTCCCTCATTTGAGGTTTTCCTCTAGGATGTGATCCGCGGTCCGGAAGCTCAACGCCGCAATGGTCAGTGTCGGATTGGCAGTCCCGCCGGTTGGAAACGTGCTGCTGCCCACCAGATAGAGATTCCTGTGGTCGTGCGAGCGCTGAAACTTGTCCACCACCGAGCTTTTGGGATCGTCGCCCATCCGGCACGTACCCATGATGTGTCCGGCACCCATGAAGGTCAGGGTGACGAGCTTGCCGTCGATTTGCTCCTCGAACCTGGCGGGATCGTTTTTTGGGATTTCCGTTTTGTCCTCGATACCCATCTTCTTGAAAAGAAGATTCCTCATCCGGTGCGCGGCGACAATTCCTTGTCTGGTATAATCCGAAATATTGTACGAAATTTCTGGCCGCGGTAATCCTAGGCCGTCCCTGGATTCCGACAGCGTAACTCGATTGTCGCGATCCGGTGTCTGTTCGACAAGGAACCCGACCCGAAACTGTCGGGTGAACACGTCGTTCAGCCGCCCGACGAGCCTGTCGCCGAGCAGGGCTTCTTTGGGGGAAGCGGAATTAAGTCTGCTATTGTTCGTGCCATTGACGAAGTCGAATGTGGTTACGTTGGGGTCACCTCCGGTGCCGCCGACCAAGAAGTTCCAACCGTCGTTGCCGATGTCGACGCGGAATGCGGCTCGCTTGGCACGAAACTGGCCATCGCACAAATCTCCAATCCCCGACGTAATCAGCGGTCCGCGATAGGGATACAGCGGTTTGGGCGCCAGACCCCAGGCGACATAATACGGGTGATCCATCAGATGTCGTCCGACTAAATCGCTGCGGTTCGCCACGCCGTTGAGGGTCCGGCCGCCGTTTTTCGACATCAAGAGCAGACGCGCAGTCTCGATCGCATTCGCTGCAATGACGTAGATTTTGGCCCTTATGACATCGGTTTCGGTGTTCGGCGATGCGTCACTCTCGTATCGTGTGAATCGAATCCCGCTGACGCGTCCATCCGTGCCGACGAGGATCTCGCGGGCGACGGTCCGATGCATGAGTTTCACAAATCCGGTATTCGTCGCGTCATTCAGTGTGATCGTGGGATCATATTTCGCCTGAATCGGACAGATCGGAATGCAATTCGTATTGCCAGCGCAGGCGCGACGGTTTCGATAGGGCTGGGAATTACGCGCTGCAGGGAGGCTCCTGACCGGAATTTCGGTGACCGGCTTCCCCATTTCCAGGAAATTGGTTTCGTCTGGGGTCACTGCTTTGAGGGCAGCCGCAACCTGGCGATCGATGAACGATTCCGGAATTTTAGGCATCGGATACTTATAATTGGCCGGAAAATCGATCCCAAGATACTGCTGGTCCTCAACATTCGCCGAGACGCCAAGCTCCTTCTCCGCCTCGTCGTAGTACGGAGTGCGCCTCGCGCTCTTCTCCGTCGTCGCCAAGTCCTTGTATTCGATGGGCCAGTCCACGAACTGCGGTACGGAAGGGTATTTCTCTTTCATCCTGAAATCGGCTGGCACGAATCTCAGGCAAGTGCCGAGCCAATGCGATGTGCCGCCTGCGATGCGATCGTAAGTGCTGCCGAACGGCCGTGGGCCCTTCTGAATCAGATAGCCTTGTTTCGGATCTTTCCAGTTGTGGCCCGCCAGTGACAGGACCGTCGGCCGACCGGCCTTCACCGTGCTGGGATCGCGCAATCTCCCGGCCGCGTCAAAAATCTCCGGCGTATAAGGACTCTCAGGGACCTTGGCAGAGGCCGAATAGAAGCGCCTCATGTAATCGTTGATGTTTGGCGGAATTCCCTCACCAGCCTCGAGGAGGATGACCTTTTTACGGCGTTTGCCCAAGTCGTTTGCAATCAACGCACCGGCGAAGCCGGAACCGACGATTGCGACGTCCCATTCTACGTTGGACTCGGCGGCCATGGTCAGGCTCCTCGGGGGATATCTTTGCCGATGAAGTGGAATGGCGTGTCCGGCTCACGCGTCCAGTAACCGAACTGCATTTCACTGAATCCCATGGGGTGAGCCTGGCCCACTCGCAGCGCCCACGCCTGAGTGTAGGCCTTTGGCGAAATAACCTTGAAATCGAAGGGAGAAGCATCCGACATCCGCAGCTTGTGCGGATCATACCAGGCGCCCAAGTACCACATCAAAACGATGCTGCGCGCTAGGTATTTGGCTTCGATTTCGGATTGCGTCAACGTGGCGTCGTCCCCGGCTGGCACTTTGGGGAGAATCGGCTGCACGGGATCGGGTTGTCCGCCGGCGTTCTCTTTGGCAATCCGCAGCAAGTTCTCGAATGCCGCCGGTTCTCTCTCATTCACCCAGTTGAAATAGTCCCGCTTGATGTCGACCGGATCTACAAAGGGCGACAGCTTACTTGCGGTAATCCCGGTGAGCGCCGCTGACAACTGCACAAAGGCTGTCATGTCTTCGCGCGAATTCGCGTCGACGCTGCGAGCGCGCGCCGGCGGATCGACGGCGACGACGGTCGCCGCGGCTGTGGCGGCCGCGCCCGCGAGCACCGTCCGCCGCGTGATCCCGCCCGCCTGATCGTCGTCTGTTGCATCTGCCGCAATAGGGCGTCGCTTTTGACGTGGTAAATGGCTCATAAGCTTTCGCTCCCTTTATCTCAAAATCGTCTCACGCGCGCCTTGAGACTGCTCGGAAGCAAGCTCAAGGCGCCTTTTCGCGCGCCTTTTCGAGCATGAAGGTGAAGTCCGACTGGTTGAAAAAGTCCTCAGGCTTAAGGTTCGGCGGACGCTGCTGATAGCTTACCGCGTTGCCATGGCAAGCCATGCAGCTGGACGACGCAAGTGGTTCAGAGCCCTGACTGTAGGTCTCCAGTGTTGAGTTCGCGAGATAGGTCGGGGCCGGCGCACAGGTCATATCCGGCTCCTTCCTGAACTCAGTCCTCGGTTCGGGGTTGGTTTGGTCGGAAAACCGTTGCGTGCAAGGGAAATCGGTCGGCCACTGCGTGCTGAGCAGCATGTAATTCTTCCACACGGTTTTTCCGAGAATATCCTGGAATTGCTTGTTCATTTTCTTCGTTTCGTCTGTCAACGGAATCACGCGGGTAATTTGGCTCTTGAACTCCTTATTGTGGAATTTCAGTCCAAGGACATGCTTCGGCTCCCAAGGCCGCGGCGGCGTCTCATTCACCTTGCATTTCGCCGTATCGCATGAGGGGTCAAAGAAATTATAGCTTGGCTTCAGATTGCGGGCCTCAACGTCTTTCTGTTCCGGTACGTTGTCGACGTGCTCGAACGACGTCCATATCCACTGTGGCCGGCTTTTCGTTTTGTGCATTACGTGGAAACCGACTAGCCCGAGTGTCTTTCGTAAACACGGTGGCTCTGATTGTTGGTCGTGCCGCGGCATGGCAATGAGTGCATCCACGGTGTGGAACTTCCCTTTATCATCCTTTGGATCAAGAATTTTCCAGGAGACCTTGAGGATGATTGACCCTGGATCGCCTTTAGCGTTCTCGCCCGGCGGAAAATCAATCTTCAGTTTGGACCTGTCCTCGCCCATTTGAACGGTTTTGCTGTATAAACCGTGTTGCACGATGTAATCGAACGTCTGTTTGTTCATCAGAATATCGAACAGCGCGAAATTGCCTCGCTGGTCGATGAGCGGACCGGTCTTGAACGGTTGATTGAAAGTCTCCTCAATCATCTCGATGACCATCATGCCGGGTTTGTGTTGGCTCCTGCATCCGGGCGGAATGACCTTCTCCTCCCATTTAGGTGCTCTCCCATCCGGCAGCATTACGTCGAGAAGCTGCTTGAAATTGCTCATGTCCTCCCATTTTGTCTTGGTGTTCGGCGCGGACTTCTCGATACCGCGCCCGTCAGCGGGAGAATTCAGGGCTATGAAAGTCAGCCACGAATAGAAGTCGAAGCCGCGCTGGAGATTTTCCAGCGGGGTCTTGTTGGCATCCGGACCTGTGATGTCGACGATTTCTTGGCAAGGCAAGCCAGAACTCAGGATTTTGTCTTTAGTGGTTTGGTCGACGAGGGTGAGCTCTCGCGGGGTGCCCTGCGGGGCGTTCGGCGGAAGTGGAATCAGATCGGAGATCATGTTGCATGCTGGCGCCGGCGGCGTAACGGCTGGCATCATCGGGGTCGCGGGCGTCTGTGCTTCCGACAGATTGGGCACATTTAGAGCGCCGGCGAGCCCCAGTGCGCTCATGATGCCGGTGACGAGTAACAGATTCTTTGTCATGACTTGGTGTCCTCCCCCTATTTGATGCGGCGAATCTTACGTCCGCACGAGCGCCATTCTCAGTGGCGGCAATATATAGCGAAGTCTGAAAAATGGAAAGCTGCGGCCAATCAACACAGCCGGACTCAAGCCCAAGCAGAACCCTTTCCGCCGCTTCGCGATCAAAATTCGTCGGGAGCATCCGATCCATCCGGTCTGATCAGCTTGGACGCCGCCTCGGCGAAGACCAGCCCTCCGGGTTCGAACTTGATGGTCTTTCCAGACTGGATAAATTGATCGAACGTATGGCGCTTCGCAGAATGAACGCCGTTGGCAAGAAAATCCGCGATCTCGAAGCAATCGTCGGGCTTTCCACCCACGCCGCCGGCGAGGAACGCCTGGAAAGGCATGTTGATGACCTTCGCCTTATGACGCGCCGACCAGCTCGTGAATCGACGATAGAGCTTCGGGAAAAGCACGGGCCCTTTGTCGGTTGCCAGCACGCTGAGGTCATTCTTCTTGGGCTCGCGCAAGGTAAAGTCGAAGGTCCCTACCGTCTTGCTGAGAAATTTCCACACGCCCAGTTTCTTGGACCGCGCGGCCTTTGCAAGGGTGTCGACCGCAGTGATTTCCTCGTTGGTCATGGACGAATAGTAGGTCGGGAAGGCCCAACCCCGTTCGACCAGCCAGTGATTCAGATTGACGGGCGAGCCGCCCTTCTCGATCTCGATGTCACCGACCAATCGCCCAAAGGTGTCGAAAACCTCATTGGGGTGGTCGACCTGCGTTAAGACCCGGGAATCGAATATGGTTGCTCCGGACGTAGCCAAAAAATCATGCAATCCTTTGGTCGACGTAGCCCCGAGCAATTGTCGGTAAAAGTGGTTGAGCTCATGGAAGGCGTCCTTTTTTGCTTGGGACAAACCGCCGATCTCGGCTTTGGACAAGGCAGTGGGCTGGAAGTGCAGCTCGGGGGCGTCGATGCCCTGCAAGCGGATCGTGACATGCCCGTTCTTGATCGCCGGTTTGCGCTGCCGTCCTTTTACAATCGCGTCATCGAACACATGCGTCGCCCGAAACGGCGCGGCATCGCTCTTCCTGAACCTAATGGCATCGGGTGCCAGCTTGAGCACAACCGTGGTTGTATCTGCGTCCGATCGTCCCGACGGCCAGAATTGGCCCAAGTCGATCGTACCTCTTACTTCCAGTAATCCGTGAGGCATGGGATGTTCCTTTCTTTAACGCGGAGGAATTCGCACGCAGAAAACGGAGCACAAAAAACGCGAGCGGGCGCGGGCGGCGATTTCCTAAAATTTTGCGCAGCACCTTGTCGGCACGAAGCCCCAGCGGCGTCATCAGATCGAGAAGGGAGGCATACGCGTCGGGAGCATTGGGAGAGATCGTCTGTCTAGTGGCCCCCAGAAGCGCTCTTGCGCGTCAAAGTTGATTACCGCAACTACTGCTTGTCAAGTAAAATTCCATCGTGAGCAGTTGCGACGTACGCGCGCAGGTCATTCTTGTGAAAATTGGACGGTCGTCATTGCAGCAAGCTATCACGGCAAGTCAACCGCAGTGTGACGTGCTGCCCCCCACCAGGACATCGACAGCTTTCATCGGCGTGCTGTCGACTACAATGGCACGCGTGATTTGCTCACGCCGCCGCGGCGCAACGCGCAACACGCGGCGGTGACGGCGGGGGCATTGATCTCG
>Ga0306925_10005003_pt1 | contig 12088 bp, 9 predicted proteins | sample flu12Cox44000176_FD_203755 | JGI IMG/M metagenome (GOLD analysis project Ga0306925, IMG submission 203755) | Lab enrichment of tropical soil microbial communities from Luquillo Experimental Forest, Puerto Rico - flux8day.12C.oxic.44.000.176 (v2)... | ecosystem: Environmental > Terrestrial > Soil...
ATCTCCGCCCGCGCCGGAACCCACTTGCCTCTTAATCTGCCGCGCATGTCGCAGGGTGCGACGTTCACCCGCGGATTGTTACGGATGCGCTTCACTTTTCCCGATACGCCAATGGTGTAAACGTACAGCTTGGCGTCCTCTGAATCGAGGGCCGCGGATGGCTCCGCGGCAAACCATACCGGGGTCTTCACACCCTGGCCGCTCTTCTTGAAGGTTTCGAGATTCAGATATTTTTGCCCGCCGAACGCCGCAAAGCCCATCTCTTCACCCCGCTCACCCCGCGCCGCGTAAGACCATGCCACAGTCTTTCGATGCGCGCGATTTTACGTGCGTCACAAGCACAGAGCCAGGCCGCGCAGCCGGCCTCGCGGAACACGGGAGATTTGCTTGGGGGACTTACGTCACGCGGACATAGGTCACGTCTTCGGTAAAGGCATCCTTCTGATCCTGCGAAAGGTCCAGGTGGTCTTGAAATGATCGTTATCAAGAAAAGTGTACGTGGCGTTATGCATGTGGCCATCCGCGAGCGCATTGGGTCACGTCAGTCACGGCGATCGCGTAATCCTTTGCCAGTTGCTTCGTAGGAAATCTTCTCGTGGCCTTCGAGGTCATAAACTTCGAACAGGCGGAACGTGCGCTCGCTGTTGCGAGCGTTGCAGAATTCACGCAACTCTTCCACGGCCGGGCTGCGCGGACGCATTTCTTGATGTGGTGAAGGTCTATGCAGGAAGCACAAAGCTGACAAGCGGCGATTGACCATTAGTGAAGGGTTACAGCAAAAGGCGGGAATCTTCTCTATAGATCTGGAATGAGAGGAGAGCAAAGAAAGAGGGCGGCCCGGGCCAGCGGAACCGCCCTGAGAAGCCACTGTTGCGCCAGTTAGGCGTTCCGGGAATGAGTTAGAAGGTGTAGGTCAACCCGAAGCGCATGGTGCGTGGGAGCTGGTAGGTGAACGGCTGCCCGTACCAAGCGCTCTTCGTCACCGGAAGAGCAGCACCACCACAGGCCGGACAGTTGCTGTTTCCGTTGATCCACGTCTGCGGGTTGTACCCGCTCTCAAATGTTTGGTACGACGTCGCATCAAAGAGGACATTTCCCGGGGTCAACGGCGTCGCGAAAAATACAGAGTTCATGCCCCCGTAGTATGAGGTGACGGCGCGCTGACCTAACAGGTTGGAGACGTTTACTGTAAATCCTAGCGCCTGATGTTCACCGGTCTTGATGGAATGCCCGATGTTGAAGTCAGTCTGAGTGAACCATGGCGCGCGCCTGGTATAAGGCTGGCCAAGCGTAATCGCCCCAGTCGTCGGATCCTGGGTCATATTGACCCATTTGTCGCGGCCATATATAGCCACGGCTTCGGAGACCTCTTGCCCGAACATGAGGCCCAAATCCATGTACGAATACTGCGGGCTGCCTTGGTAGGCGGTCTGGAAAATACCGAACGTTGTGGTCTGGCCCTTCCAAGGTAGCTGATAATATACGTAACCCTTGAAGGTATTCGGACGATCGGTCGGCAGAGGCCCGTTGTTTGACTTGCCGTTCGCACCGAAGTAGTAGAACGGCTCATCGAACGCACGGCTCGTATCTGGCGAGTTACGTCCGGGGAATCCTCCATCGGTCTGATCGGTGTTTGTCAGGCCAGCATAATTGCCCCACAGGCTGCTCCAGGTGTAACTAAACATTCCGGCCCAACCCTTGGTTGGGGTCTTGGTCAACCGGATTTCCAAGCCATCGTAGTTACGGACGGCCTTGGGGTTGGGTGGGCAGGTGGGACAGGTGCCGAAGGTGAGACCGAATGCTTGGTCATATGCCCCGTTGAACGCCCATCCCGGAACACCGAACTTCTCGCCGATCGATGTCAAGTAACTGGCGTAGCCGTCGATGGTTCTGTTCACACCCTCGCCAGGATTGACGATGGTATAGGTTTCACCCCAGAACGGGTCGTTTAATGACGCGTCCTCAAGGATGTGATCGAGTCGGCGACGATCATAGCGGGCCTCCAGTGCCCAGTCCCTGGCGAGTTGGTAGTCAACTCCTGCAACGTACTCGTGCTGGCGATAGGGCTTAATGCCAGGGGCGCTTGGTTCCCAGGGGCGCAAGTTGATATTTTCGATCAGTGATACACCAGAGGCGTCCTGGAGAGCTGCCGGTACTCCACCGACCCAGTTAGCTCCTGTGCTGGGCGTGCCGTTCGGGCAAGCACGGCTTTGCGTGAAAGCCAGACCGTTAAAATCGGCGACGTTGAACCCACCGCCCGGCGCATTCGGGCCAAGGGCATACGCACACTCCTCGAAGGATTGTGCACCATACGACGTCTGAGCCAGCAGGAGTTTCATGACATCGTTGACGACGCCGTAGCTGCCGAATACTTTCATCTTGCCATTGTGCAGGGGATCCCAAGCAACTCCGAGGCGAGGCGCAACCTTGTCCGTCCAACTGAAGTCAATGGTCTTGATCAGGTCCTTATAACCTCCAGGAGCCGGAAGGTATTCTTTCTCGACGCGCAAACCGAGGTTAAAGGTTAAGCCGCGTCCCACCGTCCAGGCATCCTGCACGAAGAGCGCGTGGTTATTGTCGGAAGCAAGCGCTGGAAGGATCGTGGAGAAGTCCAGCACATAGGCATACCCATATTGGCCGCTGCAGTGTCCCCACTTAGCTTCCAGCAACGCACAATTGCTCTGGCCGGTGGCTGTAAACGGGAACCAGGAATGTTGGCCGGGGACTAAACGTAATAAGGGCACATTTCCGTTCTGGTTAATGACGTTGCTAAGACGGTTAAACTGGTAGCCTATCTTGAGGTTGTGAGTGCCCCACCAGCCGCCCTTGAAGAACGCCACGTCCTGGTTGAACTGATAGTGCTTGTTGGCGTTAAACAGAGTGTATGTGCTGTCGTAAGGCTGGGTGCTGGAGCCGCTAGGCTGCTGCAGACTGGTCGGCAGAGGATTACCTAGACGATCCGTTGCGCCCACCCCATTCGCTCGCCATACAACGTTCGGTGTCGACGTCTGCCAGCCAAAGTCGTGATAATTCTGAAAGAAGTATCCGAAGCGCGTGGTGGAAACAACCTTTGGGGCCAGAGTTATGTCACCACCGACATTGTAGGTCGCATTGGGAGCCGACCAACCAATGCCATGCGAGAAGGCCACTATAGGAGTGTTGATGTCTTCATTTACGAAACCCGGGAATGCTGAATCTGGTCCCGGCATGCTGGATCCGGTTTGGCGCGCATATTGATTGAGCCAGGAAGCGAATAAACGGATTTTCTGTGTCAGGCTGGAATCAAGGCGAAATGTGGTGTAGTAGCTCTGAGTGTCTCGGGTAAAGTATTGCGGCCCGAGAACTGCGTTAGCAGGATTCGAGGAAGGAGTGAAATCCACGGTTCTTGCCTGGGATTGAACAAAAGGCGCAAAGCCCAAAAAGAACCATAGCCGGTCTTTCACGATGGGACCACCGACGGTCGCGCCGGGCTGAAGGAGACGGAAGTGGTCTTTCTTCCTCTGATATTGCTGAGCCGCCGCATCAAATCCACCGCAGGGGCCACCTGCGCAACCCGTACTGGTGTCGGGGCTGCCGCTGGAATTCGGGTCATACCGCAAAGAGGGGACCGGCGAGCCGTCCGCAGCGGAGGTCTCATAGGTCGTGAAGAACTGGCCGTGGAAGGCGTTGCTGCCCTTCCTCATGACGACGTTTACCACGCCACCCAAGGCGCCACCGTGCTCGGCCTCAATACCTGAGGTCTTGATCTGAACTTCCTGAATGAACTGAAACGGAACATTGGCGCCGGAATAACCACCGGAAATGTTCTCCGTATCTTGGCCTTCGATCAGGTAGCCATTCTCCGAGTCGGCGGCACCGCCGATGGAGTAGCCGTAGGCCAAGCCGTTGCCGCTGCTGCCAGGCATGGAACCGCCGGTGCCGCCCATCGCACCAGCAAGAGGTTCGTTGCGGGCCATCGGCGAGAACTGAATCATCGATTGGTACGAGTTGCCGTGCGGGACGTTCTGAATGACGTCATCCGTAACGTTGGTTAGATTCTGATTTGTGGTCGTGTCGATTAACGGAGCTGCCGCACTCACCTCCACGACTGTCTCGGCAACGCCCACCTCAAGCACGATGTCGACTGATGGCAGATGGCCGACCTCAAGAATCAAGCCCTCCCTCTTGACGGTCTTGAATCCTTTCGCCGTCACTGTAATCGTGTAGGTGCCCGGGGGAAGATTGGCGAAGCGGTAGTAGCCGCTTACGTCTGTATTGATTTCCTTGCTACCTACGAGCGAGGCACCGGTAACAACCACTTTCGCATTTGGCACCACCGCTCCGGATGGATCCTTGATCGTGCCCTGCAGCCCGCCAGTGGTTTCCTGAGCTACACCCCCGGTACCAAAAAGTAGGATCAGTGCACAAACCGTTAGAATTGAATAGGTGAATCGCATCCCACGCCTCCCTCCGTTCTCCCAAACGTAGCTTTCGAAGCGAGATTCCCTGGTTTTGATACGATGTGCCTCCCGCAAATCCGCTCACTCCCGGATTGAGAGTCTAAGGTCGCAACCAGCAGCAGTCCCTTCTGCCGCTCGTACTGATGAGGGAATATGCCTAACCCGCAGCAATAACTTGGCCAAGATTTAGACTACATTTAGCAGGATTTGTCAATAATTTAGCTCAAGAAAAGAGTTAGGAACTATGCTTTTGTGAAGGAACTTACAAAATCCAATATCTATAAGACTGAATGTTCCGCTGAAGGTATCGATACCGGTAAAAGAGGAGGCCGGGGTCCACGGGCTTTTGCCTAAATGTTGCTGGAGGCTCGATGGGGCCATGACCTAGTACCGACCAGCTGACCGAAGAAATGATCAGAAGTCTTGAAACAACAAAGATCAGCTTCCGCATAGGCGCCTCCGCGGAATGATCTGCTCTTTTGAAAAAAACTACAAAATTATGTAGGAATCCCGCGCTTGAGTGACAAAAGAGGGGGGCCGTCGCAAATTCCGTCGCCGTGAAGGGACCACAACCGGCGTTCGGGGTAGGCATCAGCATGTGCCTGTTCCACACCTGCTGCGCGACGGAATCGATCCCGGTGTTGCCCGGATCGAGCGCGTTCAGGTTGTATGTCGTTGTTCCGTTGCTCGGATCGGCATGGATTCCGTTGCGCATTGTTCGCGCTTCGCACCTGCCTGACGAGTTGAAATCGGCGGTTTGGTCGGAGGTGGAGACCTTGAACTCTTCCACGCTGTCAATTGTCGTAGGCATCGAGCCCGAGGGCTGGTTGCCGACCATTCCTGGCTGCGTCTACCAGGCTTTCGCCCCACAAGAAACTAACCGGAATGCCGGATGCGCTCGGCCAGCGAGCGGGAGCGCTGCCTCGCGATATCCACAAACTTCGCATCCGCGGCGATTTGCTCGAGCATGGGCAGCAGGCGCTTGGGTTCCGGAAGCAGGCTGCGGTTCAGGTCCGATTCAAATTGCAGCAGCGCATCATTCACGCCCAGGCGGTCGTACTTCATCCGCCGGGTGATCAGGTCCGCGTCTTCCTGCTGTCGCGCCAGGCCTTCGAAGATTTGCAAGAGTTGAGATGCCGCGGGGTTCATCGTGTAATTGAATTTTGTTTCATGGACTTCCGTGCCGCAGTCCCAGCGAAACTTTTTTTCTCCGAGATAGGCAATCTTGCGGTGAACGTCGAGGTCCGGCCCCTCAAAATGTTGCAGCTCGCCGGCGAGCTCAAACATTCTGCTGCGCAACGGCGCCCCGACCTGGAACGGGGAGGCCCCGGGGTCTTCGTCAAGCTGGCGGATTTCATACGAGGCCAGGTCCGCGTCCTCGTGTACGCTGATTTCGATGAATTCTGGAGAGCTGCCTTTGAAAACCCGTCGAAAGGTCATCTTCGCTGCGCAACCGGCGGGCGCGGGAAGCGCCGGACTGGCCATCGGGTAGGTTGCCCCAATGATCAGCAACGACCGCAAGAAAAAAGTTCTCATCATCACGTCTGCAAATCGCTCACTAAACCGTTAGGATGCGCGGCGACCCGCCACCGTTGCGCGGCCCATTCGCATGGAAGTCCCTCGACCGGCGGAATGCGTGTTCGCCTCAAGCGGCAATCGGAAGCATCGCCGCGCATGCTCCGTTTGCAAGTGGCACAAGGCTACCGCCAAAGCGTCGGCAGCGTCCGGCGGCTCGGGAACGGCATCCAACGAGAGCATCGCGCGCACCATGATCTGGATTTGCCGCTTGTCCGCTTGCCCTCTGCCGGCGATGTTGGCCTTCACTTCTCGCGGCGCATAGCTGTGAACTTCGACGCCATGCTGCGCCGCGGCCAGCAAGACCACACCGCGCACCTCCGCCAGGCGCAGCGCGGTTCTCACATTTAGGGCGGAAAAAATGCTTTCCACGGCCAACACGTCCGGAGCGAACTCTTCGATAAGCTTGCAGAGCAGGGTGTGCACCTCTTCGAGCGCCGCCCCTTGGCAGTTTTTAGTTTGGCTGCTCCTGACTTTCAGTGCTCCGTAATGAAGCACCCGGCACTGCCGCCCGTCGCCTTCCACGATTCCGTAGCCGGTTGGTCCTGCCGCGGCCGGGTCGATTCCGAGGACGCGCATCCAGCCCTCCCTCGATCCGTTTTCGCGCGAAGCCGCTGCTCGCATCATGGCCCACAATTCTACGGCGAACTGGGTCTCGCTGGCCACCCCTTTGGAGTCGCCTAGCGTTCTGTCCAAACGCTTTTCGCTGCCAGCTCTTACCCAGAGAATTCGCTCCAATCCTGGGCTGGGCGCCTCCTGCCGCCGCAGCTTTAGCCTGCGTCTTGTGTCGCCGGTCGCTTCAAAAACAAGGGCGGCCATGCCTTCTGGCAATGGCCGCTACGAGGATGAACCTCTGACATCCTCCCCACCCTTTGAAAAGGGCGAGGATTGCCAACGAGGTCTGGTTTGGTTTTGGCCAGAGCTCTTGCGGCGGGTTCCTGTTTCATCGATGGGCCTACTGCGCCGCATCTCCGCAGGCTTCAGGATCGGGCCTGTCCGGCCCTAGGTCTCGCGACAAGAAAACTATACACCAAAACCTGCGCCTTGCCTTATATCCCGTTCTCAAGAACGAGGGTCATGGCGCGTCTGGTAAGGTTCGATCCGCGCTAGTTCGCGCTCACCGCCGCTTGAATCTCCGACTCATCAATGTCGAAGTTAGCGTAGACGTGCTGCACGTCGTCGTGCTCTTCGAGCGCCTCTACTAACCGCACCATCTGCACCGCCTGCGGACCGGTCAGCTTGATGTAGTTCTGCGGCACCATGGCGATTTCCGCCGAAGTTGGCTTGATTCCCGCTTTGGCCAGCGCGTCCTTCACCTTGTCGAGCGCTTCCGGCGGCGTCACGATGTACCAGGAAGAACCGTCATCCTTCAAATCTTCCCCGCCCGCATCCAGCACCAGGTCCAGCAGCTTGTCTTCGCTCGCCGCCTCTTTGGGAACGGAGATTTCCCCTTTGCGATGGAACATCCAACCCACCGCGCCCGCTTCTGCCAGGTTCCCGCCGTTCTTGCTCATCAAGTGGCGGAACTCGCCGACCAACCGGTTTCGATTGGTGGTCACCGCCTGAATCAGCATGCCCACGCCGCCCGGTCCGTACCCTTCAAAGGTCACTTCTTCATATTGCTCGCCTTCGAGCTGGCCCGTGCCGCGAAGGATGGCGCGCTCGATGTTGTCGTTCGGCATGTTCTCGTTTTTCGCCGCGGCAATCGCGGTGCGCAAGCGCGGATTCGAGTTTGCATCGCCTCCGCCGATGCGCGCCGCAATCGTGATTTCTCGAATGATTCTTGTGAATACGCGGCCACGTTTGGCGTCGGTGGCCGCTTTCTTATGCTTAATGGTGGCCCATTTGGAATGCCCGGACATGATAAATCCTCGTTTTTTCGCTTGACCCGGCTCTGGCCTGGGCCATCGATCAAATGAAATTTCGCGCCGCAATGGCGTCGCACAAAGCCGCCCATTCACGGTCGCGCAAAGGAAACGACACCAGTGCGGAAACTGTCGGTGAACCGCAAACCCCTGCGGAACTGCGCTAGTCTAGCATACCGGCTTGCCTTCGGAAACGCCAAACGTCCTTAGCGTCTTTACCGTGTGTCTGCCACTTCGCGCACGCGCGGGCCAGCGGCAAGGTCTGAGAAAACGTCCTGCCACCATCCTCGCGTCGATGGCTGCCCGCGGCGAACTTCCTGTCTTGTCTTTGGTTGGTGGGTCTCACTCGCAAGGATTCCGTTCGCACTCCTCGGTCTCGGAAGCCATGACCTGGCAACTTCCGGTCATCAATCTCCGCATTGGATTGGCGGGCGCCTCGCCAATCATCAACTTTAGAAGGCGAACGCGCGTACCTTCCGTCAACGCGACGGGGACTTCTTGAAGGCAGGGCTTCCGGAAAAGTAGTTGCTCGCCCTTAGGTCATAAGTCGCTTGTTTTTAGTAAGATACAAGTTTGTTGGTAGGCAAACCGGAGCGTGCGCGCGAGTTCCAGTTCAACCGATTCAAAAAACTCTCTCGGAATTGTAACAATTCCGTAACATAAAGAAGCCAAACTCCGATTAAAGGCCAAATTTATATGGAGATACCTATGAAGCGCATCGTAGGAATCGCTCTTGTTGCATTCGGGCTCGCTGGCCTCCTGGCAGCAGGATCTTTGTCGATAACTGGCGCAGGAGCCACTTTCCCCTACCCCATGTATTCCAAATGGTTCGACGAATACCATAAGAAAAACCCCGCTGTGGAGATCAACTATCAATCCATCGGCTCGGGCGGGGGCATCAAGCAGGTCACCGAGGGCACGGTCGATTTCGGCGCCACGGATGGCCCCATGAATGACGATCAACTAAAAGCTTTCCAGGACAAACACAGCTGCGCCGTCCTCCATTTCCCGACCGTGCTCGGTGCCGTCGTGCCCACCTACAACATTCCTGGAGTCACGGCCTCTTTGAACTTTACCCCGGAAGCCTTGGCGGGCATTTACCTTGGCAAGGTGACCAAGTGGAACGATCCTCTGATCGCTGGCGCGAACAAGGGAATCAGCCTCCCTGCCGATGACATTATCGTCGTGCATCGCGCGGAATCCAGTGGCACAACCTACGTCTGGACCGACTTTCTTTCCAAGGTCAGCGAGGAATGGAAGACCCAAGTTGGCAAGGCCACGGCCGTCAAGTGGCCCGTCGGCCTGGGAGGCCAAGGGAATGAAGGCGTCACCGGAACCATCAAGAACACCCCCGATTCGATTGGCTACGTTGAGCTCATCTACGCGGAATCGAATAAGATTCCTTACGGCAACGTGAAGAACGCTGCTGGCGTTTTTGTCAAGGCCTCGCTTGGCGGCGTGACTGCGGCCGCCGCCGGTGCCGCGAAGGCAATGCCCGATGATTTCCGCGTCTCCATCACCAACGCTCCCGGTAAGGATGCCTATCCGATTTCCAGTTTTACCTGGCTGCTGGTTCCCTCCAGGATCTCGGATGCTGCCAAGCGCGACGCTCTGAAAGGCTTTTTGTCCTGGATGCTTGCGGACGGACAGAACTACGCCGAAGCTCTTTCCTATGCGCGGCTTCCCAAGGAGGTCGTGGCAATGGAAAAGAAAGCTCTGGACAAGATTCAATAAGAGTGGCAACCACAACTACAAGTGTTCGAGGGGCGGGCCCCCTTGCTGGCTCGCGTGCCTTTCTAGCCCGCCTGCGCGATGGTGATGAAATCGCGCGTATGGCCACTTTTTTGTTTGCAGCTTCGGTAGTGCTGATCACCGTCCTGCTGGTTTATCAGTTGTGGCAGGGGTCCGCTTTGCCCCGTCATCGATTTGGTCTCAGTTTTTTCCGTACTTCCGTATGGGACCCGGTCTTTGATCAGTTTGGGGCGCTCCCGTTTATTTATGGAACCCTGGTCACCTCCGCGATGGCCCTGTTGATCGCCGTACCCCTGGGTGTCGGAGCGGCAATTTTCCTCGCCGAACTTGCGCCACTAAGACTCTCGGACACTCTTGAGTTTTTCATCGATCTTCTCGCCGCCGTTCCCAGCGTCATTTACGGGCTCCTCGGTATTTTTATCGTCGTGCCCCTGATGCGCCGGGTTATTCAGCCGCAACTCAAGCAGTTTCTCGGGTTTCTTCCTCTCTTTCAAGGACCGGCCTTCGGGCTGGGGTTCCTGACCGCGGGCGTCGTCCTGGCAATCATGATTATTCCCTACATCATCTCCGTCTCTCGAGAGATTCTCCTCTCGGTGCCCCGTGACCAGCGCGAGGCGGCCCTGGCTCTTGGCGCGACGCGTTGGGAATCGACCTGGAAAGTTGTCGTGCCCTTTGCGCGCGGCGGCATTCTTGGTTCCGTGTTTCTGGCGCTCGCCCGCGCTCTGGGCGAGACCATGGCCGTCACCATGGTTATCGGCAACACTCCGGTTATTAGCGCCTCTTTGCTTTCACCGGGTGACTCGATCGCGTCGGTAATCGCCAGCCAATTCAAGGAAGCCACCGGAGAACTTTACACGCAGTCGTTGATTGAATTGGGTCTCGTGCTTTTCCTGCTGACTTTTATTCTTAACGGCCTGGCTCGCATCATGATCGCGGTCACCTCCAAGCGCGGCACCGGATTGGGGCACGCATGAACCGACGCCTTCGCTGGCGCAAATTCGTAAGCGCTTTTATGCTTTCGATGACCGGTGTTTGCGCTGTGGTTGCCGTTTCGGTCCTTTTCTTGATCCTCGGTTACCTGGTCGTCCATGGCGGGGCTTCCGTGAGCTGGAGCTTCTTTACCAACCTACCCGCCCCCGTAGGCGAAGCCGGCGGCGGTATGGCCAACGCTATTGTCGGCAGCGCTAAGCTGCTTATGCTGGCGATGCTGATGGGCGTGCCGGTCGGCTTTCTCGGCGCCATCTATCTTGCGGAGTTTAGCGGCACTACCACGGCCTTCATCGTGCGCTATGCGGCTGATCTGCTGAACGGTGTGCCCTCGATTGTCATCGGGATCTTCGCTTACAGTCTTGCCGTTCTGCCTTTCAAGCATTTCTCTACGTTTGCGGGCGGATTTGCTCTCGGCCTGATGATGATTCCCATCACCCTCCGCAGCACCGAGGAGTTCCTCCGCTCCGTTCCGGTCTCTCTCCGCGAAGGTGCCATGGCCCTTGGCGCCAGCAAGTGGAAAACCATCGCCACAGTCATCGTGCCTTCTGCATATCGGGGCATTCTTACAACCATTCTGCTGGCTTTTGCCCGCGTCGCGGGCGAAACCGCTCCGCTTTTGTTCACGGCTCTTGGCAATCGCTTTTGGAGTCCCGGCTGGAGTCAGCCCACCGCTTCTCTGCCGGTGGCCATCTATAACTATGCCATCTCTCCTTACGAAGACTGGCATCGTCAAGCGTGGGCCGCCGGGCTCGTGCTGCTCGGTCTGATATTGGTTATCAATATTGTTGCCCGTGGGGTTCTTGCCCGGGGTATTTCGGTTTCGAGGTCCTAACCCATGCACGCTTCTGTGAGGCCCGCTTTGCCCGTGAACATTCCTCCGACCGGAACCAATGCCGCCGCCCGAGAGTCCGCCGCGGCCCTCTCCATGCGCATGGCCATTTCCAACGTCAACTTTTTCTACGGCGACAAGCAAACACTGTTTGACATCTCCATGGGGATTGCCACAAACAAGGTTACGGCTCTCATCGGTCCCTCGGGTTGCGGAAAGTCCACGCTTCTTCGCACTCTCAACCGCATGCACGAAACGGTTCGTGGCGCCCGCCTTCAGGGCGAGATCGTTCTGGATGGCAAGAGCATTTTTGGCCAGGATGTGACTTCTCTTCGCGGCCGCGTCGGCATGGTCTTCCAGCGGCCCAACCCTTTTCCCAAGTCGATTTTCGACAATGTGGCCTACGGGCTGAGAATTAACGGCTCGAAGGTCCCCATCGCTGACGCAGTAGAAAAAAGCCTGCGCCGGGCCGCCCTTTGGGAGGAAGTAAAGGACCACCTTCACAAGTCCGCCTACGAGCTTTCCGGCGGACAGCAGCAACGCCTGTGCATCGCGCGCGCCCTGGCCGTCGACCCGGAGGTGCTGCTTCTCGACGAGCCTTGCTCGGCGCTCGATCCCATCAGCACCGCAAAAATCGA
>Ga0306925_10005006_pt1 | contig 12086 bp, 14 predicted proteins | sample flu12Cox44000176_FD_203755 | JGI IMG/M metagenome (GOLD analysis project Ga0306925, IMG submission 203755) | Lab enrichment of tropical soil microbial communities from Luquillo Experimental Forest, Puerto Rico - flux8day.12C.oxic.44.000.176 (v2)... | ecosystem: Environmental > Terrestrial >...
TATATTGGCTTATTTACGCATATCCGGTTCCCACAAGGGGCGAAGGGACGATGGCGTCCCCGCTACGTCGCGTAATCGGGCTCCTTGCGGTCGAGGATGCGCTTTAGGGCGTCAAAATGCCGCTGCGCCGGACTCAAACCCTCGTAGAAACGCGATCCGCTGATATCCCGCTTGGTCTTGTCGACCACGTCCTGGGGAAGCTTTTTCAGCGGCTGACCGGTCCACATCGCATAGATCTGAACCTGCGCGGCGCGCTCGATGTAATAAAGCCGATCGTAGGCCTCGGCGACGGTTTGCCCGACCGTGCTGATGCCGTGATTGGCCATGAACAGGATGGTCTTGTCACCGATGACGCTGGCCAGCCGCGCGCCTTCGGCCGGATCGAGCGCCGGACCAGTATAGAGATCGTCATAGGCGATCTTGCCGGACATTCCCACCTCAGTCTGCCCGATCTCCTTGATCCGCGGATCTTCCAGTCGCGTCAGCGCGCTCGCATACGGCATGTGGGTGTGAAACACGGCCTTGCCGTGCGGCAACGCCTTGTGGATCGGTGCGTGGATGCAGTAGCAGGATCGCTCGACGTCGCCCTCGCCGCGTTTGACCTCGCCGTCATCGATCCCGACTTCCATGAAGCTGGAGGCCGTCACCTCCGACCAGTGCGTGCCGAACGGGATCTGGTAGTAGCGGTCGCTGCGGCCCGGCACCACGAAGGTCAAATGATTGAAGATACCTTCGTTGAAGCCGTGCATGACGGCCAGCCGATGCGCGGCCGCCAGATCCACCCGCGCCTGCCACTCGGCCGCGCTGCATTCGCCAAGCGTCTGCGGCGAAACCCTGAACTGCATAGGCCTTCTCCCTGACTTACATTATGAGCGCACTATAGCGCCTACTTGCTCGATCGTCATGGCCCGGCTTGACCCGGCCATCCATCGAAACAGAAAACCTGTCCTGCAAATCGGGATAGTTGCCAGTCGTGCGCTCCACTGTCGTCCCTGCGAAAGCAGGGACTCTTACCGTGGAATGCACCTGTATGGCGATATGGCAGGCAGTCGTTTGTAACAAATGGACGCCTGCGGTTATCGACCCCGGCTCACGCGGAGCCTGTCATCGGGCAGCGCTTCGCGCCGGCCCATTGGCTTGGCCGGGACGACCTTCACGCCGACCGCGCCAGCGCGCCATCGATCATCGCCACCGCGTTCGACAGGCCGTAGACCGCGACAAAGGAGCCGAAGCGCGGACCCTTCTCCTGGCCGAGCAGCACCTGGTAAAGCATGTTGAACCAGTCGAGCGAAACGCCGGGCCGGCCGTCCTTGCCCTTTTTCACGGCATCGAGGAACGGCTCACGCCGTCCGATCTCATAGACGACATTCTGGATGTCCTCGGCACTCGATTCTTCCGGCATGTTGGAGAGCGCATCGCGCAGATCCATGAGGGCGGCGCGCTCGCTCTCGGAAGGTTCGCGGAATTTCTTGGTCGGCGCGACGAAATCCCGATAATAGTTGATGGCGTAGCCGACCATCGCGTCGAGCCTGGGATGGGTTTGCGGCGTCACGCCCGGACGATAGCGACCGATGAAACCCCACAGCGTCGAGGCATTCTCGGCGTTCGACGACGACACCAGCGTCAGCAGCAATTGGAAGGTGACGGGCATATCGGCCTTGAGCGGATGACCGGCGTGGATGTGCCAGACCGGATTGCCGAGCTGCTGCCTTGCATCCTGGCGCGGAAAGCCTTCGAGGAACTGCTGGTAGTCGTCGACATTGCGCGGGATCACATCGAAGTAGAGGCGCTTGGCCGACTTCGGCTCGCGATACATGAACAGCGACAGCGATTCCGGCGAGGCGTAGCGCAACCACTCGTCGATGGTCAGCCCGTTGCCCTTCGATTTCGAAATCTTCTGTCCCTTTTCGTCAAGGAACAGTTCGTAGTTGAAACCTTCCGGTGGCGAGCTGCCGAGCGCGGCGCATATCTTGCCCGACAGCTTGACCGAATCGATCAGGTCCTTGCCGGCCATTTCATAATCGACGCCGAGCGCGGCCCAGCGCATCGCCCAGTCCGGCTTCCATTGCAGCTTGCAGTGGCCGCCGGTGACCGGGAGCGTGACGCGTTCGTTCGTCTCCGGATCGTCGTAGGAGATCGTGCCGCTTTTGACGTCATGCGCCACGATCGGCACATACAGCACCACGCCGGTTCGCGGACAGATCGGCAGGAACGGCGAATAACTCGCAGCGCGCTCTTCGCGCAATGACGGCAGCATGATTGCCATCACCTTTTCGATCCGTTGCAGCATCAGAAGCAGCGTCGCGTCGAATCTTCCCGAGGTGTAGTAGTCGGTGGAGCTGGCGAATTCATAGTCGAAGGCGAAAGTGTCGAGAAAGGCGCGCAGCCGCGCATTGTTATGCGCACCGAAACTGGTATGCGTGCCGAACGGGTCCGGCACGCTGGTCAGCGGCTTGCCAAGATGCTCGGCAAGCATCTCCCTGTTCGGCACGTTATCGGGCACCTTGCGCAGGCCGTCCATGTCGTCGGAAAACGCGATCAGGCGGGTCCTGATCTTGTCTTCGGTGAGCACGCGGAACGCATGTCGCACCATGGTGGTGCGCGCGACTTCGCCGAAGGTGCCGATATGCGGCAGGCCGGACGGACCATAGCCGGTCTCGAACAATACTTCGTCCTTCGGCTGCTTTTTCAGGCGCACCACGATCGCCTTCGCCTGTTCGAACGGCCAGGCGTTGGATTGTTCGGCAAGCGCGCGCAGGTCGCTGGGGGAGGCAAGTTCGGTTACGGACATCTGTAAAAAGGTCTCCGGGAAGCGCGGAAATTAGTCGTTCTGCGCTAAAAAGCAAAACGCGGCCTGATCGCCGCCATTCCGGGCCGCGGGTGAAAGCGAGCGAACCCGGAATGATGATGCCAATGACTCCTAGAACGGACTGACCGAAAAATAGCGCAGCCACAGATCGGTGTAGCGGCCCTTTTCCCAAAGCCGAAACAGCGCCCAGTTCAGCGCCTGCCGCAAGAGATCATTGCCCTTGCGCACGGCAATCCCGATACCCTCGCCGAAATAGCGGCTTTCGACGAAAGGCCCGCCCGAAAAGGCGCAGCACTCGGCAGAATCGGTGCCGTTGACCCAGAACGCCAGCGAGATCGCGTCGCCGAAAATGAAATCGACCTCGCCACGCCGTAAGCCTGCGCGCAGAGCGTCGTCGTTCGGAAAGGCATGCAATTCGGCGTCCGTGAACATCGCCTTCAGATAGGCCTCATGTGAAGTGCCGGCGATCACGCCGACCTTCCTGCCTTCGAGATATTCGGGGCGGATTTCGCGCATCACGGAGTCGCGGCGCGATACGAAGCGCGCCGGTGCCCGGTAGTAGGGATCGCTGAAATCGACGCGGGCGCGCAGTTGCGGCGTCACCGCGAGCGAGGCGATGATGGCATCACCCCGGTTGCTTGCGAGCGCATCGATCAGCGTCTCGAAGCGCCGCATCTGGATCGTGCAGGTGACCTTGATCTCGTCGCAGATCATCCGCGCCAGGTCGACATTGAACCCTGCGGGATTGCCGTCGGGTCCGGTGAAGTTGAACGGTGGATAATCGGTCTCGGTCAAAAACCGGATCACCGTGATGCGCGACAGGTCGGGCCGGTCCGGCCGCCGGCGCGGATCCCAGAAGCCCGGCACGGCCTGGGGCGCTGCCTCCACAGCCTTAGCGGCCGCGCCTTGGCTTGGAGGGTTTTGGGCGCGAGCCGCACCGCCGCCGAGAAGAACTGCAAAACATATCGCCGTCAGAAGAGCGCCTGCTCGCGGCGTCGCGCCGATCGGCCGAGGCGGTTTTTTCTCGACAGGCAAGGATTTATTGAAATGCATCACTCGCGGGCTTTTCTGAAAAGATCATGGGCTTATAGAGCATGGGGCCGGTGAGGCGAAAGATCGCTAATGCTGGAATTCGACCACTAGTGTCTCAAAGATAGCGCCTGAGGTCGGCAGCCGCCTCTTCGGGCTTGCGGTTGAGATTGAAGGGTGCCACGAACTTGCCGTCGCGATCCATCAGATAGATCAGCGCAGTGTGGTCCATGGTGTAGTCGCCGTCCTTGAGTGGAACCTTCTTGGCGTAGACCCGATACTGCGAGAGCACTTTCGCGATCTGCTCGGGATTGCCGGTGAGGCCTTTCAGGCGCGGATCGAAGCTCGACAAATAGTCTTTCATCGCAGCCGCGCTGTCGCGTTCGGGGTCAACCGAGATGTAATAGGCGTTGACGCGGTCGGCGTCCTTGCCCATCGCCCGCAGCACTTCGGAAATCTCGAACAGTGTCGTCGGACACACATCCGGACAATGGGTGAAGCCGAAAAAGATCAGCGTCGGATGGCCCTGCATCGATTTGTCGGTCACGGTCTGACCGCTCTGGTCGGTGAGCTGGAAGGGCCCGCCGATCGCAGCCGGGGCCGCTACATGCCGCAATCCGCCGAGAGCCCACAGCATCAAGACAAGGCCGACGATCAGGCTTCCGGCGAATGCTCCGACAATGACCAGCGGACGGGCGGTCCGATCCATCATGAAATTCCCTGTTGCTCGTCAGAAGCAAGCCGCGATGCCGGAGGCGATCATCTCGAAAAAGACCGCCGTCCCATAATGGAACCACAGCACCAGCGCGCCAAGCAGGATGGCTGAGCCGAGCCCCGCCGCCCCAACCACGATTCCCCGCGCAAGCCTGCGCGCAGGTTGCGAGCTTGCGTCCATCGGGTGAGGCGTGGAAAGGGGCTGAGCCATCTCGACCATCTGACCGAAGGAGCCGGAGGCGGTGTCGACCACCGTCTGCCGGCCTGTTCCGTTCAGATAAGGCCAGTCGCGCGGCCGGGCAAGCACTAGTGGAGTGGATTTGACATTCGCTACCCCCAAGCCTCAAACCCGGAAAGCGAATGTCAAATCCAAAACTCCACTAGAAACGTATATTTGCTGGTGGTCCTTTGATTCTAACATTCGCAAAGGTGCCACCCGACTGGTGTGCGAATGTTAGAATCGGACCACCAGTGGAGTGAGGTCATGCCGATTTGAATGGCGCGTTCAGTGCTGGGCGGAGGCCCGGGCGTCGAGAAAGCACGGATGGTACATGCTCATCAGTTCCTTGCCGCGCAGGTAGATCATGCGCGAGGTCAGCCCGCCGCGAGCATTGATCCATCGCTTCACCTGCGGCGGATACATCGAATAGAGCATGTGGGTCGCTTCGGGATTGGTGATGGCGCGCCCGTCTTCGTCGAGATCCCACGCAGCGTGGAATCCGAGGGCGGCGTGAGAAGTGACGCAAATCTTGTTGTGGGGAATAGCACCGAGCACGATGGTGCAGGCCGACGCGCACAACCCGTCGATGATCACCATCTCGCCCGAACTGCGTACTTCCTGGTACCTGTCAACGTAAGTGCCGATCCGGCCGCCGCGATCCTCCCCAATACGTACGACCGCATGGCTCGCCCCCATGCCCGCCAGCAACAAAACCGCAGCGAGCACAACCGTGATGAACTTCATTCCCCAGCCCCAGTCCAAATCTGTCAGAACCGAATCCGAATGCTTTGCGTGATGCGCGGTAGTCAGCGTGTTGCTAGACGACAATTTTGTCCAGATGTGAGGCGAAGCCCAAATCAGATTCAATAAAAGTGTTGCCGGCAGGCTGCACCCCTGTCCCCGGCTCCCCGGCTGAAACATGCCTTCTGGTGGGCCAATGGCCCATTTGCCGTTGACCGCGCCCGATGCCACGCGTTCAATATTTCCCAAAAAACAAGGGAAAAACGATGGCTGAGCAAGCTGACGTCATCGTGGTCGGCGGGGGCCTTTCGGGTCTCGTCGCGGCCACCGAAATTGCCGATGCCGGCAAACGCGTCATCATGGTCGAGCAGGAGGGCGAACAGAACCTGGGCGGCCAAGCGTTTTGGTCGTTTGGCGGGCTTTTTCTGGTCAATTCCCCCGAACAGCGCCGGCTCGGCATCAAGGACAGTTACGACCTGGCACTTCAGGACTGGATCGGATCGGCAGGCTTCGACCGCGACGAGGATCTCTGGCCGCGGCGTTGGGCGGAGGCCTATGTGGGCTTTGCGGCCGGGGAGAAACGCACCTGGTTGCGGGCCATGGGGCATCGGCTGTTTCCGGTGGTCGGCTGGGCCGAGCGTGGCGGTTACGATGCGATGAGCCATGGCAACTCGGTGCCACGTTTTCACGTCACCTGGGGCACGGGCCCGGGCATCGTCGAGCCGTTCGAGCGGCGGGCGCACGAAGCCTCTACGAACGGCCGGCTCATCTTCAAATTCCGCCACCGAGTCGATGCGCTGTTGAGCACAAATGGCGTCGTCAACGGCATCAGCGGTTCGATCCTCGAGCCCGACCAGGTCGAGCGGGGAAAGAGCAGTTCGCGAAAGATTGTTGGTGACTTCACGCTGCATGCGCAGGCTGTGATCGTCGCTTCAGGCGGCATCGGCGGCAACCACGATCTGGTGCGGCAGAACTGGCCCAAGCGACTCGGTCAAGCGCCCGGGCACATGATCTCCGGCGTGCCCGAACACGTCGACGGCCGAATGATAGGCATCATTGAGGCTGCGGGCGCACGGCTGATCAACCGTGACCGCATGTGGCACTATGTCGAGGGCGTGCAGAACTGGTCGCCGATCTGGCCGCGCCACGGCATTCGCATCCTGCCCGGACCGTCGTCGATGTGGTTCGACGCCAACGGCCGTCGCCTGCCTTCGCCGCTGTTTCCCGGATCCGACACGCTCGGCCAGCTCGAATACATCATGTCGACCGGCCATGACTATTCGTGGTTCGTGCTGACCCAAAGCATCATCAAGAAGGAGTTCGCGCTATCGGGCTCCGAACAGAATCCCGATCTCACCGGCAAGAGCTGGAGCATGACGGTCAGGCGCGCCACCAACAAGGGCGCACCCGCGCCGGTCGAAGCCTTCAAGGCCAAAGGCGTCGATTTCATCGTGCGCGAAAAGCTCGATGACCTCGTCGATGCCATGAATGCTCTTGTCGGCAACAACCTCCTGAAAATCGAAATTCTGCAGGCGCAGATCGAGGCGCGCGATCGCGAGATCGCCAACGCCTATGCCAAGGACACGCAGGTGCTCAACATCCACAACGCGCGCCGCTATATCGGCGACCGCCTGATCCGCACCGCCGCGCCGCACCGCATACTCGATCCCACCCACGGCCCGCTGATCGCGGTGAAGCTCAATATCCTGACGCGCAAGACGCTCGGCGGATTCCAGACCGATCTCGATTCCCGCGTGTTCGGCCAGGACGGCAAAATCATGCCCGGGCTTTACGCCGTGGGTGAAGCGGCGGGCTTCGGCGGCGGCGGCATGCACGGCTATCGCTCGCTGGAAGGCACGTTTCTTGGCGGCTGCCTGTTCTCGGGCCGCAATGCCGGGCGCGCCGCGGCGAAAGCTGTCGCGTGACCGCCGATTCCCGCATCAGGATTCGGCGGCCAGAGAACCTGGCGACGAGCGCGCGGACGCGCCAAGAGCACGATCTGAGAAAATGGGAACCGGTCTTTCGAAAGACATCATGATCCAGCGATAATCGCAACGACATCCAGAGGGAGAACAATATGAGCATTCAGCGTTTCGAGATCGGGCCACGCATGAGCCAGGTCGTCGTCCATGGCGACACCATCTATCTCGCCGGTATCGTGGCCAATGCGACAGCCGGAGAAAGCGTGACCAAGCAGACGCAGGAGGTGCTCTCGATCATCGACGCTCACCTCAAAAAGGCGGGAAGCGACAAATCGAAATTGCTTTCCGCAACGATCTACCTAACCGACATGAAGACTTTTCCCGAAATGAATGGCGTGTGGGACGCCTGGGTTTCGCCGGGCAATACGCCGGCGCGCGCGACGGTAGAGGTCAAACTCGCCGCGCCCAAATATAACGTCGAGATCATGGTGACTGCGGCGCGATAGCGGCTGCGGCACAGGCACTCAGCCATTTCCCGAGCCCGGCCCATCAACCTGCAATGGTTGACGGCCCGGTAAGGCGACACGGTATGCCATTTTTCCGTTTCCGGGTCCGCAAGGCGGTCTCCCGACTTGTGGGATTACCGATTAACCAAAAGCAATATTGGCCGACTTTCCGGGAACCTGTCCGGCTCTGCTGCATCCAATGTCTCGACAATCCGGTATGATCGGACCCGCGAGATCACCATGGCCTATGCACAAGCACCGCAAATCAGTCCCGATGGCGCCGGCGACGCCGAACTGGTCCGCCGCGCCCGCGACCGCGACGAAGCGGCAATCCGCGCAATCATACGATCGAACAATCGCAGGCTTTATCGGCTTGCCCGTGGCATCCTGCGCAACGACAGCGAGGCGGAGGACGTCGTCCAGGAGACCTACGTCCGTGCATTCACCCACCTGGACAATTTTCGGGGCGGCTCCAGTTTCGGAACATGGCTCGGGCGCATCGCCATCAATGAGGCGTTGGGACGGTTGCGGCGCCGGCGCGCGCGCGTTGAGACGTCGTTGGAACCGGAACTCCTCAACGCAGAGATCATCCCGTTCCCCGTCCCGACCGCGTCCGACCCGGAAAAGACCATGGCACAGCGTCAGATTCAGAATGTCGTCGAGCAGGCGATCGATGAACTTCCCGAACCGTTCCGGATCGTGTTCATGACACGCGTGGTCGAAGGAATGAACGTCGAGGAAACCGCCGAGATTCTCGGATTGAAGCCGGAGACCGTGAAAACGCGGCTGCACCGCGCCCGCGCCGCGCTGCGCGAGAATGTGGAAAAGAAGATCGGACCGGTCGTGATGGAGGCGTTTCCATTCGCCGGCAAGCGGTGCGAACGCCTGACCGAGGCAGTTTTGAGACGGTTGGGACTGCCCGCGTAATTTCTTGGGAACCTTTCACTTCGCGCACCATCCAACGCCTGTGCAATCAACAATGCCGAGCGGCTTTGCCCCGGCGCACAGGAGGACCAAGCCATGTTCGTTAGATTGAGCGCGGCCATTGCCGCCATCAGCCTGTTGGGCGGTGCCGCCCTTGCGCAAGGCGCCAAACCAACCGATCCGCAAATCGCCCATATCGCCTACACCGCCGGCCAGATCGATATCGCGGCGGCCAAGCAGGCGCTTTCGAAAGCCAGCAACAAGGACGTCAAGACCTTCGCACAGGACATGGTGCGCGACCATGAGGCGGTGAACAAGCAGGCGCTTGATCTGGTGAAGAAACTCAACGTGACACCACAAGACAACGACACCAGCAAGACATTGTCGAAGAACGCCGCCGAAAAGATCGCCGAACTCGACAAGCTCAACGGCGCAGCTTTCGACAAGGCCTATGTCGCCAATGAAGTTGCGTATCACAAGGCGGTCAATTCCGCGCTTGAGAAGACGCTGATTCCCTCGGCGAACAATGCGGAACTGAAGAGCCTGTTGCAGACCGGCCTGAAGATCTTTCAGGGCCACGAGCAGCACGCCGAACACGTCGCCGCTGAGTTGAAATAAGGAGCTTGGCATGAGGTCGGGACGGATTCTCCCAATCGCCGCCGCGCTGCTGCTGGGCGCGTCCGTCTCGGCGCGGGCGGCGACGATTCAAATCTCGATGGAAAATCTCGAAATCATGCCGGCGGAAGCCTCAGTAAGAGTCGGCGACACCATCGAATGGATCAACAAGGACGTTTTGGCCCATACCGCCACGGCGCGGAACGGCGACTTCGATGTGATGTTGCCGCCGAAGAAGACCGGCACACTCGTGGTGAAGAAGGCCGGCACGTTCGAATATTATTGCCGCTTCCATCCGAACATGAAGGCGACGCTGACGGTCGCACCATAGCCGGCTTGTGCTGGCGAGGCGTAACGCATCAGAGCCGTCGCGGCCGTTCGCCGATCTGCGAAGGCGCGACCGATCAGGTCGCCCCTCCAGCCGTAAGCCGGCACGCGCCGACAATCCGGCCATCGGGCCCTTCGAGCACGACCGCGACGTCCTGGCCTTCCGGGAAACGCTCACTGATGTGCATCGGCGTGCCGGACCACTGCCCGACCGTACGCATCGAGCGGACGACATTGGCTTCGATCAGGGTGCGGCCCGAGTTCTCGCCGCGTCCGATCGCCGTGGTGTGTTCGTGGTCAAAGCCGATCAGCAAAATGTTGCCGCTGCCCGTGCCGGCCCCGACCTCGATAGAGACCTGTTCGCCATTTTTCGTCACGCTGACGGAAGCCGCGGTGCGGCTGTTGCGCCGTGCGTTCTCGATCGCGGCACCGACCTGTCCGCGAGCCGAGCCGACCATGCTGGCGGCGCCATCGACCACGATCTCCGGCGTATAGGATCCATCGCCGAAGCGGCGGCCGTAGACGTCCTGGCGACGGGTGGCAGCTTCAAGCGAGAACGGATCCCTCCAGCCCAGGCGGTCCCAATAGGTGACATGGAAGGCAAGCGCCAGAACATCGCGCCGCTGCTTCGACAACTCGTTCAGATACGCATTCGCCGGAGGACAGGACGAACATCCCTGCGAGGTGAACAGCTCGACGACGACCGGCCGCTCGGCGGCAAGAGCCGCGGCAGGAGACAATCCGGCGATCAAGGCAAGTGAAATGGCAAAGCGCGAGAACATGCGATCCTCCTTTTGGTCGATTCACGTTCTTCGTTTGCCGCAGCTTATTGTTACGCCGGGGCAAAGGCTTGCCGGCGGCGTGGATCACGCGGACTCTTGATTTTCCAAAGGAGGTCTAACGACGAGGATCGGGTTCGCATTTGCCGAAAAAACGGCGAGGTTTGGCAGCCGGCGAAGGCAATCGAACCCCCTGTGCAGCTTGGGAAGCTCTACTGTCATCAACTAGAACAAGAGCTTAGGCGGCAAGCCGGCAGAGCGGCGCCAAAGCCGATCAAAGGTTCTTGGAGCCCTGCGGCTTGCGGTGTCCGACAATGGTCACGATCCGCGGGCTTTGCAGATCTAGCTGGGGCACAAGGACATTCAACATACGGTTAGGTGCGGGAGCGCTCCGGCTGGATCGGTTCAAGAAAGTTTGGCGATGAACGTCGAGTCACGCTCGAAGGTTCAAGCATTGCTCTGAAGATGATGATCGGCAGGTAAAACAAAAGCATGGCAATTTTCCTCCATACCGAACAACACCCGGTTTTCAGCACCCGTTCCCGAAATAAACAGCCGAGTTCCCTGGAACGCCCTGATCGCTTATCCGACTACCGAGACGAATGTCTCACGTTCTTTCGCCATCGACCCCGGCTTGAGGGAAGATCTGATCGCGAAACAGAAACATCCCAAAGCCGAACAGCGATGCACACGCCGAGACGAAAAGCACGACCTTGGCAACCTCGGTCATGTCCATGTTGAGAATCCCCCATGCCCAATCGTTCTCTAGCAGCTTGGCGACTGCGCGGGCGCTAATCGTGTATCGGTCCACAAGAAATAGAGCTGTCCATTCTGCAACACGCGGAACAGGCCTTGTTGTTGCGCCCGCCGATGGCCATCGAACACAGGCTCGATCGCATGGAATAGGCCGTCGACGTCCTGGAGATCTCGCGGTTGAACTGAGACCTCGGTAAAAAAGCGCGACCGTGGCTATCGGTGGCGCCGTCAATGTTCAATTTTAATTTAAGCGACAAACACGTTTAGGGAGAGCAGCTTCCATCTCTGACCCGTTTCAGGAGGAGCGCATGAGCAAATCTGCGATCCGACTTATGACACTGGCGATTTGTGCGACTTCGTTGGTGGTGGTCCCGATGGCCGAACCAGCCAAGGCCGAGTCGAGCAGCAAGAAGCACAAAAGGCATGTTCAGAGGCATGTCCAAAGGGGTCCGGGCTTCAATGGCTACTGGTATGCCGGTCAAGCGTGGCCCGTGACGAGGCCGACGTCAGGTCCGGTCTGCCCGGGCGTTGGCCGTAGCTTCGAGTGCAAGGTATGGCCGCCTCCCTTCGACGAAGACCCCGATCGAAAAACTTCAGGCTCGGATGCCGGCGGTTAAACGGATCTATCGGGCGTGCGCGGGTGTTGGCAAGCTAGCCAGCCTGAGACTCCGCTATGCGACGCTAGATAGGTGGAGCGGGCGAAGGGAATCGAACCCTCGTATGCAGCTTGGGAAGCTGCCGTTC
>Ga0306925_10005007_pt1 | contig 12085 bp, 11 predicted proteins | sample flu12Cox44000176_FD_203755 | JGI IMG/M metagenome (GOLD analysis project Ga0306925, IMG submission 203755) | Lab enrichment of tropical soil microbial communities from Luquillo Experimental Forest, Puerto Rico - flux8day.12C.oxic.44.000.176 (v2)... | ecosystem: Environmental > Terrestrial >...
CCACCGGTCAGGATCGCCATGTCCTCGAGCATCGCCTTGCGGCGATCGCCGAAGCCGGGGGCCTTGACCGCCGCCACTTTGAGGCCGCCGCGCAGCTTGTTGACAACAAGAGTAGCCAACGCCTCGCCCTCGACGTCCTCGGCGACGATCAGCAGCGGCTTGCCGGATTGGACGACTGCCTCGAGCAAAGGAAGCAGCGATTGTAGGCTCGACAGCTTCTTCTCGTGGAGCAGGATGTATGGCTCGTCGAGTTCGGCGACCATCTTCTCGGCGTTGGTCACGAAATAGGGGCTGACATAGCCGCGGTCGAACTGCATGCCCTCGACGACGTCGAGTTCGGTCGCGAGCGATTTCGCCTCTTCGACCGTGATCACCCCTTCGTTGCCGACCTTCTGCATCGCTTCGGCGATCATCCGGCCGATCTCCAGGTCGTTGTTGGCCGAGACGGTGCCGACCTGGGCAATCTCCTCGTTGGTCGACACTTTCTTCGAGCGTTTTTCGATTTCCTTCACGACCACATCGACGGCGCGATCGATGCCCCGCTTCAAATCCATCGGGTTGAGGCCCGCCGCCACTGCCTTTGCGCCCTCGCGTACGATCGTCTGAGCGAGCACCGTCGCGGTTGTCGTACCGTCACCAGCTTGGTCGCTGGTCTTCGAGGCCACTTCGCGCAGCATCTGCGCGCCCATGTTCTCAAACTTGTCGGCGAGCTCGATCTCCTTGGCGACGGTGACGCCGTCTTTGCTGATGCGCGGCGCCCCGAAGGATTTGTCGAGGACGACATTGCGGCCCTTGGGGCCCAATGTCACCCTGACCGCATTGGCGAGAACATCGACGCCGCGCAACATGCGCTCGCGCGCGTCGTTGTGAAACCGGACTTCCTTTGCCGCCATTTCTCTTCTCCCTCACGCGACCTTGCGCGCCGCAGTCTCTTCGACGACGCCCATGATGTCGCTCTCCTTCATGACAACGAGCTCCTCGTTGTCGATCTTGATCTCGGTGCCCGACCACTTGCCGAACAGCACGCGGTCGCCGGGCTTGACATCGAGCGAATGCAGCTTGCCGTCATCGCCTCGCGTGCCGGGGCCGACGGCCATGACCTCGCCCTCCATTGGCTTTTCTTTAGCGGTGTCAGGGATGATGATGCCGCCCAGCGTCTTTTCCTCCTGCTCGATGCGGCGGACCAAGACACGATCCTGCAAAGGTCGAAACTTCACGGAACCCTCCGTTGCAAATACAAATTTCGAATGCGCGGTTGGCACTCTCCGCGGGAGAGTGCCAGGAACATAGATTCCTCCGACGCCGCTTTCAAGCGCCTTTGATTTGCCCTTGACGAAGGTTCAGCAACCTACTTAAATCGGTGATGTCGTCAACCAGCCAGGAGGGTGTGCCGCAGACATGACGCCACCTGGGGAGAAAGAGTTGCCGACCCCTTGGCATCGGCAACGGAGTGCCAAGTCCAAGATTTAGCTCGGACGTTGGTCCCGAGCGCGAAGGTTGCCTTCGCATGAGCGGCCCCCGCTAGACGCCCAGAAGCGCGCGGGGGCCTCGTGTTTCTGAGCCGAGCCCACCCCGAACCTTTGCTTTCCATTCCACGGGGGCTAGGGTTCCTCCGTCTGTTCATGATGGGATCGGAAGGATGACCCTCGACAGCTCGGGTCCGACTTCGCGAATTTATTTCTCGCAACGGCTCCGGCTGCACTATGTCGATTGGGGTAATCCGAGCGCGCCGCCGTTGGTTCTCGTCCATGGCGGACGCGACCACTGCCGCAACTGGGACTGGGTGGCCGCCGCATTGCGCCAGGACTGGCATGTGCTGGCGCCCGATTTGCGCGGCCACGGCGACAGCCAGTGGTCGCCCGACGGCAGCTATTCGATGGCCGCCTACATCTACGACCTTGCGCAGCTGATCCATCAGCAGGAGCTGGCGCCGGTAACGATCATCGGCCACTCGCTCGGCGGAATGATCACGTTGCGTTACACCGGGATCTATCCCGAAAACGTGCACAAGCTGATTGCGATCGAAGGACTTGGGGTGACACCGCGCCGGATGGTGGAGCGCGCGCGCCAGCCGATCGCCGACCGCATGCGACGCTGGATCGACGAGCAGCGCGCGCTGTCGGGGCGTATATCGAGGCGCTACGGCTCGATCGAAGAGGCGCTGCGGCGGATGCAGGAAGCGAACGCGCATCTGTCTCCTGAGCAGGCGCGGCACCTGACCCAGCACGGCGTCAACCAGAACGAGGATGGCACCTACAGCTGGAAATTTGACAATTACGTCCGCGCCGACCGGCCGTACGGGATGACCCAGGAGGAGACCGAGGCGCTGTGGTCGCGCATCGCCTGCCCGACCCTCTTGGTCTATGGCAAGGAGAGCTGGGCCTCCAACCCCGAGCAGGATGGCCGCATCCGCCATTTCCGCAACGCTAAGGTCGTTTCGATCGACGACGCCGGCCACTGGGTCCATCACGACCAGCTCGACGCCTTTCTCGGGCTAGTGCGCGGCTTCCTCTAGGCTCGGGAGCGCCACATCTCATGGTGTGATCGCGGCGCGTTGCCGAACACCGGGTGCAGCACCTGATCGCCCGGCTCGATCCCCAACCGCGCCGCGGTCCCGCCATTCAGCTCGATGACCGCCCGCACCGGAGCTGCCGCCGAAATCACGTCCAGCGACTGAGGAACGGCACGCTGGCCGATGTTGACAATCCGGCCCTGTGCGTCGACGAACAGCATATCGAGTGGGATCAGCGTATTACGCATCCACATCGTCGCGACGGTCGGTTGTGGGTAGACGAACAACATCCCGGCATCAGACGCCAAGCTCGTCCGAAACATCAGACCCTGCTCCATCTGCGCCGGCGTTTCGGCAACCTCGATGTTGAACCGATGCGACCCCGTCGCGCTGACGATCGTCAGTTCCGATGTCGGAAACTTCTGCAGTTCGGCGCCGACCGGCACCGGCGCGGCGCCCGCCAGAACCGAAAGGACCGACAGCAGAGCTGTGCGGCGGAATATCATCATGGGGCTGACCGATGGGGGCATGGTCGTGTGTCCGAAGCGACGGGTAGCGGTAATCCGGCGTGCTGGTCAACCTGCTGAGCCGTAATTGTTTGCCCGCCTTGTGACGGGGGAGTGCAGCCGCTAGCTTCTCGGCCACGCCATGCACGATACCATCGAGACCGTCTTCGCGGTTACCGGACTGCTCGGGCTGGTCAGCCTGCTGCTGCCGCTCGCGCAACGGTTTTCGATACCTTACGCGGTATTGCTCGCCGTGGTCGGGATCGCGATCGGGGGTATCACCAATCTTCCGCCTGCCTATTTGCCCGGCGGCATCATCGGCGACCTGCTGGCGTGGCTACGCGACTTTGGGCTGAGTGCCGAATCCCTCCTCTACGTCTTCCTACCGGCGCTGCTCTTCGAAGCCGCCCTCAATGTCGATGTCAGGCAGCTCAGCGACGAGGTGGCGCCGGTTCTCTTGCTCGCCGTCATCGGGGTGATCGTCAGCACGCTCGTTGTCGGGTTCGCCTTGTGGCCGATTGCCCCAGTTGGGATTCTCGCCTGCATCGTGCTCGGAGCCATCATCGCCACCACCGATCCGGTCGCGGTGGTGGCGATCTTTCACGACATCGGAGCCCCCCGGCGCCTCTCGACCCTCGTCCAAGGGGAGAGCCTATTCAACGATGCCGCAGCGATCGCGATCTATTCGCTAGCCGTCGCCATGCTCGCCGCCGATCGGCCCGCGCATCCGCTGGACGGAGTTTTAACGTTTTTACGCCAGTTTGTCGGCGGCCTCGCCGCCGGCTACGTCGCCGGATGGGCGGTCACTCTGTTCATTCCGATTTTGCGCGCAAGCCGCTTGGCCGAGGCGACGCTGACAATCGCGTTTGCCTACGTGATCTTCGTCATTTGCGACCACTACTTGCATGTATCCGGCGTAGTCGCGGTTGCCTCCGCAGCGCTTGCCGTCAGCGCCGAAGGACGCCGGCGGTTGTCGCCGTCGAACTGGGAAAGCCTTGTCGTCACGTGGGAGCAGCTCGCCTTCTGGGCGAGCTCGCTGATCTTTCTGTTCGCGGCGATGCAGACCCCGGACCTCATGGAAGAGGCGAGCTGGGGCGATTTCGCATTGCTGGGCGCGCTGATCGTCGCAGCGCTCGGGGCGCGCGCCTTGACGCTCTATGGGCTGATCCCGATGCTCAGTTTTGCCCGGATGGCAAAACCGATCGCCGGAGATCACAAGCTGGTCATGTTATGGGGAGGAATGCGTGGGGCGGTCTCCCTCGCGTTGGCTCTCGCCGCGACTGAGAATACGGCGCTGCCCCTCGAAGTTCGGCATTTCGTCGGGATCCTGGCAACCGGATTTGTCTTGTTCACGCTGCTGGTGACGGCGCCGACGATGCGGCCGCTAATGCGCCTGCTCAAAATCAGCAGCTTGCCGCCGGAAGAAGTCGCGCTGAACGAGAGGGTGATTGGTCTCTCCCTTTCCTCCATTCCACAGGAGATCGAGACCGTCGGACGTCAGCATCAGATTGCCCCCGAACTGGTTGCCGAGGTCTTAACGCTCTACGACACCCAAAACGACGGTTCCAGCGGAATGTCCAGCGAGCGCACCCAGCTGTCCGCCGAGCTGAGAGAGCGGGCAGCGGTGTCGGCGCTGGCCGACCGGGAGCAGGAGTTCTGCCTCGAATATTTCGAGAGCCGAACCGTATCGCGGCGGGTTGCGGCGAGCCTTCTCGCTCACGCGGCGAAGTTGCGGGACGGTGCGCACAGCGACGGCGTTCCGGGCTACCATAAAGCAGCCGAACGCATTCGCGGCTTTGGTCCGGCCTTGCGCCTGGCACTTGCGATCCAGCGACGTCTCGGCATCGCCTGGCCGCTGGCGCGGCTGCTCGCGGACCGGTTCGAGGTCCGGCTTGCCGCTCGCTTCGTGCTGCAAAACGTGATCGCCTTCAACCGCGATCAAATCGGGCAGGTCTTCGGCGACACAGCGAGAGCGGCGATGGCGGAGCAACTCGAAGACCGCTTTGCCGCGATCGACCGCGCGATAACGTCTGTAAAATTACAATACCCGATCTACGCGCGACAACTCGAGTTACAGTTTTTGGCACGCGTGGCCGCCCGGCTCGAGGAAGACCGTTATCGCCGGTTGCGCGCCGAATCGATCATCAATCAGGACGTCTACGACGACTTGCAGCGCAAGCTGCGGCCGCGCCGTCGCGCGGTGGAGATGCGCCCGAGGCTCGACCTCGGGCTGAAGCGGGAGGATCTGGTCAAGCGGGTGCCGATGTTTGCGGCTCTCGATGCGAAGACGCAGCGTTCCGTCGCCCGGCTTTTGCGGCCGCGGCTCGCCGTCCCCGACGAGATTGTTGTCCGCAAAGGCGAGCGTGGCGACGCGATGTATTTTATCTCCTCGGGGGCCGTCGAGGTACGGATCGACCCGACCCCCGTTCAGCTCGGCACAGGCGATTTCTTCGGCGAGCTTGCCCTGCTGGTCACCGAGCACCGCAACGCCGATGTCGTGGCCTTGGGCTATTGCCAGCTTCTCAGCTTGGCGGCGCGGGATCTCCATCGCCTGTTCGGCACGGAACCGGCACTTCGCGACCAGATCCACGCGGTTGCCGAAGCCCGCACGGCGGCAACGGAAGCGCTATGACCAACAAACAACTCCACCCCGCGACAATCGCCGCGCAGGCTCTCGGCTGGACCGATGCCTCGACCGGCGCGGTTGTCCTGCCGGTGCATACCGCGACGACGTTCCTGCGCGACCCCGATAATCAGTATCGGCGCGGGCGCAGTTATGGACGCGCCGACAACCCGACCTATGATCAGGCGCAGGCCGTGCTGACCGCGCTCGAAGGCGGTACCGCATCGCTCCTGTTCTCCTCCGGGATGGCGGCAGCCGCGGCTGTCTTCCAATGCCTCGCCCGCGACTCCCACGTGGTGGCGCCACGGGTGATGTATTGGGGATTGCGCAGCTGGCTGAGGAATTTCTCCGAAGCTTGGGGGCTCGCGGTCGAGTTCGTCGATACAACCTCGCTGGACGTGCTGCGCCGGGCGGTTCGGCCTGGGCACACGCGCGTCTTATGGATCGAGACTCCGGCGAACCCGTTGTGGTCGGTGACTGATATCGCCGGTGCCGCCGATATCGCCCACGCCGCCGGCGCCTTGCTCGCGGTCGACAGCACCGCTGCGACGCCGATTTTGACACGGCCTTTGGCGTTGGGGGCCGACCTCGTCATGCATTCGGCGACAAAATATCTGAACGGTCACAGCGATGTGATCGCCGGCGCGTTGACGACCGCGCGGGAGGACGCGTCTTGGGAGCGCCTCTGTTCGGCGCGGAGCAGTGACGGCGCAATCCTCGGTAGCTTCGAGGCCTATCTTCTGCTGCGTGGGATGCGCACCCTGTTTCCGCGCGTCGAGCGCGCCTGCCGCTCGGCGCAGCAGATCGCCGAGGCGCTGTCCCGCAACCCCAGGGTGTTGGACGTACTGTATCCGGGTTTGGCGAGGCATCCCGGACATGGGGTCGCGGCTCGCCAGATGAACGGCGGCTTCGGCGGGATGTTGAGTATTCGAGTACGCGGCGGCGCCGAGGCCGCGATCGCCGCGGCGGCCCGCGTCGAGGTCTGGAAGCGCGCGACCTCGCTCGGCGGCGTCGAGAGCCTGATCGAGCACCGCGCCTCGGTCGAAGGTGCCGACAGCCCCGCTCCCGCCGATCTGCTGCGCCTCTCGGTCGGTATCGAGGACCCCCAGGATTTGATTGTCGATCTGGAATCGGCGCTCCACTCAATCTAGCGGCTTCCAGTAGCGGGCGACGAAGCCACGCGGGTCGATCTCGTCAATTTGTCCGAGGATCTGCGGAGCGCCGGCGGCGCAGCGCCAGTTGTAGATGTTACCGGACGGGATCGCGAATCTAGGGATGAAGTCGGCATCCGGGTGATCGCGGCACCAAGCCTCCGCTCCGGGAAGCCGACGATCTGAATTCGCTTTGCCGCACGGGAGGTTTGCACCGTAGGTGCAGAGCAGCACGTGTCCGTCGGCGCAGCGGAAGACCGTGCTGCGCCGGATTTGCTGCTGCGGCATATTGCCAAGACCGAAAAGCCGTTTTGCGGCGGGCACAAGCGATTGCGGCAACGGCTGCAACGTGTCGTCGGTCTCCTTTTGCCCGCACAACCGCACCGCTTCTTGCGCGACGGCCTGTGCTGTAGCGAGGGATAGAATTACCGCTAGCAGAAGAGCGACAAGCGCCTTGAAGCGGCTACAGCATTCCGAGTTCGAGCCTAGCTTCCTCGCTCATCAGCTCGGGCGTCCAGGGCGGGGTCCAGACGAGCTTGACGCGAACGTCGCTGACGCCAGGGACGCCGCGGATCGCCGCTTCGACTTCGCCGGGCATGCTGGCGGCGACCGGGCATGCGGGGGTCGTCAGCGTCATCTCGACGTAGACAATGCCCCCTTTCTTGACCATAAGCTCGTAGATGAGGCCGAGCTCGACGAGATCCATTGGGATTTCCGGGTCACGCACCGTCTTCAGCGCTTCGAGAACCGGACCCATCAACGCCAGATCGTCTTCCTCTCCGCTTGGCCGCTCGATCTCCTCATCGGCAGCAGTCGGGCTTGACGCGAATTCGAATGGATCGCGATCCATCTGCCTACTCCGTCTTCACTGTGCTTCCGTCGCGGCCGCTGAGGGCAGCCTCGAGCGCGTGCCATGACAATGTCGCGCATTTGACGCGAGCCGGATACGCCTTGACCCCGGTCAGCGGCTCCAGCCGCTCCATCTCCTCGGCCAGCGGCTCGGCCAGCGCTTCCGTGGGCTCGCCGCCGGTTACCCGCACGTGGAATTGCGCGAACAGCGCGCGAGCGTCGCCGATAGTCTTACCGCGCAGGATTTCCGTCATCAGCGACGCAGCCGCGGTCGAAATCGCGCAGCCGCGCCCCTGAAAGCTGATGTCGGTGATACGGTCGCCGTCGAGAGTCAGGTAGATCGTTACCCTGTCACCGCACAGCGGGTTGTAGCCCTGCGCGAAATGTGTCGGGTGCTCGATCGTGCGAAAGTTCCGCGGGCGGCGGCCATGGTCGAGAATGATGTCCTGATAGAGCTCCCGCAGATCCATCATCGTGCGAACATCTCCCGCGCCGCCTCGATCGCAACGGCCAGCCGATCGATGTCGGCCTCGTCGTTGTAGACGCCGAGCGAAGCGCGCGTCGTACCGGAAAGCCCGAGCCTTTCTATCAAAGGCTGCGCGCAGTGATGTCCGGCGCGCACCGCGACGTGATGCCGGTCGAGCACTTGCGCCACGTCGTGCGGGTGGACCCCCTCGAGATCGAACGAAAGAATCCCGAGCCGCCGCTGACCGGCGCCGAGCAACCGCAGACCCGGAATACGCGACAAGCGGTCGACGCCATAACCGGTCAGCTCCTCCTCGTGATCGAGGATGTTCTCGCGGCCCAACTCCTCGATGAAGTCGATCGCGAGGCCGAGCCCGATGGCGCCTGCGATATCGGGGGTTCCAGCCTCAAAGCGGTGCGGCGGCTCCTGATATTCGGTCTTGTCGAAACTGACGTGCAGGATCATTTCACCGCCGCCTTGGTAAGGCGGCATTGCGGACAGCACGTCGAGGCGAGCGTAGAGGACACCGATCCCCGTCGGGCCGTAGACCTTGTGGCCGGTGAAGGCATAAAAGTCGCAGCCGAGGGCCTGCACATCGACTGGCAGCCGCGGCGCTGCCTGGCTGCCGTCGATCAGCACCCGAGCACCGCGCCGATGAGCCAGTTGGACGACGCGCTCGACCGCTACGAGTGTGCCGGTCGCGTTGGCGACATGGGTCACCGCAACAAGCCGCGTGCGCGGCGACAGAGCCGCCTCGAAGCTGGACAGATCGAGCCCGCCGGTCGGGTCGATCGGCGCAACGACGAGACGGATGCCGATCCGGTCACGCAGCAGTTGCCACGGCACGATGTTCGAATGGTGCTCTAACTCGCTGATCAGCACCTCGTCGCCTTCACGCAAAAAAGCCGGACCCCAGCTCTGAGCGATGAGGTTGATCGCCTCGGTCGTGTTGCGCACGAAGACGATTTCGCGGCGGTCGGCGGCATTGAGGAACCGGCGGACCTTGTCGCGCGCTTCTTCGTAGAGCTCGGTCGAGCGCGCGCTCAGCCGATAGACCCCGCGATGCACGTTGGCGTAATCGGTACGATAGTATTCGGCGATGCCGTCGATGACGGATCGCGGTTTCTGCGCGCTGGCGGCGGAATCGAGAAACACCAGATCGGGATTGTTCGCGAAGATGGGAAAGTCGCGCCGCAGCCGGCGCGGGTCCAGCCCCCGCCCTAATCCTCCCCCGCTTGCGGGGGAGGGAAAAGTGCGGTCGTTCGGCAAACTCGCCGTCGTCATTCTTGCTCCTCCAAGCTTGCCAGGCGGCGGGCGATGCGCGACAGCAAATGCTCGCGTATCGGGGCAGGCTCGACGAGCTCCGCGGCCTCCTGGACAAAAGCTTCGATCAGCATCCGCCGGGCTTCCCCATTCGGGATGCCGCGGGCTCGCAGATAGAACAGCGCCGCTTCGTCGAGATCGCCGACGGCGGCGCCGTGGCTGCATTTGACGTCGTCGGCGTAGATTTCGAGCTCCGGCTTGGTGTCGATCGCCGCCCGCGGACCCAACACCAGATTGCGGCTCAGCTGATGCGCATCGACCTTCTGTGCGCCCGGGCGGACCGTGATCCGCCCCTGAAATGCGCCATGCGCGCGCTCGGTGGCCACTCCCTTGAAGTTCTCACGGGTCTCGCCGCCCGGCGCGCCGTGATCCACCGTGGTCAGGATGTTGGCTTCCTGGCGCCCGGACAACAGGAACGCGCCACCCAGATCGCAGCGGCTCTTTTCACCTTCGCTGCGGACCGTGATGTCGTGACGCACCGTCCGGCCGCCGAGCAGCAGCGCAAAGCTAGCCAGCCGGGAAGCAGCGCCGAGGGTTGCAAGCATCTCGCCAAAGTGCAGCGCCGCCGCAGCTTCCTCGACGAGCACCGCGCGGGCGAGCTCGGCGCTCGGTGCGAGCCGCAGCTCAACGACGTCGTTGCGCCAATACCCGCCGGCGCCAATGAAGCTTTCGATGACCGCAGCTCGGCTGTCTTCGCCGGAGACAACCAGGCTGCGTGTATGCAATGAAGCCTCCACGGTGCCCGAAGCCAAGTGAACGATCTCGAGCGGCCGCTCGAAAGCGACGCCGGGGGCGATCTCGAGCACAAAGCCATCGGCAAAAAGGGCGGCGTTGAGGGCGGTGAAAGCGCGCGCGGGATCGGGCGGCGGGGTTTCAAGATTCGACCGAATAAGATCCGGCCGCTCGGCGATCGCCGCCGCCGTCGATCCCAACCACACACCTTCCGGGAGGCGCTCGAAGGTTGAGAGCTCGGGTGCGAAGCGTCCATCGACGAGCACAAAGCGGCAGGTCGGCCCGGCAAGCCCGATTTCCGCGAGCTGATCGCGGACTGTCGCACTGATAGCCGCCTGATCGGTGGTGCGGACCGGCAGCATCGGGCGCTTTTCGAGAGGGCGCAGATCAATGTAACGCCAAGCTTCGCCGCGTCGGCTCGGAAAGCCGAGCTCCGCGAAACGGGCGAGGCTCGCCTTACGATATCCGGCGAGCCAGTCGGGCTCCTGCCGATCGCGGAGGAAGGAGCCACGCCCGAACGCTTCGAGATAAGGCCGCGCCTCGGCCTTGACCGGAAAATCGACAATCGTACTCATAGGTTCAGGCTGCGGCTTCGATGTCGCCGTAACCGCGGCGCTCGAGCTCCAGTGCGAGCGACTTGTCGCCCGACTGCACGATGCGCCCGCCCTGCAGCACGTGCACGCGATCAGGCTCCACGTAATTGAGCAGCCGCTGATAATGCGTGATCAAGACAATGGCGCGATCGGGGGAGCGCTGCTGATTGACGCCGCGCGCAACGATTTTGAGCGCGTCGATATCGAGACCGCTGTCGGTCTCGTCGAGAATGGCGAGACGCGGTTCCAGCATCGCCATTTGAAAGATTTCGTTGCGCTTCTTCTCGCCGCCGGAAAAACCGACATTGACGGCGCGCTGTAGCAGATCCTCGCCGAGATCCAACTGCTTTAGCTTGGCGCGCACCACCCGCAGAAACTGGCCGGCATCGAGCTCCGGCTCGCCGCGGTGGCGGCGCTGTGCGTTGATCGCGGTGCGCAGAAAATACATGTTGTTCACGCCCGGGATCTCGACCGGGTACTGAAACGCGAGAAACAGTCCCTCGCGCGCCCTCTCGTCCGGCTCCATCGCGAGCAGGTCGCGGCACAGATAGCTAACGGTGCCTTCGCAGACCTCATAGCCATCACGGCCCGCCAGCACCGCGGCCAGCGTGCTCTTGCCGGAGCCGTTCGGGCCCATGATCGCGTGCACCTCGCCGGCTCCGACCGAGAGGTCGATTCCGCGCAGGATCTCGCGGCCGTCCGTAAGCCGCGCGTGTAGATTGGTGATTTCAAGCATCAAGTTAGTCCGATAAACGAAAACTCCGCGGGTTCTCGTCGTCCCGGCCCACGGGTCCGCGCAGCGCGCGGCCCGAGGATAGGCTCCAGCCGGGACCCATGGCTGCAGTGGATACCGGCCTTCGCCGGTATGACGGGGAGTCTCGGATCTTCGCTAAGCATCAATACTCACCCGACGCTGCCTTCGAGGCTGACTGCCAGCAGCTTTTGCGCCTCGACGGCAAATTCCATCGGCAGCTCTTTGAGAACCTCCTTGCAGAAGCCATTGACGATCAGCGACACCGCGTCTTCCGCGCCGAGGCCGCGCTGGCGACAATAGAACAGCTGGTCATCGCTGATTTTCGATGTCGTCGCTTCGTGCTCGACGCGGGCGGAGGGATTCCTCACTTCGATGTAAGGAACCGTATGCGCGCCGCAGCGATCGCCGATCAGCAGCGAGTCGCATTGTGTGTGGTTGCGCGCTCCTTGAGCCCTGGGCTGCACTCGGACAAGACCGCGGTACGTGTTCTGCCCGCGTCCAGCCGAGATGCCCTTTGAGACGATCGTCGACCGGGTATTCCTGCCGATATGGATCATTTTGGTCCCGGTATCGGCT
>Ga0306925_10005012_pt1 | contig 12080 bp, 15 predicted proteins | sample flu12Cox44000176_FD_203755 | JGI IMG/M metagenome (GOLD analysis project Ga0306925, IMG submission 203755) | Lab enrichment of tropical soil microbial communities from Luquillo Experimental Forest, Puerto Rico - flux8day.12C.oxic.44.000.176 (v2)... | ecosystem: Environmental > Terrestrial >...
AGCGGGGGCTGACGAAACGCTCGAGCCGTCCGCCATGGGGATGCAGCTTGCGCCAATCCTTGCCGGCAAAATCGATGACCGCGAGGCCGGACGTCGGCAGGCCTTCGTTGAGCCGCTCGCGGGCCTCGACGTCGCCGGAGGCGATGAGACGCCGCGCCGCCTCATGCAGCCCCGGATTGTGTCCGACCACGAGCAGGCTGCGCACGGCCGGCGCGGTCTTTTTCGCCAGCGCGATGATTGCGTCGGGGCCGGCGTTGTAGAGGCGGTCCTCGTAAACCACCCGCGGCGGCTTGGAGAGCGCAGCCGCGACGCGCTCCCAGGTCTGGCGCGTGCGCTCGGCTGTCGACACCAGGGCGAGGTCCGCCACGAGCCCATGACGGGCCAAGTAAGCGCCGATCACCGCCGCATCGTTTTTGCCGCGCGCATTGAGGCGGCGCGGATGGTCGCTCATGCCGGGTTCGGCCTTTTCCGACTTGGCGTGTCGAAGCAGTATCAAGCGCATGGCAGCAGCATCGATGTCCCGCGCGCAGTCTAGGGCGGTGGATTTGCAGTTCCTACCATTGTATCAGCAAGCCCTCATAGGAGAGCCAAATCCGAAACCACACTAGAATCATAAATTTGCTAGTGTCCCGGATGCGATATTCGCATTGGAGCAGCGAAAATTTGTGACGCTCGGAGCCAGGACACTAGCATGTCGGGTGATGCCTTGATTGCCGGGGAAGAAAACGTGAACGCGTCCGAGCGAGCCTCCCGGGCAATAGTGTCCCCCACTGTCCCCTGGTATCCAAAAGTATCGAAGCCATAGGCACTTACCCGTCTTGACGCGCCCCCCGGCATCCCCTACTGTCCAAAAGGTCTGACGGGTAGGAAGATGGGTATGCTTCATCGGCTCGCGCAAGTGGATTTGCGACAACCAACACCCGGTCTTTATGCCGATGGTGGAAATCTGTACCTGCAAGTCACCATCAACGGCGAGAGTGTCAGCCGCTCCTGGATCTTTCGTTTCACTATCAACGGCAAGCGCCGCGACATGGGGCTCGGGGCGATTCACACCATTGGCCTAAAGGACGCGCGCGCGAAAGCGGCAGAGCTACGCAAGCTCGTCCTTGAGGGCCGCGACCCGATTGCCGAACGCGACGCCCAGAAAGCCGCGCTTGCGGCCGCTACTGCCAAGCGCGTGACGTTCGACTACTGCGTGGTCTCCTACAGCCGGGCCCACAGTCCAAAGTGGTCGGCGAAGCATGCCTATCAATGGTCGTCGGCCATGGCTCGGTTTGCGAGCCCGGTCCTCGGCAAGCTGCCCGTCAACACCATTGACGTCGGACTCGTGGTGAAGGTGCTTGAACCGATATGGCACGAGCGACCCGAGACGGCGTCGAGGCTGCGTGGAGGGATTGAAAGCGTGCTGGCCTGGGCGAGCGTGCGCGGCTTTAGGCACGGCGATAACCCGGCGCGCTGGACCAACCATCTCGAGGAATTACTCCCGTCGCGGCGCGAGATCCTACCGGTCGAGCATTTCGCTGCGTTAGCCTATCGCGACGTGCCGGGCCTGATGGCAAAGCTGCGCAAGCTCGACGGGGTGCGCGAGCGGGCGCTCGAATTTCTGGTCCTGACAGCGGGCAGGGCGGGCGAAATCTTGGGCGCAAGATGGGACGAAATCGACATCGCCAGTAAGGTATGGGTCGTTCCGGCCGAGCGCATGAAAGGCCGCCGCGAGCATCGTGTCCCATTATGTGACCGAGCGCTCACCATTCTGGACGAAATGAAACTTTGCCGCCGGAATGGGTTCGTGTTTCCGAGCAAGCGACGCGAGAACCTAGGCGAAAGTCCGATGCGCGAGCTTCTGAAACGCCTCGGCTACAAGACGACGGTTCACGGCATGCGTAGCGCGTTCCGCGATTGGGCAGGTGAGCAGACAAACTTTCCGCGTGAGATTTGCGAGGCCGCGCTGGCACACGCCGTCGGCAACAAAGTCGAACAGGCGTACCGCCGCGGCGATTCCCTTGAGAAGCGTCGCCGCCTCATGGCCGCCTGGGCCGACTATTGCTGCAAGCCGATAACAGCCGACGCCGTCGTCACGCCGCTGCGCAACGTCGCCGATGCGTGACCCGACCGTAAGAGCCACCGCCGCCGCGGAGGAGGAACGCGCCGTCGAAACCGCGAAAGAGCACCTCTATTGGAATCTTAAGGGCCGCTGGCGATGGGAAGACTCGCGCTGGAGCGGTCAGTCTCCCAAAGACGAGCGGGAGCAAGAGTACCGCTATGCAATGGAGGCCGTACGGAAGAAAATAAACCAGGTCCCCGACCCCGTAGAGCGCAAATATCTTACCACATGGCATGAGCGAGTTCCCTCGCGTCCGCGCCTACAAGAGAAGGGCGTGCTTCGTGAGCAAACGAACGCGCTTCGCAACCCATACATTGCGGACACAGTGGCTCTGGTACGCCGCAAACACGGATTTAATGTAAAGCAGGCGTGCTCAGCCGTCGCAAAAGCATTACGCGAACTCGACTTAGCGCCGCGGAGCGAAAAGTCAGTTGTAACCATCTGGAACAAATATCGCCGCCTACTGAGCGGCAAATAATTCTTCACACCCACCTAAGCTACATTTTTAGTTAGGGCACGAAGTCTCTCTGCGAATCTGGCAGTCCGGAGACATGCCAAAGCGCCCCCTGGGACATACCGCTGACGGCGGCAAGCGCCGAGAAATACCGTTTCGTGAGCGCGTTACCTGCTCAATCACGGATGCCGAGGCAGCCAGCGGCATTAGTCGCAGTCAGTTGTACCTAGAAATGAAGAGCGGGCGGCTCGAGTTCATCAAACGCGGGACGCGGCGTCTCGTTGTTGTGCCCTCGCTTTTGAAGATGCTCGGCGCATAGCGCGCGAGCAGCAACCGATACCGCCGCCAAATTCGTGAGCGCGCCCTTGAACGCGAACGACACCATTATGCCCCAAGAGATTATACGCCTGCTCGAAGAAATCGGCGCCGCAACAAGCTTGGCCGAGCTCGCCACCATCGCCAGCATCGCCAGTGAAATCGACGAGGCCTACGACGAAGGGGTAATCGCGCGCGTGATCGACGCGCTCCGTGAGGCCCACGAAAGGCTCAATTCAGTGCTGTAGCCGCGCGGCGGCACTGACATCACTCACACGCGCGAGGAGACGCAAAATGACGAAGACCACAGAGCAAGCCTTGCGCCAGCAACAGAACGCCCTGCCTCGCCGCAAGCCATTGTACCGACGCCGCCTGCCGTGCCGGCGCCTGCAGCAAATGACCGCGCTGCGCGCAACCGGTATCTCGAAGAGATAGCCGGCGGCATGCCGGGACGGCTAATCAAGTTTTCGACCAAAGTAAACAAGTACGTCACCGTCGATGACGGATCGGACGTCGAGGATGTCGACTATGTCGCGTTATGTCCTGAGACCTTGGTCGGCTGGATCAATTTTCCCGGTGACGACTCGCCGCCACAGCGAGTGATGGGCTTGCTCTACGACGGGTTCAAAATGCCTCCGCGGGAGGAACTCGGCGATCTTGATGAGACGCAATGGCCAGCAGGACTCGATAACTCGCCGCAAGATCCGTGGCTGCACCAAATTGCATTGCCGCTTATGAACGCGGCAACACAAGAGCTCCTGGTCTTCACCACGCTTAATGACACTGGCCGACGCGCTGTCGGGCGCTTGCTGCAACACTACGAGCGCATGCTGCGGTTGAACTCTGACGAGTTGCCAATCGTGCGACTGAAAGTCGGCGGGTTCAACCATCGCGACCCTCGCGTCGGATGGGTGAGCACACCGCAATTCGCCATCGTCGGCCGCACCAAGCGTAGCGACGTCACAAAGTCCGCGGCGCCGCCCGACGACTTCAACGAAGAAATTCCGTTCTGATTCGAAACGCTCAGTGCCGACGCAAATGTCGGCCAACTAGCATTGGAGGATACCGATGCCGACGTTCGTGTGCGATTTCGCTGACGGCGAGCAAACCCGTATGACCGTCAATTGCCACAAAGGGCTCGACGTTGCCCGCGGCGTGAAGCTCGCTCGTTATGCGTACGAAAGCCGGACGGGAAAGACGCCGCCCTTGATGCTCGGCGCAACCTTCGTCTCGAGCGCAGGGGTAGCGCTGATGTCGTATACCGCCGATGAGCTGGCGAAGGCCGCATAACCCGCCATGCCGGAATCCGATGTTCGCTTGCGGCTGCATGCCGCTGGCTTCGACCCGTGCGCATGCCGCGGCAAAGAAGCCCTCATGGTCGGATGGAACAAGAAGTACACCGCGGAGGAAGTCGCGGCATGGGCAAACCAGTATCCGACCTGGACAAATACGGGCATCCGTACAAGCAATGCGCCTGCCTTCGATATCGACATTAAAAATGAGGAAGCAACCGAGGCGGCCGAGGAACTAATCCGAAACTTGTACGCTGATCGCGGAACGCTGCTCACACGCATCGGCGAAGCACCGAAGCGGGCACTGTTGTTTCGAACGGCACGGCCCTTTCCAAAGATCCGCGTTAACTTTGTCGCCCCCAACGGAAGCAGTCATCACATTGAGATGCTAGGGGACGGTCAACAACTCGTCGTCAACGGTATCCACCCAACCACGAAGAAGCCATACTGCTGGCAAGGCGGATATCAGCCCGGCGATATCGCATGGAAGGATCTACCCGAGATTAACGAAGACGAGGCCCGTTCACTTGTCGCGCTAGTCTCTGAGATGTTGATTACACAATTCGGATTCCAAGAGGCGGAGAGCGAGCACGAGCACACAGAAAACGGCGAGCCAACAGGTCCCGTTGACGCTGAGGCCGAGCTTGCCGCCCTGGCCCCAACTGGAGCAGCCGTCAACTTCGTACATAGGCGCGTCATTCCCTCCCTCCTACGTCGCGCACTCTCACCGCAGCAAGTGCTCAACTTAGTTGTCGACGCGACCATGGCTATGGCCACAAAACATGGTCTCGATTGGACGCGCGAGCGAGAAATTAAAGACGTCACATCGCGCATCAACAGTGGGCTAAAGCTCATTCAGGAGGATTATGACCCAACTTCTGGTGAGGTTCCTGATTGGCTTGCGGAAGAATTCGTCGACGATTGGATAAAGGTGCTGCAGGACGGCGGTCGCCCGCAGCTCTCGCGCAACCGTGGCGGTTGGTACGTTCGCAATACGCCGAGACGCAAGGCTGCCGACCCTACCGAAGACGCATCACACGGTACCGAAGAAAGGCCGCACGCAAGCAACAACTCCAATGAAGAACCTCCGCGCACAGACGGCGAGAAATATTACCGATTCAAGTTAGTGCCCTTTGCGGGCATGCGGCCCGGCCTCGAGCAGCTTTACCTCGTTGATGAACTCATCCCAGCCACCGGCCTGGTCGATATTTGGGGTAAGGCAAAATGTTTTAAGAGTTTTTGGACGTTGGATCTCATGTTGCACGTTGCGCAGGGCTGGGAGTACAGAGACCGCCGCGTGCGTCAAGGGACCGTAGTGTATTGCGCTTTCGAAGGGGGCCACGGTTACAAAAAACGCATCGAAGCACAGCGGCGGCACTACAAGATTAGCGACGATGCCAATGTCCCGCTGTTTGTTATGTCCGGCCAGGCAAGCCTCGTGAAAGATCGCAAGCTGCTGATTGCCGATATCAAAGCACAGCTAAACGGAAAGTCCCCCGCCGCAGTCGTTCTCGACACGCTCAATCGCAGTATTGACGGGAGTGAGTCGAAAGACACTGACATGGGAGCATACGTCAACGCGGCCAGCGCAATCCGCGACGCGTTCGCTTGCGCGGTTGTTATCGTCCATCACTGCGGCTTGGATGAAACCCGCCCGCGTGGCCACACTTCATTGCCCGGTGCTGTGGATGCGCAGTTAGCTGTTACGCGCGAGGGGATGACCGTCACCGTGACTGTCGAGATGATGCGCGACGGTCCAGAAGATACCGTTGTGACCAGCAAGCTTGAGAGCATCGACGTAGGGGAAGACGAGGCGGGCAAGGTGCTGACCTCGCTTGTCGTGGTACCGAGCGAGGCACCGATACACACGGACCGGCGCAAATGGTCGCGCGGCCTCGCTGTATTTCACAACGCGCTAATCGACGCACTGACGGCTGCAGGCGAAATCATCCGCGAAGCCAACGACAATTATTCACCGCAAGTTCGCGCCGTCGACCTAGAGCATGTTAGCACTGAGTTCTACGCAACCTATCCGGCCAAGGGTGACAGCGAAGATCAGCGGCAGGAAAATCGGCGTAGGCAATTCAACCGTTGTGTCAGCACGGCACAGGGCGAGAGACTGATTCGGGTTAGCGTAAGAGCCAAAAGAACGATGGTCTGGCCCGCGGTGGGTACAACCTGATGGCGAGATTTGTGCAATGCATCCAAAGCGGGACATTTCGGGACATCCCCTAGGGGCATGTCCCGGTTTGTCCCGCTCCGGGGCATTCAAATATGGCCAAAAGTCCCGCTTTGTCCCGCTTTGTCCCGCTATTTGTCCCGGTCGTGTCCCGCCTACCAGGGGTTGAAACGGCCGTGTTTTGTGCAATGCAGGGGGGCTAAAGGATGCCAGATATCGGGCTCGATACGGGTTACCGCGCGGACGATTGGGACGAGCGCGATGAGGACTGGAAGCGTCTCGATTATCACCACATGGCCATCGACATTGCGGCCGGAAATATGAAGGACGAGTTGTGGAAAACCGCCAAGAGCATGCGGGACGGCTCTGAGCATATCCCAGACCACATCCGCAACATCCTTGCGCTGTTGCTGCGCTATGTGTGCATGGATTGCCGCATGAACTCCGCGCAGATGAAGGTATTTGTCTGCGGGCTAGCTGACCAAGTTTACCGTGAGGACCGCATCCGCATCTTTCACAGCGGGGCACAGGGCTGAGACACCGTCTGCCGCGATCAATTGTCCACACTCATCTAAAACATTTTTAGTTGGGGCACCACTTTAATGCGTTAAACCGGTGCTCAAACAGGAGATGTAAAATGAAAATCGCAAAGTTTGCCATCAGCAGTAACGGTCCGCTACTCATGCATAACCCCGCATCGATGCGAGCAAGCACCGGAGCAATCGAACGAGGTGGAAAGAAAATTCCGCTACCCCATGACGAAGCCAAGGCCGGCCTTTACGTTTTGCCGTCTGGCCAGCTTTACGTGAAATCGGATTGGTTTCGCGAGGCGGGCCTCATTGCTGCGTCTGAAGTGAAAGATCCCACTCGCAAGGGTCGGGCAACACTGACGCGACGTTTCTCGGCGTCAGTATTCTTGTGTACGGACCATTGTCCGCTTTATCGCGCAAGTGACCCCAAAAAGCCGATCACGTCGGATGACGAGAATTGGGAAATCGACACGCGTCGCGTCGTCGTGCAACGCAACGGCATCCTGCGATCCCGCCCGAAAATCGACAACTGGGGCTGCGTCCTCGAACTCGAGTACGACGAGGACACGATGGAGCCTACTCTGATCGCTGCCGTGCTTCAGAACGCCGGAAAATTCCCTGGTGTCGGCGATTATCGCGTCGGCAAGAAAGGCGCATTCGGCCGCTTCAGCGTTCAGCTTCTGAACGGCAAGGGGGAATAGTCATGAGTCACACTATGGTTCCGTTGGAGGACCTAGTCTTCAACGAGGAATTCTATCCCCGCACCGGCATCGACGAGCAGCACATCCGCCAACTCATGCGGGCAATGGAAGCAAACATCTCATTGCCGCCAATCGTCGTCGCGAAGGGCACCAACATAATCGTCGACGGCGTGCATCGATATCACTCACATCTTCGCCAAGGTCGAGAGAAAATCGCTGCCACCGTCAAAGCATACAAGAGCGACGCAGAGCTCTGGCACGATGCGGTGATGTACAACACCGGCGTTGGGCTCAAACTAGGCCAAGAGGACTCTCTTAAAGTCATCGAGATCTCCGAGCGTCTCGGATTAAAGGAGGTCGATATAGCGGGAATGCTGCGGACGTCGATTGCGTACTTGCGCGTACTCAAGCCACGATATGCAACGGTTCAAGGAGCCGTCGAGGGCGTCAAAGAGCTGCGGCGTGTACCGCTCAAAGGCTCGGTTCGTCACCTGGCGGGACACACAATCTCCGCGGAGCAAGCCGACGCAAAGGCTCGTGCGCCCGGCCCATCCTATCTCTTGTCCGTCAACCAAGTCCTCGACGCGCTCAACTACGACCTATTGCCACCAGAGGAAAACCATCCAGCCCTCTGGGACTCGCTTCGCCAATTGGCCAAGCAGATCCTTGAGAAAACTGGGAGTGGAGAAAAGGCTGCTTAGTTACGGCTGGGTCCGGCTGGGTGAGGCGAGGTCCGGTTCGGCATGGTCGGGCAAGGTAGGGATCCGGCGAGGTCGGCTCGGCAAGGCAGGGTGAGGCGAGCTGGGGCACGGCATGGTGTGGCGAGGCAGGGTAGGGATATGGTGTGGCGAGGCCAGGTTAGGTCGGGTGAGGCTCGGCTTGGTCAGCCCTGGTGCGGCATGGTAGGGCAAGGCAGGGACAGGGCATGGTAAGGCTAGGTGTGGCATGGCTCGGTAAGGCCAGGTCGGGAATGGCAAGGTCGGGTAGGGATTTCATTAGATGATACCTAATAGAAAGGTTTTAGATCTCAGCCATCATAACCTCATAACTTCATGGGCAGACGTCAAAGCTGCTGGCATCGTCGGCATCATCCACAAGGCAATGCACAATACCCAATCCGACTGCGTCGCCTGCTAGAAAGACTATGGGAATCTCATTAGTTGCTCGCTTCGCCGCAAGTGCACACGGCGTGAAGAGTGCTACGATGACGTCAACCCTGAGAGCCACTAATTGCGCAGCGAGGTTAGGGAGCAGATCAAGCTTTCCCTCCGCCGATCGAACCTCGAAACGGACATTCTGACCCTCGACGTAGCCCAACTGGCGCAAGCTTTCGCTCAGCTCATGCCGTAAGGACTGGGCTTCTGCATTACCCAAGAGAAGTAGGCCGATGCGCCAGACCTTTCCGGTTTGCTGCGCGCGCGCCGCGAGCGGCCACGCCGCAGCCACGCCTCCAAACAGGCCAATGAAATCGCGCCTCCTCACTCGATCACCTCGTCGGCGAGCGCAAGCAGCTTAGCGGGGACTTCGATGCCGAGCGCCTTAGCAGTCTTAAGATTGAGCACCAGCTCGAACTTGGTCGGCTGCATAACCGGCAGATCGGCAGGCTTCGCGCCTTTCAGAATGCGCCCGACATAAACGCCAGCCTGACGATGCACATCGAGGAGGTCCGCGCCGTAACTCATTAGGCCGCCTGCCGCGGTGAGAGCCCGGAACGAATAGCTTGCGGGCATTGCATGTCGTGCGGCTAGCGCTACCAGCTGCGCGCGCCCGGAGGTGAACAAAGGATCGGCGCTGACGAAAACCGCGCCAGCGCGCCGTTGCACCATCTCTTTGAAAGCTGCCTCGAAGTCGCGCTCGCCGCTGGCATTCACGACGTGAATCGGCTGTCCGGTGGCGCGTGCCGCTTCCTGAATTTCCTCCAATTGCCCCTCGGCATCCGGACTCGCCGGGTTGCGTAGCACCCCGATCAAGGCGGCCGTAGGCACCAGCTCGCGCAAGATGTCCAATCGCTTGGCGGTCAGCTCCGTCGAGATGTTGAGCACCCCCGTGGCGTTTCCACCGGGCCGCGCAAGACTGTCGACAAGACCCGCCTTCACCGGGTCGGTGCCGCCGGTAAAGATGATCGGTATGGTCGCCGTCGCAGCCTTGGCCGCGAGCGCCGGAGCGCCGCCGCCAGTCGCGACGATGACGGCGACCCGACGATCCACGAGATCGGCGGCAAATCCTGGCAGCCGGTCATGTTGACCTTCGGCCCAGCGGTATTCGATGGCAACACTCCGCCCTTCGACGTAGCCCGTTTCGCTCAGACCCCGGAGAAATGCGGCGACGAACTGCGCAAACCCGACGGGTGACGCGTTGGCGAGATAGCCGACCACCGGCACTGACTGTTGCGCGTGCGCCGCGAGCGGCCATGCAGCCGCGCCACCGATTAACGCAATGAACTCGCGCCGCTTCATTCGATCACCTCGTCGGCGCGGGCGAGCAGCGTCGGCGGTACTTCGAGGCCGAGCGCTCGTGCGGTTTGCAGGTTGATGATGAATTCGAACTTGGTCGCGCGCATCACAGGGAGGTCGGCCGGTTTCTCGCCCTTAAGAACGCGGCCGCAATAGATGCCGGTTTGGCGAAACTCCTCGGTAATGCTTGGTCCGTAGCTCATCAGCCCGCCGGCTTCGGCGAACTCACGCGACGAATAGATCGCGGGCAATGCGTGGCGCGCCGCCAGCGTGGCAAGTTGCACGCGATTGTTGTTGAACAATGGACCCGGAGTAAGAACGAGGGCTTCAATTCGCTTTTGCACGATGCGGGCAAAGGCGGCGTCGATGTCGCGACTGGTGGAAGCATAAAATATGTCGACCGGCCGTCCGATGCTCGTAGCGCCCGCCTGCACGTCTTCGACCAACGGCTGGTAGATCGGACTGTTGATGACAAGCGTCGCAAACCGCTCGGCATTTGGTACCAACTCGTGCAACAGGCCAAGCCGCTTCGAACCAAGCTCTGTATTCATGGAGCTGATGCCGGTAACGTTGCCGCCCGGCTGATTGAAGCTGCTTACGAGACCGGCTTGAATGGGGTCCCCGCCCATGCTGAAGACGATCGGAATTGATGAGGTCGCGTCTCTGGCAGCAATTGACGCTACGCTGCTGCCCGGAGCGGCGATGACGGCCACCTGACGGCGCACCAGATCGGCCGCCAATTCCGGCAACCGGTCGGTTTCATTGCGCGCCCAGCGGAACTCGATCGCCACGTTCTGTCCTTCGACGTAGCCGGTTTCGGTTAGGCCTTTGCGGAATGCAGCGAGGAGATGCGCGCTCGGCTCTGGTGAACCGGCATACAGGAATCCGATCACCGGCTTCGCCGGCTGCTGCGCGCGCGCCAAGAGCGGCCACGCTGCCGCCGTGCCACCAACAAGGGTAATGAATTCCCGCCGCCTCATGCCGAACATCGGAGGGCCCTCCAACCGCCTCGCGCCGCCGCTGGTCGGTTTACCGCACGCTCAACCTGCCGCAGAGGGGCCGGCAAGTCCTTGGGGCAGACCTGAATTGTTCTGAATCAAGGTGGGCGCTGCCGAACCTGCTCCTGTGCTGCCGCCAAACGTAGCACACACGGGCGTCGGGAGCCCACTGCACTGCGGGATGTCAGTCCCGTCTATGTCCGCTTTGGGTCAGGAGCGGACATCACCCGCTTACTCAGCTATGTCCGCTTTACCCCCCCAAAAGCGGACATTCCGTTCTCACTCTCTGAGTAGCTCCGGCAGCCTCGCGATGTTGACCGCGATGCGCCGCGCCTCGTCAAAGGTCAATTGCTTGCCTCCGATGGCCGCTGTTCCTGGCCCGCAGTTATCCCAGCCTTCGTAGCATCGAAGCGATCGGCCTCATCGACAATGAAACCGTCTGCGCGAAGGGCTCTGCCATCCACCATGCGAGCGATGAACAAATCTTTGGCGTGAACGGACAAATCTTAGGACGGGATCAGAGCGACTAAGGGGCGTCGGCCCGCCCGTGGTGGTAGCACCCCGCCCACGGATGCTCAGGTCATCGCCGCGACGATCCTTGGGATTGCTGGCATGGCTATCGAAATTTCAATGCATAGGAGACACTGGTAATGAAACTCGTCACTAAGCCGCTGGCGATCGCGGCGCTTTCGATCGCCATGCTGACACAGGCTGTCGCTCAAGTTCCCGACGCGCTTCCTTATAAGGAAGATGGTCCGGAGCGTGACTACTTCCTACGAACTGCTATCCGGAACTGTGTACAAGACCCATGGTGGCTGAAACTTGCCGCCAATGAAAAAGAAACCCTTCAGTTCTGCGAATGTAAGGCAATGTTCACTGCCGATATTTGGACCCGTGAGGACGATTTGGAATTTTATCGCTCAAAAATGAGCAATACCAAATTGCCTGCCGAGACCTACGACAAGTGGATGAAGGCTAATATCGCCTGCCAAAAACACTTCAGCAAGCTGCCAAAGGCTCCGTCTCGCGCAAAATGAGCGAGTGGACGCACCTA
>Ga0306925_10005013_pt1 | contig 12080 bp, 10 predicted proteins | sample flu12Cox44000176_FD_203755 | JGI IMG/M metagenome (GOLD analysis project Ga0306925, IMG submission 203755) | Lab enrichment of tropical soil microbial communities from Luquillo Experimental Forest, Puerto Rico - flux8day.12C.oxic.44.000.176 (v2)... | ecosystem: Environmental > Terrestrial >...
GCGGTGCCGACCCCCGGTCCCCCGGCTCCTTTCTTATTCTGCGGCCCCCGGGGGGGCGCGGCCCCGGTGGAGCCGCCGCTCGAGCACCCGGCGGCGAGCACGAGCGCCCCCGCCGCGACGAGCAGCGCAGGCCCGCGGAAACGCAGGCCGGGAGAGTCGGTTGAGTTGGGGTGCCGGAATGACATGGGCCACAACAGTACATAGGGCCCCAGGCTGTGCGCTTTCCCCTGTGTGTCAACTCAGTTACCGATTTGGGACACCATCCGCCCCGTGGGCAGACGGGTTGCCTGGCGCAGACGCCACGCTTCGTTCGGGATAAAGCCTTCGCGAAGTCCTCGGTGAGAGGGAGTTGGTGCTTTCCTATCCCGGTCGGCGGGTAGTCCCAATCTCGCCATTTGGCGCGGATGGTGCTTTCGGGGACTGCGAGGATTGCGGCTACGTCGCGTGCCGGCAGCATGCGGTTGGAGCCGCCGAGAGTGCCTTTTCGGGCCGGTTCGCGCGGAGGGGCCGGTCCTGGGGCCATGCGCGGGGGTGGCTGCGGGCGGCCCGCGTGCCCGGCGGGCGGGCAGGCGTACTTGGTTCATGGCAGGCTCACGAGGCAGTAGACGACTTTGCCGCCGTCAGGGGCCGGGAAGTAGCCCCATTCCCGGCTGAGAGCGTCCACGAGCATCAGTCCCCGCCCGGTTTCCGCGTTGTGGTCGGCATCAACCAAGACGGGCGGTTCAAGGGATGAGTCGCTTACCTCGATGAGCAGCCCGTCTGGGAAGTGTCGCAATGACAGGCCGATGACCGATAGGCCCGCCCGTTCTGAGTAGCTGGGCTCGCGGCCGGGGAAGACACGCGCGGATGCACGGGTCGCATTGGTGATGAGTTCGGAGACCAGTAGTTGTGCGGCTTCGGCTGTGCCTTGGGTGATGCCGCCGCAGTGCGCCAGGAACCGGCGGGTGTACTGGCGTGCCCAGTACGGCGCGCTGTCCATGGCCGACAGGTGCAGGCGGCCGTCTATGAGCGGGCGCGGGGAACCGGTCATCCGGGCGCGGAGCACCGATCCGGGTACCGGCTGGCTGAGCGGGCGCACGTTGGCCGTGATCGCGATCGCCTCCCTTCGGTCGGGGGACGCCGCCGGCGGCCTGAGTCCCTCAGGGTATTGATGATGCCCGGGCACGATGTCCTTAAGTAGGGCAGATTAGCGGACGCTGAGCGGTCATATACAGGGACTTTCGCTCGGCAGATGATCATGTGTGTCCGCTTCCCGGTGAAGGTGATCTAGAGTCGGGAGGGCGGAAACGATGCGTCACGGAGGAATGCACGTCATGGGTTCAGCGGAAACGGCGGGGAATACGCGGCTGCGCAGCGCCCGCCAGGCGCTCGGCCTGCGGTCGCAGCAGCAGTTGGCGGAGGCGATCACCCGCGTCGGCCTGGGGATCGGGCTGCGGATCTCGATTACTGAGCGCACGGTGCGGCGCTGGGAATCCGACAATCCGCCGTGGCCGCACCCCGATCACCAGGCCGCGATAGAGCACCTGTTCGGTCGGCCGGTCACCGAACTCGGTTTCACCCCGCCGTGGGCCGGCGACGAGCCGGACTCGCCGCAGACGGCCGCCTCGCCGACGATCGCGGCGGGCGCGGCCGCCGGGCCGCTGGCGGTGTTCCCTAGGCGGGCGCCATCGGACCCGCTGCCCGGATCGGTGGTGGCGGACTACATCGCGATCACGTCGGCCTACCGGCACATGTACTGGGCAGTACCGCCTGCCCAACTGCACGACACGGTCGCGGCGCACGTCAAGCTCGGGGCCGGGCTGGTCGCGTCCGTCCCGGAGGCGGCCCGCCGGTCGCTGGCTGCGGCGGTTTCCGAGTCCAGCCTGCTGGCCGGGCGCATCGAGTTCTTCGACCTGCAAAACCCGCAGCAGGCGCAGGCCAGCCTGGTGATCGCGCTGCAAGCGGCGCAAGACGCCCATGACTCGCTGCTCGGCTCTGCGGTGCTGGCGCACATGGCGTTCATCCCCGCGTTCTCCGGGGACGCCAGGCGCGCCGAGGAGGCACGCGACAAGATCCGGGCAGCGCGGCAGTTCGCGCGGCGCGGGTCCGCATCCCCGGAAATGCTCGCCTGGCTGGACGCCGTGGAAGCCGAAACGGAGACCCGGTTCGGGGACACCCGCAAGGCGCTGCAGCTCATCCGCCACGCCGAGGACATCTACACCAGCGAGGAACCCCGCCCGTCGCCGGCGTGGCTGGACTGGTTCTCCCCGGTCCGGCTGGCCGGGTTCAAGGGCAACACGCTGCTGGCTGACCGCCAGCCCGGCCCGGCCCGGGAAACCCTGCAAGGCGTGCTGGACCACCTTCCCGAGCACGCGCTCAAGCAGCGGTCGGTCATTCTCGGTGATCTCGCGGCGGTCGCGGCCAGCGAGGATGACCCGGACGAGGCCTGCCGGCTCGCGGAACTGGCCCTGGACCAGCTGGCGCGGACCTGGTACGCGACGGGAATGGCGCGGGTGCGCGCCGTCCGCGCGTCGCTGTCTCCCTGGGAATCGTTGCCGTGCGTTCGCCGGCTGGACGAACGGCTTTATGACTGGAACACGACGATTAACGCGCTGGCCGGTTGACCTTGGCCACGATGTCCGGCAATTCGGCAAGCGTGGTCATCCGCCAGTCCGCCGTGGCGGGCAGGTCCGGGTGGTTTTCCCATATGTAGCCCCACGGGCCGCGCCGGATAAAAGCCGTCCGCATTCCCATTTTCTTGGCGGGCTTCAGGTCGTTATCGACCCGGTCGCCCACGTAAACGATTCCGGCCGCGTCGCATGGCGCGGAATCGATGACCGCGCGGAAAAACGACGCGTCCGGCTTGACCGCGCCCCAGTCATCGGATGTCGCGATCATGTCCGCCGGCAAATCCAGTCCCCGCAGAATGCTGCCCGCGCGGGACGTCTGGTTGCCCGCCACCCCGACCCACACCCCCATATCCCGCAACGCTGTCATGGCCGGCCGCGCGTCCCGGTACAGATCACCCTCGCCGAACGTCTCAGGCTGCCCGGCATCCGCGCGCCGGGCACGCTCAGCTTCAAGGTCGAAACCCGGCCGGAAATACCCGAAAGCCTGCCGGTAATCCATTCCCAGCGCGATCACCGCACCGAATACCGCTGAGAACGTATGCCGGGGCACCCCCAGCCAGTCGGCCCACGTGCCGTACTCACGCGTCTCGTCAACGAGAGTCTCGCCCACGTCAAACACGACCGCATTGATCACCCCCGCATCCTACAGTATGTCCGGTCAGTGCCCGCGCCCGCGTCCTTTACCACACACACCGCGGCGCGAGCAGAATTCCCGGAGTAAAAGCACAGCAAGCCCAGCAAAACGGGAAATTGGCTTGACAGATTGCGCAATCGGCCCTCAGGGCGTGGCTGCGGCAGAAGGGTATCCGACCAGTCTTGACTCTTCTGCCTGGATATTTTCTCCCGGTCGGCGGAGGCCTCGGCCGACGTTTTCATGATCGTGGGTCATTTTGGGCGGATATCGCCAGTTTTGACCCACGATCATGGCCGCCGCGCCTCCTGAGAGCAGCTGCAACCGGATAGGGGGTTCGGCGGCGGCGACCCATGCTGTCGGCGCGCATGCTGCCGGGCACGTTACCGGGTGAGCCGGGTGAGGAGCACCCCTGTCCGGCTCGCGCTCACCAGCGCGGTGCGGACGTCCTTGAGCTGGTTGGCCGCGCCGCCGCGGAGCTGCCTGACCGCCTCGAGCGTCAGGTTGAGGCCGTGGATGTACCCCTCGCCGATAAGGCCCCCGTTGGTGTTGCACGGCAGCGCCCCGGACGGACTGAGGTTGCCGTCGGCGACGAAGTCCCTGGCCTCGCCGGGGCCGCAGAAGCCCAGTCCTTCCAGCTGCATGAACAGGATGGGGGAGAAGGCGTCGTAGATCAGCGCCACGTCGACGTCGGAACGCTTGATGTCGCCGCGGTCGAACAGCCGGCGGGCCAGCGCGGCCGAGCCCGCCATCACCGACAGGTCGGCCGAATAATGGTCGGTGGCGATCTCCTGCCCCAGCAAGGCCGCGCCGCCCGCCGCGGCGATGGTCACGGGAGCCCGAGTCGCCCCGGCCCGTTCCGTACTGGTGATCACGAACGCGACCGATCCGTCGGTTTCCTGGCAGCAGTCGAAGAGCCGGATCGCGGGCTCGGCGATCCACCGCGACGCCTGATGGTCCGCCAGCGTGATGGGGCGGCCGTAGCAGCGGGCGGCGGGGTTGGTGGCGGCGTAGGCCCGCAGCTGAACCACGGCGCGGCCGAAGTCCTCGTTCGTCACGCCGAACCGGTGCATGTAACGGCTGGCGTTGAGCGCGAACCAGGACGCCGGGGTGAGCACCCCGTACGGCGCGCACCACTGGCCGGCCGTCGTGCCGGAGTGCGACGACGACGGGCCGATTCCCGCCCGCGCCGCGCCGAAGCGGCGGCCCGACCGCGCCTTCACCGCCCGGTAGGCGACCACCACGTCGGCCGCGCCCGACGCCACGGCCGCCGCGGCGTGCAGCAGGACGCCCTGCGAGCCGCCGCCTCCGTAGGGGACCCGGCTCGACCAGCGGATCTCCGGGATGCCGAGACCGCGGGCCAGTTCGGTCTCCTCGACCGGGTCGATGGTATAGCTGACCAGGCCGTCGACGTCCGCGACCGGCAAGCCCGCGTCCGCGAGCGCCCCGAGGATCGCCTCGGTCGCCAGCCGTGTCTCGCTGCGCCCGGCCTCCGTGGAGAACTCCGTCGCCCCGGCCCCGACGATGGCGGCCCTGCCGCCGAGCCCGCTCACGCGGCCTCCCCGCGGGGACGGAAGACCGGGACCGCCAGGTCCCCTTCGCACGGCTCGAACTCCACCGTGACCGGCAGGCCGATCCGCACCTCGCCCGGCGCGATACCCACCAGGTTGGATACCACCCGCACGCCTTCGGCGAGGTCGACGAGGACGGCGATGACGGGGTAGCCAAAGCGCGGGCTGCGCGGGTGCCACAGCAGCGCGTAGCTGTAGACCTCGCCGTCGCCGCTCAGCTCGGCGATCTCGATGTCCAGCGACTGGCAAGCCGGGCACGCCGTCCGCGGCGGGTGCCTGAGCAGGCCGCACGAAGCGCACCGCTGCGCCACCAGCCGGCCGCCGCGCGCCGCCTCCCAGAAGAAGAGGTTGTCCTCGGTGATCGCCGGAGCCGGCCGGACCGGCGGCGGCGCGCTCGCATCTGTCATTGACACATAGCGAATGCTATGTTCGCGACTCGCGGCATGGCAACGCCGACCTCACATAGCTGTCGCTAGAATATATTTTATGTTACGTTCGGCAGCGTGACCGCGCCATCTGGGCCACTCGCCGGCCTTTCCGTCCTCGATCTGTCGACCTGCCCAGCCGGGGCGATGACGTCGATGCTGCTGTCCGACTCGGGAGCCGACGTGCTCCGGATCGAGGCCGGCGAGGCGCCCGAGGTCGACCCGGTCGCCTACCGGGTGTGGCACCGGGGCAAGCGCAGCATCGCGCTGGACCTGCGCTCATCCGGTCAGCGCGAGATCCTGCGGAAGCTGGCGGCGGCCGCCGACGTGCTGATCGAGTCGTTCCCGCCCGCGAAGGCGGCCGAGTTCGAGGTCGACGCCGCCGCGCTGGCCGCGCGAAACACGCGGCTGGTGTCCTGCTCGATCGCCGGCTACCGCCAGGACGACGAGCGCCCGGCGTACGACGCGCTCGTCGCTGCCCGCACCGGCCTGCAGTGGGAGCAGCGCGGCGTCCTGGGGACGGCGGTGAACCGGATCAGCGGCGCGCCGGTGCCGATGCCCGACATCGAGGTCCCCGACCTGCCCGCCAGCCGGTTCGATCGCGAGGGGCCGGTGTTCGTCCGGTCGATGTGGCCGAGCGTCGGCGCCGCCTGCCTGGCCACGGCCGGGATCAGCGCGGCGCTGCGGGCCCGCGAGGTCACTGGCCGCGGCGACCACGTCGAGACCTCGCTGCTGCGCGGCGCGATGGCGGCCGCGGGCCCGACCTGGCAGCGGGCCGAGCGTGCGGACGCGCCCGGGTTCTGGATGTGGGTTACGGACCGCCGCGCGCCGGAGGGGCTGTTCGAGTGCGCGGACGGGCGCTGGGTCCACTTCTGGACGATCCGCCCCACCCTGGTCCTTGAGGCGGCCGGCGGTGATCGGCTCATCATCGACGGCCCGAAGGACAACGTGCGGTCCGGCGACGGCGTCCACATCGGCATGGAGGCCGAGGACCTGGTTGTGGTGTATTACTACCACGGCCTGCTCCGCGAGGCGTTCCGCAAGTTCCCCAGCGACCAGTGGGTCGCCTTCGGCGCGGCGCGCGACCTCGGCATCGCCCTGGTCCGTTCCCCGGAGGAGGCGTTCGGCGACGCCGCCCTGCTGGAGCACGGGTGCGTGGTGGAGGTGACCGACCCCGGCCTCGGCCCCGTCCGGCACGCCGGCGTCCTCCTCGAGTTCTCGCGAACCCCGGGCGCCGTCCGCGGGCCGGCCCCCCGTCCCGGCGAGCACACCGCCGCGGTCCTGGCCGCCCTGGACAGCGCCGCTCCCGCGGCCTCGCCCGCACCGCGATCCGAACCCGAGCCCGGGCCGCCGCTGCCCCGCGGCCCGCTGCACGGCATCCGGGTGCTCGACCTCGGGCTCGGCGTCGCCGGCCCCTGGGGCGGCCGCGTGCTGGCCGACCTCGGCGCCGATGTCATCAAGGTGCACGCCCGCCACGACGGATACTGGGCGCGCACCCACATGGGCCTGGCCACCAACTGGGGCAAGCGCAGCATCGCCCTCAACCTCAAGGACCCGGCCGCGCGAGAAGTCCTCGGCCGGCTGCTGGAAACCGCGGACGTCGTGGCGCACAACATGCGCCCCGGCGCGGCCGAACGTCTCGGCATCGGCTACGAGCAGCTCCGCGACCGGTTCCCGCGGCTGATCTACTGCCACACCCGCGGCTTCGAAGACGGACCCCGTTCGACGCGGCCCGGCACCGACCAGACCGCCAACGCCCTGGCGGGCACGGAGTACGAGGACGGCGCCTGCCGCCTCGGCGTGCCGCCGCTGTGGAGCCGCGTGAACCTCGGGGACACCGGCAACGGGTACCTGTGGGCGATCGCCGTGATGCAGGCGCTGTACCACCGGGAGCGCACCGGGCGGGGGCAGAAGGTCGGCACCGCGATCATCAACGCGGCCCTGCTCCTGACCTCCTATGCCCTCACCCTGGCGGACGGCACCGCCGTGCCGCGGCCCCAGGTCGACGCCGGCCAGCGCGGCCTGTCCGCGCTGCACGGCCTGTACCGGCTCGCCGATGACGAGTGGGCCTGCGTCGCCGCGCTCACCGACGATGCCTGGAGCATGCTATGCGCGGCGACCGGCGCGACCGCGCTGCCCGACGACCCCCGGTTCGCCACGGCCAGCGCCCGCCAGGGCCACGACGCCGAGCTTCGTGCCGCGCTCGAGCCGGTCTTCGCCCGGTGGACCGCCGCCGACCTGGCCGCGGTCGCCGGCAAGAACGGCCTGCCCTGCGAGATCGTCTCGCGAACCTACTCCACCGAGCTGTTCGACGACCCCGGGATCCGGCGCCGGGGCTGGATCGCCACGGCGGACGTCGACGGCGTGGGCCGGCTGGAGCAGCCGGGGCTCCTCGTCGACCTGGCGCGCAATCCCGGCGGTGTCGTCCGCGGCCCCTGCATGGCGGGCGAGCACACCCGCGCCATCCTGGCCGAACTCGGCTATGACGGCCAGGCGGTGGCATCGCTCGAGGAATCCCGCGCCGTCCTCGCGACCGGCTAGGGAAATGTGACGCGCACAAGATGCGTGCGCCGGGCACCGGTATGCTCGTGTCCCGTGACGGAAGAACGGGGTAGTCGCTCACGTTTCCTGGGGGCATTGTTAATGACCGGTGACCGCGCGATCCCGGCGATCGACACCACCAGGGCTCATCCGGCGCGCATCTACGACTACTGGCTAGGCGGCAAGGACAACTTCGCCGCCGACCGGGAGGCCGCGGAGCTGGCGCTCAAGGCCTACCCCGACCTCGCGAAGGCGGTGCAGTCCAACCGGGCTTTCCTCGGCCGGGCGGTGCGCTTCCTGGCCGGCCAGGGCATCCGGCAGTTCCTGGATGTCGGGACCGGGATTCCGGCCGCGGACAACACGCACGAGGTCGCCCAGCGGGAGGCGCCCGACAGCCGGATCGTCTACATCGACAACGACCCCATCGTCCTGCTGCACGCCCAGGCACTGCTGAAGAGCACACCCGAAGGGGCATGCGACTACCTCCAGGCCGACCTGCGCGACCCGGACACGATTTTGGCCAGGGCGGCACGGACGATCGACTTCGGCCGGCCGGTGGCCCTGATGCTGCTGGCGGTCCTGCAGTTCATCCTCGACGAGCAGGACCCCTACGGGCTGGTCTCCCGGCTGGTGGCCGCGCTGCCGTCCGGCAGCTACCTGGTGATCTCGCACCCGACCGACGACTTCAACCCCAACAAGGGCGAGTCGATGAAGGTCTACAACGAGCGGTCCGCCGACCAGGCCGTGGTACGCGACAAGGCGGCGACCGCCCGCTTCTTCGACGGCCTGGAGCTCCTCGAGCCGGGCGTGGTCCCCGTCGCCCGGTGGCGGCCGGACTCCGACCTCACCGCCGCCCGGCCGTCCTCCATGTGGTGCGGGGTAGCCCGCAAGCCATGACCAATACAGCGGACGAGGCCGGTTACCGTTTCACGGGTTTGCATCACGCGCAGCTCGCCATACCGCTCGGCGGCGAGGACCTCGCGAGGCGCTACTACGGAGAGATTCTCGGGATGACCGAGCTTGAGAAGCCGCCGGTACTCGCCGCACGCGGCGGCTGCTGGTTCCGCGGTGGCGGTCTTGAGCTGCATCTCGGTGTCGAAAGGGACTTCCGCCCGGCCGCCAAGGCGCACCCGGGGATTCTCGTGGAGAACCTCGACCAGCTGGCCAAGCGCCTGGAAGACAGCGGCTGCGATGTGGAGTGGGATCCCGATTTCCCTGGCCACCGTCGCTGCTACTCCCATGACCTGCACGGCAACCGTGTAGAGCTGCTCGAGCCGGTCGCCGGTGAGTAGCTCGCAAGGCGACCTCGCCGGTCCGCCGCCATAGAGCGGTCGCCGCTGGGTAGCCACGGCAGTCGTGGCGAAGGCATTCGCGTATCTCGTCGTCGGGCTGCGGTATCCCCTCCTTCTCGGCTGGGCCGCGGCGGTGGCCGCAGCGGTGCTGTTCTTGCCGCCGTTGCCGTCCGCTGGCGGATTGTCTGACCTCATCCCGGCCGGCTCTCCGGCCGCGCACGCGGACGCCAGCGCGGCGCGGCTGTTCGGCTATCCGCTCGAAGCGGCATCGCCATCGTCCAGCGCGACGCCCGCGGCCTGCCGCCGTCGGTCACGGACAAGACGGCGCGCGCCGCGCTCGCCTACGACCGCGACGCCAGCATCCCCGGCCTGCTCGCTGTCATTCCCGTGCCAAACGGTGTCGGCATGTCTCCCACCATCACCGGGTCTCCCATCGCCGCGGCTGGCCTGCTGGCGGGGGTCCGCCGGACCACCTCGACCATCGTCACCTACCTGGAATTCCGGGCGGACGCGAGCACGGAGCAGCAGGTGTCGGGTGCCCGGGCGTACGCTCGCCGCTACCTGACGCACGTGGTCGGCGTGACCGGGCCGGTGGCGGCGGAATACGAGCAGGGGCTGATCATCGGCCGCGACCTCGGCTGGGTGGAGCTTTTCACGGTGCTGGCGATCGCGCTGATCGTGGGCGTCAGGTTCCGGTCGGTGATCGCGCCGCTCGCCGTGCTGGCGTGCGCCGGGACCGCGTACGTGCTCGCGGTCCGGATCGTGGCGTGGGGTGCGCAGCGCGCCGGGATCACGCTTCCGCAGGACGCGGACCCGGTGCTCGTGGTGCTCCTGCTCGGCGTGACCACGGACTACTGCGTGTTCTTCCTGGCCGGGATGCGCTCGCGGCTGGCCGAAGGCGCTGGCCGCCTGCAGGCCGTGCGCGACTCGACCACGGCGTCGGCCCCGATCGTCTTCGCCGCCGGGCTGCTGGTGGCGGCGGGTACCGGGGCGCTCGTGGTGGCCCGCGGCGGCCTGTGGCACAGGGTCTTCCTGGTCGCGCGTGCCGCGATCGGCGATCAGCTGCCCTGTACGGGTACCGCGTCCGGCAACACGTCTGATTCCCTAGGAGCCGACGTATTTGCAAACGATTGAGGACGCGATCATACTCAGCGCGGGGACATCGTCGGCCGCCGGGAGAATCTCAAGGAGGAGAGATGCCGGACAGGATCCTGACCAGCCACGCGGGCAGCCTGCCAAGACCTGAGGACCTAATCGCGCTCAACCAACGGCGGGCGGCGGGGGATCTCCCCGACGAAGCGGAATACCTGGACAAACTCCGCGCGGCTGTCGCCGACGTGGTCGCGCGGCAGGTCCAGACCGGCGTCGACCTGGTCAACGACGGCGAGTACGGGCACTCGATGGGCCAGCGCTACGACTACGGCACGTGGTGGACCTATGTGTTCCAGCGGCTCGGCGGTATCGAGCTGACCCAGGGCGAGCTGGCGGAGATCCCGCAGGCGAAGGCGAAGCCGGGCGAGATCGTGCTGGCGTCCTTCGCCGAGCGCCGCGACTGGCTGGAGTTCGCCGACGCCTACGGCGACCCGGCCGCCGGGGTCGGGCTGCCGAACCGCGAAGGCACGCCCGCGCCGGTCTGCCGCGGGCCCATCACCTACCAGGGCCACGAAGCCGTGCAGCGGGACATCGCGGACATGAAGGCCGCGATGGGGGCCGCAGGGGTATCCGATGGCTTCCTGAACTCGGTGGCGCCGGGCAGCTGCGGGCGGTTCGGCAACGAGTACTACGCCGATGACGAAGAGATGATGTACGCCTGCGCGGACGCGATGCGCGAGGAGTACATGGCGATCATCGACGCGGGCCTGATCCTGCAGCTCGACGATCCGGCGATCGCGGAGAACTGGGACCAGATCAACCCCGCGCCGAGCGTGGCGGACTACCAGCGGTTCACGATGAAGCGGGTCGAGGCGCTCAACTACGCGATCCGCGGGCTGCCGGCCGAGCGGATCCGCTTCCACCTGTGCTGGGGGAGCTGGCACGGCCCGCACACCACCGACATCCCGATGGCCGACATCGTCGACGTCATGCTCGCGATCAACGCGGGCGCGTACTCGTTCGAGGCGGCCAACGTGCGGCACGAGCACGAATGGAAGGTCTGGCGGGACGTGAAGCTGCCCGCGGGCAAGGTCATCCTGCCCGGCGTGGTCAGCCACTCCACCAACGTCGTCGAGCACCCCGAACTCGTCGCCGACCGCATCGTCCGGTACGCCGAAGCGGTCGGCCGGGACAATGTCGTCGCGTCCACCGACTGCGGCCTCGGCGGCCGCGTCCACCCGCAGATCGCGTGGGCGAAGCTGGACACCCTCGCCAAGGGCGCCCAACTGGCCAGCGGCCAGCTCTGGGGCTAGTGGTCGCGGCGCCGGGACCGGCTCAGCTACCCTCGGCCGTCCGGGCGGGGCCTGCCCGCCTAGGCGCTCTGCAGCAGCGCGGCGGCCAGCAGGGCGCAGCCGGCCAGGGAGAGCACGGCGCGGGCGTGGTTGGCCAGGGTCCACAGCGTGATGAAGTGCTGCCAGTGCGCGGGCGCGGCCGGGCTGCCGGACGGCACGGCGGCTAGCTGGTTGTTGAGCGGCACGTTGGCCACGATGGTCACCAGGACCGCCCCGATCAGGTAGGCGGCCGCCCCGATCAGCAGCAGCAGCGCGCGCCGGTCCCCCCAGGTGGCGATCGCGCGGTAGACCAGCGCGCCGCAGACCGCGGCCGTCCCGAACAGTGACAGCATGAGCGGCGGGTGCTGCGCGGTGACGTTGATGGACTGCATCGCCGACGTGGCCTGGGACGCCGGCAGCCGGTTCAGCCCGCTCATCACGAACGCGGAAAACGCGAAGAACACCCCGCCGGTCAGGCCGCAGCCCACGACGCCAGCCGTGGTTATGAGATTCCATCCTGTGGTCATGAGCTCATCGAACAGGCTGCCCGCGAGGTTCTCCATGCTGCGTGCGCCACGTTTCATGCGC
>Ga0306925_10005014_pt1 | contig 12076 bp, 9 predicted proteins | sample flu12Cox44000176_FD_203755 | JGI IMG/M metagenome (GOLD analysis project Ga0306925, IMG submission 203755) | Lab enrichment of tropical soil microbial communities from Luquillo Experimental Forest, Puerto Rico - flux8day.12C.oxic.44.000.176 (v2)... | ecosystem: Environmental > Terrestrial > Soil...
CAACGCCCATACGCATTCGATCAAGCTAGCTGCGATAGTAGCGCCACATCCGCAGGAACGTGCGGTGGATCTGGTCGGCTGGCTGGTCGAATGGCTCGACGTCGATCCTGACCATATTGTCGTGGCTCATGCGCCAGGGCAGGCGCATGAAGCGGCGCCATCGCGGCTGCTTGCGCCAGTCGACGACGAGCGCGCTCGCAAGCGGCGTGCCGAGCACGATCTGCAGCTCGTGGACGGTCATTGCGCGCTCGGCAATCTGGACGAGCTCGATGCGCTCGACGGCGCGCCAGCGGATCAATCCGAAGGCCTGGATGAAGATGCCGTATTGGTTGGCCCCGAGGGTCGGGCGTCCGCTCTCGAGCAGGGGAATGTTGTAGTAGGTGAAGGCGGCAGCGGCCGCCGCCGGAACCAGCCAATAGAGCGCACCCATGACCCAAGTGGCGGTGAGGAAGATCAGCGCCAAGGCGGCGGTGATGTAGACGGGGAAATAGGTATCGTCACGCCCGTAGGCGACGGAGTAGCCGCCGACATTTCCCTTTTCCGGGGATGTGACCATGTGAGCTGCGTCGGGTTCGAAAGCTACGAGGGCGTTCCGTCGCAAAATGAAAACGGGGCCTGATGGCCCCGCTCAAGTCACAGCTGTCCCGCGATCTTACTTGATCTTGGCTTCGCGGAATTCGACATGTTTGCGCGCAACCGGATCATACTTCTTCTTGACGAGCTTCTCGGTCATGGTGCGCGAGTTCTTCTTGGTGACATAGTAAAAGCCGGTGTCCGCCGACGACACGAGCTTGACCTTGATGGTGACCGCTTTGGCCATGTCAAAACCTCGGAAGAATTTCGGGTGGAGCGCCGGCCAAGCCGGCCTCGATTTGCCGCGCAACCTATCCGCTCAGCGCCCAGAGTCAAGGTTTTGGGGCGGCATGACGCCATGATGTTGGGCCCCCTCGGGTTAAAAAAACCGGTTTTTCGGCCGCGGCAGGCCGAGATTCTCCCGCAGGGTCCGCCCCTGATAGGCCTTGCGGAAAATCCCGCGCCTTTGCAGTTCGGGCACCACCTTGTCGACGAAGTCGGTGAGGCCTCCCGGCACATAGGGGAACATGATGTTGAAGCCGTCGCAGCCGCGGCTCCTCAGCCAGTCCTCCATCTGATCGGCGATGGTTTTGGGCGTGCCGACAAAGGATAGTCCGCCATAGCCGCCGACGCGCTGCGCGAGCTGGCGCACGGTGAGTTTGTCGCGGGCTGCGACATCCAAAAGGCGCTGACGGCCGCTCTTGGACGCATTGGTCTCGGGGATTTCGGGCAATGGGCCGTCGGGATCGAAGGCCGAGGCGACGGTGCCGAGCATGACCGACAGCGAGGCGATCGCGCTGTCGTAATGCACCTTGCTGTCGAGCAGCGCGCGCTTCTCCTTGGCCTCATCGACGCTGTCGCCGACCATGACAAAGGCGCCGGGCAGAATCTTCAGGTGCTCCGGATTGCGGCCGATCTTCTCCGCCCGGCCCTTGATGTCGGCATAGAGCTTTTGGCCGTCGGCAAGGCTGCCGCCGCCGGTGAATACGGCCTCCGCGGTCTCCGCCGCCAACTGCCTGCCGTCATCGGAGGCGCCGGCCTGCACGATCACCGGCCAGCCCTGCACCGGGCGGGCGATGTTGAGGGGCCCGCGCACCTTGAGATATTTGCCCTTGTGGTCCAGCGCATGCATTTTTGCAGGATCGAAATACAGGCCCTGCTCGAGGTCGCGCACGAAGGCGTCGTCGGCAAAGGAGTCCCACAACCCTGTGACCACGTCGTAGAACTCGCGGGCGCGCTTGTAGCGCTCGGCGTGCTCGATGTGATCCTCAAGACCGAAATTCAGCGCGGCGTCTGGATTTGATGTGGTGACGATGTTCCAGCCCGCGCGCCCGCCGGAGATATGGTCGAGCGACGCAAACCGACGGGCGATGTGATAGGGCTCGTCGAATGTCGTCGAGCCCGTCGCAATCAGGCCGATTTTCTCGGTGGTGGCCGCAAGCGCCGACAACAGCGTGAACGGCTCGAACGAGGTCACGGTGTGGCTGCGCTTCAATGCATTGATCGGCATGTTCAGCACGGCCAGATGATCGGCCATGAAGAAGGCGTCGAACATGCCGGCTTCCAGCTTGCGGATCAGCTCTCTTAGGTGCGGGAAGTTGAAATTGGCATCGGGCCAGGCCCCCGGATAGCGCCAGGCGCCGGTGTGAATTGAGACCGGACGCATGAAAGCGCCGAGTTTGAGCTGGCGTTGTGTCATGGCAACGTTCCAAGGTTGTCATTTGCTGAGGGATAGATGGGAAGGGGGCGGTGAAACGCCATCGCCCGGCCGAAGAAGAATATTGCGATTTGGGCTTCCGTTCGCGCATTGCGGCGTTGCTGCCCTCTGTCCTTGTGGGACCATGGTTTGCCGGTGTGCCCAGAATCACCTAGGAGTTGAGGATCACCTTGGAACAACACCGCCGATGAACCGCCGCGCACGCCGGGCCGCCGGTCGAAAGTCAAAAAAGGCCTCACGGGGGGCAGAGACAAGCGCAAGCAGCGCCGCAGCCTTCTGTTCGGAGGCGTTTACGCAGCTCAAGGCAGGCCGCTTGCTCGATGCGCAAGTCTCCTGCCAGCAGGCGCTTGCGATCGACCCCGCTCACACCGACGGTCTGCATCTGATGGGGCGGCTTGCGCTTGAAACAGGCCAACACGATCATGCCGTGGAATGGCTGCGGCGCGCCATGGCGTCTGCGCCCAGGGCGGACTTAGCGGGCTTGCTTGGCAAGGCGTTGCAAGGCCTTGGACGACCAGAGGAGGCGTTGCAGGCGTTTGACAAGGCGATTCTGCTCAAGCCGGACGATCCTTGGAACTGGAAGAATTTGGCCGACCTGTTGTTTGAGCTAAAGCTCGTGAACGAGGCGCAGCATGCCTATCGTCAGGTGCTTGAGCTCGACCCGCGCGATTGGGATGCGGCATGTCGGATCGGGTATCTCCACTACCTGTCGGGGCGGCTTGAGGACGCGCTTTCCTATTTCGGTCGATGCGATGCCTTGCGGGCGAACCATGCGCCGACGCTCACCATGCGGGCGGTGTTTCTGTTGGGCTTGAAGCGCTTTGAGGAGGCGGTCAGTGAGGGGCTGCGGGCGCATGCGCTCGATCCGAGCGATGCCGAAACCTGCAACACGATCGGCGCAGCTCTCAATGAACTGAGCCGCCATGCCGAGGCGTTGTCCTGGTTCGACCGCGCGCTTGGACTTAGGGCTCAGTTCGATGTCGCGCTGTACAACAAGGCCGTCACGCTCGGAAAGCTGCGGCGCCTCGACGAGGCCCTCGCGCTCCACGACCACCTGCGGGCGAACCGGGGTCGGGAGAGCGCCGTCACGGATCTGAACCTCGCCGATCTCCTCGTCAATCTCGGCCGGCGGGAGGACGCACTTGCAACGCTCAATCTGTTTATCGAACGAAAGCCCAACGACATCGCGGCGCTTATGCTGCGTGCGGTGTGTCTGCGCGGCCTCCGGCAGCTCGAGCACAGCCTCGCCGACAGCCGGCGAGCTTATGCGCTCGATCCGGGCAATGCGGGTCTTTGCAACAATATCGGGGCCGTCCTCCACGAGCTCGGCCGCCACGACGAAGCTTTGCCATGGTTTGAGATGGCGATCGCGCGTGAAGGCGGCAATGTCGATGCGCTCAACAACAAGGCGCAGGCGGAGTACCAGCTGCACCGTCTGTTCGAGGCGGCCGCGACCTATGCGCGCGTCATGGCGATCGATCCTGATAATGCGACTGCGACGCTTGGTCGGGCGCATCTTGATCTTCTGGGCGGGAATTTCCAGGCCGGCTGGGCCGGCCGTGAGGCGAGATGGCGGGTTTCGGGTCTCACCATCGTCTACCCGAAATTCCACCAGCCGATGTGGCTCGGCCAGACCGATATTTCCGGCAAGACCATCCTGATCTACGCGGACGAGGGAATGGGCGATGCCATCCAGTTCGCACGCTACGTTCCGATCGTGGCGTCGAAGGGCGCGCGGGTCATTCTCGCTGTCCATTCGGCGCTGCAGCCGTTGCTGTCTGGCGTTGAGGGCGTGTCGCAATGCATTGCGCTGTGTTCGCCCCAAGCGATGCCGCGGTTCGACACCTTTTGCCCGCTGCTCAGCCTGCCGCTTGCGTTCGCTACGCAACTTGACACGATTCCGTGCCAGCCCTATCTGCCGCGCCCCGCCGAAGGCCGCGTGCGCGCCTTTGACGACAGGCTCAAGCCGCACGACAGGCTGCGGGTCGGCCTCGCCTGGGCGGGCAATCCAAACCACAGCAACGATGTCAACCGCTCGCTCCCACTTCGCATGTTGGCGGGCATGGTCGACATCGATGCGACCTTCGTCAGCCTGCAAAAGGACTTGCGGGTGGGCGACAAATCGATCCTGGACCAGACTCGGATCATCGATCTGACCGCTGAGCTCAGCGATTTCTCCGAGACGGCCGCACTGCTATCCTGTCTCGACCTTGTGATATCGGTCGACACCAGCGTCGCTCATCTGGCGAGCGCCATCGGATGCCCGACCTGGCTGCTGTTGCCGCACACGCCCGACTATCGCTGGCTGCTCGATCGCAACGACAGCCCCTGGTATCCGACTTTGCGCCTGTTCCGGCAGACCGCAACGCGGGATTGGGCGCAGGTGCTGGATTGGGTGCGGGGCGAGCTCGTTGCGCGAAGTGCGTCGTTCCGGCCGCGCTAGGCTGTTAGCCCAGAACATCCTTCTGCATTTTGCCGCCATGGAAATGGAAGAACGGCACCGGCGCGTCATGGCGGAGCGGCCCGGTGGCTAATCGTCTGTCGAGCTCGCCCAGCACGTTCCTGGTCATGGGATGCAGATCGGCGAGCGGCTTTGAGCCGAGCTCGACCCAGACGAGCTCGACAAGCTCGGCGTCGGGATGGATCACGCCCTCGACCCTGTGGGTGATGGCGCAGGCGTCCGCAGTGAAGAAGCGGGTATCAAAGCGCCGCACGCGGCCCGGCGGGGTGATTGCGCGCGCGATCAGGAACAGGGGGGATGGATCGGGCAACAGGCCTGCATCGGCAAACGGCTGCCAGGCACCGTCGAGTTTTGCGGACGCGCCATCGACCTTGCGGCCGAGGCAGAGGCCGGTTTCTTCACAAGCCTCTCGGATTGCAGCGATTGCCAGCGATTTGGCGCGCGTGGGCGTGATCTTCGGGCTGCCTCTGAGAAGATTGGTTTCGAGCTCTTTCGGAATTGGCTCCGCGACCGGCACGCGATTGTCTGATTTGTCGACGCGCCCGCCGGGAAAGACGAATTTTCCCGGCATGAACACCACCTTGTCGTGGCGCTTGCCGACGAGGACTTTCGGAATGCTGCCCGAGCGATCCACCAGAATCAGCGTCGCCGCATCCTTTGGCCGATAATAGGGATGGTGATCGGCTTCCTTCTCGTCCGGCTCATTGGCGGTCGCAGCCTGCGTGGCGTCAGTCATGTCCATTCCCCAAAACCCTGTTCTTGTCGTTGCGATCACACCGGCGGAATGCCCTCGGGCGGGCTGTCGTCAAAGCCGTGCATTTTCAGGGCCCATTGCAGGCCGACGACGGCGCCTTTGACCGGCTGCAGCAAGGCGAGCGAGGCGATCAGCGTGAACGGCAGGTAGATCGCAAGCTGCAGCCAAACTGGTGGCGAATAGTCGGTTTCGATCAACAGCGCCGTCGGTACCACGAGGTGGCCGACGATGACGATCACGAGATAGGCCGGCAGGTCGTCAGCGCGGTGCGGTGTAAAGTCGAGGCCACAAACCGAGCAGTTGTTGTCGACCTTGAGGAAAGCGCGAAACAGCTTGCCTGCGCCGCAGCGCGGGCAGCGGCCGCGAAAGCCGTACTTCATCGCCGTCCACAGGTCACGCTTCTCAGTGGCAGCGGCTGGTCGGGTCCAGACTTTTGCCGCGCTGTTCATGGTTTCCATGACGTCTCTCGCTTCGACTTGCCGGACCTTTTGCTGTCCTTGGTGCGCGCCCTGTCGCGCTTGGCCGGCCGCTCGCGCTTTTGTCCGCGCCCGTAACTGCGCCCGGGCCGCTGACCGGCTGCCAACAGCTGGCCTTCAGATAAGAGCTCGAAGCGCAGCGCGCCAGCGATCGGCTGGGCTTCTACCAGACGGACGTCGACTACGTCCCCGAGCCGATGCATGGCGCCGCTGCGCGAGCCGACCAGCGCGTGGCGCGTCTCGTCATAGTTGAAATATTCCGTGCCCAGCGAGCGGATCGGGATCAGGCCGTCGGCGCCGCTATCGTCGAGCTTGACGAACAGTCCGGCACGGGTGACGCCGGAAATGCGGCCCTGAAAGGTTGCGCCGATGCGGTCGACCAGGTGGTAGGCGATCAGTCGGTCCGCGGTCTCGCGCTCGGCCTTCATGGCGCGCCGCTCGGTGACAGAAATCTGGGCTGCGATCTCGCTTAGATGCTCCGCCGTCTCGCTATCTGGCAGTGCGCCTTCACCGAGGCCGAGTGCGCGGATCAGTCCGCGGTGCACGATCAGATCCGCATATCGCCGGATCGGCGAGGTGAAATGCGCGTAGCGGCGCAGGTTGAGACCGAAATGGCCGTAGTTTTCTGCCGAATATTCGGCCTGTGCCTGCGAGCGCAGCACCACTTCGTTCACCAGCTGCTCGTAGTCCTGTCCTGCCACCAGCGTCAGCACGCGATTAAACAGCGACGGGCGCAGCGCCCCAGTTTTTGCAAAGGGCACGTCCAGCGTCTTCAAGAAGACCTGCAGCGCGTGGATTTTCTCGAGCGCAGGCTCATCGTGCACCCGGTAGATCAGCGGCAGCGCCTTCTTTTCCAGCAACTCGGCCGCGGCGACATTGGCGAGGATCATGAACTCCTCGATCAGCCGGTGGGCGTCGAGCCGTTCGGGGACGATGATACGATCGATGGTGCCGTCGCTTTTGAGCAGGATCTTGCGCTCGGCAATGTCGAGGTCGAGCGGATCGCGCTCCTCGCGCGCGCGCTTCGCCAGCGCGTAGGCCGCATAAAGCGGCTTGAGGGCGGCATCGAGCAGGGGGCCTGTGACATCGTCGGGCTTGCCGTCGATCGCGGCCTGCGCCTGCGCGTAGTTGAGTTTCGCGACCGAGCGCATCAGCACCCGATGAAAGCTGTGGGAGCGCTTGCGGCCGTCGGGCCCGATCACGAGCCGCACGGCGAGCGCGCCGCGCGGCTTGCCCGGCAGAAGCGAGCAGAGATCGTTGGAGATGCGCTCGGGCAGCATCGGCACCACGCGATCCGGGAAGTAGACGGAATTGCCGCGCATGAGCGCATCGCGGTCGAGCGCCGAGCCTGGGCGCACATAGAAGGCGACGTCGGCGATCGCAACGTTGACGATGTAGCCGCCCTTGTTGTTGGGATCGGGATCAGGCTTTGCATGCACCCCATCGTCATGATCCTTGGCATCGGGAGGATCGATGGTGACGAGCGGCACATCGCGCCAGTCCTCGCGGCCCTTCAGCGTGGCCGGCTCTGCCTCTTGGGCTTCGCGCAAGGCGGCTTGCGAAAAGGCCTGCGGGATGTTGTGGGCATGAATGGCGATCAGGCTGATCGCCTTCTCGTTGTGCAGCGAGCCAAGCCGTTCTCGAACCCTGCCGGACGCAAGCCCGAAGCCGCGCGAGCGGACGAGATCGACGCTGATGAGGTCGCCATCTACGGCGCCCATCGTGTCTTGTTTTGCGATGTTCAGCTCGCGCCCGGCCTGCTTCTTGTCGACGGGAACGAGCCGTCCACCACCGTCGGGAAGGCTTCGAAAAATTCCGAGGACGCGAGATTTGGCATGCTCGATGACCTTGATGACACGTGCGCGGTAGGCCGTGTCCTTGTCGTCGGTGCGCTCGACGCGCAGAAGCGCGCGGTCGCCGATGCCGGCGATGGCACCAGGCCGTGCATGGCGCGGAACATGGATGCGGATCTTGGGTGGTTCCCCGCTTTCGACTTCGTCCCATTCGGCGGGGCTTGCGATCAACTCGCCGTCGACGTCGCGCCCGGTAATGTCGGCGAGCACAGTCGCGGGCAGGGTTGCGGCCTTCGCAATCGTCTTGCCGTGCTTTTTGATCGTGCCCTGATCGGCGAGATCGCGCAAAACGCGCTTCAATTCGGCGCGGTCGGCATTTTTGAGGCCGAACTGGCGCGCAATCTCCCTGGTCCCGACTTTTCCGGGACTTTTCTTGACGAAAGCGACGATGGCGTCCTGTGAGGGAAAGCCATTGTCGTGTTTTTGCTTCACTATCCTCGTGCCTTTCCGGCGCTCTTCTTGGCTTGCTTTGCGGCGGGCGCGGGCTTGGCGGCCGAAGTCTTGGCCGCTGCCGCCACCGGCGCGCGCGCCTTACTGACGGCGTCTGACTTCGGCTTGGTCGCGGCTTTCTTGACCGCGGCCTTTTTGGCTGGCTTCGGCGCCGCTTCAGCCGGCGCTGCCGCGGGCCGTGCGGCCTTTGCCTTGGTTGCCTTGGTTGCCTTTGACGTCTTGCCCCCGCCCTTGGCGGCGCGCGCGTCGATCAGCACGATCGCCTCCGCAAGCGTGAGCGCATCCTTATCCTTGTCGCTTGGAATCGTCGCGTTGACACCACCGGCGCTGACATAGGCGCCATAGCGCCCGTTCTTGACCGTGACCGCACCTAACGTCGGGTGATCGCCGAGCTGTCGTCCGGCGCCGAAGCGGCCTCTGCTCGGGCCTTTTGCGACTTTCTCTGCAATGAGCATCACCGCTCGGTTGAGGCCGATGTCGAAGACCTCGTCGCCGGCCTCGAGACTCGCATAGGTCTTATCATGCCGCACGAACGGGCCGAAGCGGCCGATCCCCGCGGTGATCGGCAGCCCGCTTTCGGGATGCCTGCCGACCTCGCGTGGCAGCGACAACAGCTTCAGCGCGAGGTCGAGTTCGACATCGGCGGGCGAGATGGTCTTCGGAATGCCGGCACGCCTGGGCTTGTCGCCCTGCGGATAGTCCTTTGGCTCGCCAAGCTGGATATAGGGGCCGAACCGGCCGGCCTTGACGGTAACATCAAGTCCGGTCTCGGGATCCTTGCCGAGCACGCGATCGGCGGTCTCGGCGCTCTCGGCGGCGAGCGGACGGGTATAGCGGCATTCCGGATAGTTGGAGCAGCCGACAAAGGCGCCGAATTTGCCGGCCTTCAAATTGAGCCGGCCGGTGCTGCAGGTCGGGCACTGCCTGACATCACCGCCATCGGCGCGCGGCGGATAGATATGCGGGCCCAGCATCTCGTCGAGCGCATCGAGCACTTCGGCGACGCGCAGATCCCTGATGTCCTCGACGGCGCCGATGAAATCGCGCCAAAAGTCCTTTAGCACCTGCTGCCAGGAGATTTCATTGTTAGAGATGCGGTCGAGCTGCTCTTCGAGGTCAGCGGTGAAATCATATTCGACATAGCGGCTGAAGAAATTCTCCAAAAACGCGATGACGACGCGCCCCTTGTCCTCGCCATGCAGGCGCTTCTTCTCCAGTTTCACATAACCGCGGTCTTTCAACACCTGCAGGATCGAGGCATAGGTCGAGGGACGGCCGATGCCGAGCTCTTCCATGCGCTTGACCAGCGAGGCTTCCGAGAAGCGCGGCGGCGGCTCGGTGAAATGCTGGGTGACGGCGAGATCCTTTCGCTTCAGGGTTTCGCCCTCGCTCATGGCGGGCAGGCGGCGTCCGTCCTCGTCCTCCTCGTCGTCATGGCCTTCCTGATAGAGCGCAAGAAAACCGTCGAACTTGATCACCTGCCCGGTGGCCCGCAGGTCCAAGACGCGGGAGCCCGCCTTGGCGGTAATGTCGACGGTCGTGCGCTCGAGCTCGGCCGATTCCATCTGGCTTGCGATGGTGCGCTTCCAGATCAGCTCATAGAGTTTGGCCTGGTCGGCATCTAGTCTGCGGCGCATCGCGTCGGGACGTCGGGAGAGGTCGGTCGGACGGATCGCCTCGTGCGCCTCCTGGGCGTTCTTGGCCTTGGCCTGATACTGGCGCGGGCTGTCGGGCACATAGGCGTTGCCGTAATCCTCGCCGATCACTTTGCGTGCCTGCGCAATCGCCTCGTTTGCGATTTGCACGCCGTCGGTTCGCATGTAGGTAATAAGGCCGGTCGTCTCCCCGCCGATGTCGATACCCTCATAAAGCCGCTGTGCGATTCGCATGGTGTGCGCCGGTGCGAAACCGAGCTTGCGGCTTGCTTCCTGCTGCAAAGTCGAGGTGGTGAAGGGCGCCTGCGGATTGCGCCGCGCCGGTCTCGCTTCGATCGTGGTGACCAAAAAAACCGCTGCTTCGAGCGCCTTTTTGAATTCCTCGGCGTCGTCGCCGGAGCCGATGTCGAGCCTTTGAATCTTCTTGCCGTCGGCGCCGACGAGGCGCGCTTCAAAGGTTTCGCCGCGCGGGGTCAAGAGCGTTGCGACCAGCGACCAATATTGTCTGGGAACAAATTTTTCGATCTCAAGCTCACGGTCGCAAACCAGTCGCAGCGCCACCGACTGCACGCGGCCGGCCGAGCGCGCGCCCGGCAATTTGCGCCACAGCACCGGGGAAAGGGTGAAGCCGACCAGATAGTCGAGCGCGCGGCGCGCCATATAGGCATCAACCAGGGCGCCATCGATCTGGCGCGGACTCTTCATTGCTTCCGAAATTGCCTGCTTGGTGATGGCGTTGAACACCACACGCTCGATCTTCTGATCCTTCAGCGCGCGCTTCTCTTTCAACACCTCCAGCACGTGCCAGGAGATCGCCTCGCCCTCGCGATCCGGGTCGGTGGCCAGAATCAGGCGCCGGGCGCCCTTGAGCGACTTGGCGATATCGTTGAGGCGGCCGGCCGCCTTGGGATCGACCTCCCAAATCATTTTAAAATTATGTTCGGGATCGACCGATCCGTTTTTGGCCGGGAGGTCGCGGACATGGCCAAAGGAGGCCAGAACCTCGTAGGACGAGCCCAAATATTTGTTGATCGTCTTGGCTTTCGCCGGCGACTCCACAATGACGATATTCATGTAATTCCAGTGACTTGCGGGGAGTTCTGGGGGCGGTTTTGCGAGATTCGCACAGCCCCCTTTAACCCGAACATGGGTTCTTGGGGCACCAGTGTCAAATCGACAGATGTTGAAACCGCGGTTCCATGGCTCCGCTTAATATATCAAGAGTTGCAAATTACTATCCAATGGTTGTATAGCTCACTGTATGATGTTACCGAAATCGCGCGCGACGGTGGCGTTTTGCCGGCCTTGGTTTAAGCGTGGTGTCTGCGACATCGAGCAGCCGCCCGTCCTGGGAAAAGAGTGCAAGTTTGCGCACCGGGCGAGCCTTGTCGCGGTCGACCAGGATCGTGGCGATCGTCTCGGGGTGGGCGTCGAACTCCTCGCTCCATTGCCGCAGTGCGACCAGGATCGGATGGATCGCGCGCCCCTTCTTGGTCAGCACGTAGTCTTGATAGGCACTGCCGTCGGCGGTTGGTTCCATTCTCAGAATGCCTTGGTCGACCAGCATGCGCAGCCGCTGGGTGAGGATGTTTCTGGCAAGCCCGAGACTGTTGTGGAATTCGCCGAATCGGCGTCGCCCCAGCAATGCGTCGCGGATGATCAGAAGCGACCACCAATCGCCGATCACCTCCAGCGCGCGCGCGATCGGACAGCCATCGTTCAAAAACGATGTCCGTTTCACCGTGGCGGTCTCCTTATCCGTCGTCGCTTCGTAGTGGGATGGATCACGGCCTTGATCAGTTGCATTATTAAACCACTTGACGTAGCTGAAGCTAGTTCACCTAGTTTAATAATGCAACCACATGAGAGGTCCCATGAGCGGCAGACTTGCGAACAAGACGGCGTTGATCACGGGGGGCAACAGCGGCATCGGGCTTGCGACCGCAAGACTGTTCGTTGCCGAGGGGGCCCGCGTCATTGTTACCGGGCGAAATCAGGCGAGGCTTCAAAGCGCCGCCAAGGAGCTAGGGCCAAATGCGTTTGCGGTGGTAGCCGACGCGACCGACAGCGAAGCAACCGAGGCAGCGATCAAGACGGGCGTCGACAGATTCGGCAAGCTCGATATCGTTTTTGCCAA
>Ga0306925_10005016_pt1 | contig 12074 bp, 10 predicted proteins | sample flu12Cox44000176_FD_203755 | JGI IMG/M metagenome (GOLD analysis project Ga0306925, IMG submission 203755) | Lab enrichment of tropical soil microbial communities from Luquillo Experimental Forest, Puerto Rico - flux8day.12C.oxic.44.000.176 (v2)... | ecosystem: Environmental > Terrestrial >...
TTCCTTTGTGGTCTGTGGAATCGTCTTGAGCGCGCGAGGCAGGCGCCACAATCAAGATGACCGCGAATGTCAAACAACCCGCCCATCGGTCATGCCAACTATTTTTCATGGCTCTTTCCCTCCGTTTCAGGGCCTGCCATTAACGATTTCACGTAAACCAAAACGTTTGGCGTAGGAATTTCGAAGCTCACGGCAACAACCCTTTTATTTGAAAAACACGTTGCTGAAATTCGAGCCGTGGATTTTTGTGTGGCATAGCGTGCATGCCTGAAACTGTGTTGCTTGATTGTGGAACGAGGGCGCGCTAGTCGCTCCGCTAAATGTAGAATTGGTGTGGCACGTGAAGCAAAGCAGGTTCACGGTACTGTATCGCAGCATGTGCTGATTGGCTCCGCCGTGTGGTACGTGACAGGATGTGCAACCCTCGGCTTTAACCGGGTCATGTTCAAAGACAAACGGACCCTGAATGTCCGCGTGGCACTTGAAGCAGACCGCACTTTGCTCCGGGGACATCCTTACTTGCTTCGGCAGTACGGTACCGTGCGGGTTGTGGCAATCATTGCATTGAATCAACCCCTCGAGTACCCGGTGCCGAAAAGGCATGTTGAACTGCCCCTTCTGCGCCAGATGGCACGTGAAACACAACTGCGTCTCGGGCTTAGAGAGAAGAAATTCCTTGGTTTCAGGATGATGAGGTGAGTGGCAGTCTGTGCAACTCACGCCGTTCTGGGCGTGAACCGAATTGATGGCGTTCATATGCTGGGTGCCCCCAGCATGGCAGCTCATGCAACGCGCAATGATCTCCTTTGCTGAATGGTCCTTGAAAATAAAAAGCTCGGTTTTGTTGCTGGGATCCTCCACGTGCGCCCCGGCAGACCCGTGGCAGCCTTGGCAACCCATCTTGGAGGGGTCGCCTGATTTGTCCAAAGTCGTCTTCCAATGCGGAGACTTCTCCCAGCGGGTGTACAGTTCTTCGTGGCAGGTCTTGCAAGCGTCTGGGGGCGCATACTTCTTGGCGTTTTCTGACGCGACAGCGGTGTTACCCTGGGCATGCGTCGACGTCAGGCTGACTATCCCTAACGCCGTCAGCAGGCAAACAAGCTTGAGCCCAAACCCCATGCCACGCGTCATAGGGTGAGCCTTACCCACTCTCGTAGCCACCAGTCATCGCTCCGAAAAATTTATTAGCTGCGCTTGGCCAACCCTCGACGTGATGCCGGCACACCGGAGTGATCCGGTACTGCATCGTCGTAAAGTTTTATCGACTCCTCGAAATTAACAACTGTCATTTCTGACAGGTTCCGCTCCGCCGGCCCCATCTTGCGTCCAGCGCCGTGTTTCGGGGACGCCAGTCAGCTACATAGTGTTCGCCGGACACAAGATAGCGATTTCCGCGTCCGCGAGTGCGCACGCGAGAGGGCGAACTAACCTTAACGACGTTGAAGAGCTCCGAGCCGGTCGCGAACTCCCTCGTGGGAAACAATTTTCCTGTCCTCTGTGCAGCACCGACTAGATGCGGAAGAACGGAACCTGGCAAAAGTAACAGTTCTGGTTGTGAGTCTTTCTTGCTAGCATCGCCTAGACCGAGTCGTTCCTGCTTGCAAGATGGAGATGCCTCCCGAAGAGAGGAATGAAAATATGCCGCCTAGTCAACCGGATAGCAGGCTAAGTGCAGACAGTCTGAAGGCTGTAAGCCGCAGAGACTGGATGAAAGCGAGCGTCGGCGGCGGGATGGGTCTCGCGGTCGGCGGGCTTATTGACGTCACAGCGGTAAGAACGGCAACAAAAGACTTGAAGCTCTCCAAAGTGAGTGAGTTTACAACTTCTTGCAATTTCTGTTCATGCGGATGCGGGATGATCGCCGCCGTGCGCGAGGGCAAACTGATAGCCATGGAAGGCGATTACGATCACATCGTGAATCGCGGTTCCTTGTGCGTAAAAGGCATCTCGATGTTTGCGACGCACACTTCGCCGCAGAGGCTCACGGCCCCCCGCTACCGCGCGCCGGGCAGCGACCACTGGGAAGAGATCAGCTGGCAGGATGCTGCGGAACGCGTGGCGCGGAAGATCAAGAAAGTTCGCGACGAAACTTGGGTGGCAACCGAGAAGCTGGGTGATCGAGAGGTTCCAGTCAACCGGACAGACGCAATTGCCTTCCTCGGTGGCGCACAGAACACCAACGAAGAGTGCTACCTCTTTCAAAAGGCTGCGCGACTTCTAGGAATGCCTTTCGTCGAACACCAGGCCCGCCTTTGACACAGCCCAACGGTTCCCGGTCTGGGGGCCAGCTTCGGGCGCGGGGCGATGACCAATCATTGGATCGACATGCAGCACGCCAAGATGGTGTTGGTGGAAGGCAGCAATGTGGCCGAAAACCATCCCATGGCGTTTAAGTGGATCCGGAAAGCGCAAGAGAATGGCGCAAAAATCATCCACGTCGATCCCCGCTTCACCCGGACGTCAGCAACCGCGGACATGTACGCTCGAATTCGGCCCGGTACTGATGCCGCCTTCCTGAACACAATGATCAACCACATCCTCGCAAACAAGCTGTACGACGAAGACTTCGTAAAGATTCACACAAACGCACTGTTTCTGGGCGCCGCGGACTTCGATTTCAAGGATGGACTCTTCTCCGGTTTCGACGAGCAAAAACACTCCTATGACACCAAGACCTGGGGCTACCAGCTGGGTCCGAACGGCAAGCCGCGCATCGCCACGAGCCTAGATGATCCCCACTGCGTCTTTACACGCCTGAAAACTTTCGTCTCCCGATACACGCTCGAGATGGGTGAACGCATCACGGGAATTCCCGCAATGCAAATCCGGGAAATTGCAGAAACGATGGCCAAGAACCGGCCCGGGACCATCCTGTACGCTCTCGGAATGACTCAACATACGACCGGTGTGCAGGGCATCCGCGCGTTCACCATTTTGCAACTTCTCCTTGGCAACATGGGCAAGCCGGGGAGCGGCGTCAACGCGCTGCGCGGTGAGCCAAACGTTCAAGGGGCTTGCGACATGGGGGTGCTCAACAACTATTTGCCAGGCTACCTGGATTACCCAGCGCACACGGAACCCACCCTCGAGGCCTATACACAAAAGAACGGGACCGGCGACCGCCGATTCTTGATTAACATGCTCAAAGCATTTTTCGGGGATGCGGCGACACCACAGAACGACTTCGCCTACGCCTGGCTACCGAAGAGAAGCGCTTCGAGGAGCTACAACACGCTCGACATCTTCGAGAGCGCCCTGGCGGGAACCCTGAAGATGTTGTGGATTGTCGGCCAGAACCCCGCCGTCACAACACCGAATCTGAACTTGACCTTCGAAGGGATGGGAAAACTCGAGACGCTCGTAGTCCAAGAGATTTGGGAGACGGAGACAGCAGCGTTCTGGAAGCGGCCTGGTGTTGATCCAAAATCGATCTCGACCGAAGTCTTCTTGCTGCCCGCCGCCTTTTTCATGGAGAAGAATGGCACGATCACAAACTCGGGCGGTCTCGTGCAATGGCGAAATGCTGCCGTAAAACCACCGGGACAGGCCAAACCCGACGGCGAAATCGTTGACTACATTTTCCGACGCGTGCGCGACTTGGTGCACGACACGAAGGATCCGAAGGACGAGATCGTGAGAAAGGCCTTCTGGACCTATCTTTCCGCCGAAGACGTGCTGCGCGAGATGAACGGTTATGCGCTGCGTGACAATCCGGCTTCCGGCCTGAAGGCTGGTGACCTCGTCACGAAGGTGGCAGACTTACAAGCTGACGGTTCGACGTCTTCCGGAGCCTGGATCTTAGCGGGGATCTTTGCGGGCGGAACCAACTTTTCCAAGCGGCGCGACTCGCAAACCGATCCAGGTGGACTTGGTCTCTATCCCAATTTTGCTTGGACTTGGCCGAATAATATGCGCGTCCTCTATAACCGCGCTTCCTGCGACCGTAACGGAAAACCCTATCCTGGATCGAAGCCGATTATCTGGTGGGACGAAAAGGCCGGACGGTGGACGGGATATGACGTGCCCGACGTCCCGAATCGAACCCAAGGGCCAAATACTCCCAACGGTCAGCGAGCCTTCCATATGAATCCGGAAGGTGTCGGCCGCTTGTTTGCGGCGGTTTACAAGGATCCGGACCCCTCGGCCGACACGGATACGAAGGACCGAGATAGCCCAGTTCCTCGCGACGTGGGCTACGTGCCCAAGGACGGTCCACTGCCGGAAATGTACGAGCCGGTCGAGAGCCCCGTCGACAACGTCCTGCACCCCAGGGTAAAGCACAACCCAGCGCTCAAATATCCGCGGGTGAAGAGTCACCAACCGATCGGCACGGTCGAAGAATTTCCGTACGTCCTTATGACTTCGACAGTCGCCGAGCACTGGTGTGGGGGCTCCTCGACGCGAAATATCCCATGGCTGAACGAACTTGTGCCCGAGCCTGTGGTTGAACTGCCGCAAAGTCTTGCCAAAAAGCTCTCGGTCAAAACAGGAGATTGGGTGAAGGTTACTTCGGCGCGCGGCGAGGTATTGGTGAAAGCGCTAGTCACGCCTCGAATGCAACCGCTCAAAGTGGATGGGCGAGAGGTCACCATAGTCTGGATGCCTTACAACTGGGGCTTTAAGGGTTTGTCGAAGGGGGCCAGCGTAAATCACGTCACGATTGATGCCGTCGATCCTGGCGCGGGCACTCAAGAGACAAAAGCTTGCTTGGTTAATGTAGTTAAGGCGGATCGGAGAGCCGCAAAGGCGTCCGGTGCGGGAGAGCTGAGATCATGACTCCGTCAGCGAGTTCGACCTTCACCAAGACAACACTGGTCGATACCACCAAGTGCATCGGTTGCCGCGCGTGTCAAGTCGCCTGCAAACAGTGGAACGACCGCGAGGGGGAACAGACACACCTGCAGTTGGGTGGGCTCGATTTTCAGAATCCCGCTACGCTCAGCTCCAACACTTACACGCTGATTTCGTTCCATGAGCTTGTCAATGAAAATGCACCTGGAGGTCTGAATTACGTTTTCACGATGCGGCGTTGTTTCCACTGCTTGGAGCCCGCCTGCGCATCAGCTTGTCCGACAACCGCACTGGCGAGGATGTCGGATGGGCCCGTCGGCTACGACGCAGACAAATGCATCGGCTGCCGCTATTGCGAGTGGGCCTGTCCATGGGGTGTTCCCACGGCAGAATGGGACTCGCTGGCTCCCAAGATCCAGAAGTGTACTCACTGCACCGACCGCTCGGACCAGCCCCTGCCAATAGCCCGCAACGGACAGGCGCTCAACGAGGAAGAGAACAGGCGTTACAGCGCGAATATCGTCGTCCCAGCCTGCGTTAAGGCTTGCCCGGCGGACGCACTGCGCTTCGGAGATCGCGAAGAGATTCTTAGCGAGGCGCGGGGTCGTATTTCCAAGAACCCCGAAAAGTATGTGGATCATATTTATGGAGAGAAGGAGGCAGGCGGTACGACCGTCTTGTATCTATCTTCCGTTCCTTTTGAAAAGATCGGATTTCCGGACGTTGGCAAGAAAGCTTATCCGGGCTTTTCCCGTCTGGCGCTCCACGCCGTTCCCCCAGCGGTGATCGCGGTCGGAGCGTTGTTGGGTGGCGTCTACGCTTTCTTGAAGCGTAGAACATCCATTCTGGCCAACCAGCAGGTGGTGACTTCGACTTTAGACCATCCTGAGTTCGCCCCGATCGATACTAAGCTCCTCACCCCGTTCAATTGGGTGCTCTTGGGACTCATTGTCTTCGGGGCCATTTCACTCGTCGCCCGGTTCGCGCTGGGTCTGGGTGGAAGCACTCACCTTTCCGACACCTACGCTTGGGGGCTTTGGATTGTGTTTGACCTAGTGTGGATTGCGGTAGCAGCCGGAGCATTTGCGACAGCCGGAGTGATCTACGTCTTCCAACGCAAGGACCTTTATTCGATGGGCCGGTCGGCCGTGCTCATGGGGTTATTGAGCTACTCTTTCGTTATGATTACGCTGATCGCTGACCTCGGCTTGCCGTGGCACTTCTATCAGCTGGGCTTGCAGGCGCCGGAGCAATCAGCCATGTTCGAGGTCTCCTGGTGTGTCGGACTCTATGTAACGGTCCTGCTGATGGAATTCCTGCCGGTTCCACTGGAGCGATGGGGTCTCAAGAGGGCCATGGAAATCTGGCAGCGTTGGTCCGGCGCCTATGTGGCTCTCGCATTAACTTTGTTTGTCTACTTGCTCTCGCGCAATATGATTTACGCTGCGATGACGGCGGTGTTGTTTTCATTTCTCGCGTGGATCTTTCGCGCCAAGGGGAAGAAGTCTGAGCCGATCATGTTGGCAATTGCTGCAGTGACGCTCTCCGCGATGCATCAGAGCTCACTCGGTTCCTTGTTTCTGCTCATGCCCGATAAGCTTGGTCCGCAGTGGTGGTCTCCCGTAATGCCCATTTCGTTCTTTCTTTCTTCCATTGCGGCTGGGACCGCCCTGATCATTGTGATCGAAATGTGGATCGCGAAGGCTTGGAGTAGGCAGCTCCGGATGACTCAACTTGCAGCGATGGGAGAGATCACCTTTTGGTCGCTCCTGGTTTATCTGGTCTTTCGTCTAGGTGACATGATTGTTCGAGGCCGGTTCCCTGACGCATTTTCCCGTGACCATGGCATGCTATTCGCAGCCGAGATCATCCTGGGCGGCATTCTACCTATTGCGCTCCTTGCGCGCGCTTCGTTGCGCACCCGGCCAAAGGTGCTGTTCCTCGGAGCGCTTCTGACCGCGTCCGGTGTAGTTCTCAATCGCGTAGATGTGGTGCTTCTCGCCATGAACTTGAAAGGCCCCATGCCTCAGATTGCGCCAGCGAGCTATACCCCGACGGTTTTCGAATGGGGTGTATCCGTGGGTCTCATCGCAGCGAGCATCTTCCTGTTCGGGCTCGGCGCTCGACTCATGCCGATTCTTCCGAAGGAAAAACTGGCAGAGGAATATTGATCGCATGACCCAAGATGTTTGGCTGAGGGAGCATCCATACTTGGAATCTCTCGCGACGATTCACGAGCAAGTCGAGAGAGCTGTAGCCGAGAGTCCGATTCCGACTTCCCCCGTTCCAGACTTTGACGAGTACATAGGAGACTTCCATAGAGGTGTTCCACTCTTACTCAGCTCCAGCGCCGGGATTATCCTTAAGTTAGCTGAGTCGGTCATCTTATCGCTAGTCGACTCCTTGATCACAAAGTCTCTGCCGGGCAAGCTGATGGGAGAGTGCCGGGCCTTGGCCGCAGAACTCCATCGGGATGCGCATGCTCCACAACGTGCGGTCGCCTGGTTGCTAGAGAACGAGGCAGTCACACCTGAGAATCCAGGACTACTGCGATACTTAGGCTGGATAGCGCTGGCTCGGCACCTCTTACCAGTGATCACTGCGTTCGGAAACTGGCGGGAGGAGGAACGCTGGCTTCGCAGCTATTGCCCCACCTGTGGTTCTCCTCCCGCGATGGCCCAGCTGGTCGGCAACGACCCCGGGCGACTGCGGTTCCTCTTATGCGGTTGTTGTGGCTCACGATGGCGCTTTCAGCGAACGGGATGCCCTTTCTGTGAGAACAAAGACGATCACCGGCTGGCAATATTGAGTATCGAAGGGGAGCGCGGGCTGCGCATCGACTACTGTGAGAATTGCGATGGCTATCTCAAGACGTATAGTGGAATGGAGAACGAGACGTTTTTTATGGCAGACTGGACTTCACTTCACCTCGACATTCTCGCTCGCGATCGGGGTCTGAGACGCCTAGCCGTGTCGCTGTACGAGCTGTAGCTGTGTTTGCTATCTCTTCCGGCCCGCTCGCAGCACAATAAGAGCCCGTGTTACAGGACCCAAATTCGAAACGTACAAATTGTGATCATTAATCCAATCGGCTGCCATCCTTTAATAAGGCATTTCTCCGGGGTCGCAGACCAGGACAGTCGCGACGTGAAGCTTAAGTAGGTCATACAAAGCAAGCGGCAGAAGTCCGCGCACCTCTGAATGCAAACACGAAGCTCTCTGCGGCGGCGCAGACTCTAGTTATCGGAAATGATGAGTTGACTGTCGGCGTTGCCGCACATGCCGTGTACCGTACCGGGGGTGCAGGCGCCGATGGAATACGTGTAGCAACCCGGATGTTTGGCGGTGACAGTGATGGGGCGATCCCCGCCGCCGATGATCGAGCCTTCGTGGTCGAAGGGATTGTCCTTGCCGAAGTCAATGACGAAACCAGTGTTTTTGGAGCTGGTGGAGAAAGTTACAGTGGTGCCGACCTTGATGCAGAACGCCTTGTTGGCCTTAGCATCGGGGATGCTCGGCTTCGCAGTGGCATAGTTGTTTCCGCTGCGCCTGATATCGATCGTGCACGGCGAGGAAGCAGACCCGCAAATGTTGGCCTCGGCACAAATGTGTGCGGAATTGGACGCAGAGCAAACGTCATTTTTGACTTTCTTTTTGACGTCCTGGCTGATGACGAGATTAGCAAAGAGAAGCGGCAAGACGAACAGACAGAAGACTGCAGCAAGATAGCGATAGACCTTCATTGGGCACCTCACGTCGGAAGATGGAGAATCGTGAACCGATACAGCATATAGTAATGCCTAGAAACTCATCGGTGACTAGCACACGCCCTACCGTTTCAAATAGTTCTACTCCAGGGGGGTGCCAGCCTTGTTCCAGTCAATAATGTTGACGAGCTTCCAGGGGTTTTGTCGGAGCTGGAACTCGAGCTGCCCTTCCTTGTTGATAACCAACTGGGCTGCCGGGTAGAGAACGCCGCCGCTCTTGTCCTTGTCTGCATCATTGATTTCGATTTCGCCTGCGGTCAGGTTGTAGGCTTTGCTTTGCGTGCTGTAATAAGATTCCCCGAATCTGAGTTGACGATTAGTGACGAAGCGAATCTTGCGGCCGGTTGGTGTCGGTATTAGACGAATGTAACTGAGGTCGTAGCCAATTGTGCCGGTGATGGCAATGTGGCCATCGGCCTTCATCTTGGTGAGTGCATTCACCAGACCCTCATTTTGCCCCTTCTTGTAGGCTTCAACGAGGATTGCTCTGTCCTCGTCCGTCGAGAACTGATTGATGTTTATCTTGATGCTGATTGTTTTACCCATCTGAGTGCTGGTACCCATAGCGGTGGCGTCAATCGTGCCAACCTTCACCCTTGTGTCATCCGCGGAGAAAGCGAGCGTGACCGCGGCCAGCAACACAGCAGCCAGCAGGAAACTGCCGTAGCTTGCTTTTTGAATTTTGGATTTGCAGTTTCTGAAGAGTGTCATCGTTTACTCCGTAATCCGCCACCGTGGGCTGCATTTGGTCAGGCGTAGAGAGACAAAGCAGTTTTGGTACTCGGTAGCAGCGCACGCTAACAGGTTCTTATCGAGCCGACCCCTGGCAAAACTACCAGTTCGGTCCTTGCGTGATTCGTGAGGAAATGATCGGTCTCCCGAGACGTGCCCAGTCCATAGCGCACTCACTTAGTTGTGTCGACCATCGGAATCACGGAGGACAACTGCAGATTGATCATAAGGTCGATATGGCGGTCGATCTGGTACCATAGCGCTATCTTCTTGGCTGATATGGCCTTCTCAAAAACTGGAACATACCTCAGGCGCAGTGCGAGGAGTTCCTGGTCAACTGCCGTAGCTCTTTTCATGTAATCCTGCGCCTGCGCATCAGTCATCGTATTGTAATTCGCGGCGTACTCCTTAATTAACGCCCAGCGTTCGTCGTTGGGTTTGATGGCCTCTTTTCTGTACTGATCAAAGATAGGCCAGAACTTGGTAGCTTCGTCGGCCGTAAGATTCATATTCTGCGCCATGAGCTTCTTGCGGTTCGCGCGCAGGTTTGCGCGAAGCATCTCTACATCTTGGTTGTTGATCGAGTTCGGCTGCGTTTCAGCGCCGGGTCCGCTCTGCGTTGAAGGCTGCCCTGCCTGGCCAAACATCGATACGCTGCACAGGAGCACAGTCGCGACGACGATCAAGACAGTTGTGACACCCTTTTTCATTGTGATCTCTCCAGTTTAATCTAGCTCGTTTTGCCAGTCAGGGGCGGAGTCGCCTTCATGCCCGGAAGCTATCTGCACTGTGAGATCAGCGCAACTGTCAAAAGCGACAGGTCGGACCTAAAGGCTGAAGTTGACGGGATAGGTGATAAGAGCAAGCAAACGTCCTTTCTTGAGGAATGGCCCCTTGCCTCCGGCCTACACCGCGCCTAACATGGCTGCGCGCGAAACCTTCCTCTCGCGGGAGACTGCCTGATGCGATCGAATCGAAATTCTCTCTTCTTCATAATCGTCCTCCTGGGATGTACAGCTCTGGCGGCACAACTGCTCGCTGCTGGGCGCCGATACGAGTACGCAGCGCCAGGAAAAGCGCGCGCCGGCTTGACGGGAGGGGCGACTGCCACTCGCGCCCTCACAGCGAACGATGCCGTCCTCGCCAAAGCCTACCGCTTTGAGAGCGCCGGCTGGATTTACGTGCACCTCGAGGGCTCACCTCACGACATCGGCTACCAGCATGGCTATTTGCTCGGGCCGGAAATTGCCGATGCTTACGCCGCACTCAGTCTTCAAATGACACACAACACCCAGCGCGACTGGGAATTTTTCCGCACCGCTGCGCGTCAGATGCTGTGGCCCAGGATCGATCCCGAGTATCAAGCGGAGTTGACGGGCATCGCCGACGGCCTTAAAGCCCGCAGAGTGAAGCTCGATCTCTACGATGTTGTGGCGATGAATGCCTTCGAGGAGCTACCTGGCTACTACGTCCCATGGCTCAACGAGCAGACCCAATCGCAGAACGCCCCGAAAATCCACAGTCCCGAAAATTGCAGCGCTTTTGTCGCCAACGGAAGCTGGACGAAAGAACACCAGATCGTGATGGCTCACAACAATTGGACCAGCTACATCAACGGCGAGCGCTGGCGCATTATTTTCGACATCGTTCCGCAGCAGGGCTACCGCATATTGATGGACGGCTTTCCCGGCGTTATCGCCAGCGACGACGACTTCGGCATCAATTCCGACGGCCTGATGGTCACGGAGACCACCATTTCGAATTTTCACGGCTGGAACTCCAACGGCAAACCGGAATTCGTGCGCGCTCGCAGGGCGCTTCAATATGCCGGCTCGATCGACGAATATGTCGTGATTATGTTGTCAGGCAACAACGGTGGCTATGCCAACGACTGGCTTCTCGGCGACCAAAAGACTGGCGAGATTGCCCAGTTTGAGCTCGGCCTGAAGCGCACCAAGCTCTATCGCACCACCGACGGAATCTACGTGGGCTCGAATTTTCCCAGCGATCCCGACGTGATGCGCGACGACACTTCGTTTGATCCGAAGAACATGGCCAGCTCTCCGAACGCGCGCCACGCCCGGTGGGACCAGTTGGTCAAGGAAAATAGAGGCAGGATCGATACCGCCATGGCGCAGGCCTTCCTCTCCGATCACTACGACACCTATACGAAGACGGAAGGCGCAAACCATCGCACCCTGTGCGGCCACGGCGACACCTCAACCGAGGGGGATTCCGCCTGGGGCATGCGCCCTTACGAGCCCATGGGCGCCGTGCAAGGTAAGGTGGCAGACAGCAAAATGGCTGCGAACATGAGCTTCATCGCGCGCATCGGTCATCCCTGCGGCACGAATTTCGATGCCGCGAAGTTCCTGCACGAGCATCCGGAGTTCAACTGGCAGTCCCCCGTGATGCGCGACATGAACGCCGGTCCCTGGACGCAATTCCGCATCGGCCAGACCCAGCCACAAATTAGAGGCAATTAAGAATTCCTCAGATCTGGATACGGAGGAAGTAACCGTACCAAGAATCCGCGACCGGCAGGATGGATTTTGTGAACAGATCGGATGAGAAGGTCGTCTCTGGCGGGATGGTGTTCGCTCCCAAGATAAAGGAGACCGGCAATGAGGAAAATTAGCATCGCAGCAAAGCAGGGCAGGGATTCTCCCCGGAAATTAACAACTCACGATTTTGCCGATCTGCCTCTTTGTCCTGATAGCTTGTTCTTCCCGTTTTTTCTCGGCTTGCAGTTCCGTTTGGGCGTTAGAGCACACGATCGCGGCG
>Ga0306925_10005017_pt1 | contig 12073 bp, 9 predicted proteins | sample flu12Cox44000176_FD_203755 | JGI IMG/M metagenome (GOLD analysis project Ga0306925, IMG submission 203755) | Lab enrichment of tropical soil microbial communities from Luquillo Experimental Forest, Puerto Rico - flux8day.12C.oxic.44.000.176 (v2)... | ecosystem: Environmental > Terrestrial > Soil...
AAATCGGATGAAATAAGTCCGCGTGGATTCCGGTTTGCGCGATGTCGAGTAAGCACATCGCAATAAAGGCAGAATAATAGCCCGACCGGTTTCGTTCGAATCGGCCTTGGTGTTCTTCCGCTTCCGACAGATCAGGCGGATAAAGAAAAACCGTGAGCATATATAGCGTGATGGTCCAAACGATGAGCACCAGGAACTTGTCGAAGCTCCAGTTCACCTCGGTGTTCCATTTAAACGTGACCCACCATTGCAAACTCAGCAGCAGCAGTGTTGCGATGGTTAGGACAATGTGGACTTCGTCCATCGGATTTTCTTTGCGGCGGTAAAATGCGCGGCCGGCTCCGGCCAGCAGATTGGTCACACCCAAACCGACGATTATTGACATCAGCGCGGCGATGAACTCGAAGCTGCTCATCAGGTTTTGAGCGTTCTGCATGGCGAGTCCTCTCATAAAGGTCATTCTGAGCGAAGTCGAGAAATCCTGTGACGACACCAACCTTTAAGTCCGTGGGATCCTTCGACTGCGCTCAGAATGACGCGTGGATCTTAACGGGCCTTCGCCAGCACCCAACCGAGCGCGTCATTCAAATCCGCCAGCGCAGTCCCTTCGACAGGATCGTTGTGATGCGCGCCGCGCAATTCGATGATGCGTTTTTCTCCGGCGTATGCCTGAACCACCAACCGGTGAAAACGAGGCGCAACGATCTCGTCTCTTTCCGCGAGCAAAAAGATTGCCGGCGTACGAGTCGCTCTCGCGTTTGCAATGGAGTCAAGATCTCGCGGAATCTGTAACGCCACCGGACCTGCTAACAGCCACAGATTCCACCAACCAAACTGGCGCAGGATGACTTCGCGCAGCGGCGGTGGATTGTGTAAAATCAATCCGGCAATTTCGGTCGGGCGGGATGCAGCCGCGTGAAGCGCGGCTGTCACTCCAATGCTCGCTCCGTACGCGATGATTGGCGCATCAGCCGCTTCATGTCTTAACGCGTCGAATGCCGCAACCGCGGCTGGTCCAATGCTCGCTAATCGCGCCGGTCCTGTGCTGCCGCCAAATCCGGGATAATTCATTCCCCAGATTTCCACCGCGCGATCGTTCCACATCTCGGCCTCCATGGCAGCCCTGCGATCTGCGCGATCCGCGTTCCCGTAGAAGCGCAAAATAAACACATCTACTCGATTCTGTTGCCGTGCGCGTCTCGATTTCGCCGTCCAGATTTCCAGTTCGCCATTTTCGAAAGGAATCGTTCTACGAATTGCGCTGCCGGCATCAATCGGTGCCTTTGTCGGAAAAAGAATTAGATGGTCCGCCAAATGTCCGAAGAACATGAAAGCAACGTATCCGAGGCCAAATATCAGCCACATCCAACCCGTTGGAACAATCTTTGGTTTCACATTTCTTTAGCCCACGAAAAACGCGAAGTACACGAAATGAAGCGACTAAGAAGCTGATGAGGAGGTCATCCGCCGATCTTGGACCGAAATTTTTCGTGTCTTTTCGAGTGTTTCGTGGGCACAAGAACTCTGACGTTGATCATTGTTGTTGCTGTTTCGGCAGGAAGCGCGACATGATCGCGAGCAGCACGATCACGACTAACGCCAGCGCACCCCAAAAAATAAAGCGAGTCGATCCGGTTAGTGTTTGGCTAGCTAACGAGGGTTTTGGCGAAAGATTTTCTTCCGCGCCCGCAGCGACCGTGCCGCGTTCAGCTCTCAGAAGTTCTCCGGCAACCAGTGCGAGATCGTAACGCGGAGCAGTCGCATCGAGATTGCCGTAATACAGCCAAACCGGTTGCGCGGACCCCGGCGTCGCTTTGAATACGACATGGGTTACCGGGTAGTAACTGCGAAAATCGCGTAGCTCGATTGCGGGATTGTCGCCGTTATCTGTTTCGAGAAACAACGTATCGCTTTGCGGGCGCGCGTTGAGCTCGATAACCAGATCGCGTTTTGGATCGTCGGGCGTTTCGTCCCACGTGGCGTGGCCGAGTTCGGATGCAAATTTGTCGCCGCGCTCGTCGGTGACTTCTTCCCACAATCGGATTTGCCGGTGGAAAAGAGGTGACGACGAGGTGCAGACCAGTCGCGTGATCGGCACACCGGGCTGCGGGAGTTGTACCGACCAACGCGAAAAGGCAGGCTTCTTCGGATCATTCGCTAAGGCTGCACTAAGATTGATCGGGCGCGACAATGAAGTGCGTTCAAAAAGGAACGGCAGCTGATATTCGCCGCGCACGATGCGGATGTCGCGTTGGTCGGGTTGCGAACGAGCCAACAATTCGGGATCCAGTTCGACGTGTTGCACGCCGTTTTGCGTGAGCGGTAGAAGTTTGCGGAATTTCCATTTCGCGACGTCGATTTTTGCTCCGCTCAATGGGAGCGCGGCGAGTGCTTCGGGCGGTCTATAATTTAGATTGGGAACAAGTGCTGAGGGAACTACGTCCGTTGCGGTTGCGTTCCTGAGCTTTCCGTTCAGCGCCGAAAGATCGTATCGCGGCGCGTCGCATTGGGTGTTGCCACTGAGAAGTGAATACTGTCCGGGTTGGTTTGCGAAAAAGGTCAACCGCACGAGCCGTCTGTCGGCGCGCACGGTATCAATCGAAATCGGTGGGCTATCTTCATTTCGAATTAGCACCAACAACTCGCGCGTGCGGATTTGGGATTCGAGTGGAATCTCCAGGCGCGCTTCATTTTTGCCGTTCACATTTACGCGATAAATCACAGCGTTGGCGATGTTGCGTTCGCGAATGCCGTCGTCGCCAACCTCCGGTACGGCGAGGGTAACAGCGCGTGTGAATACCGGTTCGTTACTCTCGATGCGCAGAGATCCCAAAGTCAGATTTGCTGCGCCCAGATCGAGAGCGAGTCTCGTTGTGCCGGGACTTTCGTCTCGCGATTTGACTGTGACCGCGACCGCTTCCGCAGGCGCGGTTGTGCGCGCCTTGTGCAACTGCGCTCCGGTGAAAGGCACCGGTGGCGACCCCAGATCGTCAATGGTGACACGCAGGAATTGCCACGCGCCTGCAGGGAGCGAAACACGCAGTTTTGTTGCGCCGTTCGGCAACTGAAATAGCGAATCTCCGCCGGCGAGTTTGGTCCAAGTCGTTTCGTCATTGGATCCTTCGACGTCCACAGCTTTCATGAAGCGAGTCGCCGGCGTTTCGAGACTCACGCCGACGACTGGCGCGCTTGTTCCTGTTTTAAGGACAAGGCGTGTTGCACCGTTCTCAATGGTGCTGCGAAATTCCGTTGGCTGTAAGGTTGATTCGGGGTCCGGCAGCAATCGCTCGATCAGATAAGGGACCTGGTTCCTTGTAGAATCGACTATACGCAGGTCCTCGAGCCCGGGCTGCGCTGCGTCCAACGTTGCAGCCGGAACATTCACGCGGACGAGTCCCTTCGCCGGAATCTCAAGCGCCTGCGTGTTACGCCATTCGTTAGGGTCGAACGCCAGACCCGTCTGCGCGGCGACGAGGAGCGCCAACGCGACAATGACGCAGACGTTATGGAGCGGATGAGACTGCGGTATTCGTTTCATTGTTTTTCGTGGCTCCGGCGAGAAACCGCTGATACAGAAACGACGCAAGAATTGCGATTACTGCCACGGCGATGAACGCGCCGATGCGATAAAGTTGATCAAGCTGAGAAAGATCGTGAAAGAAAAGTTTTAGGACTGTGATGCCAAGCAATGCCAGGCCGGCGTAACGCGTCGCCGCAATTCGTTTTCGAATTCCGACTATGAGCAGCAGAAGAGCGAACAACGCCCATGCTATGCTGTAACTCATGTCGCGCGCGAAGTTCCCTGAGAACTGAAACGTCAACGCCGCGACGCCGGGTGTGCTGAAGTAATCCGCGATCTCGATGTTCACGGTGAAAAAGGCGAGCACGGTACCGAGCGTGTAAAGCAACGGCCGCACATTGTGCCCGAGAACACGATTGCGCGGCGGCGCCAGTAATCGCGCAGCAGCGAACAGACAAGCCGTTGCGATCCCGTATGTGTAAAAATACCAATTGAAAATCGGAAACGCGGCGCGCGGATGATAACTGAGCACTGCCGGATTGAGCGCCAGGCGAACGAATACGACGACGAGCAAACCGATACCGGCCAAACGTAGTCCGGGATGCGGCACGCGATGAAAAAGCCAGCAGAGCGCTGCGCCTTCCAGTGCCCAACCCACTGTAATCCATTGTCGATCGAATTGGATTGGGAAAATCAGTGTAATGAAAAACAACGCAGCGCCGCCGAAGAGCGCCAGTTGCGCGTTGCGTGCCTGGCTGGTGAGCGGTGTGCGTTTCAGCAGGAGGAACAATCCAAGCAATGCTGGCAGCGCAAATGCGGCTGGCACGAGACCGGGAACTCCGCTCGGGTACGCAGTGCGAACGAGCTGGTAGATAAGATAAAAGTGCAATGGACCTGCAAGCGCTGCTGTCGCCCAAGGAACGGTTTTTCCGGCAAACCGTTGATGGAAAACGAACGGAAAGATCGTGAACAGGGCATAAAACCCGAGATACCAGATCAGCGGCAGCGTTGCGCGGGCCGGATCAAAATGTTCAAAATGCCACGCATGCTCCAGCCCGAGTACGGAGACGAGCGCGATGGCCGGGAGCAGATCGAGCGAAAAGATTTCGCTCATGCCGAGAAGCAAGATCACCAGCAACAACCCCAGACCGAATACAGGCGACGGATTTACCAGTGGTAACTGCAGCGCCACCATGATGAGCAGCAGAAACGGCAGCGTCGCCGAGAGCGCGGGAAGTTGAACCGAAAGATTTGCCGGGTCGGTGATTTTGCCGAACAGTTTTGGCGTTCGTGTTTCCGGCGCCATCAAACGACGGCCCGCCCAACTTAACGCAACGAAAAAGAAAATCGCGAAGCAGGCGAATATGAGCAGCGCCGTTGGCAAGCCAGTGAGCTCAGTCGGAATTCGCAGCAGCCAGGTGCCGACTGCGACGAGTGTGAGCACGAGCACCGCGATAATAGGCAGCAGAGTCGCAGTCGTTATCGCCAGAACGATTGCAAGAATGTCGATGATTAACACGAACGGCCAGACCAGCAGTGAAAGCTCGGTGACTCGAAATATCGGTATCAGCACAAGCAGAAGCGCGAGTGCAGGAAAGATGTGAGTCCACCGTGGAACCTCGATCTTGTGCAAGCGTTGTAACGCGATCGGCGCTGCTGCATGAAATAGCGCGAAGACAAAATAGAATCCCAGCGCGGTATAAATGTGATTGGTCGTTAGGTAATTGCCCGTCCATGCGCCGAGAAAAATGAACGCCGCCAGTCCTGCCAAGGCTTGAACAGTCGAGAGCCTTTTTTCGATCAGCGTTAGTGCCAGTAAGCCAAGGTCGATGACGAAGAGATAAGTGAACAACAGCACGGGCCGATGCGCGACTGTATGGAAACCAAGAAGGTAAAACGCCGAGAACATCGCCACCGCCCCGAGACCGATCGCGCACGCGAAAACTGTGGTATTCGTTTTTCCGGTGCGCTTGGCCCAGGCTGCTGCGGCCAAAAACAGCGCCTGAAACCCAACAAACACCGCCATGAAGATGAGGACCCTGTTACTGGCAAAATATTTCTCGGGAACAAAGAACGCGACGACCCAGGCGAATTGCATCAGCGCAGTTCCAATCGCGCCCAGGATCGGCAGCGCATTCCAGCGTTGCCGTTGTGCGAGCGCGAGCAGAGCGATATCGAGGAGCGCGATGTAACCGAAGAGTCCCAGCGGATTGTCCTGGTGCGTCGAAAGCAAAATCGGCGTGAGAAATCCACCGGCGATCCCGAGCACCGCGATGATGAGAGCGTTCAACCGAACGGAAAGCAGAAACGCGACTGCTGTGATCAGCGTCATCAACAGAAACGTTGGAATCAGACCAAAAAACGCGAAGTGATAGTAAGCTCTACATGCAAAGGTCACGGCGTAGAGCACCAGGATGCCGGTCGCGCAGAGCGTCTGCGCAGTGACAGCGTTTTCTTTCCGTTTCAGAAGCAAACCGCCAACAACAAGTCCGGCGCCGACGACGAACCCGATCGCAACCCGCAGCTCCGGCGGGATTAAATTGTGCTCGAACGAATATTTCACGAAAAATGCGACGCCGAGGAAAAGCGCGAACCCGCCGATCCAGGCGAACAATTTCGCGCCCATGACTTGCTCCCAATCGATCGGCGGTTTGGGTGGTCTGGCGATCTGCAGCGCGCTCGGTTTGAGGAGCTCTTGTGGGATTTGCGGCGGCTCTGGCATTGCCTTGGATACGACGGGAGCGGGTGTCATCGCCGGGATCGGCGGTTCAACGGCTTCCACTTTTGGCTCGGGTGCCGCTGCCGGGACCTCCGGTTGCACAGCCGAAACCGTTTGCGGCCGCAAGTTGCGCAGTTCGTTTTCGAGCGATGACAATCGCTTCACGAGATCGTCAACACCGCGTTTTGCCCTGTTTGCTTTCGCTAACGCAACAAACGGCAGAACGAGAATCGCGATGACAAGACCGATTATGAGAAAACCTAGAAATTCCATTGGTTGTTGGGGTTTGGCTGGATCACTCCGGCTTTGCGACAGAGGATAGCTGCTTTGCGCTGCGACTGTGAATTGATAAAGATGACGGATTTCATCAACCCTTTCGATCATGAACATTCATCATCTGGAGTTGTTCTACTTCGTCGCAAAACACGGCGGCATCGCCGCAGCGGTGCGCAACATTCCCTACGGCATTCAGCAACCGGCTGTTAGCGGGCAAATCGCCAAACTCGAGGAATCGCTCGGCACCAAGCTTTTTCAGCGGCGTCCATTTGCACTCTCGCCCACGGGCACGGAGCTTTTCGAGTTCATCCGGCCGTTCTTCGAGAACATTGATGTTGTCGCCGAGAGGCTCCGCCAGAACAGGTCGCCGCAACTGCGGATCGCGGCTCCGGCGATCGTGCTGCACGATTATCTGCCGCAAATCCTGCAACGCGTTCGCGCAAAATTTCCCGCCTTCCGGCTTTACCTCCATGAGGCCACCCGCACTGATGCCGAACGATCGCTTTTGGCTCGCGACGTCGATCTCGCGATTATGCTAATCGACAAAAAATCGCGTGCGGGAATTCAGGTACGACCGCTGTTGGAGTTGCCGCTCATTCTGTTGGTGCACAAGAAATCCAAGCTGTCGCGTGCTGAAGAGTTGTGGAAACGCGACAAAATCGAGGAAACACTGGTGTGCTTTTCACGGAGCGATCCCGTTCATACGTATTTTCAGCGCGGCCTTGAGCGTCTCGGGGTAGAATGGTTTTGCGGGATCGAAGTCACATCAGAGCGATTGATCCAGCACTACGTCGCCAGCGGTTACGGTATCGGTTTGACGGTCGCAGTGCCCGGCTTCAAGCTACCGCCGCAACTGCGCGCACTTCCGTTATCGCACTTCCCGCCAGTGGTCGTGGGTGTTGCCTGGTCCGGCAAACTTTCCGACATCACGCGCCAACTACTTACGGAGCTCGACATTGAGGCAGAGAGGCAACGGGCGCGAATCCGAAAAAGCGCACCGCGATCCGCGTCGACTTTCAGTCGCGCTCGTCTTTGAGCATCTGCTTAATCTGCTCGCGCAACTCTGGCGTGTTCTCGTGCCCGTGAACGGAGGCGGCGTGCTGCACCGCCGCGTCGAGCACTTCTTCTTCGGTGCCGGAGATTTTTAGCGAGCAATTCTTTTCGCTCGGGTAATCCCTGCAATCGATGGATTTTCTCTGCGTTGCCATCAGTGACCTCCAGTTTAGCTCAGCTCTTCTTTAGCTCCGCCAAATCTTTCAACACTTGCTCGCTGTGCTCGGCTGGCTTCACGCCGGTGTACACCTTTGCGATCTCGCCGTCCGGATTAATGATGAATGTGTTACGTGCCGCGAGCTTTTGGCCCTTGTAATCCATCACTGAACCGTACTCGGTAGAAACCTTCGCGTCGGGATCAGCGAGCAATTTGAAGTTGAGCCCTTCTTTCGCGCAAAAATCTTTGTGCGATTGCGCGGTATCGACGCTCACTCCGAGGATGACTGCGCCGACGTCACCATATTTGGCGATGTCGCGCTGAAAATTGCGCGCCTCCATGGTGCAACCGCTGGTGAAATCTTTCGGATAGAAATAAAGAACCACCCATTTACCGTGATAATCTTTCAGGCTCACCTGCGAACCGTCACCGGTGGTGAGACTGAAATCCGGCGCGGGTTTACCGACTTCGGGCTGCGTTTGAGATTCTGTTGCCGCCATGCACGTGAACGTCGCAAGACCGATGATAGCTGACAAGATCGTGTTTTTGATTTTCATGATTAAGTTTTCAAGCGTAGACGCATCCAGTCAAGGAAGGGAGATTTTCAGGGCGTTACGCCTTGAATTGGCTTGCCTTGGACGACAGCTTTTGAATCAATAAATGCCAAATGCCGAGGCCGGACGTTGCCGAACATCTTCCAATTAAGCCGTTGCGGCTGCTTCTGGGTGTGATCGCCTGTGTCGGGATCGCAATTACATTATTCACGCTCCTGTTCGGGTTCATGACCATCCCCGCGAACTCTGTCGGGGTGAGGACGCGTTTTGGCGCTTACCACGACATCGTGAATCCGGGTTTGACCTATGCCATTCCATACGTCGATAAGATCTACATCGTTCCTACGCAGCGTTTGCAAAAGCTCGAGTTCGGTTTTTCCACCCCGGGTGCGACCAACTTTTATCAGGGTGATCCGCAGCCGGAGGAAACTGAGACGATGATCACGGGCGATCTGAACACCGCGCTAGTGCCGTGGGTGATTCAATATCGGATTACCGATCCAAAAATGTATTTGTTTGGCGCGCGCGAACCGGAGAAAACCTTGCGCGACCTTTCCGAAAGTGTGATGCGCGAAGTGATCGGCGATCGCACCGTGGACGAGGTGCTCACCATCGGGCGCCACGACATCGAGACATCGACGTTAAAACGTCTGGCCGATCTTTGTTCGCAGTACGATTTGGGAATTCAGATTCAACAGGTGCAGCTTACGAGCGTTCGCCCGCCGCCGGCTGTGCAGGCAGCGTTCAACGATGTCAATCAGGCGCAACAGGAAAAGCAAACAGCAATTAACCAGGCTTGGGCCGTCTATAACGATGCTGTTCCGAATGCGCGCGGCCAGGCAAAACAGCGCGAGAAACAGGCGGAAGCGTACGCGTTTCGGCGGGTGAATGAAGCCAAAGGCGAAGCGCAAAAGTTTTCGTTATTGCTCGCCGAGTATCGCAAAGCGCCGGAGGTGACGCGCCGACGCCTCTATCTCGAAGCGATGCAAGCCATCCTGCCAAGCTTGCAAAAGAAAATCATCGTCGATGACAGCCTGAAGAACATTCTCCAGACGTTGCCGCTGCAGGTGCCCGGCGAATCGAGGGGTTCGCCATGAACGTGATCGATGTGACTCCGCGACCGGCTGCTGTGACCGCTGCGGTTCGTTTCTTGCAAAGCCCGTTCATGTCGATCCTGGGCATTCTGTTCATTTTGAGTGCGTTGAAATGGGGAACACTGCTCTTCGTCGTGCCGCAATACGAAACTGTGATCGTCACGCGTTTCGGCAAGATCGTCCGCACTATCACTACGCCCGGGTTGAAGATGAAGTTGCCGGTCATCGACAAGTTGCAGCGGTTCGACAAACGCATCCTCGCCTGGGACGGGCCACCCACCGAATGTCCGACCAAGGACAAGCTGTACATTATCGTCGATTCTTTCGCCCGATGGCGAATCAGCGATCCGACGCTCTATTACAATCGGTTGAATGATGAGCGGAGTGCGCTCTCGCGGCTGGACGACATTCTCGGGAGCGAAACGCGCACTGCTGTCGCCACGCACGATCTGGTCGAAATCATTCGTGTTACCAAAGGGCGAAAACCTGTGCGTGATGAGGAATTGGAGAAAACCGGCACGGTTCTGCCCACCACAATTCCCGATATCGAATTTGGGCGCGGCGAAATCGAGAAACAGATCACCGAGCGTACCCGGCAGAAGATCGCCGATTTTGGAATCGAACTGCTCGATGAACGGTTCAAGCGCAGCAAATACAATCCTGCGGTGGCCGAGAAGATCATCGAACGTATGTCGAGCGAGCGGCATCAAATCGCAGCGCGTTTTCGTTCCGAAGGACGCGGCGAGGCGGCGAACATTAACGGCCAAAAGGAAAGCGATGTCGCCTCAATCAGTTCTAATGCCACGAAAAATGCGCTTGAGATTGAAGGCAAAGCGGACGCGGGAGCCGCCGCCATTTACGCAGCAGCGTTTGGTGCGCCTGACGCGCAGGAACTCTATTCGTTTCTGCGCAGCCTCGATGTAATGCGCGCTGCTTTTGAAAAAGACACGACGGCGGTGATCTCGACCAACAGCGATCTTGGCCGACTGCTGAAATCAATGGCCGCAGCCGTGGCTCCGGCGAATCCGCCGCGTTGATCGTTAGTCTTCGCTGACTGTCAGCTTCAAGTAATCAAACCAACGGCAGGTTTTCTCGCCTCTCCCCTTTGACAAGGGGAGAGGACTAAGGTGAGGGGTTTTGAGCTCCTCCATTGGCTCAGTTAGTGGGGCCGCCAACCCCTCACCCTCCCCCTCTCCCTGTAAGGGCGAGGCGACCCGTACGCCGTAGCCCTATGCCTATCCGGCGCTGCCCTTGCTCCTGCGCAAATCATCGGCAGATTGAAATTTGCCCTTTAATGAAGACAACGCTTGCTCATCAACTTGCTGATTACGCCTGTGCGCTGCGATTTCAGGATCTTTCGCACGAAGTCGTGCACGAAGTGAAACGGCGCGTGATCGATTCCCTAGGCTGCGGCGCGTGGAGGGAAGAACCGTTTGTGATCGCGCGAAGAGTGGCCGCAGATTTCTCGGCGAAACACGGATCTACAATCTTTGGCACGGACCACAAGGCGCCACCGGACTGGGCTGCATTCGCTAACGGCTGCGGCATTCGCTATTTCGATTTCAACGACACGTATCTGTCAAAAGAGCCGGCGCATCCCAGCGACAATATTTCGGCTGCGCTGGCCGTCGCGGAAAGCGTGGGCGTCGGCGGACGCGATTTGATCACGGCCATCGCGCTTGCATACGAAGTGCAATGCCGGTTATGCGACGCAGCGAGCATTCGTGCGCGCGGATGGGATCATGTGACTTATGGTACGTTCTCGACTGCGCTGGCGTCCGCGAAGTTGATGAAACTTGACCCGGCGAACACTCGGCACGCGGTAAACATTGCCGGTGTGGCCGGTGCGGCCATGCGCCAGGCCCGCGCAGGCGAGCTCTCGCATTGGAAAGGCGTAGCCTTTGCTACCGCCGCGCGCCACGGTGTTTTCTCCGCGCTGCTTGCCCGCCAAGGTATGACCGGGCCGGCGCCAATCTTCGAAGGCGAAACGGGATTCGAGAAACAACTCGGCGTGTCGCTCGGCAACGTGGGTGAGAGATTTCGCGGATCGCCCGCGATGATTTTGAAGACGAGCATCAAATACTGGCCGGCGGAATATCACAGTCAGAGCGCGATTGAAGCAGCGCTTTTTTTACGAGGCCAGATTGACGACCTTTCGAAAATCAAAGGCGTGGTGATCGAGAGCCACAACGCGTCAGTGGACATCATCGGGAGCGAACCTGAAAAATGGAAACCCAAAACGCGTGAAACGGCGGACCACAGTCTGCCGTACATCACGGCCATCGCGCTCATTGACGGCGAAATCACCGATCGCCAGTTCGAGCCGGAGCGGTTCAAAGATCCCAAGGTCTGGAAGTTTTTGGAGAACGTGAAAGTGGAACGGAACGCGGAATTGAGCGCGATGTATCCTGAAGCGGTCGGCAACATTGTGCATGTTGATCTTGCCGATGGCCGACACCTGACTCGCCGCGTCGATTATCCGCTCGGCAACGCAAAGAATCGCCTCAAAGATTCGGCAGTCGAAGGAAAATTCCTAGCGCTTGTCGAGCACATCATTGGGGAAAGCCGGGCGAAAAAGATTATCGAGCTTGTCTGGAAACTGGATGAAGCGACGAACGTCGATGAATTGATGCAAGCGCTTCAGGTGCCAAACAAGAAATAATCGCGGATTCTTCGATTTAGATCGGAATGACAAAGCCT
>Ga0306925_10005018_pt1 | contig 12070 bp, 14 predicted proteins | sample flu12Cox44000176_FD_203755 | JGI IMG/M metagenome (GOLD analysis project Ga0306925, IMG submission 203755) | Lab enrichment of tropical soil microbial communities from Luquillo Experimental Forest, Puerto Rico - flux8day.12C.oxic.44.000.176 (v2)... | ecosystem: Environmental > Terrestrial >...
GGTGCCGCCCACTCGGCCGCGGTGAGAACTTCGGTCACGCGCGCAGGATCGGCGAAGGCGAACATTCCGGGGGCGTTCGGGACTGCTTTCGGCCGCGGCGGCAGATGGCGAGAGACCGCGTTCATCGGCACTTCCATCCATGGGTTTTCGGCTAGCGCTCGCCAGCACACAAACGCCATCCGCGCGCCAGGGCTGGCGGCACCACGCATGTTGGCAAAGGCCCCCTCGGGTCGCCGAAAAACATCACGCCGAAGGCCGACGTCAGCAAATCGTATGGGTCCAGCGCGGCCGTGGCGGGATCGACCTGCCGCCAAGCGATATTGGCAATGCCGGCAGCATTTGCGCGCGCCTGGCCCTCAGCCAGCATCGGCCCGGAAATGTCTAGCGCCGCTACACGCCCAGAAGTACCTACAGCACGCGCAAACTCCAACGTAGTCGCGCCGCAACCACAGCCGATATCCAGCACCCGTTCGCCGGTTTGTGGCCTGGCGAAGGCGAGCAATGCCTCCGTCACCGGCGCCAACGTGATGTCGGTGTGCTCTTGTCGCGCCACCCATGTATGGCCGCCCGGCCCGTTCCAGAAGGCAAGCTGATCGGCGTTGATTTGCTCGGGGTCGGCCACGCGTCTCCTCCTCTGCGGTGACGCGACGCTGCACGATTGAGGAGCAGGCAGCAAGCTGCGCCGCCCCGTATGACCGGCCGATCTGACGCTGGGACCCCGATGTCCGCTTTGGGTCAAAAGCGGACATGTGCAGTGCAAAACGCCGTGTCCGCTTTACCCCCCAGCGACCAAGCAAGCGACGCCAGGATGATAATGGCTGGCCATTGGCCAGTATTTTGCGCTAACTGATGACCGTTCAGCCACAGTTCAGGAAATTTTCTTTGGACCGGTTGACTCATTAGCGCGTGGGTTCGCATCCTTAATGCGCGACGGGTGAGAGCTACCCTCTGGCTGGCATAGGCTTGCTCCGTCGCACGCACCACAGTGCCGTGCAGGCTCACCACATTGGCACCGTAGAGCGTCTTAAAGTCTTGCGACGGGGTGAGTGCGGCTGGTTTATCCCCACACTCTCCAGATAAATCCCATTCTTGCTCCGTCGCACCCCGGCCTTTGTGCCGGGGTTTTTTGCAATCCAAAAACCAACGAGCAAGCGGATTACACGTCGCGCTTGAGGGAGAAGCGCAACGTTAATCCGATAATTAGCGCAATGACCGCCATCAAGATGAGAGCTTCTTCTAACGTCCCATCACTGTGGTCCGGCGCGAACCCAAGAAATCGTTCGATGAAGTCCATACAGCTAACCTGGCGTTTCAACGCAGGTTAGTCGCTGTGCGTTAGAAAGCTGTGCCGCAGGTCACAACAATTTTAAGCGATGCGGTGTTGCACCACCGCTTGCAGACGTCAGTGTTGGTCTTTTGCGTCGCCAACCAGGCCACAACTTACCCCAAACTCGCGCAAGCGTTTGACTACTTCAACAGCGATGCGCCAGCGATCGAATTGCAATTCCTGCTCCGACCGAACCTCACCGTCCTGGTCTGGTGGAGGGCACACTATACTGGATGGCATCACAACCCCGCGTGGTCGGTTTAACTATTTGTAAACCATCATTGACGGTTCCCTCAGCGTCGGATTGAAGCATCTCGGTTCATGGTTAACGAGGGAGACTAGCGTTTTCGTTTGAGAGCGACCAACGCCGCCATCGGGTCAGGATGATACCGGCTGATGCCTGCCTTCAGCATCTTGCGCAATAGCCTTTGCGCATCGCGGTCCTCCGGGTGGCTGTCATCCTCATCGGCCCAATAAGGCGGACGCTGCCAAGGGTTCAAATTTAAACTGCGCATCTGGCGGTGATAAACTGCCGTCTCAGCGACATCGTGCCAAGTTATGATTCTCGGTCTGTCGATTCAGACCTTCACTGTCATCCATGTCATCATCAGTCTGCTGGCGATTGCGAGCGGCATCCTTGTGCTGATCGGCATGCTTCGCTCAAACCGGATGCCGGGATGGACCACCTTCTTCCTGCTGACCACTGTCCTGCCCAGCGTTACGGGATTTTTTTCCCGATACGGGGATTCTCGGGGTGCTGGGTACCGGCATAGTCTCACTGGTTCTGCTGGCACTCGCGCTGTACGGCCTCTACAGCAAGCATCTCTCAGGCGCTTGGCGATGGATCTACGTGACGACTGCTGTCGCCTCGCTTTATCTCAATGTGTTGGTGCTGATTGTAAATCATTCCAGAAAATTTCGATCTTCAAGCCCCTGGCGCCAACCCAATCCGAGCCGTCATTTCTGATTGCCCAAGCGATCGCTTTGTTCACCTTCGTCCACTTGGCACTCTCGCGGCCACCAGGTTTCATCCTGCCGCGATTACCGCCAGTTAACCGCAATCCGGCCAGGTCCAAGTGATTGGCTGATTACAGACGTCGCCTTGGCTAGGCGTCTTCCGGCCTATCGACGTAGACAAGGCCCGCTTTGGCAAGCGGTTCGCGCATTTTGTACATGTCGAGGCTGAGCGTTCCGGCTTCAAGTTGCTTCCGCTTTCCGTCCTCGTCGTCCTTGCGCTTTTGCGCCTTTTGCGCTGTCTCGATGGCAAGCTTTTTCGGGATAACGACAACGCCGTCGTCGTCCGCGACCACGACATCACCCGGTTCGACATTAACTCCGGCGCACACGACAGGGACGTTGACCGCGCCGAGGGTGGCTTTCACTGTGCCTTTGGCTGAGATCGCCTTCGACCACACCGGAAAGCGCATGTCCGATATTGGACGCACGTCGCGACAGCCGGCATCGATCACGAGACCGATGACGCCGCGTGCCCGCAGCGCGGTCGCCAGCAGCTCGCCGAACATGCCATCCGAATTGTCGGCGGTACAGCCAACAACCAGCACGTCGCCTTTCTGGCACTGCTCGACCGCAACATGGATCATCCAGTTGTCGCCCGGTTGCGCGAGCACCGTGACCGCCGGCCCCGCGATCTGGGCACCAGCCCAGATCGGGCGCATGTAAGGCTTCATAAGCCCGGAACGGCCGAGTGCTTCGTGAGCAGTAGAAACACCGACCCCGGCAAGCGTGCCTATGGCGTTGTTGTCGGCGCGTTTGATATTGCGAACGACGACGGGTTTCATTTCAGAATCTCCTCGACGGTCGGGAACAGCCGCTGATAGGCCTCACCATAAGTCATCGGCACACCGGTGTTGCGGCTGCCCTGAATACCTCGATTTAGCGCAACGCGCTCGTAATAGCCCCATAGGTGCTTTTGTGCAGCGAGGATCTGGAAGGCCTTGTATTTCTGTTCCCAGACTTCGTCGATTTTCAGAATGAGGTTGGGCTTGTAATTGCACATCTCCGGCTGGTGCGGCTCGAACAGGAATACCGGGGGTGCGGAATACTTGTATTTTGCATCGGGCTTGTGGCCCATCGCCTGCGCCACGACGCGGGTTTCCTGCGCGAAATGGGCAGCATTCGGGTGGTCGAAATTGTACGGGTCTTCGAGTGCGTGGGTAAGGACGAACGACGGACTCAGTTCGCGATAAATGTCGACCATGCGGTCGAAATGCGTGTCGTTGAGTTTGAGCGGATAGTCGCCGCAATCGAAAAACTCAATCTCCGCGCCGAGCAATTTGGAAGCTCGCTCGGCCTCATCTTTGCGGCCCGCCTTGACCTTTTCCAGAGTGGCCCCGGGCTCCTTCCAGGCAAACTGACTCTCGCCGCGCTCGCCGTATGACATGCATACAATTTTGACCCGATAGCCACGTTTGGCATGCAGGGCGATGGCACCGCCCGCGCGCCAAACGAAATCTCCGGGATGGGCGGTGATCACCAGTCCGGTCTTGTTGTCCGCCATGCGCCGCTCCTTTTCCGTACCGCGCTGTTAAACTAGGTAGAGTGCCGGGCGGTCAAGCCGTCGAAAGAATTGCCTTATGGAGACGTTTCACAATGGCAAATGCCACGACTCTGCGAATTGTGCTTGGCGACTACCCGCACACGTTGCCACTCAAGCGCGGAGAGATCACGTCGCCGTGGCTGAAGCTCGAGTTTGTCGAGGTAAAGCCGTTGTACCAAGCCTTCAAGCCGATGGTTCGCCAGCACGCCTATGACGCCAGTGAAATGGCATTGGTCACGTATTTCCAGGCGAGGGACCACAACAAAGGTTTGAATTTGCTGCCCGCGGCGATGCTGGCGCGATTTCAGCACGGAACCATGCTTTTCAATGCCGAACGTCACAAACTTGCGCCAAATGATCTTCCTGGTCAGCGCATCGGTGTCCGCTCGTATAGCCAGACCACCGGCGTATGGCTGCGAGGCATTCTGCAGAACGATTACGGAGTGGATCTCAGCGGCGTGCAGTGGGTGACATTCGAGGACGGACACGTGGCGGAAGCCGGCGACCCGCCTGGCATTGTCCGGGCGCGCGCCGATCAGGACATCACGGCCATGCTGATTGCCGGAGAACTCGACGCGGCAATCTACGGAGCGGCCTTGCCCAAGGATCCGAGGCTGCAAAGCGTAATTCCTGATCCGGACGGCGCGGCGCGAAGCTGGTACGACAAGCATGCGTTGGTGCCGGTCAATCATATGGTCGTGGTCACCGATGAGTTTGCCCGATCCAATCCGCCGGCTGTCGCCGAGCTTTATCGTCTGCTCGAGGAGGCACGAAAGGCCGCGGCGCCCGAGGGTGCAATCGACACCGCTCCCTTCGGCAAAGAGAACAATCGGCGCTGTCTCGACCTGCTTTTGTCTTATTGTAAACAGCAGCAACTGATCCCACAGCGACTCAAATTCGAAGACCTGTGGTGAACCATCAACAAACGGAGTGAGCGATGAAGAAAACTTACACCGGCGGTTGCCAGTGCGGGAAAGTGCGGTACGAGGCGCAGGCTGATATTGGCGAAGTCATTACTTGTAACTGTTCGCGCTGCCGCAAGCTGGGCTCGTTGCTTGCTGCCGTCGCGATGTCGGACTTCAAGCTTCTGTCAGGCGAGGACGAAATGAGTGAGTATCAGTTCAACAACCGCAGGATTCATCACCCGTTCTGCAAGACCTGTGGGATTCAGTCGTACGCCTACGGCAAGGGTCCGGGCGGCAGGGATATAGTAATGCTCAACGTTCGCTGTCTCGACGGAGTCGACGCGGAACAGTTCGCGGTGAAGAAATTTGATGGTGCCAGCCTGTAGCCGGCCGAAAAAGTCGGATCGGGAGCAGGGGCCTCTCAAAAGCCATAACGGGCAGACCGTCGTCCACCCGTCACAAGCTCTCGGATCCATTCCTGGCGCGAACAGGCCGAAACCCGCACCGCAGGTACCAGTTACTGAGAGCCAGGGCCGGTCGTCACGAGCCACGAATACTGCGAGCAGCATCCACGTCCCATGCCCAGTCCGGTCATGGCGGCCATCCGTGTCCGACAGAGCCGAAGATGGGTGACCTGTGGGGAAGCGTACAACTGCCGCTCGCCAAGGCAAGTCCTCAGAATCGCTGTTGATAAGTTCGTGGAAAAGCCTTCGGTATGTAAATGATCCCGCAAGAGAAAGAGACGATTAGCGAAGACCAAGAAGAGGCGCAGCAACTCCGTTTCAACCAAGCTCAGCTAAAGGCCACCGATTGTCGGTGACCATTTTGCCCAAGGGTCCTCCACTGATGTTGCCGAGCGTTGCGATAGGCGACTGGCATGAGTGGACCAGGGAAGTCTCCTTGTGATGTGCACGAGGAGCTTCAATGAGTGCCATCGCTGCTCGAATGAGAGCCGAACGTAAACAGAAAGCGATCAGGTCGCACAAAAAAGGCGGCAAGCCGCAACAGCTTGCCGCCACTCTCAACCGTTCGCCGTTAGACTGGGGAGCCGAAGGCGAACGGTCTATCGGATATTTTCGATCAGCCCCGTGTAACGACTGGAGGCGGGGCCTTACCTTTTCCCAAAAACGGTGCTTTGCCAACGCATCCACTGACGCCAATGGCAAGAACAATTGAGCAAACTGCAATCAGGAATTTTTTCATGGGCCCCCCTAAATTTGAACAATTAGCCCGAGGTGTTTCTACTCCTGGCAAATCCCCTTGTGGTTGTATTTCCGCAACATACTCACAGCTTCGACGATACTCACAGCTTCGACGATAATGAGGGAGGAGCGCCAATCTTGCAGCTCCCTCGCCACTTGGCAGGTTCCTGTTAGTGCAGCTCCATCGAACTCTTAGTGCAGCTCCATCAACAAAGACAGCTAGCAGTCGCTGCTAATAGGTCGCTGCTAATAGGTCGCTGCTAATAGGTCCCTGCTAACCGGATACTGCTAGGACGTTGCTAACGAGGACTGTGAATTGCGGTTAGGATGTTGGGCCCGACCTTGTCTACGAAGGACGGCTGGGATCGGGGGCGCTCAGCGCAACGCCCAATTCGGTGAGCGGCCCCTGATTTCCAACCCCAAATCGCCAATGTGGTAAGCCATCTCAATGGCGTACAAGGGCCAGATAAAAACTTCAGAGATCGAAGGTCGCTATCCGCATATTGTTGAGCTAATGGTGCCGCTGAATGGTTTCGGCACAAGGCTCAACCTTATGCACGATTGGCACTCCTTCCGGGGCCTTGAAAGCCAACGAGGCAGCGGCCGCTATCACGATGGCCGTCATTATGTTCGTTGGTGCTTCGCCGATCCCGAAGATGCGAAGGCGTTTCAAAAAGAGTTTGGTGGTGAGCTAATTCGCCCACCAACGTAGTTGGCCCACACTGCTGACATTATTTCTTGGCACTGTCTTACCTAAGGGGGTCAGTCCCAACGCCCCCAAATCATGCCAGCCAGGGGCCCTGGTTCGCATCCCTAGGCCCAGCGCCCTTGCCAGACTGAAGGCTGCCCCCAAAGGTGGCACGATGAGGGCAGCCTTTTTCTCTCCAAAAACGACTTTAGATGCACTTAAGCCAGTCAACCTGGGCACTCAGACAGGCCCGTGCAGGATCCAAGGGTGAAGTTTGCGTGAACCTTCGCAGCGCCCGCAGCGACCTCCAGTACCTCATCAAAAACTTCCGAAAAAAGTATCTCTTCTTGCTCCTTCGGCACGATTTCCGTCATGGCATTGGTCCTTTGGTTGCGCCCGTGTCCAGGCATAAATCCGTGCACACCCAATCTTATTCGAGAAGTTCACGGCAAGGTAGCCACTATTGGGCAGACAGGGTCTTCGAGCTTTTACCTGTTGGTGGTGGTTTGATGTCGTGAGCGGCCCAAATGGACTTTGGCGCTTTCCGTAAAAGGAACCTGCCAAGTGAAGAGGCCTAGAAGAGATTGTTACGGCGCTAAAGGCGCAAGGCTATCGGATTACTAAGAACGCTATCGGTGATAATTGCGCTACCGGCCCAGTGAACATAACGAGGCTAGCAGAAGCGCTAAGGCGAGTTGTTGTTAGGGTGACGATGATGGATAGCCTGAGGGAAGATTTTTAGACGCAGTAAAAGGCCGCATGTGCAAGTCGCCCTATCCCTACACCGCACTAAGTCACGAAACTCGTAGCCTCACTGCAACAGTTCACGGACATTCGTAAGCGCCATCCACCTAGAGGCTATGAATTACCCTAGGATGTTGGCTCCGGCCTCATCGAACTGGGCATTCATCGGTTGGGGACGGGAGGGATCGGGGGCGCTCCCTTTGCCACCCATAATTGTGAGTAGCCCCCGATCTCTTTACTGAAGAAGAGGTGGCCCCGACCTCTGGGCACCGTGGGGACGGCGACGGAGAGATCGGGGCCGTGCTCTCTTGGGGATGAGAGCGGCCCGGGTTTTACTCCTCCGCCTAATCTCAACGACATTAATAGTTAGCAATGCTGTGCTGCCAAGATGTCGCAGTGATGGCCAGTGATGTGGGCCTCAGTGACGGCCCCTATCCAGCGCTGTGAAGATACGATTGGCTCGGCTCACTTCCTTAGCGAACTGTTCTGCTTCTTCTAACGAGCTGAAGCGGCGAGGGTCACGTTCCTCCTCTACTACGCCTCTCGGGAAGTTGTGTTGGTAGTAGATGCGGAAGTGTCCACCCTCTGGTTCGATACGTACATGCCAGGCGTAGTGTCTTTTAAACATGATGGTGGATTACCGTCGGGGCCATCATCTTTTTCAGTTAGAAATCGGGGGCCGCTCACCGAATTGGGCGTTGCGCTGAGCGCCCCCGATCCCAGCCGTCCTTCGTAGACAAGGTCGGGCTCAACATCCTAACCGCAATTCATGGCCATGAAATATATTGGCGGTGTGTTACTGCGCTAACTGATCACTGTTAGTGGCATCACCATCTTCTATATCTTCGATCAGGAACTGAGGGCTTGTGACCGTTCGAGACCTGCACCATCGGCTTAGTGTGGCTGTCGTCGCTTGAAACATTCTCGCTTGAAACGTTGAGCGGCTTCGCTTCGATCATTGGCGAAACCCTTCTACTCCTCTCAATTGCTTTCTCTAATTGATCAGCAAAGTCACCACTATTGATCGTAGCGACAACGGCAAGCTTTGGACTTTCGAAAGGCAGCGCAGCTATAGCAGCTCTCATCCTGGTCGAGGCGTGTGTCTGCAGTCGGGTTAGCCCAGGATGGTTCCTTTGCCGCGACCGTCTTTGCTCTGCTCGATCATTACCGTGTCGTGCTTGAGCGCGAGCTGTTTTGTCAGCTCCGCATTCATCAATTGCTCCTGCGAGAGGGCGTGCATGGCGGCAAACATTCCTTCGGTACCTGCCGGGCTGTAGATCATGAGCATGCGCACGCCGTCTTTAGACGTCACCTGATGCGACACGCCGGGTGGAATGTGAATGCAAGATCCTTTCTGCGCGTGAAACAGTTCATCGCCGACCTGGAAATCCGCGCTGCCGTCGAAAACGTAAAACGTTTCGTATGCCTTGATGTGGTAGTGCGCGCGCGACTGAAAGCCCGGTTTGCAATTCTCTTCCACCACCTCGAACGTCTGCGCGGTGTCGTCGCCGGTAATCTTCACGATGACTTCGTTGGCCTTGGCGTAGATGTTTCCCGCACCCGGCGGTGAATGCTTGCCCTTGTCGCCTGCGGTCATGATGTCCTCCATCTCGTCGGGCTGGACGCGCGACAAAAATAGCACGACATTTACCGGAACGACTATCCGATCGAGGAAACGCTCATGAAGCCAACGTCTGCCCGTGAGCGGCTCGAGGCCGCGCTCGGTCGCATCGATGATCCGAAAGGCGAGGGCGCGCGGACTTGCCTCACGGTCTATCGGGACCAGGCGAAAGCCGCAGCCGACGCGGCAGATGTTCGCGCAAGGGCCGGAGTTTCGCTGGGGCCGCTCGATGGAACGATCGTCAGCATCAAAGATCTTTTCGATGTTGCCGGTGAAGTCACGCGCGTCGGCTCCAAGGCGTTCGCCGAGGAAGGCAAGCCGGCGACCGCCGATGCACCGGTGGTCAGGCGTCTTCGCGCGGGCGGAGCGGTCATCGTCGCCAAGACCAACATGAGCGAATTTGCCTACACGGGTATCGGCGCAAATCCGCATTTCGGAACGCCAGGCAATCCGGCCGATCGAAAGCGCGTGCCGGGTGGATCGTCGTCTGGCGCGGCCGTCGCCGCAGCTGACGGCATGTGCGAGATCGCGATCGGCACTGACACTGGCGGCTCGTGTCGTATTCCCGGCGCACTGTGCGGGATCGTCGGATACAAGCCGAGTCGGCAACGCATCCCGACGACCGGTGCATTTCCGCTATCGTACAGCATTGACTCGATCGGGCCGATTGCGCGTTCGGTCGAGGCGTGCGCACGCGCCGATGCAGTCATGGCCAACGAAACATACGTGCCGCTCGACCCGGTACCGCTCGCCGGACTGCGAATTGGTGTCGCGGAAGGCTACCCGCTGCAGAATCTGGATGAGACGGTGGACCTGAAGTTCTCTGACGCGGTCGGGCGACTGAACAAGGCCGGCGCGCGCATCTCCGAAGAGAAGTTGTCGCTTCTGGATGAGATGGCGCAGGTCAACAGTAAAGGCGGCGTTCAGGCGGCCGAAGCTTTTGCCATTCATCGCGATCTTCTGTCTCGACGCGCGGACGCAATCGATCCGAATGTGCGTGTCCGCCTTGAGCGTGCGCGCAATATCAGTGCCGCCGACTACATTGATATGGTGCGGGAACGGGCACGCCTCATCCGAATGATGGATATCCGAATTGCTGATGTCGATGTCTTGGCCTGGCCAACCACACCAATGGTCGCGCCGATCATGCAAGAGGTTGCCGCGCCAGACGAATTCGCGCGCAAGAATGCGATGCTTTTGCGCAATACCGTGATCGTGAACTTCTTTGACCTTTGCGCTATTTCGGTGCCAATTCCGCGGGGGAGCGGCCTGCCGGCGGGTTTCATGCTGGTCGCGCGCAACGCGCAGGACCAGCGCCTGTTCCGTATTGCGGCTGCGGTCGAGCGGCTATTTGCGGCATAGACTGAATCGCTGTTCCAGCTTGTTGACCAGACCGGATATCCGGCATCATGGGGCCAACACGCCCAAGCTGACAGGCGAAGCCGACAGGGAGGAACAAGAGAAATGAACCGCAATTTGCATTCAGGCGACAATCGTATAACGCGCCGCACGGTGACCGCCGGGCTGGGCGCCAGCGTCGTCGCCGGTATCGCCCCATTCAATATTGTGCGCGCGCAGGACGCGACGTTGAAGGTGGGCGTGCTGCTGCCGCGCTCGGGCGCGCAGGCGGGAATTGGGCAGGACTGCCAGCGAGGCGTCGACATCGCTGCGGGCCTTTTGAAAGAGCTTGGCATGCCGCCGCTCCAGATCATGAATGGCGACACCGAAACGAGCGTCGAGGTGGCGCGCTCCCGCGCAGAGAAGATGATCAGCGACGGGGCACAGGTTCTCGTCGGCGCTTTCGATTCCGGCCAGAGCACCGCGATCGCGCAGGTTGCCGAGCAAAAAGGCATTCCTTACGTCATCAACATCGCGGCCGCCCCGCAGATCACCGAGCAGGGCTACAAGTTCGTCTTCCGCAACTTTCCGACAGCCGGCATGATTCTGGCTGACGCCTTCGCCAACCAGAAGGAGATTTTCGAAGCCGCGGGCGCGGCGCCGAAAACGGCGGTCTTCATGCACGTAAACGACACATTCGGCACAGCCATGAAGGGCGGTATCGGGGCAGTGATGCCGAAATTCAACATGCCCTACAATCTTGTTGAGACGATCGCCTATGACCCGACGTCGCGCGATCTGTCCGTCGAGGTCGCCAAGGCCAAGGCAACCGGCGCCGATGCGCTGCTGATGGTCAGCCGGCTCAACGATGCGATTCTGATCACGCGCGAACTCGTCAAACAGCGTTGGTCGCCGATGGCAATCCTGAGTATGGGCCCGGGCTGGTATGAGGATCAGTATTTGAAGACGCTTGGCAAACTTTCGGACGGCCCGCTGAGTTTCGTGCCCTGGTACGACCCGAACAAACCGATGAGCAAGAAGCTGGACGAGGCGCTCGCCAAAGCCCATCCGGGGGTCAATCTCAATACCAACCACGTCTATACGTTCGAGGCGCTGCTCGTTGCGGCTGACGCGTTCAAGCGTGCTCGCTCGACCGATCCCAAGGCATTGGCCGACGCAATTCGCCAGACCAACATCACCGATAACGTCAGCCCCGGTCCCGGCATTCAATTCAACGAAAAAGGCCAGAACGACAAGCTGAAGGACTCGGCAATTCAGAATCGCGGCGGCAAACTCGTCACGGTGGCGCCGAAAGTCGCGGCCAATGCCAAAGTCGAGTGGCCGATGACGCCATACGACAAGCGCGGCTGACGCACCAAACCTTACTTTGCTCCGGCCGCGGCTTCCGCGGCCAGGGCGTTGCGCCGCGGGGGCATTGTGTCGACTGACATCTATCTCAACGTTGCCGTGAGCGGCGTGCTGACCGGCCTCGTCTACGGCTTGATGGCGCTCGGGCTCTCCGTGATTTTCGGCGTGGTCCGCGTGGTCAATTTTGCCCATGGCGAGATGACGACCGTCGCGATGTATTTCGCCGTCGTCCTGTTCGCCACCCTCGGCCTTGATCCTCTGCTGATGATGGTGCCGATCGCCGGCGTTCTGTTTGTATTCGGCTATGCCATGCAACGGTG
>Ga0306925_10005028_pt1 | contig 12064 bp, 12 predicted proteins | sample flu12Cox44000176_FD_203755 | JGI IMG/M metagenome (GOLD analysis project Ga0306925, IMG submission 203755) | Lab enrichment of tropical soil microbial communities from Luquillo Experimental Forest, Puerto Rico - flux8day.12C.oxic.44.000.176 (v2)... | ecosystem: Environmental > Terrestrial >...
CCAGGCGCGGTACAGCGGCAGGAACATGAAATGCAGATTGAGCACTCCCGCGAGCGACTCCGGCACCGGGTAGGACTGGCCGCTCGCCCCGAACACCTGGTGGAGCGAGCCTTCCACGATCAGCGCGAGACCAAAGGTGAGCAGCAGCCCGTAGAGCGGATCGAGACCGTACAGGTGACGCAGCAGCAACCGCTCCACCAGCACGCCGAGCAGTCCCACGGCGAGCGGCGCGGCGAGCAGCGCCACCCAGTAGTTGATGCCGAGGTACTGCAGGCCGAGCAGTGCGGCAAATGCTCCGAGCGTGTAGAACGCGCCGTGCGCGAAGTTGACCACGCCCATCAGGCCGAAGATCACCGCGAGCCCGAGACTCAGGAGCGCGTAGAACGAGCCATTCACCAGGCCGAGCGTCAGTTGGCCGAGTATCACCGCGACGGGAATGCCGAGGAGCGTGCTCACGGCCTCGGGGAGTCACGCGGCGGCGGCTGGCGCAGCGCCCGCACGGCTACTTCGGGGCGAGCGGGCACAGGCCGGTGATCGGCCCGAAGGCCTCCTCGCCGCTCATCTTCCGGACCACCCGGTAGTAGTCCCAGGGGTATTTCGATTCCTGCGGCGTCTTGACCTGCATCACGTACATGTCGTGGATCATCGCGCCGTCGGCGCGGATGTAGCCGCCGCGGGTAAACATGTCGTTGATCTTGTCCTTCTTGAGTTGCGCCATGACCTTGTCGGCATCGGTGGTGCCGGCTGCCTTGACCGCTTTCAGATACGTGAGCACCGCTGAGTACACTCCGGCCTGGTCCATGGTCGGCTGGCGGTTCACCTTGGCGAAAAAGCGCTTGGCAAAGGCGCGCGTCTCGTCATTGAGGTCCCAGTACCAGCCGGTGGTCAGGTACAGGCCCTGGGCGGTCTTGAGCCCCAGGCTGTGGATGTCGGTGATGAAGGCGAGCAGCGCCGCCGGTTTCATCGTGCGGGTGATGCCGAACTCGTTGGCGGCTTTGAGCGAGTTGCTGAAGTCGGTCCCGGCGTTCGCGAGTCCCAGCACCTGCGCTCCAGAAGCCTGAGCCTGCAGCAGGAACGAGGAGAAATCCGCCGCGCCGAGGGGCACCCGCACCGCGCCCAGGTTCTTGCCGCCGCGCGTCTCCACGACCTTGGAAGCGGCGTTCTGCAGCTGCGTGCCGAAGGCGTAGTCGGCGGTCAGGTAGAACCAGGTCTTGTTGCCCGCATTGACCATGGCGGTCGCGGTGCCGTTGGCGAGCGCGGTGGTGTCGTACACGTAGTGGACCGAATAGGCCGTGCAGTCCTCGTTCGTGAGCGAGGCGCCGCCCGCGCCGATCACGATGAAGGGCACCTTCTTGGCCGCTGCGACTTTCGCCATGGCGATGTTGACGCCGGTGTTGGAGCCACCGAGCAGCAGGTTGAGGCCCTGCTGGTCGGCCCACTCGCGGAATTTCGAGGCACCGATGTCGGGCTTGTTCTGGTGGTCGGCGGTGAGCACGGTGATTTTGCGGCCGAGCACCGTGCCGCCGAAGTCCGCGACCGCCATGTTGATGACCTCGGCGCCGGCCGCGCCCTCGACATCGGCGTAGACGCCCGACATATCATCGATGTCGCCGATTACCACGGAATCGGCCGCCCGCGCGGCGTGTGGGCTCGCCGCCGCCAGGGTCGCGGCGCCGAGCGCGATGGTCCACCTGCTCAATGTCATTAGTGTTCTCCGCGGTAGGAATGGGTCCCGGGTCAGATGCCGAGGTACTCGTGCAACAGGGCCATTTTGGCCTGAAGCTGCGAGGCCGGAAACTCCGCGACGATCCGGCCGCGCTCCATTATGTAGAAGCGGTCGGCAAGCGGCGCGGCGAAACGGAAGTTCTGCTCCACCATGACGATGGTGTAGCCGCGTTCGCGCAGGCGACGGATGGTGCGCGCCAGCGCCTGCACGATGACCGGAGCCAGACCTTCGGAGATCTCATCGAGCAGCAGCAGCCGTGCCCCGGTACGCAGGATGCGGCCGAGCGCCAGCATCTGCTGCTCGCCGCCCGACAGGTGCGTCCCCTGGCTGCGGCGCCGCTCCCGCAGGTTGGGAAACATCTCGTAGATTTCCTCGACCGTCAGGCCGCCGGGAGCGAGCTGCGGCGGCAGCAGCAGATTCTCCTCGGCTGACAGGCTCGCATAGATGGCGCGCTCCTCCGGGCAATAGCCGAGTCCGAGGTGGGCGATGCGGTGCGGCGCCAAGGCGATCGCTTCTTGACCGTTGACCAACACCGAGCCCGAGCGGCTGCTCACCAGCCCGAGCAGCGCCCGCAGCGTCGTGGTCCGGCCGGCACCGTTGCGCCCGAGGAGCGTAACCACCTCGCCCTGATCGACGTGACAGGTGACACCGTGCAGCACGTGCGACTCGCCGTAGTAGGCGTGCAGATCCGTCACGCGCAACGGCGCGGCGCTCACGCCGGCGCGCCCGCGAGCGCGGCGTCGGCCGAGCCCATGTACGCTTCCATGACCAGCGGATCGCGGGCCACCTGCGCGTACTGTCCACTGGCGATGACCTTGCCCCGCTGCAGCACCGTGATGGTATCGGCGATGCGCGCCACCACCTGCATGTTGTGCTCCACCATCAGCACGGTGCGGTGGGTCGCGGCCCGGCGGATGAGGGAGGTGACGCGATCGACGTCCTCGTGCGCCATGCCCTGGGTTGGCTCATCGAGCAGCATCAGCTGCGGTGCCATCGCGAGGGTCGTCGCGAGCTCGAGGGCGCGCTTGCGCCCGTAGGGCAGCTCGACGGCACGCACGTGGAGCAAGGTGCCGAGGTCCACCTGCTCGAGCAGCTCGCGCACGCGCGCATCGAGCACGGCCAGGCTGGAGGCGGGCCTCCAGAAATGGAACGTCGTCGCGAGCGTGCGCTGCAGCGCAATGCGTACGTTCTCCAGCACCGTGAGGTGCGGGAAGACCGCGGACAGCTGGAAGGAGCGCACGATGCCACGGCGAGCGACCTCCGCGGGCTTCGCCAGGGTTATGTCGCTACCGCGATAGAGGATCTGCCCCCGGTCGGGGATGAGAAACTTGGTGAGCAGGTTGAAGAAGGTGGTCTTGCCCGCGCCGTTCGGGCCAATGAGGGCGTGGATCTCGCCCCGCCGCACCCGCAGGTCGATATCGCTCACGGCGACGAAACCCTTGAACTGCTTCGTCAGGCCGCGCGTCTCGAGTATGAAATCGTCGACCGCTGCATGCGGCGCCGCCGCCATGGAGCTCCCCCTGCCGTACGCTCCCGCGGGGGAGTTTATCGGGACTCTTCCGCGAAGGTCGAGCGTACTAACCGTGACTCGGGCGCTGCACCTGCTCGAAGCTGACCCCAGACAACGCCTTGACGACCGCATCGAACTCCGGCGGACGCCCCGGGGAGCCGTCGGCGGTGACCGCGAGCCGATACAGATGCTGATCGACGATCACGTAGCTGAGGCAGGTGTAATGGGTCTTGTCGGAGGAGCTGTCCTCGCGCGCATCGACCACCGTCCAGGCCCTGTGACCGCCGAGTGAGGTGGGCGCGCCGAGTGTCTTCGACTCGACACCGCTGCGATAACGGCGATCGAGCTGTGCACGGTAGCGGGGATCGGCAACGTCACTGCCGGAGGGTGCGGGGTCGTCCTCACGAAAAATCTCGAGCGTCGCCAGGCCGAAACGCGTGACGGCATCGTACCCACCTGGCTGCTGGGTTACCTGGGGTTGGGTCATCCCGCTCGGCAGAGTGCCGAGCCGCACGCCAAGCTCAGGCACGTCGACATCGTTCGCGTCGGCAGCAAGCGGCCACAGAAGCACGGCGGCCAGGGCGACGAAGCTGGATCTGTGCATATGGTGGATCTTAGCATTCCGTTACACCGCTCCCGGGCGGCCGGATGGCATAGACTCGGGCCGGAATGACACGCGCATCAGACCCGCCGCATCACCCGAGGTCCGGCCGCAAGTCGCGTCGTGAAGCGCGCCGCGGCGCGCGGCCGCTCCCGGCGGTTGTGTCGCAGCCACCGGGAAGTGCCGAGAGTCCGGCACTTCAGGCGATCTGGCACGTGGTCTGCACGATTCCACGCGGCCAGGTCTCGACCTACGGTGCCGTCGCGCGCGCGGCGGGATTCCCAGGACGGGCGCGACAGACAGGGTTCGCCCTGAGGGTCGCGCCCAAAGCCCTCAATCTGCCGTGGCATCGCGTCGTCGCCGCGGGGGGCCGGATTGCATTCCCGAGTTCCTCGCGCGCCTACCACGAGCAGACGCGCCGCCTGCGCTCCGAAGGTGTCCGCGTGGCCGAGGGCCGGGTGGAGCGTGGCGCGCTCACCGATCTCGCATGAACCTGCCGGCGCGGTCGGCGGCACTTACGAGTGCCGGCGCACAGCGTCGCGTGGAGACCGCATGGACGCCCTGAGCCCAGCGTTGCTCGCCCTGGTGCTGGGGCTGCTCGAGCCTGTCGCGGCCGGGGCGCAGAGCGCCTGGGTCACAGATCCGGCCATCCAGCAGCGCCTGGCGGCGGGTGAAGTCGTGGTGGCGACGAGCGCGATCGATCCGGCCCATCCGCGCGGCCGCGTGCGTGCAGCCGTGCGCATCGCGGCCGCACCGGATGCGATCTGGAAAATCGTGACCGATTGCCGGGAGGCACTGGCATTCGTGCCCGGGCTGCGGCACTGCCGGCTCGTCGAGGGTGCGGCGGATGGCAGCTGGCAGGATGTCGAGCACGAGGTGCGCTACTCCTGGCTGCTGCCGACGGTGCGCTATGTCTTTCGCGCCGACTACGATCGACCACACCGGATCGACTTTCGCCGCATCAGCGGCGATCTCAAGGAGGAGGAGGGTACGTGGCTGTTCACACCGACAGCCGATGGCGTCGGCACGGTGGTGGAATACGAGGTGTACGTCGATCCCGGATTCTGGATCCCGCAGGCGCTCGTCGCACCCACACTGCGCAGGGACAGCCGCTCGGTGCTCACGGCGTTACGCGAGTGCGTGGCGCACGATGCGGGCGAGGATGCGGCGCGCGCACCTATCCCCGGTAGCCAAGACTGATCGTGTTGACCACGCGGTTGACTCCGGCGGCCTGGCGCGCCACATCCTCGGCTTCGGTGCGTTGCAGGGGCGTCGCTACCTGGCCGGACAGATAGACCACGCCGCCGAGGGTCTGCACGTACACCATGTTGGGGGGCATCAGCGCCCTGTGCTCCGCGAGGAGTGACTCGATCTCGGCCGTGATGCGCCGATCCTCCGGGCAGCCCTGTAACCCGCACTGGCGCACGATTCGCCAGGCATCGCAGCCGGGAACGGCGCCTACGAGCGCCAATGTGAGGATCAGGATGCTGCGGCGTGTACGCTTCGTCATGACGGCAGGACGGGGGCGCCGGGTGCCGTCAGTGTAGACCGGCAAGATGGGCCAGAGTGCCGAGATGACCAGCAAGAAAATGACCCGGGGCGCCGGGACCTCCGTTCCCGATGGGCCGCGATATCTGACGGCACCCGCGCAGAGATGAGCCGCACAGCCTGGGTCCTGTGGGCATTGGTGCTCGCGGTCGCAGCGCCGCGCGGCAAGGGAGAGGAGCTCGCGCCGGCGGAGCCGCTCCAGGTGGGGCTTGCTGCCCAACACCTGACACAGATGGAGCAGGGGATACGCGCCGGTGAATTCAAACAGGTCACGAGCGTGCTGGTCGCGCGCCGCGGACGGCTCGCCTACGAGGCCTACTTCGACGCCGAGGGTGCCGAAGCACTGCGCAACACGCGCTCGGCCACCAAGACCATCACCGGCATGCTGATCGGCATCGCCATCGAGCAGGGACACTTGTCCGGTGTCGACGCGCGCGTGCTCGATTTCTTCCCCGACAAGCAGCCGCTGCTCAACCCCGACCCGCGCAAGGCGCAGATCACGGTGGAGGATTTCCTCACCATGAGCTCCCTGCTCGAGTGCGACGATGAGAACACGTTCTCGCGCGGCAACGAGGAGCGCATGTACCTCGTCGAGGACTGGGTGCGCTTCACCCTGGATCTGCCGATCCGTGGGTTTCCGGACTGGGCGCCGAAGCCAGCGTCGTCCCCCTACGGGCGCAGCTGGAGCTATTGCACTGCGGGCGCTACGACGCTCGGGCCCCTGCTCGAGCGGGCGACCCGGCAGAGCGTCCCCGATTTCGCCCGCGACACTCTCTTCGCACCGCTCGGGATTACACGCGTCCGCTGGCCCTTGCAGCCGCTCGGATCAGCCATGACTGGCGGCGGTCTCAGCCTGCGCAGCCGCGACCTCCTGAAGCTCGGTCAGCTGTATCTCAACGGGGGCACCTGGAACGGCCGGCGCGTGCTCACCGCGGACTGGGTGCGCCGCTCCATCAGCCCGCACGCCAACGCGCGCGAAGACACCGACTATGGTTACCTGTGGTGGTTGCCGACCTTCCGGGCGAACGGACGCGAGTTCAAGTGCTTCGCCATGTACGGCACCGGTGGCAACAAGGTCTATGTCTTTCCCGCCGAGCAGCTGGTCGTGGTCGTGACCACGGTCAACTTTCGGGTCGCGGGCGCCGGCGCCCTCACCGACCGGCTGCTCACCGAGCACATTCTGCCGGCACTCGAGCCGTGAGCGGTACGCCCGCAGGCAAAAAACACCTTGACCTTCAGGCCGCGGACGGCTCAGGGTTAGGAGCGGGCCGGCGGGCGCGCGGCGCGCCCAGTGGAGGAGCGTATGCAGCGACAGGTGCACGACTATCTCAAGGCGCTCGAGGCGGGAGACGCCAACAAGGCCGCCGCATTGTTCATTCCCGACGGTTGGGTCGAGTCACCATTTCTTGGGCGACTGCCGGTGCGGCAGTACATCAAGAAGGTGGCCGAGTCATCGCGCGAGACCCGGCTCACGGTGCACGACGTGCTGGTGAGCGCCGAGGGTCATCTGCGGGCGGTTGCCTATTATCAATACGACTGGCGTCTGAAGGACGGCTCGCGCGTGTCGTTCGACTGCGCGGACGTCTTCAACTTCGATCCGAGCACGGGACACATCCAGTCGATCGTGCTCGTGTATGACACGCACCCGGTGCGAGCGGTGGTCGAGAACAAGTACCCGTAAGTGGCCGAGCGCGGCGCGCTGCTGCGGACCTCAACTCGCGGCCGGCGCGGGTTGGGCACAGGAGCCCGGTGTAGACTGCGAAGGTCGCTGCACCGGAGATCCGACATGGAATCGGCAGATGCGCCCGCGCCGTATCGCGTGGGCCAGTGGCTCCCGTCAGATCACGCCTTTCTCGCCCGGTGGCTCGAAGCGATGATTCACAAGACGCTCGACGAGCCGCGGCCGTTGCACCCCGTCGTTGCCGACTTTCGCGACGTCATCGAGTCGGATCCCGCGATCTTCATGCTGTTCAACCAGATGTTCGAGCAGGTGCCGCGGCGGCCGCCATATGACGAGGATCCGACCGGGAAGTGTCAGCTGCGGGACTATCAGCACATGCTGCAGCTGCTCAACACGCTGATGACGCACGCCCCCGAGTTCGATCAGACGGGGCTCGTCGGCTGCCCGATCAACACGATCTTCGACTGGTCGATGGGGACCGCCGCCGGCATGGCGGCATTCCTCAATGAGCGCGTCAACGCGGAGCTGAAGAAGGTCCTGAATGCCTGGGGACGATTTCTCGGCTCGAGCGATTCCACCGACGTGCTGAGCGACCACCCGCGCAAGGGGTGGTTCGGAGCGGATGCGCGCAAGGCGATGCCGGACTTTGCGCGCGAGTTCAGGTGCGACCCGGATGCACCGCACCATGGCTTCAGGTCCTGGGACGATTTCTTCACCCGGGAGGTTCGCGCCGGTGTCCGTCCCGTGGCCTGTCCCGACGATGACCGGGTCATCGTCAATGCCTGTGAGTCGGCTCCCTACCGTATCGCACGGCAGGTGAGCTACCGCGACCGCTTCTGGATCAAGGCGCAGCCGTACTCGATCGTCCACATGCTGGCCAACGACACGCTCGCACCGCTCTTTGCCGGGGCGTCGGTCTACCAGGCGTACCTCAGCCCGCTCAGCTATCACCGCTGGCACAGCCCGGTGAGCGGCACGATCCGGAAAGCATACGTCAAGGACGGCACGTACTTCGCCGAGGCGGCTTCGCACGGGTTCGATCCGGCCGGACCCAATGATTCGCAGAGCTACATCACGGAGGTGGCGACCCGCGCGCTGATCTTCATCGAGGCCGATAACCCTGACATCGGGCTCATGTGTGTGCTCGCGGTCGGCATGGCGGAGGTCTCGAGCTGCCAGATCACGGTCTACGAGGGCCAGCGGGTCCGGAAGGGAGACCAGCTCGGCATGTTCCATTACGGCGGCTCGACCCATTGCCTCATCTTCCGGCCCGGTGTGAAACTGGAGTTCGATCACCATGGTCAGAAGGCCGGCCTGCATGCCGCGAACATTCCCGTGAATGCGCGCATCGCCACGGTCGTGCGATGACGCCGTAAACCAGGCAACGAAGGGGAAGCCATGAGGGGCTCGAGACACGTGACTTTAGGCTGCGTACTGGCGCTCGCAGCGTACCCGCAGCTCATGATCGCGCAGAGCAGCGCTGCCGCCCCCTCAACAGGCGAACTCCCCACGGCGCGTTTCGCCTGGGGGTCGGACCCCGCGAAGCGCTGTCCCGAGCTGCGGCACACCAATGCGGAAGAGGGCGCACTCGTGGTCATGCAGTTCCTGGTCGGGTCCACCGGCGTCCCCTCGAAAGTATCGGTCCGGGAGTCCTCGGGATCGGAAGGCTTCGATGCCGCGGCGACGGGCTGTGTCCTGAAGCTGCACTTTCTGCCCGCGACGCGTATCGGGGACGCCGTGGCGATCGACTCCTGGCAGAAATTGGCGCTGAAATCGGCGGCCCCCGCGGTTGCGCCGCAGGCGGCGCACTGCGATCAGGCGGTGACGGGTCAGGCGGGTGAGTCCGCGAACGCCGCCGTGGTCGCGGATGGGCAGGAGGCAAACGACCGCAAGCAACCCGGTCCCACCGCAGCGAGAGCCGGCGTGTGCGTCTGCGTGGATGAGAGCGGCAAGCTCACGCAGCCGCCGGTGCTGACGAATTCCTCGGGCACTGCAGGTTTCGACAAGGCGGCCCTCGAGCTCTCGGCCGCGGCGCACTATCGCCCCGCAGCCTCATCGAACGGCCAGCCGACGCCGGGCTGCTTTCGCTTCAAGGTCGGGCTCGATGTGAAATGAGCGTACGGGCTCGTCGCGCCGCACCGCTCCTGGCGAGGCTCTGTGTCTGTGCGCTGATTTCCGCTGTCCTGGGCTCGCCCGCTGCGCAGGCACAGGGCGAAGGAGCTCGCGCGTTTGAGCTTTCGCCTGCGGGCAGCCGGCTCCTCAGCGTGTATGGCGAGTTTGCGCGCGGCAACGCCTCGTTCGATCCGGCCTCGGTCACCCCGGGAACCCACATCGAAGTTGACGGGGGCATCTTCGACTACTCGCATGTCTTTGGGCTGCGAGGCCATGCGGTCCTGCTCGACGTCTCGCTGCCGGTCGGCCAGGCGCGGGGGTCGCTCGAAGCCGGCGGCGTCGCGCGTTCGTACACGAGCTCCGGAATCGGCGACCTGCAGATCAGCAGTGTCTTCGGTCTCATCGGAGCTCCCGCTCTGCCGGAGAAGGAATATGAAAGCTACCGGCCGCGCTTTGCGCTCAGCGTGCTGACGCGCGTATATGCGCCGACCGGCGCGTACGACCGTAACAAACCGGTCAACGTCGGGCAGAATCGCTGGGCGCTGCAGCTCGGGCTGCCATCAGCCTACTATCTCGGTCAATCATTGTTCGATCCGGCCCTCACCTCGTTCGAGCTGCTGCCTTCGGTTACCTGGTACGGGGACAACAACGAGCCCTCTCAGGGCAATCACAGCAGTCAGTCGCCGCTTCTGCAGCTCGAAGCGCACCTCACCCGCAACCTCAATCCGTCCCTGTGGGTCTCGCTTGATGCAATCCTCATGGACGGAGCCGAGACGACCATCGATGGCGTCAACCAACACGACCGACAGCGCTCGTTCGACCTCGGCGCGACGGTGAGCGTTGCCGTGACCGATACCGTGTCGGCGACGCTCTCATACACCGAAGCGGTCAGCAGAAACTACGACGGTGTGAGCGCGCATGTGGTGCGCGTCATCGCCGCGTTTTCGCTTTGAGGCCGGCACCGCGGTAAATTCTCGAGGCGCCGCGAGCCCCGCAGAAATCATCTACGTCTTCGATCGGCGCAACCAAGCATCAGCGAAACCGCGACAACGAATGCGGATCTCGTGCCGCAGCGGAGCGCCTCACGCGACACGCGCGCCCGCGGCAGCACCGCGCCCTGCGCGCAAGCGGTCTCGCCCAAGGTCGAGTCGCTCGAGGGAGACACAGATGGCCATCACAGACGGCATGTGCGGTGCCATAATCACCGTACCGAGTTCGCAGCGGATCTGTCGCGCGCTGCGCACGCGCATATCGGCGCGGGGCTAGTCTTCATCGGAGCTACAGTGGCGTCGCACCTCGTTGGGCGGAACGTCGGCACTATCTTTTTTCTAACTGTCACATTGCATCCATGGGACGGTGCTACCTTCGCGACCCGCGAGGGAACCATCGCACAGTGTGACGAGTCCACCAGGGCACCGGGATCCAGTGACATCGAGGTGACTGGCCGCGAAGCGAGCGTGCCGCGTCACGCGCAGGGGCAATTCGATTCGAGAACATCGTAGCGATCAGCACCGAGTCTGAAGGAGTTCGAAATGAGCACACCCGGTCCTCGTCACAACCATTCTCTGAAGCAAAAGGGTCATGTTGGGAAGGTTCCCGTTGGACGCAGGAATGCGCAGAAGGAGCCGAAGATGACGAAGGAGGAAAAGATGACCGAGATCACACCGCCGGCGGGAAAGCTTTTCACATTCACCATAGACGCGAGTACCGCGCAAGTCGTCAAGCTGGAGACTGAGGATGCCAGCGGCGCGCGGCACGAGCTCTCCGATGAGGAGAAAGCGAGCCTCGCGCAGGCAGGCACCGAAGGGAGCCTCGAGCAGCTCGTCGAGCGGGTCTTCGAGGCGGGCATCGCCTGCGTGTTGGGTGACGGTGAGCGCGAAGACAAAGCTGACGAGCCCGCCGATGAGGCGGAGCTGCGTCACCTGCTGCTGACACCACTGATCGAGCACAGTCCGGCGAAGCGCCTCATGCAGCGCGAAGCTCTGAGCCGGGCCATTTTGGGAACGTTGATACAGCACGCTACGCAGGCGCCAGAGGCCGCCGAGGGCAGCGCCACGACCGGGCTGCAATCGGATCGCGCTGCGCCTGCTCGTGCCAACTGAGACCGTCAGGAGGACTTATGACTGAAATAGAGGAACTCGCGCGACTCGCCATGGGTGGCCGCGCCATGCGCCGTAAGCGACTGAGCCGTGCGCTGCTCGCCCGGCTCATCGGCGACCGGTATGAGTCGGAGGACGAGGACATCGAGGGGCAAGAGGAAAAGGGAGAGGGAGAAGAGGAGGGACGGCGCATCGTGCGCCTGTTGATTGGCAGTCGCCTGCTCCGTCGGCGCCGCTTGCGGAACCTCCTGCTCGCACACCTGCTGCGTGAGCGCGGCGAGGCTGAGGAGGAGGACGACGAGGGTGAGGACGCTTCCGGCGAAGAAGACTCCGATAAGGAACACCGGCTCGTGCGTCTGCTGATCGGCAGCCGCATGCTGCGTCGGCGCCGTCTGCGGAACCTCCTGCTCGCACACCTGCTGCGCGAGCGCGGCGAGGCGGAGGAAGAGGACGACGAGGGTGAGGAGGCTTCCGGCGAAGAAGACTCCGATAAGGAACGCCGGCTCGTGCGTCTGCTGATCGGCAGCCGCATGCTGCGCCGCCGACGTGTACGTCGCATGCTGCTCGGGCACCTGCTGCGCGAGAAAAGCGAAGCCGGGGAGGAAGAAGACGAGGGCGAGGATGAGTTCGCTGAGGGTGGCGATGAGGACCGGCGCCTCATGCGTCTGCTGATCGGCAGCCGTATCCTGCGCCGCCGGCGCGCCCGACGCATGCTGCTCGGGCATCTCCTGCGCGAGCGGGGCGAGGCCGGAGAGGAAGAAGACGAGGGCGAGGAGGAGTTCGCCGA
>Ga0306925_10005031_pt1 | contig 12062 bp, 11 predicted proteins | sample flu12Cox44000176_FD_203755 | JGI IMG/M metagenome (GOLD analysis project Ga0306925, IMG submission 203755) | Lab enrichment of tropical soil microbial communities from Luquillo Experimental Forest, Puerto Rico - flux8day.12C.oxic.44.000.176 (v2)... | ecosystem: Environmental > Terrestrial >...
GGACCGCACCGTGCTGGAGGGCTCACACGGCGAGGAGCGGCCAGCGGGGATGGCGGGCCTGGAGGAAGCCCTCAACGCGGAGGCCGGTGAGCTAGCGCCAGGCAGCAACGGGCTGCTGACGCTGCCGGACTGGCTTGCACCCGCCAGTGCGGTGTGGCGGCGCGGCGCGCTGCTGGGCTTCGACGGCAGCCAGGGCCGCGCTCACATCTACCGCTCAATCCTTGAGGGCATCGCCCTGACGATGGCGAATCACACCGCGGCGATGGAACAAGCCCTGGGGCGCCGGCTCGCGCCGGTCCTGGTATCGGGTGGCGGATCCCGCTCGGACCTCATGATGCAGATCGTCGCCGACGTCTTCGACCGCCCCGCCCGGCGCACCACGGTCAACGACGCGGCCGGCCTCGGAGCGGCCATGTGTGCCGCCGTTGGCCACGGCATCTACCCAGACTGGGGCAGGGCCACGGCGGCGATGGTCACCGCGGGCGACGAGTTCGCGCCAGACCCACGAGCCGCGCGCGCCTACCAGAAGATCAACAAGGTGTATGCCGGCTTGACCACCTTCACCGACCCGCTGTTCCGCGCGATGGCTGACGGCCTCCGAGACCTGGAACGCACCTGACAGCTGCCGGCAGCAGCTTTCCTCCCTGGCTGCGAAATCCTATGGTTGCCAGAGCGCAGCGGTGGTTGCGCTGCGCGGATGGGCCGTGGAGGGGTTGTGGCGCGCATCGTGGGGGTCGAGACCTTCTCCGCTGGGGATGTCGCGCTGGTATGCGTGCGCACCGAAGACGGGCACGAGGGCTGGGGTCAGGTGGCGCCGTACCACGCCGATATCACCGCGCTGGTCTTGCACCGTCAGGTCGCTCCCCACGTTCTGGGCCAGGATGACGGCGATCTCACCGCCCTGGGCGAGCGGGTGCTGGAGCGCGAGCATAAGTTCCCCGGATCTCACCTGGTCCGCGCGCTGGGCGGCGTGGACACCGCGCTGTGGGACCTGCAGGGCAGGCGCGCTTGCAGGCCCGTGTGCGAGCTGATCGGGGGCTCGGTGCGGCGGCTCCCCGTCTACGCCTCAAGCATGCGCCGGGACATCGGGGCAGCCGAGGAGGCCACGCGGCTGGCCGGGCTGCAGGATCGGCACGGCTACCGCGCGGTCAAGTTCCGCGTCGGCCGCGAGTGCGGGCACGACCAGGACGAGTGGCCGGGCCGCACGGAGGCCATCGTGCCCGCTGTGCGGGGGGCGGTGGCGGAGGGCACAACATTGCTTGTCGACGCCAACAGTTGCTATACGCCGGCGAAGGCGATCGAGGTCGGCCGGATGCTGGAAGACGAAGGCGTCCAGCACTTCGAGGAGCCCTGCCCGTACTGGGAGCAGGAGTGGACCGCCGAGGTCGCCGCGGCCCTCGACCTGGATGTAACCGGCGGGGAGCAGGACTGCCTGCTCACCACATGGCGGCGGATGCTGATGCTGCGGGCGGTGGACGTGGCACAGCCCGACGTGTGCTATCTCGGCGGCCTTACCCGGACGCTGCGCGTGGCCCAGATGGCCGCCGGGGCCGGGCTGCCGGTGGTGCCGCACTCGGCGAACCTCAGCCTGGTCACGGTGTTCTCGCTGCACCTCATGGCGGCGATCCCGAACGCCGGGCCCTATGTGGAGTTCTCGATCGAGCCCGACTCCTATTATCCCTGGCAGCGCGGCCTTTTTGATCCCGGCCTAGCTGTCGAGGACGGGACGGTCGCGGTTCCGGACGGCCCGGGGTGGGGCGTGGACATCAGGCCCGAATGGCTCGCCCGCGCCGAGCGCCGCACGTCCGCCCTGTGACCCGCAACGGCAGGAGGAGTGCCCGGTGAAGATGACCGCAGCCGTGCTCGGTGGCGCGGGCCAGAAGCTGCAGATCGACGAGGTCGACCTCGCGCCGCCGCGGGACGGCGAGGTGCTGGTGAAGGTGGCGGCGAGCGGCCTGTGCGCCAGCGACCTCAATGCCATCGACGGCAAGCGGACTCTGGCACCGTTCCCCCTGGTGCCCGGCCATGAGGCGGCCGGCGTGGTGACGCAGACCGGGCCACGAGTCTCGCGGTTGAAGGTCGGCGATGCCGTCGTGGTATCGATCGTCCCGTCCTGCGGCGACTGCCCGGCCTGCGTGCGCGGACGGCGCAACTACTGCGAGGCCGCGGGCCGCGCGATGAGCCGCGGAGGCCTGCTCGACGGCTCACTCCGGCTTTCCCGCAAGGGGGAGCCGCTGCACCACTTTCTTATGGTGTCCTCCTTCGCGCAGTACGCCGTAGTCCCCGAGTCCGGTGCGGTGGCGATCGACGCCCGCATGCCGCTGGACCGGGCCGCGCTCATCAGCTGTGCGGTGCTCACCGGCGTGGGCGCGGTCCGCAACACCGCGCGGGTCCGGGCGGGGTCGCGCGTCGCGGTCTTCGGATGCGGCGGGATCGGCCTCAACGCCGTCCAGGGAGCACGCCTGGCCGGCGCCGCTCGCATTGTCGCGATCGACCTCACCGAGGAAAAGCTTCACCTGGCGCGCAGGTTCGGCGCGACCGATGTCATCCACGCGAGGGAGGAGGATCCGGCCGCGGCGATCCACCGGCTCATGAGCGGGGTGGACTACGCTTTCGAGGCTGCGGGCCGGGAACAAACGGTCCAGCAGGCGTGGTCGTCTCTCGACGTAGGCGGTGAGGCGATAGTTATCGGGCTCATGCCTCATGGGGCCACGGTGACGCTCAGCGCCGGGCGCTTCGTCAACGAACAGGTCATCCGGGGCTGTTATTTCGGGTCTGCCCACCTGCAGCGCGACGTGCCCGCGCTGGCCGGCTACTACCTGGCGGGGGATCTGCTGCTCGACGAGCTCATCACCCGCCGCATCGGGCTGGAGGAGCTGAACGGCGCATTCGATGCGCTGCGCGCGGGAGAGGGGGCCCGCAGCGTCCTGGTCCTCGACTGACTCGCCGGCGGGCATCAGCCGTGTCCGGCAATGCTCACCGCCCCAGATCAGGGACGTGACGGTTCAGCTCGGGCGTCAAGGCTGCCGGCTGCCTCCGACGCCGCGGCCGAGATGCGCGGGCCGGTCCAGCGAGGCGTGCGCGGAAAGAAGCGCGTTCACCGCCGCCCACCGGTCCGGCGGCATGGCGGTCACGCTGCCTACTGTCTGGTCGACATGCAGGTAGAGATATTCACCGGTGGCGACCAGCACCCCGTCGTCGCGGCGCAGCACCGTGTGGATCCGCAGCCGCTTGGCATCGGCGCTCACCAAGAGGCTCCCGGCCTCGATGACGTCACCCCGCACGGCCTCCGCGAGGTAGCGGATGTGGCTTTCGACGGTGTACATGGCCCGTCCGGTGGCCGCCCGGTAGGCCTCGCTCAGGCCGAGGTGGGCCAGCAACGCCTCGTTGGCCTTGCTCAGCACGATGGCGTAACCAGCGTCGTGCAGATGGCCGTTGTAGTCGATCCACTCCGCACCGACCTCGGTCCGGTACCCCGAATACGGAGCGGCGAGCGTGCCCCGGTCAGTCACGGCGGTGCTTTTCGATCAGGAGCAGCAGGTCGGCGAGGAAGTCGTCACGCCGCCGCTCCAGTTGCTGCACGGTCACGTCGCCAACGGACTCGCCAACCCCGGTGACGACCAGGTCGCGAAGCCGGGGGGTGAGCTCGGGAGCGGTCAGCCGGGTCCAGGGCTGGAGCAGCGCGGGACCGAAGTGATCGAGCATGTGCGCCATCCCGCCCGGGCCGCCGGCCAGGTGGAAAGTCAGCATTGGGCCCATCAGCGCCCACCGCAGCCCTGGGCCGTAGGTGATCGAGTCGTCGATCTGCTGGACGGTCGCCTGCCCGGAGTCGATCATGTGCAGCGCTTCACGCCACAACGCCTCTTGGAGCCGGTTCCCGACGAAGCCGGGCACCTCCTTGTCCATCGTCAGGCAGACCTTGCCGCTGTGGGTATAGAACCTCTCGGCCCACGTCACGGCCGCTTGATCGGTGCCGCGCCCGCCGACGATCTCTACCAGCGGGACCAGATACGGCGGGTTGAACGGGTGGCCGACCACGAACCGGCCCGGCGTCTTCGCCCGGGCCGCCATGTCGCTCATCATGAAGCCGGACGTGCTCGACCCGATGACCACATCGGGCGGCGTGGCAGCGTCGAGCTCGGCGAGCAGAGCGATCTTGACGTCAAGGACTTCGGGGGCGGACTCCTGGACGAATCCGGCGCCGGCCGCTGCCTCGGCGAGGCTGCCGGCGAACCGCAGCCGGTCCGGCGAGGCATCCGGGCGCAGCCCGAGCCGCTCCAGCACCGGCCAGGCGCTCTCGACGAAGGCCGCCAGCCGCTCCGCCGTGCCGGAACCCGGATCCCACGCGACGACGTCGTACCCCATCCGGAGGAAGTGCGCCGCCCACCCGGCACCGATGACACCGGCGCCGACGACGGCGACCGCCTGGACAGCCTCGGGCGGGCAGTAGCCGGCCTCGCTCACCAGCCGACCTGGTCGATGCCCTTGAGCCCGAGGATTTCACGGGCGTCGGCCGGGGTCGCGATGTCGAGCGACAATTCGCCAAGAATGCGCACGATCTTGGCGACCTGCTCGGCGTTGGACTCCGCGAGCCGGCCCTTCCTGATGAAGAGGCCGTCCTCGAGCCCGACCCGGACGTGCGAGCCCATGCAGGCGGAGGCGGTGATCATGTTGAACTGATGCCGGCCAGCGCCAAGCACCGACCACTCCACCGAGTCGCCGAAAAGCTTGTCCACGGTGGCCTTCATGTGCGCGATGTGCTCTACCTCGGCGCCGATGCCGCCCATCACGCCCATGATCGTCTGGAGGAAGATCGGCGGCTCCACCAATCCGGCCTGGGCGTAGTAGGCCAGCGTGTAGAGATGGCCTACGTCGTAGGCCTCGTACTCGAAGCGGCAGCCGGTGCTCGTCTTGAGGTGGGTCAGCATGTGCTCGATGTCGGCGAACGTGCTGACGAACGGCTCGGTCCTGGTGCTCTCGAGATAGGGCTCCTCCCAGTCGAACTTCCACTTGCCGGCGTACTTCGGGATCATCGGGAAGCTGCCGTAGTTGAACGTGCCCAGGTTGAGGGTGCACAGCTCCGGCTTGGTTTCGTAGATGACCCGCAGCCGGTCGTCCACGCTCATCCCCGTGCCGCCACCGCTGGTGATGCTGACGACGACGTCGGTCTCCGACTTGATCGCCTTGAGGTACTCCAGGAAGACCGCGGGATCCGCGGTCGGGCTGCCGTCCTTCGGGTCACGGGCGTGCAGGTGAATGACGGCCGCTCCGGCCTCGGCCGCGGCGATCGACTGCGCGACGACGTCCTCGACGGTGTAGGGCAGGTGCGGCGACATCGTGGGCGTATGGCCCGCCCCCGTCACCGCGCACGTGATGATGACCTTACGGGATGCAGCCACCGCGACCTCCAGGCTTCGCCGGTAGGATTGAGCACAGGCGGCCAGCGCGGATTATGAGCAATGACCGCACTATACGAAACGGTCCTCCCCGGCGCGGAGATCTGTCAACCCTCCCGGGGCCCTCAGTCGCGCAACGCCGCTTCCACCGACGCCGCGGCCTCGATGGCCACGGCTCCGAGCGCCTTGAAGCGCGACGGCGGCACCCGGTCGGCATACCCCCAGATGCTGAACACCGCAAGCGGCCGGTCCTCGCCGGGCCGCAGCACCGGTGCCGAAACCCCGCACAACGCCGGCTCGAGCTCGCCCGCCGACATGGCATAGCCACGCTTGCGGATCTGGCTGAACTCGCCGAGCAGCCGCGAGACATCGGTGACGGTGGCGTCGGTGAAGCCCTCGAGGGCGGGGCCGAGCACCCCACGGGCCTCCTGCTCGGGCAGCCAGGCCAGCCATGCCTTGCCGGTGGAGGTGGCATGCAGCGGCACCGGGCGGGCCAGCCAGTTGACGGTCAGCACGGCCGGGGGCGCCACCTCGTCGACGTAGACAAGGCCGGATCGCCGTCCCACGGCAAGGATCGCGGCTTCGCCGGTCTGCGCGCAGACCCGTTCCAGGACGTGATGGGAACGCCGGACCAGCCCGTCCACCCCGGAGGCCGCGGCGAGCCGGGCGACCGTGTAGCCGATCTGGTACCGGCTCGTGCCAGGGTCGCGGTCCACCAGGCCGCGGCCCTCGAGAGTAGCCAGCAGCCGCCAGGCGGTCGCGCGGTTGATACCGCAGGCCAGCGCGAGTTCGGCGACCGTGCTCCCGCGCGGTGACGCGCCGGCGATGGCGTCCAGCAGCGCAACCGCCCGTTCCACGGACTGCACCCGGCCGCGCCAGCCCTGGCCGGAGAGGGTGTCTGGTGCGCTCACGACCACGTCCTGTCTGGTTGACGGTCGATGCGAGCCCTGCCTATCGTCGCATAATACGAATGCACGTCGCAGTGATTGAACACAGCGACGCTCCTGGTTGGAGGTCGCCGCGTCATCCATCGATGCGCCGCTTGCGCTCTACCAGTCCACCGTTCCGGCGGACTGGCTCGACTACAACGGCCACATGACCGAGTCCTGTTATCTGCTGCTGGTAGGCAACGCAGCCGATGCCTTCTTCCGGTACGTCGGCATCGATGAGGCGTACCGGGCCGCGGGCCGCTCCCTCTACACGGCCGAGACGCACCTGCATCATCTGCGCGAGGCGGCCCTCGGCGACCGGCTCGGGGTTCCGTTGCAGCTGCTCGACGTCGGGCCGAAGAGCCTTCATCTGTTCCACACGGTGCGCAACGAGCTCACCGGGGAGGATGTGGCCACGGCCGAGCAGTTGCTGGTGCACGTCGACATGCCCAGCGGCCGGGTGGTCCCGATGCCCGAGGACCTGCACGCCCGGCTGCTGGAGATCTGTAAGGCGCACGCCGTGCTGCCCCGGCCTGCCGCGGTCGGGCACGTTATGGGCATCCGCCGGCCCGCGGGCTGACGGCGGGCGAGGCAGCCGACTTCGGCGAGGAACGGCGGCAGGGAGAGGTCATGGATTTTGGGCTTAACGAGGAACAGCGTGCCGTGGTTGCCACGGTCCGCGACTTTGTCCGCCGCGAGCTGGAACCACACGAGGATCTGGTCGAACGGCTCGACGCGGTGCCCGATGAGCTGGCGAAAGATATCCGCGGCAAGGCCCTCACGGCCGGCCTTTACGCCGCGAACTTCCCGGCCGAGCTGGGCGGCGGTGGCCTCGATGCCATGGGAGTGACCCTGGCCGAGCGCGAGCTCGGGTGGACGTCGTGGGCGCTGCAGGCGCTGGTTTCCCGGCCCAGTAACATCCTGCGGGCCTGCGAGAACGGCCAGGTGGAGACGTATCTGCTGCCGACGGTCCGCGGTGAGCGCATCGACTGCCTAGCGATGACGGAGCCCGGTGCCGGCTCGGATGTCCGTTCGATGAAGACCAGGGCCCGGCGGGCCGGCGGCGACTGGGTCATCAACGGGACCAAGCACTTCATCAGCTATGCCGATGTCGCCGACTTCGTGGTGCTGTTCGCCGTGACCGGCACCGAACAAGGACCGCGGGGCGAGCGCCCGGCAATATCGGCGTTCCTGATAGACCACGGCACCCCGGGATTCACGGTCAGCCGCGGCGCATCGTCGGTATCCCATCGTGGCTACCACCATTGCGAGCTGTCGTTCGCCGACTGCCGGGTCCCCGGCTCCGCACTGCTCGGCACCGAGGGAGGAGGGTTTGACTTGCTGAGCGAGTGGCTCGGGGCGAGCAGGCTCACCGTGGCGGCAACCAGTGTCGGGCGGGCCAGGCGGGTGCTGGAGCTGAGCACCGGGTGGGCGGCAACCCGCGAGCAGTTCGGGCAGCCGATCGGGCGGTTCCAGGGCGTCGGTTTCAGCCTCGCCGACATGGCGACCGAGATCGAGGCCGCCGAGTTGCTTACCCTTCGCGCCGCCTGGCGGCTCGATCAGGGCCGGATGAGCGATGCCGACGCCGCGATGGCCAAGCTCTACGCCTCGGAGATGCTCGGCCGGATCACCGACCAAGCGGTACAGATCTTCGGCGGCATGGGCCTCATGAGCGACTTCCCGGTGGAGCGGTTCTGGCGCGACGCGCGGGTCGAGCGGATATGGGACGGGACCAGCGAGATCCAGCGGCACATCATCTCGCGCTCGATGCTCCGCGAACGGGGCGCCTGAGATGGCCGGGAGCCCCGCGCCCGTCCGGGTCGAGGCGTCCGGGGGCGTTCTGGAGATCACGCTCGACCGGCCGCCCGCCAATGCGGTCGACGTGGCCACCAGCCACGCGCTGTACGAGGCGTTCGCCCGCTTGGAGACCGACCCGGGCCTGCGGGTGGGGATCGTGACGGCGGCCGGCGGCCGGTTCTTCTGCGCCGGCTGGGATCTGCGGGCCGCGGCGGCCGGCGAGGCCGTCGATGCCGACCACGGGCCCGGCGGCTTCGCCGGGCTCACCGAGCTGCACGGCCGCACCAAGCCTGTCATCGCCGCCGTCAACGGGATCGCGGCCGGCGGTGGCTTCGAGCTGGTGCTCGCCGCCGATCTGGTCGTCGCCGCGGAGCACGCGGAGTTCCGCCTGCCCGAGACGGGGCTCGGCATGATCCCGGACTCCGGCGGTGTGCTCCGGCTCCCGCGACGGCTGCCGCGGCCGGTTGCCATGGAGCTGCTGCTTACCGGCCGCCCGATGACGGCTGCGGAGGCGTCCGGCCGCGGGCTCATCAATCAGGTCATCCCCGGCGATCAGCTCATGCCCACCGCGCAGGCACTCGCGGCACGGGTCATCCGATCGGCGCCGCTTGCCGTCGCCGCCGTGCTGGAGGTGCTGGACGCGACCGAGGGGTGCTCGGTTCGCGATGGCTTTGCCGCGCTGCGCTCCGGCACGCTCCCCCGTTACGCGGCGATGCTCGCTTCCGGGGATGCGGCCGAGGGGCCGGCGGCTTTCGCCGAGCGACGGCCACCGGCCTGGAAGGGCCGGTGAGGACCCGACCTGATGGGCCGGTACGGACCGGCGCGGGCCGGCCTGGCGGGCAGACCGCGGGTGGTCAGCCCCGGACCGCCGCGTCGGCGATGGCCGGCAGGGCGAGATAGCACAGGTCACGGCACTGCCGGTCCCACCACGGGTCGTCATACGGCCACGCGGAGGTCTTGACGACCACGACGCGCCGCGGCCGGTCGACATACACGAACTGGCCGCGCATCCCGTCCGCGGTGACACGCTCGCCTGCCGGGTCCAGCGGCCACCAGTGGTACCCGAATCCGGCGTGGGTGGTGATGGTGCTGGGCAGCCTGCCGGGGGCGAGGAACTCCCGCTCGGGCCGGCTGCTCGCCTGGACCCAGGAATTGCTGATCACCTGGCGGCCCCGCCACCTGCCGTCGATCTGCAGCGTGCCGATACGTGCCCAGTCGCGCGCGGTGGCGGCCAGCGAACCGCCGGCCATCGCGACGCCGCCCCGCTCGGCCGGCTGGTCCAGGCCGACCACGGCCGGCCGTTCCGCCCCGAGGATCGACCACAACCGGGCCAGCGCGGCCGGGAAGGGCTCGCCGGTCGCCCGCTCCCGTGCCCAGTCCAGGGCCAGGGAGTCCGGGGTGCAGTAGGCATACCTGCTGCCAGGGGGGTCACTCGCCGGCATCTCCAGCAGTGACTCCCGCAGCCCGCCCGCGCCATCACGCCACCGCCGCAGCAGCCGCGAGGCCGGGCTGTCCGGGTCGTGGTAGTCCTCGCGCCATCCGACGCCGCTGGTCATGGTCAAGAGCTGGCGCAGGTTCACCCCGGCGTACCCGGCGGAGCCCAGCTCGGGGACCAGGTCGGTTACCGGAGCATCGAGCCCGGGGAGCCGGCCGTCGTCCACCGCCTGCCCGACGAGCAGGGCCAGCGCGGACTTGGTGGCGGAGAAACCCAGCAGCCGGTCCTCGGCCCGGGTGCCGTGGAAGTACCGCTCGTGGACAACGACGCCGTCGACCACCACCAGCAGCGCGGTCGAGACGGTCACGGCCAGGAACTCATCAAGGCTCATGGTCCGCCCTGCCCCGGTCACGGTGGCCCGCAGCGGAATGAGCCGCGTGGGCCAGGGCGACGGAGCGGGCGCGGCGACCTCGGCGTGCGGCCGGTGCCGTTGCGGCTCGCGCAGGCTTTCCGTGTCTGCCATGGCTCCATCCCTCCGCTGAGTGCCTGTCACATAACAACACGGAATCAACCCGCCCTACAGGTTGACAGGCAATAGACACCGGGGCTACTAACAGGTCAAAGTTGCGCACTCTGCGGGTGGGTTCCGCAGACCGCAACCCAACACAAGCCAGGCACCAACAGTTTCAAAGCGCGACCCGCACCTCCGGGGCTGCCACCCAGCCATATGTGCGGTAAGCCTCGTGCTCACCGGCGGACTCACGTCGGCCACCCCGCCGGCACAAGAGCATCGCCGGGACCTCTTATCGGCAAGAATGCAGGCCGGCCCGGAGGGCACCGCCAGGGTCGGCCGGCGGGAGGGGCAGGACATGACTGACGTTTCACGGCGACAGCTCCTCATCGGCGCCGCGGGCCTCGCGGCAGCCGGTGGATTGGCTGCCGCGTGCGGCTCGAGCTCGTCAACTCCCAGCTCGAGCTCGGCCACCGGCGCGGCCGGGGCGCCCAAGCGGGGCGGGAACTTCCGGCTGGGCGTCACCGGCGGCGGGTCCAAGGACATCATGGACGGGCAGAACATCATCACCAAGCCCGACCAGGCCCGGCTGATGACCGCTTTCGAGACGCTGCTGCTCTTCGACGAGAACTACCAGCTCACCACGAACGGCCTCGCCGAGAGCGTCACCCAGGACAACCCGAAGCAGTACACCATCAGGCTGCGCCAGGGCATCGAGTTCCAGAACGGCAAGACGATGACGGCCGACGACGTCGTCTACTCGTTCCAGCGCATCGGGACCCAGAAGAACGGCCTCACCGGATTCGCCGCTACCGCCACCATGGACATCGCGGGCATCAAGAAGCTGGACAAGTACACGGTGCGGCTCCCGCTGAAGACACCGGACTCGACGATCCCCCAGACCCTCGGCAGCTACACCTTCAACATGGTGCCGGTCGGGTACCAGGCGTACCCACACCCGCAGATCGGCACCGGCGCCTACAAGCTCAAGTCGTTCACGCCCGGCCAGCAGAGCGTCCACGAGCGCAACCCGAACTACTGGCGCAGCGGCCAGCCGTACTTCGACACGGTGACCATCACCGACTTCAGCGACCCGACCGCGCAGTCGAACGCGCTGCTGGGAGGCCAGATCGACGCAATGACCGACGTCGCGCCTTCGCAGGTGAAGGTCCTGCAGGCTCAGAACGTGGGGGTGCTGGTGTCCAAGACCGGCGGCTGGATACCGATATGCATGGCCATCGACATGCCCCCGTTCGACGACGTCCGGGTCCGCCAGGCGATGCGGCTGATCGTCGACCGGAGGCAGCTGCTTGAGCAGGTCTTCTCCGGCTACGGGTTCGTCGGCAACGACCTCTACGCGCCCTTCGACCCCGGCTACGACAAGGCTCTCCCGCAGCGGGAGCAGGACATCGCCCAAGCCAAGTCGCTGCTCAAGGCGGCCGGCAAGTCCAACCTGGCCGTCGACCTGCACACTACCGACGGCGCGGCCGGGATGGTGAACACAGCGACGGTATTCGCGAACCAGGCCTCGGCCGCGGGCGTCAAGATCAACGTGATCAACGACCCGAACTTCTACGGGAACCGGTACCTCAAGCTGGCCTTCTCGGTCGACTTCTGGGGCACCCGCGCATACCTCAACCAGGTGCAGCAGGGCTCACTGCCGACCTCCCCGTACAACGAGACGCACTGGCCGCCGAAGTCGGGCACCGGCTCCAACTTCGAGTCGCTGTACAACCAGGCACTGGCCAGCACCGACTCGGCGCAGCGCACCCAGATCGAGCACGAGATGCAGCAGATCGAGTACAACAACGGCGGGTATATCATCCCGTGCTTCGGTGGCCTCATCGACGGCTACTCGACCAAGGTAAAAGGGCTCAAGCCGAGCAAGGGTACCCTCAACCTGGATAGCTTCGGGCATGGCTACCGCACCATCTGGTTCGGCTAGCCCGGCTCGGCTAACGTCAGCAGTGTGGCCGCCGTGAGCAGGTTCCGGC
>Ga0306925_10005032_pt1 | contig 12062 bp, 8 predicted proteins | sample flu12Cox44000176_FD_203755 | JGI IMG/M metagenome (GOLD analysis project Ga0306925, IMG submission 203755) | Lab enrichment of tropical soil microbial communities from Luquillo Experimental Forest, Puerto Rico - flux8day.12C.oxic.44.000.176 (v2)... | ecosystem: Environmental > Terrestrial > Soil...
CGCAATCTTCACGCGGCTCGCATTTTCTCTCAGAAAATCGACGACCCTTGGATTGGCGATCGCGGCGCCCTCGCGCGCGCGAAACTCCTCGGCGAGATGATGATTGAGGCGAAACAAGTGGTGGGGGCGATGCCGCCGTCGGATTAGCGATTCGACGTATTCCGAATGGACGACGACGCCCAGCGAGCTGTCTGTGATCAGCCCCAGATTGCGCAGCAGAAAATCCTGCCAGCCGAAGATCTCGAAGCGCTCGCGCGCCTCGATGAACCGATCCGCATGGACGCCGAGATCGTATTCGGCAAAACGCCGAAAGGCCGGCCACAATCGGGGGTTCGACAACAGCAGCCCGGTCAGTGACGCGTCGTGAATTGCGCAGAGCCCGGGGTATCCGAGTGCTCGTTCGAGGATCCCGGTATGAAACCGATTATTACCGAGATGGTAAAAGTCGATCCCGCGCGAGGATCGCTTCCGCAGATCGCGCCATACCTCGACGGGTATAGTCGGCAATAGCAAAGCATCGGCGGCGACTCGGCATTCGCCGTCATCGACGATCACGATGTCGAAGTGGTTCTTCAGCCGCGCCAAGATTTCGAAGGCATAGTCGGCGATGCCCGTCTCGGCCGGCGGCAGCGGTGAATGAAAATAGAGCAGGCTCATTGAAAGCCGCGCCGAGGGATGCTCCGTGGATCCTTAAACTGCGGAACCTCAGGCTGCCCTAAACCGGTAAAGAAACCGTGCGCGCGGACGTGTTTCATGTTGTCGTGGAAATCGCTGCGAGGCGTTCTAGGTAGCGGGCGCCGACCACGGAGGGGTCGTAGAGTTCGCAGATGCGGGTCCGCCCGGCGCGGCCGAGCCGCTCGGTAAGGCTGGGGTCGCCGGCGATCCTGCGCATTGCGGCGGCGGCTTCCCCGATATCGGGCTCCGCCCACATCTGGCCCACGGCGCCGGGGTATTCATGCTCGCCCACCGGAACCAGCCCGCAGCCCAGAAGCAGAGCGGTCTGCGGCGTCGCGAAATCGCGGGTGCCGGAATAGTCGGTCGCGATCACCGGCTTGCCGAGCAGCATCGCCTCGGCAGGGCCGCGGCCAAAGCCCTCCGAGCGGTGCAGCGACACGAAGCAATCGGACAGCGCCAGCAGCGCGATCGCGCGAGGCCTGGCGAGCTCCTGGTCGATGACAAAGATCCGGGGGTCGCCGCGGATCGCCTCGGTCAGCCCATCGCGGTCCTCGGGCTTCCAGTCGGAGCCAATCGTCTTCAGCACCAGGCCAACCGGGGTGTCGCGGCGCGGAAAGGCGCGGCGAAACGCGGCGAGCGTTGCGAGCGGGTTTTTGCGGCTGACATAGGAGCGGAAATCAAAGCTGAAATAAAACAGGAACCTGTCGTCGGGCAGCCCGAAATCGGCGCGTTGCCGGCCGGGTTCGGGCGCCGGAATCGCGACCGCCGGCGGCATCAGAAACACCGGCTTTGTCGCCGCCGGCGCGATCGCCTCATAGGTGAACCGGCTGGCCACCCAGATTTCCTGCACGAACTCGAAGGAGGATCGCCACTCATCGGGAAATTTGACCAGTTCCCAGGCCCAACAGCCGATCGTGTAGGCCCGCTCGATGCCGCGCTCCCGCAAAAACAGGTAATCGAAAAAGGCGGTATCAGCGTTCAGATGCATCAAGTTGATCCGGGGCGGCGTGGCAAACGCGCTCAGCCGTCGGCCGTCCTCCAACGTGATTTCGCCGTTGAGACGATCCAGCGCCGCCCATTGGCGGCCATGTCGGCTCAGCGCGAGCGCGCTCATGCGCAAATCCTCGGCCCGCCCGGAGACGAGGCCGGCATATCCGATAAGGCACAGATCGCGCGTTATCGCCGGCGCCGCGCCGGGCCTTGCCGCGCACTCCGGGACGCGACGGACTGATGGCGCAGCGCGGTCCTGCAATTCGTATTCCTCGCTGCCCTCGCCGCTCCGCCAGTCAAGCAGCGCCGATCGGCCCTCATGCGTGTGCAGGTCGCAGCGCGCTTTCAAATCCGCACGCAGGGCCCACAGCCCGATGGCGAGATTGTCAAGCGGCAGGAAAGCATCAGCCGACTTCGGTGCGACGCGTGACAGCCATTCCAGCGGACGGTGGATGAAGCTCCGCGGCCAGCCATGCCGCCGGCGCAGCACACCGCATGCCCATATCGCCACACAAAGCCGAGCCGGCCGCGTATGCGGGAATTGCCGGGCGACATCGGCGTGTGGTCCGTCATAGAGCGGCGCCATAATCCGCATCAGCCGGGTTACCGGGGGCCAGTCGGCGCCGCCCTCGAGTTCCGGCTCGGATGTATCGAGAAACCCAGCGAGCACGGGCTCGATCAGCCCGATCGCAACGCATCCGTCCCGAACACCCTGTGTCAGGCACCAGCCGATATAGTCGAGAACCTCGGCCGGCGTCTGGTTGGCGAAATGCAGGCGGACGTCTGCTCTCAGCTCCCAGAGCAGCGCTAGCGCCCGCGGCATCGGAATCCCCCCCGGAAGGGCCCCGAAATCCCATGCGATCGGCTTCGCCAGCGAGGCATCGACCGTCGCGTCGGAGGGCGATGCCGCTTTCGAAGCTTGCGGTGGCCAGCGCGGCGCCGGGCGCAGTAGCGAATTCCCTCGCCGCAGGAGGCGCATGGCGGCCGCAACCGAGGCTTCGTCGAGGCCGATCGCGCCGCCCTCCCGGCCGAGCCATAGCGCAAAATCGCGGCGGTGCAGCGGTTTTGCGAGGTCGAAGCTCGACCGCACTCGCGAGTCGGTCCGCCACAATTCGACCATCAACCGGGTGACGGCGGGAGGTCCCAAGATCGCGAGAGCGGGCTCAGGCTCGTCGAAGTAGGAAGCGCCGAGCGCCGGAAAATCGACTTCCGACCGCCCGCCAGCGTCGACCGCTCGCCGCCAATACCGCTCCATCAGCGGATGGATGCGGCGCCCGTCAGCAAACCGATCTACGGTCAAGAAGTCTTCACCAGCGGTCCCCCGTCTTCGCCCTGGGCCGGTCGGGTTCAGTCTGCAGCCGATTCCTTCATTCATCATTAACGCTAGGTGCCGATAATGAGCCCGGATAAACCGCGGCCCTATCGTCACGCTTGGCGCAGCCGATTAAACTTTTCCTCAGCTCGACGATCTGGCGGCAAGGCGGACCCAACTTCACCTACGGTCAGCCGCATTATTCTTACGATATTGCGCGGCGTAAGTTTACGGCAGCGCTGCGGCGCCTGCAGCTCGAGCTTCACGACGTCCCGAGGCCCGAGATCTACGCCGCGCCGGTCTCTCGGACGTTCCTCGACGAAACCTCGTGCCACCTGATCTTCAAGCCCCCCGAAAATATCCGGCTCATAAAGGGAATACGAAATATTGCCTGGGTCACCTGGGATTTCGAAAAACTGACCGGTCGTGGAAAATCAGTCCCGCAGCACCCGTTCCAGGACATGCGGCGCATGCTGACGGTTGGACCCCGTGCGAGTTTACTCGGCAGGTCTTTCGTTCGGAGGGGGTTCCAAACGTCCACCGCATCCCCGCGCCGATGGCGGTTGCGAAAATACCGGCGCCGGTTCGGTTTCCCGATATCCCGCCGGATCTGGACAAGATACCCTGGATCAATCTGCGCGTCGGTTTTGGCCGCTACGAGGACATCAACCGGTCATTCCCGAGCCGCCCGCACCGGCTCAGCGACATCATGCTGGCTTTTTACGGCGGCCGGCAGCCGCTGGTGATCAGCTCGATATTGAGACCTCATGAGCCGCGCAAGAACCTCACCGCCCTGATCGGCGGGTTTCTAGAGTTCCACAGCGAACATCCGGCCTCACTGCTCCTGCTCAAACTGGTCGTCACCAACGCGAGCGATCGCCTCGACAATGTACTGACCGGCCTTCTGCGGTCGTGCATCTCGGATTACGAGCTGATCGACAGCAATGCGGTATGGCTGGCCACCGACTATCTCGCGGAGCCGGTATTGGCCGATCTCTACCGGTTTTCCTCCGCCTATCTGTGCAGCTCAATGGCAGAGGGCCAAAACCCGCCATTGCAGGAAGCAATGGCCTGTGGCGTGGTGCCGATCACTCCCCGGCACACGGCGATGCGCGACTATATCTGCGAAGACAATGCAATAATCGTCAGCTCGCAACAGCATCCGATCGACCGGCCCGACACAGCTATGGGGCCCGAGCGGGATGCCGGCTGGCACGTCTGCCGGAGCGGCGATGTCGCGCGCGCATTGCGGCAGTTTGCCGGGCTCGGCGAGGCCGACCGGCGCGAGCTAGGCGCGCGGGCGCACGCCGCGATCGCCGGCGATTTTTCGGTCGCCGCCGTCGCTCGCCTGGTCCGCAGCCGGCTCCGCTACCGGCAATGACGCATACTGTATTTGTTGAGGTCGGTCCATTGCAGGAGCTCCGCTATTCGGGCATCCCGAATGTGACGTTGAACCTCTGCCGCTATTGGCTGCAGCAACCCGTCGAGGCCAGTCGGTTCTTTTTGGGGCCATACCTGATCGACCGCAGTGCCATCGAAGCGGTCGTCGCGGCGCGCAGCGGCGCACTGTTTCAGACGATGCTGGTGAACAAACAGGCGGTCTGCGGTCTCGTCGCCAACGAGGTCAGACGTTGCCCTACACCCGCTGCGCTCTTCCCAAACGTCCAGTCGATCGATGGCGTTTTCGACCTGTGTTTTCAGATTGTGCACGACCTCTCGTTCCTGCTGAGCCCGGAATTCCATCATCCTGACACGCTCACTTACCATGGCCTGACGATCCTTCGAGACCTCGGCACCAATGCGCGCACTTTCTGCGTGTCGCAGGCGACGGCAGACGATTTGATGGCCTATCTCGACCTGCCCAAGGATCGCATTACCGTTTGTCACCCCGGGGCCGACCCGCCGCCTGAGGTCGAACAGTACTGGCAAAGTCTGCCTGACGGTGAACCGACGCGGCCCTACATCCTGGTGCCGGGGACGATCGAGCCGCGCAAGAATATCGATCTCGTATTGCTCGGTCTGCAGCGCATGCCGGAATTGCTGGCGCGCTACGACTGGGTGTTCATCGGCAGCCCGGGGTGGCTGATCGCGTTCGATGATCGCATATCGCAATACGGGCTCGGCGCGCACTACCGCCATGGCGCCATCAAATGGCTCGGTTATGTCGACGAGTACCAGAAAGCCTTTCTCTATCACCACGCCGAACTCGCGATTTATCCGTCTTTCTTCGAGGGGTTCGGCATTCCGGTCGCCGAAGCCATGTATTTCGGCTGCCCGGTCGTCTGCTCCTATTCCTCCGGAATCCCCGAGGCTGGCGGCAACGCCGTGTTTTATTTCGACCCGACATCCCTGCCGAGCTTCGAGCGGACGTTACTGTCGGCCCTGCGGCGATTGCCGCTCGAGCGCGCCAGCTTGCGCGCGGCCAGCCAGCGCCAAGCCGCAGAATTTACCTGGCACGATTTCGCCCGCCGGATCGACCGGGAAATCGCTCGAACGATCGGCGAAAATGCCAAGAAAGACCGGTGTTGAATACCGGCGATATTATCGGCTTTCCACCGCAGCACGCGGAAGCACGGTTTGAGCTGATTGCCGAACTGCAGTGGCAACAACACGCAGAGGTCGCGAGACTTACCGAGATCGCGGTTCGGCTGTTAGCACGGTTTGGCGCCGAGACGGTGGTCGGGTTTCTCTTTTACGAGATCCTCGGGCGACCACCCGATCACCCGGAACTGCTCGATTACGCCGCGCGCCTTCACCGGACATCGTCGATTGCGCCGTTTATCGTAGAAGAGTTCCTTGCCTTTGCCGCTCACAGCAATGAGCGCAGCAGCTTGAGATAGGTCGGCAGAGTGACGGTATTCACATCGTAGCGTTCGACGATTGCCTGTCGTGCCGCTGTCCGAATTGCGTCGCCGGCACCGTCGGCATTCGTCGCGAGGGCGGTCGTGATCTGATCGGCTAGCGCTTCCATATCGAAAAAATCGACCAATCGACCATTCTCACCGTCGCGCAGCACTTCCTCGGCCGGCGGTGTGCGTGAGCCGATGACGAGGCAGCCGGCCGACATGGCCTCCAGCAACGACCAGGAGAGCACGAACGGGTATGTCAGATAGACGTGAACCGCCGAGATCTGCAGCACGGTCAGGTACTGCTGGTAGGGAAGAAGCCCCAGAAAATGCACGCGCCGCAGGTCGAGCCTGCCGGCCAGTTCCTCAAGCATTGCCGCCCGCCAACTGGGGGCCCCTTCCGGCGGACGCCCATAGCTGACACCGTCACGGCCGACGATCAGCACCTGCGCGGCCGGCCGTCGTTCGAGCACCGTTGGCAGCACCCTCATGAACGCGTGAAAGCCGCGATAGGGTTCGAGGTCGCGCGCGCTGTACGTGACGATCTCGTCCGCTCGCGACAGGCAGCGGCCACTGCTCAGCCAAAGTCGCGCGGTCAGGTCCGGCCTGACGAGGCTCGTGTCGACTCCTTCATGCACGACCGTGATCCGCTCCCGATAGCGTTTCGGATACTGTGACCGCTGCCATTCGGTCGGGCTTTGGCCCCAATCGACGGCGTCGAGGCCCAGCAGGTTCAGCGCATTGCGGGTCCGCAGCCGCTGGGCGGCATCCAGCTCGGGCGGGAATTCCGGATCAAAATCGACATCCGATCCGCTCGCTCGGTAAAAGAATTCGAAATAGCCGAGCAAACGGGTTCGCGGCAATACGTCCTTGACGTAGAGAATTTCTCCCCAGCCGTTGTGACCGATCACGATGTCAGGGACAAACCCGTCGCGGGAGAGCCATTCGCAAATTCGGGCCACCTCGAGCCCATTTGCAACACCGCCTTCCAACTCGCGGGTGTATGCCTGCGCGTCGCCGGGCGGCGCTGCCGGTTGGTATTCGAGCTTGCGGACGCCGGCGATCTGGGCGGCGCGCGGTTGGGTAATGAAGGCGACCTCGTGTCCGGAGTGCGCGAGGTGTCGCGCTATGTGTACATACTGGCCCGGCATGTTCTGGTGGATGAACAGTACCTTCATCGGTTCAGCCTCGCCCTGGCTTATAACCGGTCGCCCACAGATCGAACGAAGTGCCCTGGTGCATCACGACTTCGACAAATCCTGCTTCGGTCAGGAGCTTGTACAAGGTGCGCGCGGTAAATCCGGTGCGGTGCGCCATGAAGGAACTGCCGAGCGCCAGGGAGGCGGTGTACCCGAAGATCATATCGAGCGCTGTGATCGGGCCACTCTGGGAGATGTACGCGCTGTCCTCGAGCCGGTCCTCGACCACCAGCCGGGCCACCTGTTGCAGGTCTGGCAGGGTCAGCAGCAGTAGGCCGCGCGGTTTGAGCACCCGGATAAACTCGGTTAGCGCCAGCGGTACTTCATGGCGCTGCAGATGCTCGAGATTGTGCGACGACCAGACGGCGTCGACGGAGTTGGCGGCGACCGGGCTCATGTCGGTGATCGAGCAAACAATGTCAGGCTGCACCGCCGGGTCGAGATCGAGCCTGACTTCGCGCCAGTCGGGCCCGTGAAAGTGCCGGTGCAGCTTCTGCCGCAACGGGTAACCGCAGCCGACATTCAACACGGTCTTGATCACGACCGGAGCCCGTTAGGCGTGCATAGATCGGGCATCGTTAGCTATCGCGGCTGGCCGGCGATTGCCTGACGACGGGTCGACTTTATCTTTGAGACCGCCGGATCAGGCGCACATTGATCGCCTCTAACGGATCGTCGGGAATGGTCGGAGCGCAGACTTCGCCGTTGCGGCAAGAGCCTACGATGCCGCTTTCAAAAAAGGCGCCCTGGTAGACGACCTCGAACTTCTCGGCGGCATTCGGCGCCAAACGGATGGCGAACCCAGTCAATGGCAGCGCCTGCCCGCGCGTGCCGCAGAGTTTGGCGTCGGTGACCCACGGAGTTTGCCGCCCATTCGGGCCCAAGGCCTTAAATTCGATGTCGCGCGCCAGCAAGGTGCCGACCGGACGAATGCTAAATGCTTCTATCCGCAGCTTCTTGCCGCGATTGCCGACCCAACCTTCGCCCGGAAAGCGCCGGTCGCCGAGCCGCTCCATATGAAGAACGATCTCGCAAAGGATTTCCTCCGGCTCGCGGGCCAGATCGACAGATCGGCGTGCCGTGTCATTTGACCCGAGGCGACTGAGCCGCTGTACCTGGACATCCGGGACGGGGACGCGTTGCGCTGGAAGACCATAGGTGGTGACGAGCACATGCGCGCCACCCGCCGGCGATTTGATGACAACCGTGCCGCCCTCGGGGCCGAGCCAGGTATTGCTGCGCCCGGAATTGCCAACGATCTCGGCACTGCGATCCTGCTTATCCGGCGGCGCCGAGACTTGCACTGCCGGCAATTGCAAGCCGGGTACCGCTCTCTGCACGCATTGGATCTCACCAATTTCCAAGACGTAAAGACCTTGCTCGAGCGCGATCAGGCTGGCCATTGCCGAAGGCTGATCCAAGCTCGCGAGCGTCATCTCTGCTTTTGTTTCGGTCGGCTCGAAGCGGCCGGTCTGGACTGTCTGGATCACAATTTGCTCGTGCGAATGTTGTAATCGGATCTCAATCAGAGCGGGGTCTCAATTATCGTACAAACCTGACGCCTTTATTAATCCAGCTGCAGCTAAGTCCAAGACTGATCCAAGACAAATTTAACAAATGCCAAATGGATCCTTGCTATTTAAATAGATTTCGAAACATTTCTGGTTGTCACAGCTTGAGACAATCTGCGATAAAAGGTTGCGCCACAAAATTAGGGTCAACCTCAGATGAGCGCCGCGACGACGATTGTTTTTGCGCGAGAGGATTTGTCGATACCGGGGGCTGCGGAGGCTGGAGCGTCCGGTCGCGATCGCCCGGAAACCGTCCAAACGCGCTTCTTCGATCTGATCAGCCGCAGCTGTCCCGATGTAATCGTTCTCGATCTCAGCCGAACGCCGATCGGGGGTACCGACACAATCCTCACCGTAAGGCGTCGGACCGAAATTCCAATCCTAGTGGTGTGCAATTCCGGGCAACAGCAGATCGAAGACTTCCGCATCGCTGGTGCTGCGGATTGTATTATGGCGCCGGTCGACATCGTCAGTTTGAACCAGACGATACAACGGATCGTTCGGGTCAGAGGCCGCGGCAAACCTGTGTCCATCAGAACTCACGAAAATTTTCTTTTTGCCGGCATCAGCTTTTTTGCGCGGCGCAATGTGCTTGCCGGGCCGTTCGGGCCGTCGGTCGATTTGACCACTTCGGAAGCGCGACTGCTGACGCATTTCGTTTCGCGACCGTGGACCCTATGCACTCGCAGCGAAATCGCAGAACTGCTTTACGGACCCGAAAGCTCGGTTGGCGACCGTGCGATCGACGTCGTGGTCAATCGGCTTCGCAAGAAGCTGATCTTGGCCGGCGGCGGCGAGGCGGAGCAGCTGATCAAGACCGAGTTCCGCCGCGGCTATCTCCTAGTGGCAGACGTGGCGAGATTGCCGCACGAACCATCAGTGCGGCCAACTGCACTCGCGGAACCGCAATACTCATGACCATGATCGAGGGACAACAAGACTGGGCTCGGGCTCCCACCGCAGGAGCCTCGCTACTCGGGGCGCTGGTGATCGCGGCACGGCACCGCGGGATCCATCTCAGCCAGGCGCAGCTGCGGCGTGATCACCGGATCGGCGCGGATGGCCCGGCGCCCGAAGAGCTACTGCGGCTTGCGCAAGTCAGTGGGCTGAGGGCACTGGCTACACGGCTCGATTTCGACGATCTGATGCGACTGGGGCGAGCTTTGCCGGCGGTTCTGTTGCTGAAGAACGGCAACGCCATGGTTGTCCGCCGCGCCGAAGCCAAGGCCCAACCCCCGCATGTTGTCTTGGAAGATCCAGCGGCGAATGAGGATGCGCTCCTGACGCTCGACTCGCAGCGCCTCGCTTTGGCATGGTCGGGGGAAACCATCCTCATCAAGCGTGACTATCGCCTTCGCGACGAAGATCAGCCGTTCGGGTTGCGGCTGATCGCGGCACAGCTGTTCCGCGACCGCCGCGTGGTTCGCGACATTGGCGTGGCGGCTATCATGCTGAGCCTTCTGGCGCTCGGCCCGATCATGTTCTGGCGATTGCTGATCGACCGGGTGGTCTATTTGCACAGCCTCGACACGCTCGCCGTCTTGTGCGTCACGATGCTGGTGCTGATCGTCTTCGAGACAGCCTTCGGCTATATGCGTCGCTTTCTCGTCCTCCACATCACTGCGCGGGTCGACGCGCAGCTGTCCACCTACATGTTCAACAAGGTTTTGAACCTTCCGCTAGATTTTTTCGAACGGTCGTCGACCGGCATGATCACCCGCGACATGAACGAGATATTCAAGATCCGTGGGTTCTTAACGGGACAGGTGTTCGGCACAGTGCTCGACAGCTTCGTATTGCTCGTGTTCCTGCCGATCATGTTTTTCTTCAGCGCGATCCTGACCGGAGTCGTGCTGGGGTTTTGCGGCCTGATCTGCCTTTGGATCGTCTGGATGCTGCCGGTGCTGCGTCGCAAGGGAGCGGCGGCCTTCCGCGCCGAGGGCATCAAGAACGCGTTCCTGGTGGAAAATCTGCAGGGCATTCGGACCGTCAAGTCTCTGGCGCTCGACGCGCGCCAGCGCCACGAATGGGACGTTCGCGTCGCTACGCTGGCGCGGCTACGCCTCGACGAGGGGCGGACGGCGAACGTCATCCAGACTGTCGTGACGCCGCTGGAAAGACTGATGGTGAACGGCTCCTTCGCGCTCGCCGTTTACCTGGCGATCACGACGAACGATCAAGTCTATGTCGGCGCCCTTGTGGCCTTCATGATGCTGACACAGAGGGTGGCCGCCCCCTTGGTCCAGCTGTCGCAGCTGCTGCAGCAATACGACGAAGCGCAACTGGCTGTTAAGGCCATCTCCAACCTCGTCAATCAGCCCGCCGAGGAGGGGCGGTCTAAGGCCGGCATCCGCACCCCGCTCAAGGGCCGCATCGAGTTCGACAATGTGCGATTTCGCTACCGCGGTGCGTCCATACCGGCGCTCGACGACGTTTCGTTTGTTGCTCCCGAAGGCACCATCCTTGGCATCATGGGGCGCAGCGGCTCGGGCAAAACCACAGTCACGCGGTTGCTCCAGATGTTGCATAGCAATTACGAGGGGCTGATCAAGATCGATGGCAATGATTTACGAGAGATCGACGTGGATTATCTGCGTTCCAGCCTCGGGGTGGTATTGCAGGATAATTTTCTGTTCAGCGGCACGATCCGTGAGGCCATCGCAGCGGCAAAGCCGGATGCGAGCTTCGAAGAGATCGTCTATGCCGCGCGGCTGGCCGGAGCCGAGGAGTTCATCGAACACCTTCCACGCGGCTACGAGACCCATGTCCAGGAGGGCTCTGCCAATCTATCGGGCGGGCAGCGCCAGCGTCTGGCGATCGCCCGAGCGCTGATCGGCGATCCGCGCATCCTGATCCTCGACGAGGCGACGAGCGCACTCGACGCCGAAAGCGAAGCTATCGTCAATGCCAATTTATTGCGGATCGCCAAAGGCCGCACGCTCGTGATCATTTCTCACCGCCTCTCGGTGCTCGTGCAAGCCGACACGGTGTTGGTCCTTGAGCGCGGCCGGCTCTACGACTCCGGTTCGCACGACGAGCTGCTGGAACGCTGCGATATCTATCGAGGGCTCTGGCATCAGCAAAATCACCATCTCCAAAACAGACAGACCCATGGGCTTCTTCCGCTTCGCGCCGGCACCGCGGCGTAACCCCGAGCCCGATGCATTGGTTCGGATCTTCCGTTCCGAGGTCGACGAAGTCCGGGAGGATCCGGAGCCAGCACAGCTGCGGCTTACGCTGTACGTGCTTGCTGGATTGTTCCTCGCCTTGCTCGGGGTTAGTATCGTTATGCACATCAACCGGGTCGTAACGTCCTCGGCAGGCCAGGTCGTCACGACTGAGCCGGCGATAGTGTTGCAGGCGCTCGATGCCTCGATCATCAAGAGTCTGGATGTACAGGAAGGCGAGCGCGTCAAACGCGGGCAATTATTGGCCACGCTCGATCCGACTTTCGCCGCCGCTGATGTCG
>Ga0306925_10005037_pt1 | contig 12058 bp, 13 predicted proteins | sample flu12Cox44000176_FD_203755 | JGI IMG/M metagenome (GOLD analysis project Ga0306925, IMG submission 203755) | Lab enrichment of tropical soil microbial communities from Luquillo Experimental Forest, Puerto Rico - flux8day.12C.oxic.44.000.176 (v2)... | ecosystem: Environmental > Terrestrial >...
CTGTCGTTCCGGCTCAACGACATGGTCGAGATTCCGGGCGGCCCGGCCGATGCCGAGCGCGGCGCATCCCGCTGGTGGGACAAGGTGCCGTCGAAATTCGCCGGCTGGTCGTCCAACCGCTTCCGCGACGCCGGGTTTCGCGCGGTGCCGGGCTCGATCGTTCGCCGCTCGGCCTACATCGCGCCGAATGTCGTGCTGATGCCGAGCTTTGTAAATGTCGGCGCCTACGTCGACAGCGGCACGATGGTCGACACCTGGGCGACGGTCGGCTCGTGCGCCCAGATCGGCAAGAACTGCCACCTTTCCGGCGGGGTCGGAATCGGCGGCGTGCTCGAGCCGTTGCAGGCCGAGCCGGTCATTATCGAGGACAATTGCTTTATCGGCGCGCGCAGCGAGGTCGTAGAGGGTGTCGTCGTTGAAGAGGGGGCGGTGCTGGCAATGGGCACCTTTATCGGCGCCACCACCAAGGTCGTCGATCGGGAGACCGGCGAGATCAGGATGGGCCGCATTCCGGCCTACTCGGTCGTCGTGCCGGGCTCGCTTCCGGGCAAACCGTTACCCGACGGGAGGCCCGGCCCGAGTCTCTATTGCGCCGTCATCGTCAAAAGGGTGGACGAGGGCACGCGCGCCCGGACCTCGATCAACGAGCTGTTGCGCGAATGAGCGCGGCTGCACTCGACCCGGCGGAGCTCGCCGCCAAGCTGATCCGCCGGCCGAGCGTCACCCCGAAAGACGAAGGGGCGCTCGACCTCGTCGCCGCCACATTGGAAGAGCTGGGCTTTGCCTGCCACCGGCTAGTCTTTGCCGACGACGGCGGCGAGCCGATCCACAATCTTTACGCCCGGCGTGGCACCGGTCGACCCAATCTCTGCTTTGCCGGTCACACCGACGTGGTGCCTGTAGGTGCGCGCGAAGCCTGGTCGTTCGATCCCTTCGCTGCGACTCTGCGCGACGGCGAGCTGTGTGGCAGGGGTGCCGTCGACATGAAAGGTGCGATCGCCGCCTTCAGCGTGGCGGCGCAACGTTACCTCGACCGTTGCGGTGGCGAATGGACCGGCTCGATTAGCCTGCTGATCACCGGCGACGAGGAAGGGGCGGCGGTCAACGGCACCAAGAAGGTGCTCGAGTGGCTCGGCAAGCGGGGTGAAATTCTCGACGCCTGCCTCGTCGGCGAGCCGACCAGTGCCCTGGTACTCGGCGACATGATCAAGATCGGTAGGCGCGGCAGTTTGACCGGCCGCTTGACCGCGCACGGCGTGCAAGGCCACACCGCCTATCCGCATCTCGCCGACAATGCGGCGCATCGTCTCGTCGCGATGTTGCATGCGTTGACCACCACCGAGCTCGATCGAGGTTCCGAGCATTTTCAGCCCTCGACCCTCCAGGTCGCGACGATCGATATCGGCAACCCCGCCGCGAACGTGATCCCGGCGAGCGCGCAGGCTGTGTTCAATATTCGCTTCAACGACCGGTGGACCGGCGAGACGCTGAAGCGCTGGCTGGCCGAACGGCTCGATGCGGTCGGCGGGCGCTGCACGCTCGACGTGACGGTCAGCGGCGAATCGTTTCTCGTCCCACCCGGCGCGGTCGGCGGGCGGCTCGCCGAGGCAGTTCGCCGGGTCACCGGAAGGACGCCCGAATTCAGCACCACCGGCGGGACCTCGGACGCCCGCTTCATCCGGACCTGTTGCCCGGTCGTCGAATTCGGCCTCGTCGGGCAGACGGCGCACCAGGTCGACGAACGGGTCGCCCTTGCCGACCTCGCCGCTCTGACCGAGATCTACGACACCTTTCTCGGGCTGTACTTCGACTCTCCCTGATGGGCAATACCGCATGGGTCGAGATGCGGCTCGCGCTCGTCGGCTGTTTGCGGCTGGCGCGCGGCGATCGTGGGGGGCTCTCCTGCTTCGATCGCTCGCTCGACGGGTTCTGGCGCTCGTTTCGCGCCGCGGTCATATCCTATCCGCTCTATCTCGTCCTCCTGGCGATGCGGGTCAGCATGGCGGAATGGGAGAGGTCGGGCGGCTGGCGCATCGTCGCGGTCGAGACCATCGGCTACGTCGTCGCCTGGGTTGCCTTCCCGCTGCTGATGCTGGAGGTAACGCGCTGGATCGGCCGCGCGCATCGTTTCTTCGATTTCATGGTGCCTTACAACTGGTGCCAGGTGCCGCAGAGCCTGCTCTTTGTGCTGGTCGGCCTCGTGTCAGCAGGCGGAATGCTGAGCACCCAGACCAGCGAGGCGATCGACATCGTCGCCGCGGTTGCCACGCTCGTTTATGAGTGGTTCATCGCTCGCGTGGCGCTGGACACGACCGGCCTCATCGCCGTGTTCGTCGTCCTATTGGACCTCGTCCTCGGAGTGCTGATCAGCCACGTCACCGGCGGTCTTTACTGAGTGCCCGCGGGATAGCGGACTTCGACCAGATAGAGCCCCTCTGGCGGGGCGGTCGGGCCGCCGGCGCGGCGGTCGCGCGCCGCGAGAGCGCGGGCGATGTCGTCGGGATGCCAGCGACCGAGCCCGACCAGCTTCAAGGTGCCCGTCATGTTGCGCACTTGGCGATGCAGAAACGAGCGCGCCCGCGCTTCGATGTGGATTTCGTCGTCGATCCGACGCAGGTCGAGCGCGTCGAGCGTCTTGAGCGGCGACTTGGCCTGACACAGCGAATCGCGAAAGGTCGAGAAATCGTGGTGACCAATCAGATGCCGGGCACCCTCGCACATCGCTGCGACATCGAGCGGCGGAGCGACCTGCCACACCCGGCCGCGCTCCAGCGCCGGAGGGGCTCGCCGGTTCAAAATCCGATATAGATAGATGCGGCAGGTCGCGGATAGCCGCGCGTCGAAGGCGTCGGGTGCGGGCTCAGCGGTCAGGACACTGATCGCGGCCGGCCGCAGATGATGGTTGAGGGCACTGCGCAGCACCTCTGGCGGAACCACCCTCGTCAGGTCGAGATGCGCGGTCTGGCCGAGCGCATGCACACCGGCATCGGTTCGCCCCGCGCCATGCACCGGGACCCGCTCGCCGCAGAACCGGGTGATCGCAGTTTCGAGCGCCTCCTGCACCGACAAGCCGTTTGCCTGCCGTTGCCAGCCGGCGAACCCGGCGCCGTCATATTCGATCGTCAGCTTGTAGCGGGGCACGGCAGCACCGTTCCGGCGGCAATCGGAAAGCCGCGCAGAAAAGCGGCGGCGTCGAGCGCCGCCCGGCCCGGCCGCTGCAGTCGCAACGGCCGGAACGCACCCTCGCCGCAGGCGATCGAGAGGTTGTCGTCTAGCACGGTCCCCGGCGCGCTCCCCGATTCACCCGACAAGACGATTGCAGCAAGGACCCGGATCCGCTCGCCCACGCAGCGACGGCCCGGGCTCTCGAAATAGACGCCCGGCCAGGGGTCGAGCGCCCTGACCTGCCTCTCCAGAGACGCCGCGGCCAGACGCCAATTGAGCCTGCCATCCTCGCGGCCGATCTTGCGCGCATAGGTGACGCCTTCTTGCGGCTGCGGTCGGGGCACGAGCGTGCCCTCGGCGATGCCGTCGAGTGCCTCGCGGATCAGCCGGCCGCCGAGCACTGCGAGCTCGGCCGAAAGACCGGCGGCTGTCGAACCGGGAGCGATCGACACCGCCTGCTGCACCAGGATCGGGCCGGTGTCGAGCCCTTCCTCCATCTGCATGATGGTGATGCCGGTCAGCGTGTCCCCGGCAAGTAGCGCGCGCTGGATCGGGGCAGCACCCCGCCAGCGCGGCAACAGCGAGGCGTGCACGTTGAGACAGCCGAGCCCGGGCGCGAGAAGAATCGAACGGGGCAGGATCAGCCCGTAGGCGGCGACCACCGCGGCATCGGCGCCGAGCTCGGCGAATGCCGCCTGTGCCTCCGGCGTTCGCAGGCTGACCGGACTACGAAGGAGGAGCCTGCGTTGCGCGGCCATCAATTGCACCGGCGAGGGTTGGGGCCGATGGCCGCGGCCGGCAGGACGAGGCGGCTGGGTATAGACGGCGAGGATACGGTGCCCGGCCACGATCAGCGCCGCGAGTATCGTCGCGGCAAACGCCGGCGTGCCCATATAGACGAGGTCGAATACCTTTCTCGAGGGCGTGGCGGTCAACGGTCGATCAGCGCGAACGCCGGCGCTAGGCGGTCGCGAGAACTCGGCTGCGCTTTGCCTTGGCGAGTTTGCGCAAAATCATCCCACGTTTGACGAGGGACAGGTGGTCGACAAACAAAATTCCGTCGAGGTGTTCGATCTCGTGCTGCAAGCAAGTGGCGAGAAGCCCCTTGGCATGCAGCTCACGGAGCTCGTTCTCTTGGTCCAGGTAGCGCAGTCGGACCTCGACCGGGCGGGTCACGTCGGCATAATGCTCCGGCAACGACAGACAACCCTCACTGAAGGTCGCAAGCTCGGACGAGCGCCACAGGATCTCGGGGTTGGCGAGCTTGAGCGGCTGAGGCTTCTCGCCCTCGCGCGCGACGTCGAGAACGATGAGGCGACTCGACTGCCCGACCTGCGGCGCCGCAAGCCCGATACCGATCGCCTGATACATCGTGTCGAGCATGTCGTCCATCAGCTGCCGAACCTTGGCGTCGACGGCAGCGACGGGCCGCGCTTTGATTTTGAGCCGCGGGTCGGGAGCGGTGATGATCGAGAGCTGAGCCATGGGAGCGGGCTCTAGGTAGGGTGCGGGGCACTCTCCGTCAATATCAGCGAGGGTGGGAAGGCCACGCCGGCGTCGAGCAATTCTTAACCATTGCTCGCAACAATTGAGGCACCTTTCGCTTTGGAGACAGGTCGATGGCGATTGTGGCCAAGCTCCCACTGGCCAAGGGTCCGGCGATAGTCGGCCTCGCGCTTGGATTGGGCTTCGGCTCCCCCGCGCTGGCGGGCTCGGTGGCCGACGGAACGCCGGCGCCTGCGCCGCAAAAGGGTGTCAACATCGCGAACGGGCCCAAGGCGCCGGCGGCCGATGAGTCCATCGCGCGGTTGCAAATGTCGTCGGATCTCCTCGCATTCGGGCACGCAACCAAAGACCCACTGGTGCTGATCGTTGCGGCACGGATCATAAAAGCGCTGGGCGGCATCGAGGTCGACCTCACACCGGAAGGGAGAGCGGCGACGGGAAACCCACAAAAATCAGGCCAGCCGGTGTCGGCTGACTCGATCCTCGCCGAAGCCCGCGATCTCGCCAAAGGTGAGAAGATCACCCACTTGCTGATCGACGAGACCGCCGCGATGGGAACCGCCGCCGGAACCGGGCAACCCAAGACCCACCAAGACACGGTCCAAGCCGGTGCTACCGATGTCTATAGCGTCGTGTTCAACGGCGGGCAGTTGGCCGAGGCGGGCGTCGCCGGGGATGGCAGCGACGATCTCGATCTGCTCGTCTATGACGAAAACGATCACCTCGTCTGCCGCAGCACCGGGAGCAGTGACCGCGAATATTGTCGCTGGTGGCCGAGGTGGACCGGGCCATTCCGCATCGAGATCCAGAATTTGGGCACTGCCGCAAATCTGTACCGCGTCGCGACGAATTGACGAGCGGGGAGCCGTCGATCGATCATTCGGATCCGAGCGCTTCGACAAAAGCCTCGATCGTCTCGGCGGCGGGGCGCCGCAGGATCGTCTCGTTGGTGAACAGCTCGAACTCGGCCCCCTCGGCCGACGCGCAAGTTGCCGAGCGGATCGCCACTCCATGTGCGAGCAGCCGTTCGGGCAAGCCTGCAGCACCGCAGCCACGAACGCGCAGGCGCGTGACGTTGGTTGCCGCCGCCGAGCGCACGATTTCGCAGCATCCCTGCTCTTGCAAAGCGCCGAACAAATTGTCGGCCGCCGCAGCGGCACGCCCGAAGCGCTCGGCGAAACCATCGAGATAATGCAGCGCAACCGCCGCATAAGGCCAAGCTTGCCGCAGCCCGCCGCCAAACATGCGCCGCTGATGGTAGAGGTTTTCGAGCAGATGCCGGGGCCCGGCAAGCACCGCACCGCCGGCGGCATTAAAATATTTGTATAGCGATACGTAGACGGTATCGAACAACGCTGCGTAGGTCTGCGGCGTTATCCCGGTGTAGGGGCGAGCCAGGAACAGTCGAGCGCCGTCCAAGTGGAGCCCAATCCCCCGCTCGCGAGCGAACGCCGCAATGCGTTGCATCTCGGTGAAGTCGAAGACCTCACCGCCGACCCGACGCACCGGGGATTCGATCGATATCGCCCCGATCGGCGTCGCTACGCGACCGTCCTCGGCGCGTGCGACCTCGGCCTCCGCCTCGGCCAGGTCGAAGGTCGCGCGCTCGGGGGCGAGAGGGATCAAGGTCAACCCGCTCAGCTCTTGCGTGCAATCGCCGGCGTCGTTGTAGATGTGGCTTTCCCGTTGCACCAGTACTCGGCGGCCGCGCTGCGCAAGGAGGCGGAGCGCCAGATGGTTGGCGAGCGTCCCGCTGGGCAGAAAGACAGCGGCTTCTTTACCGAGCATCGCCGCTATCCGCTCTTCGAGCCACGTGACAACGCCATCCCGCGAGAACTCGTCCGCGGCGATGCCCTCATTCTCTGCGAGTCGGGCCAGCAAGCGTGCGTACTCGGTGGGCGAAAGCGCCAAGCCATCGGACCGGAAGTGGATGCGGTCCAGAGTGCCTTGCGAGTCCTTCCCTCGAGCCTCCACGCTCACCTCCCGTAAAGTTTCGATTCGGCAATGATTTGCGGACATCGCGGCCACGCCAATGGTAGCATAGTGCTCCGATGCTCGCCTCACACATCCGCCGTCGTGGAGATCGCGATGTACCGGTCTGATTCTTGTTTTGCCACCCTCTGCCTCGCACCGGCCGTGTTTTTTTTGACGCCCGCGGAGAGTCAGGCCTGGAGCGGAGAAGGACACATGATCGTGGCGCTCGTCGCCGATCGGGTGTTGCAAGCACAGGATGAGCCGACGGGAAAAAAGCTCGCAGACCTGCTCGCGAGTGACAAGTCCAACAGTTGGACCAAAACCGATATCGCCAGCGAGGCCACTTGGGCGGACGCACTGCGCGAGAAGAGCCCGGAAGGCCGCCTTGCCACGACAAAGTGGCACTACGTGAAATTCGATTCTGCCAATCCAGACCTGACCAAGGCCTGCTTTGGCAAGCCCGCTTTGCCGACGATGGCGCCGGCGAGCCATGGGCTGCAAGATGACTGCGTCGTCGACAAAATCGAGCAGTTTGCCAAAGAGCTCCGCGATCCCGCCACTTTGCCGGGAGAGCGGCTGATGGCGCTGCAGTTCCTCCTGAACTTTGTCGGCGATATCCACGATCCGCTCTACACCATCGAGCATAATGATCAGGCGGGCCGCTGCGTTGCGCTCCTGCTCCCGGGAGCAAAGACCCCGGTCCGGCTCAGCGCCTATTGGGACGACACGTTGGTCGTCGAGGCCGAAGGGAAGGACCCGGCCAAGGCCGCCGCCGAAATCGTCGCCCGCTTAGCAGCGGCCGACGTGCGAAAATGGTCCAGTGGCACACCGGCGGACTGGGCGCAGGAATCTTACAATGAGGCGAAGGAAATCACCTACAGCTTTGTGAAAAATGTCCCGAAGGATGCGGTCGGCAGCAAATATGCCTTCCCCGTGCGAAAGGGCGAAAATGACCCATGTGGGCCGGTCCCGCTTTACAGTGTCGACACCACCTATCGCGACCGCGCCGTCGCCGCGGTCAAAGAGCAGCTAGCAAAAGCTGGGGTGCGTCTCGCCTTTCTATTGCGAGAGAATCTGCAATGAGCACACCCGGCAATCGCTCATTTGGACAAGGGCACATCCGGCTTTCGTTATCGCAGTGGGCGGGCTCCGATCAGCGATATCGCGATTTCGACGGGATCGTCATCGGCACCCGCAAGGAACTCGACTGCGCGCAACACCGGGTCATGCAGGCGCGCGCTCAAATCGGCGATTTCCGAGATCCGCACTGCACGCCCTTGAAGATTCGCTGCACATTGATCGAGCACCCGTTCCAGAACAAAGGCCACTGTGACCCGGCCCGAGGACATTGAGGATGCCACACACCCTCTGGCGGATATCGCCAGTTCCCGCAATGCCTCCAGGCTGCCAAAACGGCCGCGTTGCGCCTGATAGAAGAATTGGCGTCGCAGATGAGCTGCCGCCAGATCGATGACCGATCTGGTCAACTGAAGTCACGCCGAGTAAACAGGGCCTCGAAGGTGATTCCCGCTTGGCGGAAATTTTCCTCCGCACCTTCGAGGCGATCGACCACGGCTATCACCTTTAATATCGTGCATTGAAATCGCCGGGTCTGGTCGACCGCTTGCATCACCGAGCTCCCGGTCGTGGTGACGTCTTCGAACAGAATGACCCGCGATCCTTGGTCGAGCAGTCCATCAACCCGCTGGTCGGTGCCGTGGCCCTTGGCCTCTCTGCGGATAAAGAACCCCTTTATCGGTTTGTCGGGCCAGCTCCGCATACACAAAACAGCAACAATCGGGATCGCTCCTGTTGCCATCCCCCCGATACAGTCGACATCCTCGGCCTTGATCTTGTCGAACAGGAGGTCGGCGAGCAGCGAAGCCCCTTCGGGATCGAGCATCGTCCTCTTCAGATCGATAAAAAAATTGCTCGATCGACCCGAAGTCAGGCGAAATTCTCGGCCCTGCAACAGCGATGCACGGTGAATGATCGAAAGAAGCCTTTGTCGCTTGTAAGAAAGGTCAAAGATTTCGCGGGTTTCCATAAAACGCCACCGCTTCATCCCGAGCCGCGATCCTGAATTAAACCTGAAGGCCGGTCGCGAGACAAGCTTCCTCGCGAGGGCGCTGCTTGACGCGGGGCGGCGCGGACGGCTACTCCTTCGCTTCAGGTCAACCAGCGTCGAGAGGGGACGAGATGTCTGTACGACTGGTCGTGACGATTACCGCCGCACCGGGCAGGGGCACCGAGCTCGCGCAATTGATGAAGGCCCGCTGCGAGGAGTGCACGAAAGAGCCCGGCTGCGAGCAATTCGAGGTCTTTCAAAGCGCGCTCAACCCAGACAGGCTGGCATTGCTCGAGCGCTGGAGCGATCAGGCGGCTCTGGATACGCACGCGAAACTGAACAGCACGCGCCCGGCGTCGCGGCCTGAGCTACGCGTCGGCAGCGGTGAGCGGGAAGACTATCAGTATAACCGCACCCGGTAGGGGAGGGCGCAATGCTCGATCTGGTCGTCACCGGCGGCACCGCAGTCTTGCCGTCCGGCGCGCAAGCCGCGGATATCGGGGTCGTCGGCGGCAAGATCGCCGCTATTGGAGCGCCGGGCAGCTTGCAGCCGGCCGGTGCCGCGCGGATCGTCGACGCCAGCGATCAGATCGTGATGCCGGGCGGGGTCGATCCGCATATCCATTGCAGCATGCCGATCCCGTTTCCCGGCCGCAACGAGGACCTGTTGAGCGCGCCGCCTGAACAAGTCAGCCGTGCCGCGCTGCATGGTGGCACGACGACGTTGCTCGATTTTGCTCAATGCCCGCCGGATCAGCCATTGCAGCAGTCGATTGAATTGCGCCAGCGCGAATGGGCCGGCGCGTGCTACTGCGACTACGGGTTCCACCTGCTGCTGCACGGCAAGCCGTCGCAAGGCGTGCTCGCCGCCCTGCCCGAGGCGATCCAGGACGGCCATGCCTCGGTCAAAATGTTCACCACCGACATCCGTCCGAATCGGCAAGGCCGGATGGTGCAGTTCGGCGACATCTGGGAGGTGTTGCACATCCTCGCGGCCAAGGGCGGGATAGCCGCCATTCACGCCGAGGACAACGACATCGTCATGCACATGTATGAGAAGCTGATCCGCGAGGACCGTGTCGGCTTTGAGAACATGGCCGAGGTGCACAACACCTTGTCGGAGGACCTGTCGTTCAACCGGGTGATCCGGTTGGCCGAGAATGTCGAGGGTGCGGCACTCTACATGGTCCATGTATCAGCCGCGACCGGGGCTGCCGCGATCGACGGCGAGACACTGCACCAATACCTGCTCTACACTGCCGAGGACTATAAGCGGGCGGGGGGGCAGATGTATCACACGTATCCTTCGCTCAAATTCGCCAAGGACCAGGAGGCGCTGTGGGCGGCGACCGGCCATGGCGCGATCCAGGCGATCGCCACCGACGAGGTGTGCTGCCCGCTTCAGGTGAAATTGCAAGGCCGGCGCATCGACGACACGACCGGCGGCAATTCCGGGGTCGAGCCGCGGCTCTCGCTGATGTACACGCATATGGTCGAGAAGCGCGGCTACAGCCTTGCCGATTTTGTCGGGCTCGTCTCGTCGAATGCGGCGCGCATCATGGGGCTTTATCCGCGAAAGGGAGCGTTGGCGGTCGGCTCGGATGCCGACATCGTGCTCCTCGACCCACGCGCCCGGAGGGTGTTGCGCAAGGAGGATCTGCACGAGACCGACTACACGCCGTGGGAAGGCCACGAAGTCGCCGCCTGGCCGAGCATGACGATCCTGCGCGGCAAAATCGTGGTCGACAACGGCGTGTTCCTTGCGAGCCTGAGCGACGGTCGGTTTCTACCACGCAAGATCGGCGACGACATTCGCGCACGCCCGGCGCTTTGACCGCGTAATCGCTGCACTGATCGCGCCAAAGCGTTCCCCTGGAAATACGGTCTTCGGGACGCTACATCGCAGAACCCCGACTGAGGACGTGTGATGCGCTCTCCCTGCTACGCCTCGCTGGATGAGGCCCTCGAGACCCTTGCGCCCTGCGGGATCGAGCTCAAGAACGGTAACAGCAATCACGCGCCGATGGTGGCCGAGGCGCTGTGCGCGATGGGGCGCCCCGACGCGGTGGTGGCGTGGATCGCACGCTACCGCGAGCGCATGTTGCCGCGGCCACCGGCCGGCGCGCGCATTGACAGCGCAAAGTGGCGCGACGCACTCGGCGAGCGCGGTCGGTTCGCCGATTGGAGCGCGTTTTTCGCTGAACAATTGCAGGAGGAGTCGTGGCGACAAGTCCTCGATCACTGGATGGAGCGCTTGGCGCCGGGGTTTTGCGCCGCCGCGACCCATGGCGTGATCCGCGTCGGGCACGCGGCGCGCGGGTTAGCCGATAGCGAAACACCGCAGCGTCTGCGTGAGCTCGCCGATGCATTAGCCAGCTGGGCGGCCAGCTATCAGGAGCTGCCCACGCCCGAAGGTGTCACGAACGGTACGATGACGCCGCGTCAGGCGATGCGCCGCGTGGCTGTCGTTCCGCCCGATCGACGACAATATGCCGGGAACATCACGGCCTCGCTTGCCATGCTTGATGACTTTCCCGAGTTCAGCCGGTCCATCGGGCTGATAGACTCAAGCGGTGAACTTGCGCCGCTCGTTGCGGAACTTACGGAGGTGTTCACCCGAGTCTACCTTGCGAATGCGCATGACATTCGGACCACGATCGCCTTTATCCACGGCGTCACCAGCCTCGCCGCCCTCGGCAATGTCGCGTCGCAGGTCAGTGATCGGACCGCGCGTGCTGCGGTGCGCTACGCTTGGCAGTCGGGGTGCGCGCTTTATGCCTGCTTTGGCAGAGACACCGTCATGCTCGAGGATATCGACTCGCGCCAACTAGACCCGGACGAGCTTGCCGACCGCGCCGTTGCACATGGCGACGAACACGTGATCAAGTTCACCGAAGCGTGCCTGCACCGGCACGCCCTCAGCGCCTCGCCGGCGTCCTTGGCCGCCGCCGACCATGTGCGAGGCATGATCCCGCGCCGCTGACCCGGCTGGCTCCGTCAGCGGTTCTGCGATCTCGATTGGTCGTAGCGCCAAGAGTCGCCGGTGTCGCTACCCCACAAAATGTGGTGCATAGTTGACCGTAGGCTTGGTGAGCCGTGCCGCCGATCAAAACCCTCATGTCGGACACAGATATCCGGCATCTTGGACGAAGTATGAACGTGCGAGGCTAGCGGGGAGTCCGCTGCGCCTCTGATGGCTGCCTTTCAAACGCCGTCGCCTGACACCGCCGGAAGGTGCCAATGCACTAAATCGCTGCGCGATAGCCGCTGAGGCGATCTGCGGGGGCGGGAACCAGGATAGAGATCGTCGATAGCGGCAGGGTCGTGCTGTCTTGAGGATCGAGG
>Ga0306925_10005042_pt1 | contig 12055 bp, 10 predicted proteins | sample flu12Cox44000176_FD_203755 | JGI IMG/M metagenome (GOLD analysis project Ga0306925, IMG submission 203755) | Lab enrichment of tropical soil microbial communities from Luquillo Experimental Forest, Puerto Rico - flux8day.12C.oxic.44.000.176 (v2)... | ecosystem: Environmental > Terrestrial >...
CACCGTGCCAAGGTTGTGATCGATATAGATAACCGCAGTCAGCTCATGGCCCGGGAGCCGCGCGCCAAGCAGCACACTGTCCCCATCGCCCAGCACATGAGTGCTCTCCACCGCCCTGTACACGGAAGTCTCGCCAAGCCGGGCGAGCCAGCCCGGCAGCTGATGCGGTCGCGCCGCCTGCGCCCGCCGGGCACGGGCGCGGGTCAGCTCGTCCGGGCCAAGCTCGGCCAGCGTGGCGAGCAGCGCCGTGGTCTCCGGCAGTACCATCTCGGCGAAGGACTCGAGCAGCGTGGGCAGCGTGGCGCGCTCCGGCCCGTCGGGGCGCTCCCGCTCAAACGGACTCTCCCCACGGGGGTCGACCGCGGCCAGCAGATTGCTCACATAGGCGAGGAGGTTCAGCGGCTCGCCACTGGCGAGCCGCTGGCGGACATCGGCCAGCAAGTCGCCCGGGCCTGCCTGGTGCGTGCGCGCAGGCCGCACCTGCCGCCCGTGCCGGTGCTGCCGGGCCTGCCGCCCGCGCTTACCTGGGCGCCGTCCGCGCTTGGCCATAGACGGCAACCTATCGGAGCTACCCTGGGAACCTTGCCGGAGACGCCGAACCCTGACAGCGCCGCTGGTGAGAGTGTGGCCAGGACCGGCGCCAACCACGTTACTGTCTATCAGATTGACAGTTGTGGTGTCTAGCCACTAGATATATTGTGATGAGGGCGCGGGAGGTCAACCGGCGCATCGAGCGGCTGGGCGGGATGATGGTTCGCCAGGTCGGCTCGCACCGCCGTTATGTGGCGACCTACACCGATGCCGCCGGAAGGGAGGCGACGGTGGCAACCACGGTGCCACAGCATGCTGGCGATATCCCGGCCGGGACGCTGCGTGCGACCGAGCGTGATCTTGAACCGGCGCTGGGGAAGAGATGGCTGCGGTGAACCGGCGCGCGTTCCGGGTGGTCGTGACCCGCGAAGATGGCCAGTGGCTCGCAGATATGCCTGAGTTGGCGGGCGCGCACACCTATGCGCGCAGCCTTCCATCGCTGGACCAGGCGGTCCGCGAGGTCGTTGTGCTGGCTGCCGATCTGCCCGATGAGGCCATGCCAGAGCTTGTCCTGGACTACGACTACCACACCGGGGACCCGGAACTGGACGCCACGGCGCTGGAGGTGCGGCGCCTGCGGCGGCAAGCGGACGATCTGGCGGCCACCGCGACCGCCCGCACCAGCCAGGTGGCCGCCCAGCTTGTCGCCCGCGGCCTGTCCGTGCGCGATGTGGCCGCGCTGCTGGGCATCAGCCCGCAGCGAGTCTCCCAGCTCACCGCCAAAGCCGGCTAGCACTCACGGTGCGATCAACAAGCGCTCCCTCCGGCTAGCAGGGTGGCCAGTGACACTCTGTTACCACTAACTCAGGCGGGCGTGGACCGGATCGTGGACCGGGAACCCCTGCAAGTCGTGCGCTGAGTGCGTTTCGGGACGGGTGTGCTGCTATCAGTGCAGCTGGCATGCTCGGAACGGTTTCGCGGGCTTCTCGTAATGCGTAGGTCTCGGATTCGATTCCCCGGATGAGGCGCCCGGATAAGGCACCCAACGCGGCTCCATCGCTCCGGTTCTCGCGATGCCACTAGCCTTGCCGGACACCCGCGCCTGCTGGCCTCGCAGTCAACCACGGGCAAACCATGCCAACCTTTACCCGGATCAACGCCACCAGTTACCGTGAGCAGACGCCACGTTGGATGAGGGGACGCTTACGGGGGTGGCGGAATGACTGTGACACGGTGGGCACTCCTGGCGGGAACGGCGTCAGCGCTGGCGCTGGCCATGGCGTTTACCATCCCGGCCGAGGCGGTAGCGCGGAACGCGGGCGCCTCGGCCGGTGCCGCGCGGAGCGCCGACGCCGCGCTGAACCGGGACCTGGCCCGGCTGGTCCGGCAGCCGGACGGGCCGCCGGGGATCGCGGTGGTGGTGCAGCGGGGCGGCCGGGCGGTGCTGCACCGGGCGGGCACCGCCAATGTGGCCACCGGAGCGCCGATCCGGGCCTCCGACTCCATGCGGCTGGCCAGTGTGGCGAAGGCGTTCAGCGGCGCGGTGGCCCTATCCCTGGTCGCCGAGGGCAGACTGTCCCTGAGTGACACCGTCGGCAGGCGGCTGCCCGGGCTGCCGCGGGCCTGGTCCAGGGTGACGCTGCGCGAGCTTTTGCAGCACACCAGCGGGATCCCGAGCTACATCACCGAGGCGTTCGGGAAAGCCCTGGCCAAGTCCCCGCACAAGGCACCCCGGCCGGTGGTGCTCCTGTCCTTCGCCCCCAAGCGGCTCAACTTCACGCCCGGGTCAAGGTATGAGTATTCGAACTCCGACAACATCATCGTCGGGCTGATGGTCCAGGCCGCCACCGGGAAATCGTATGAACGCCAGCTGCGCGAGCGGGTGTTTGTCCCGCTGGGCCTGAAGGACACCAGCCTGCCGCGCGGCACCGCGCTGCCCGCTCCGTTTGTCCACGGCTATGCCGTGGCCCCGCCGCAACCCCCGGTTGATGAGACCCACGAGTTCGCGGCCGGGTGGGCATGGGCCTCTGGCGGGGTGGTCTCCACGCCGCGCGATGCCAACGCGTTCATCCGTGCCTATGCGCGCGGCGCCACCACCAGCCCCGCCGCGCACCGGGCTCAGTTCACCTTCCGGCCTGGAAGCTCGGAGCCCCCCGGCCCGGGCCAGAACTCGGCAGGCCTGGCCATATTCCGCTACCAGACCCGGTGCGGGACGGTGTACGGGCACACCGGGAACACTTCCGGCTACACCCAGTTCGCCGCCGCGACCAGAGACGGCAGCCGGTCGGTCGTCGTCTCGATCAACTCGCAGATCACGCCGCACATCAACTCGGACACGTTCCCGGAGCTGCGGCGGATCTACACCCTCGCCGTCTGCGCGGCGCTCGCGCGGTGAGGAATATGGAGGGCTGGACAGCGGGCAGCACGGCCGGGGTAGCGGCCAGATCACGAATATGCGTGTTGACGGCAACGTCCGCAGCCAGCGCAGGCTGTTGCAGCCACGGACAGCCAACCCCACAGTCACCACTGCAGATCCACGACCGGGCACCTCCGGTTGGCTGAACGTCCTTGGTGAGGTTGGGCTGTGCCTTGTGAGGTCCGGCCGGATCGACGATCCTGGCTGTGGATCACCAGATCCGCCTCTGGCCGGGGGGAAGGGCTGGGCATGTCGGCGGTGCCGGGTGAAGTGTCGCTTCGGTCCTTCCTCGCTGCCCGCGTTACGTCGCCGCCGGAGGAGTGTCGTGGCAGGGGGGAGCGGCGCAGATGTCCTCCCTGATCGCGGATCGGCTTCCGGTCCGGTTGACCCCGCTGGTGGGCCGCCAGCGGGAGCTTCAGGATGTGGTTGACAGCTTGTCGCGCAGTCGGCTGCTCACTCTCACCGGGCCAGGAGGAGTTGGGAAGACCCGTTTGGCGCTCGCTGCCGCGGGCGCCGTGAGTGCGTGCTATCCCGCGGGCGTGTGCTGGGTGGAGCTCGCGCCTGTCGATGACCCCGGCATCGTCGCCCACGTGGTCGCGCGCCAGCTGGGTGTGCCGGACAGCCCGGGCCAGGACGCCGTTACGGCGATTAAGGAGAACGTGGGCGACCGCTCGCTGCTGATCGTGCTGGATAATTGCGAGCACCTGGCTTCGGCTGCCGCGGTTCTTGCCGGGCAGCTCCTTGGCACCTGTGCTGCCCTCTCGATTCTGGCGACCAGCCGCGAGGTGCTGGGGGTGGAAGGGGAGCACAGCTGGCCGGTACCGCCGCTGTCGCTGCCGGAAGCTGAGGTACCGTCAGCAGCGGCCACCGCGGCGGAGTCCGACGCGGTCAGGTTCTTCGAGAACCGTGCGCAGCTGGTGTTTCCCTCGTTCCAGATTGACGACCATAATGCCCCGACGGTTGTGCAGATATGCAGGCGGCTGGATGGCCTCCCCCTGGCGATCGAGCTGGCCGCGGCCCAGCTGCGGATGCTGTCCGTCGGCCAGCTGGCCGAGCGTCTGGATGACATTTTCACGGTACTGGCCGGTGGCCCGCGTACGGCCCCGCACCGCCAGCAGGCTCTGCGGGCGACCCTGGACTGGAGCCACGACCTGCTGGACGACGATGAACGGGTGGTCTTCCGCCGGCTGGCGGTGTTCTGCGGCGGCTTCACGCTAACTGCGGCCGAGCAGGTTGCCGCCGGGTCCGGTATCAGTCCAGAGCGCGTGCTCAGACTGCTGACCCGGCTCGCTGACAAGTCGCTCTTGCGCGTGGATCACGGGGACGGCGGCGCCCGCTACTACCTGCTTGCCACCGTCCGCGAGTATGCGCTGGAGCGTTTGGCCGAGGCGTCCGAGGAGGAAGACGCGCGCCGCGCCCACCTGCGGTGGGCTGTCGGCTTGGTGGAGCAGGTCGCGCCGCGGGTCGACGGTGGCCACGGGGGCCCGGTGACGTTGGAACGCGAGCTGGACCGGCTGGACGCTGAGACGCCGAATCTCCGTGTGGCGCTGGAGTTCGCCCACCGTTGCGGTGACCCGGACGCCGCGCTGCGGATCGCCGGCCCGCTGGGGCGCTATGCCTATCTTCGCGGCCACTATCACGAGATCCGGGAGTGGATGGACTCCGCGGTCACGACGGGCGCGGATGCCCCTGCGGCGCTGCGGGCCAAGGCGCTGCTGGGCGGTGGCCGGCTTGCCCTGCTGCAGTGTGACTACCTGCCAGCAGTGCGCCGGCTGGAAGCCGCGCGGCGGCTGTACCAGGAACTAGACGATGCCCAGGGTGTGGCCAGCGCGCTGCAGGTGCTCGGGAGCGTTGCCCGCGAGCAGGGCAGATACGCCCGCGCGATGGAGCTGCATGCGGAGAGCCTGTCCATTGCCGAGGAAACCGGCGACCGGTGGGCCGTCGCGAGCGCTCACGGCTACTTGGGTTTCGCCTGCTGGCTGCAGGCCAGGTTCGAGCGGGCCGCCGAGGAATGCACGGTGGCCCTGCGCATGTTCCGCGAGCTCGATGACGTGGAGGGCATCGCATGGTCGCTGCTTAGCCTGGGCACCATCGGCCGTCTCCGGGAAGACGGTGAGCAGGCGGCGGTGCTCTTGCAGGAGAGCCGCTCCCTGGCGGAGCGAATCGGCTTCCGCGAGGGCATGGCGTGGTCCCTTGAACAGCTCGGCCTGCTCGCAGCCGACCGCGGCGACCCGTCCGCTGCGGCGCTGCTGCGCACCAGCCTGGAGATCCACCACGACCTGCGCGACAGGTGGCGTACCTGCAGCGTCCTGGAAGACCTGGCGGCGATCGCCCTCGCCGACGGCAACGCGGAGCAAGCGGCCCGCCTGCTGGCCGCGGCCGAGACGATGCGCGCCACGATCGGCACCGTGATCGCTCCCTGCGAAAGGGCCCAGCATGAGGCGACAATGACCGGTGCCCGCGCAGCGCTCGGCGACGAGAGTTTCGTCGCCGCATGGCGGCAGGGCCGGCAGGCCCCGATCGATGACCTGCAGGCGGACCTGGCCGGGCGGAGTGCTGCGCGGCCAGGTCCGCCCTCTGCGGGCCGCGGATCCCGCCGGAGAACCCTGACAGAAGGGAAGAAGCAGGACACCGGAACCAGCGCCGCCAGCGATGGCGTGCTCCGCATCAGGACGCTCGGTGCGGCGACCGTCCACCGCGGGGACGCCGCCGTGACCGCGGCGGACTGGGGCTATGCCAAGCCACGTGAGCTGCTGTTCCTGCTCGCCGTGTCACCGCCGATGACCAAAGACCAGCTGGGAGCAGCGCTGTGGCCCGACCTGTCGGGCCAGCGGCTGGGGCACGCCCTGCATACCGCCCTGCGCGCGCTGCGCCGCGCACTGGGCGATCCTGGCTGGGTCATCTACTCCGACGGGCGCTACCGGTTCAACACCGCCCGGGACCACGAGAGCGACCTCGAAACGTTCGAGCAGGCCCTCACGTCCGCCCGCAGCGCCCGCCCGGCGGCCGCCGCGCTGCCCGACCTGCAGCGCGCGGTCGCCGCCTACCGCGGTGACTTCCTGGCCGGGATGGCCGCAGGCGACTGGGCCGACACCCGCCGCGACGAGCTAGCCCGCAGCTTCGAGTCGGCGTTGCTCGCGGTCGGCCGGCTCCATGCCGCGGCCGGCCGCTACCAGCCGGCCGCGGCGGCGTTCCGCCGGGCCATCGCCCACGAGCCGCTGAACGAGACCGCCCACCGGGAGCTGATGACCTGCTGGGTGCGCCTAGGCGAGACCGCCCGCGCTGTCCGGCACTACAAGGAGCTAGTTGAGCTGCTGCAAGAACAGGCCGGCGTGGCCCCAGCAGCCGAGACCACCGCGCTCTACCGGCGACTGGTGGACGCCCCCTGACCGTTAGCCCCTGGTGTTTCCCCTGGCGCCAACGGATTCCACCTTGCACCGGCTGCGACCCTGACACCCAACGCCCAGGACGTCAGGCCCGCCAGAGCGGAAACCGCCAGAACACCAACGGAGGAACGCAGGTGCCCGATCCCATCGCGCCGCCGGTTGCTGCCCGGCCAGCCGAGGCAGTGGAACTAGTGTCGCTGGCAGTCAGCGGCGGGGACCTGGAAGCCGCGCTGGCTCAGTACGAGGCCGGAGCGGTGCTGCGGCCCTGGGCACGTGACCCAGCGGGGGCCGGGGACACCGTCGCGGGCGCCCTGACCGTCCTGATGGACCTGCGGCTTCCGGTATCGGTTCAGATCGGCGCGGTCGTGCGGGCCGGCGCTATTGCCCTGGTGCTCAGCACCCGGCACATCAGGGGCACCGGCCCGGGCTGTGAGCCGGTTCAGCTAAGCGGGGCAGGCGCCACAGTCCTCAGACGCCAGCAGGGCGGCAGCTGGCGCATCATCGCCGACGCCTGGCACTTGAGCGGGCGCGGCACTGGCCCGGCACACAGCTGATACCCGCTAGACACCAGTACACCGGTGCAGGCACCGGCGGCTGAGTCCCGTACATCAGCGCAGCCACCAGGCGGCCTCGGTCCCCCTCTCAGAACCCCTAGTGCCCCTGGCGAATCCCCTGCCGGTCATGGGCCAGCCTGTCTGGCGAAGGAGACAGCTGCAAGCGCCTCCACACCACCTCGGCCTGCCGGTCAGAAATCCTCGCAGACCGGAAAGGACAAGCCATGTTCACCCACGCACGATGGGCGGCCGGGCTCGCGCTGGTCGCGGCGCTGGCCGCAGGATGCGGCACGGGAGCGGGACTGTACGGCTCTGGTGCCAAGCCGACTGCCACGGCACATTCCGCCGCGCCGGTGCCAGCCGCCACGCACCACCACAGTGCCCGGCCCGCGCACGCCACGGCCACCACGCCGCCCGCCCCGCCCGCGCCGTCGGTCACCGCCCCGGCCGCGAATCCGATCCCGCAGGGCAACGGCGGCGACCAGGACCCCGACAACAACGGCGGCCCCAGCGACGGCGACGGCAACATCTAGCCTCAGGCCGCACACCACGGCCCCAGCCACGGGTTCCGCACCCCAGGTGTGGGCCGGGGCGGGCTGAACGAAAAGTGAGACCAATGACCACTCGCACCGCGCGGCGCGGCAGGCTGATGCTGGCCGCGATCACCGCCACTGCCGCCATCGCCGTCACCGTCGCCGCGTTGACCCTTTCCGGGCGGTCGCCCGGACACGTCTTCCCCCACCTGCACCCGGCGGCTGCGCCGTCCAACTGGCGGCACCTCACGCTGCCCAACAGGACCGCTGTGCTGTCCTACCCGCCCTCGCTACGGCCGATCTCCGGTGACAAGGTCGCCGTATCGGCCGCCCGGCTCGGCCGGCACGGGGCGTTCCAGTTCTACCTCAACGCCACCCCCCGCCAAGGCAGCGAGCAGCTAGCGCGCTGGCCCGCGTTCCGGCTGCACCTGCTGCGCTCCGACACCGCGGTCTCGGCGCGGCAGGTCGCCGAGGCCCACGGGGTCAAGTTCCGGGGCGGCACCGGGTCGTGTGTCATCGACCGGTATGTCACCCGGGTCGGCGGTCACCACTTCCAGGAGATCGCCTGCCTGGTCGTCGGTCGCATCAGCGCCAGCGTCATCGTCGCCGCCGCGCCGACCGCCGCCTGGACCCGGGAGCGGCCGCTGCTGCTGCAGGCAGTATCCGCTTACCTCATCCGCTGAATCTTAGTTAGGAGAAACCATGACCGCGCTCACTACCACCTGGCTGCGCCGGATTACCTCACCGCGCCCCAGTCCGTCAGGCCCGCCCGGCCGCCGGGCCGCCGCCTTGCTGTTGCGGCTTGCCTGCGTAGCGCTGCTGGCCTGGATCGGGTACATCCATCTCCACCTGTGGCTGGAGGGATACCGCCAGATCCCCACCGACGGGCCGCTGTTCCTGCTCGACGCGGTAGCCGCCTTCCTCCTGGCCGCCATCTTGCTGATATGGCCGGCCCCGCTAGCCGGGCTGCTCGCCGTCGGCTACACCGCCTCCACCATCGGCGCCCTGCTGATCAGCCTGACCGTGGGCCTATTCGGCTTCCGGGAGTCGATCTCGGCGTCCTACGTCACCCAGTCGCTGGCCGTCGAGACGATCACCGTAGTTGCCCTCGCCGGCTGGACCATCCTGGCGGCAGCCACCTCCCATCCGGTCGGCCAGCCCACCCGCCACCGGCCGCCTGTGCACCAGTCGAGCCAGAGCCGCTAGTGCCGGTGGTCGCCTCCCGCCACGGCGGCCGAGTTCATCAGCGGGCCGCTACTCGATGATCCGCGGCGGGTGGGCAAGCCGCTCGGCGCGGAGCTGGCCGGGATCTACAGCGCCCGCCTGGGCCCCGACTGGCGGGTGCTGTATGAGATCGATGAAGCCAAGCGCGTGGTGATCGTGCTCGAAATCCGCCGTCGCTCACCGGCCTGCCGGCGCCGCTGAACCCAGCCATCGTCCCGATGATCGCCTGCAGCCGCGGCGCCCGGACACGGTTAGCTTTCGCGCAGGAGGGCGGTGATCCGTCCCCTCAGCAACTCGCGCAGCCGAGACTCGTTCAGGTCGCCATTTCTGCTCCGGGGCACCTGCAGGATCCGCTCCGCTGCAAAGTCGAAGGGCGCTGGTGGCGATTCCTGCTCGCGAATGGGGATCCATCCCGCTGGCTCGCCGCCATCGGTCTCGGCTGCCGCGGTCGTGCGCGCGTGCAGCATACCTGCTTCGAATATCACGTTGGGATTGTCCTGGTAGCGGGGTGGAGCCGAATCATGGCCATCCGGCTCAGAGAAGTAGCAGAGGCCAAAACGTGACTCAAGAATCTCCTTGCCGATCTGCGCGCTGATGTTCCCTGAGTCGTCCATCCGCGTCCAGTCCGTGTACTCCAGCTTGGCAGCGAACTCGCCGAGTGTATCTCTGATGATGAGCTTTACGGTTTCATCTGCCTTGTTGGAGAACGCGATGAAGAAGTGTGGCTTTGCCAGCCTAGGAAACTTTGCCTGCTGGAGAAGTTCGCGCAGGTCGCCAATCGCATGATCGGTGCCGGTCACCTGAGCCCTATTTGCCTCCCAAAGCCGGTAGAGCAGAGCCAGGGCGTCGGCCAGCCTTCTCAGTTCCAGCTTGGCCACGTCTGTAATTTCAATGTACTGCGAGCTCTCGAGGCAGTAGACACCATAGCTACGCTGGAGACTCAGTGGCAGGATGACCACCGTGCGGATTGGCTCGCCTGACGACGGCCGGTACCGCGACAGGCTAGGGGTGTTAGACCATAGGTCGTGATGTTGATCGGCTCCCTCAAGCGGGTCCTTCTCAGGACTCACTATCCACATGGGGCGCTCGTTATCGAAAGCATCCGTCACGGGATTGGTGTAGCCGCCGTCGTCTGAACAGATCGCCCAGGTGTGCAGCCGGTCATCGCTGCTCCAGAAGGTGCGAAGCCAGGACTGCTTGTTGTCCTCGCCGCCCGACTCCTGGCGCAGGAGTTCGAAGTACTCGCCGCCAAGCTGTTTGACCGCGTACCGGTAGACGAGCTCGCGGACGTTGTCGAACCTGGCGTCATCAACTATGTCCACAGACTCCGCGAAGTGCTTGAGCTGGCCCGCGAACGTACTATTTTTCGCCGTCATCATGTGCTCCCGCTACCAACAGCGTTGGTTCCTCTCCACCGCTAACTTCCGCCTGGGGGCCCCTTGCGGCACCGGTAAGCCAGGCCTTGCTAAGGCAGAGCGCGCTGTCCCGATCCAGATACATCCCAAGAACACGCTTGATGGCCCGTGCCCTGCTCATCCCGTGCGGGCCTACGGTGCCGGCGGACAGGCAGGAGTGTCCCCGCCTACGCGCGATTCAGGTTGCCGCTACGCCGTGGACCGAGAGCAGGCCCTTGCTCATCACGCCGACCCGCTGGGCGCGGCGGGCGATGGCGGTGTCGTGGGTGACCAGGACCAGAGTGAGGCCGCGTTCCCGCCAGAGCTTCTCCAGCAGGTTGATGATCTCGTCGCGGGTGTCCTCGTCGAGGTTGCCGGTGGGCTCGTCGGCCAGTAGCACCTTGGGCTCCTTCACCAGAGCCCGGGCGATCGCCGCGCGCTGCTGCTGCCCGCCGGACATCTCGCCCGGCAGGTGCCGGGCCCGGTCGCCGAGCCCGACCGAGTCCAGCGCGGCGGCCACCCGGCGGCGGCGTTCGGCGGCCCCGCCTCGCAGCGGGATCAGGGCCGCCTCGACGTTCTCGGCCGCCGACAGCGTGGGCACCAGGTTGAAGGTCTGGAAGATGAAGCCGATCGACTCCGCCCGCAGCCGGGTCACCTGGTCCTCGCGGAGCCGCGACAGGTTCCTCCCGTCGAGCTCGATGGTTCCTGACGTCGGCCGGTCCAGCCCGCCGAGCAGGTTGAGCAGGGTGGACTTGCCGTGCCCGGTGCGGCCCTGCACGGCCAGCCACTCGCCGTCCTCGATCACCAGGGTGAGATCCCGGACCGCGGGAACGGTCTGGCGGCCCTTGGCGTAGAGCTTGGTCACGTCGGTCAGCCGGTACATCGTTTCGTCTCCTCTTCGGTCGGTGCCGGTTGTGCTCATGCCACCCGGGCCAGCGCGTCCGCCGGCCGGAGCCGCGCGATCCGCCAGCTGCCGAACGACCCGGCCAGCAGCCCGCCGATGACCGCGAGGACCACTGCCGCGGCGATCGCGGCCCCGGTGACCGTGGCGGACATCGGGACGGCCACCGTGTGCGGGACGGTCGGCGAGAAGCCCCGGGCGGCGCCGCCGCCTGCGGACACCACCTGCTGGCCGGTCGCGCTCGCGATCGTGGCTGACAGCTGCGGCGCGACCGCGGTGATGATCGCCGCGCCCGCGAACCCGAGCGCGACCCCGGCCGCGCCGCCGACGATGCCGATGACCAGCGACTCACCCATCACCTGGGCGATGATCCGCCGGGATCGCCAGCCGAGCGCCTTGAGCGTGCCGAACTCCCGGACCCGCCGGGTCACCGCCGCCATCGTCAGCAGGCTGGCCACCGCGAACGCCGCGATCAGGGCCAAGATGGACAGCCACCGGCCGAGGTCGTTGGCCAGCTTGGCGGTGCTGGACAGCGACCCGGTCACTTGGCTGGCCAGGCTCGATGCGGTGGTGACGGTGCCGGAGGGCAGGAGCTTCTTGATCTCGTTCTGCACGGCGGGGATGTCCGCGGCGCTGCTCGCTTTCACATAGATCGTGTTCACCTCGTTCTTCAGGCTCTTGCCCGCGGCCTTGCCGAGCGCCTGGGCGCGGGCCAGCGGGATGAACACCTGCGGCGGGCTGCCGGCCTGCGGCTGGGCGACGATCCCGACGACCTTGAAGCTGTGCCCCACGACCTTCACCGTCGAGCCGACCTTCAGCTTGCTGGACTTCGCGTAGCCGGAGTCCACCACCGCCACGTCCGCGTGCGCGTCGGAGCTCGTGAGCGAGCGGCCCGAGGTGATCGTCCCGGCGCTGAGCGGGCCCAGCGAGAGATGACTGGTGTCCACTCCCTGCACGTTGAACGAGTTCGGCGTCGGGAGGGGGGCGCCCGGCTGGCCGAATTTCTTCGGGATCGTGATGGAGGTGTCGCTGAGGGCGAGCCCGCCGGCCGCGGCCCGCACGCCCTTCAGCCTGCTGACCGCCGCGACCTCCGACTGGCTGATCGGGTTGTAGCTG
>Ga0306925_10005043_pt1 | contig 12054 bp, 13 predicted proteins | sample flu12Cox44000176_FD_203755 | JGI IMG/M metagenome (GOLD analysis project Ga0306925, IMG submission 203755) | Lab enrichment of tropical soil microbial communities from Luquillo Experimental Forest, Puerto Rico - flux8day.12C.oxic.44.000.176 (v2)... | ecosystem: Environmental > Terrestrial >...
ATTGGCTGAGGAGTGGCCTGCCAAAGAGAGATGGTATCAAGTCGTCGAGAAACAAAAGTAATTGCGCCCTGGCACCGATGCCTCGTCCGGCCTCGCTGTTGAGCGGTACGATTACTTCGGCCGCTATCTGCCAGGTCACCGCCACGTATGACAGTCCCGGGTTCATCGTAGCCCTGGTCTTCTCTCCGCGCAGCGAGTCAAATGAGAACTCGACAAGGGGTACAAGCTGGTTCAATGGCTCTCGTTTCGGCAGCTTGCCGGGGGTGAATCGGTTGGTCAGATAAAGCGTGCTAAATTCAAGCGCGACCCCCCAATGCAGCGTGTCAACCTTGCGAGTTACCGTTGGACTTAGCTGTCCTGACTGCTCGTCGATACCGAAGTTTATCGCGGTACCACTCATCGGGTGTTCGAGCGATACAGCCCCGGTTATGCCAAAAGGTCGTAGCCACGAAAGGCTATCTGGAAGGTCCCCGAAGCCTTTACCGAAAAAAATGCCCGGCGCGATCAGATCAGGTGTATTGGCTCCAACCCCTTGTGCACCTGAGTGCCCAATGCCCCACGACAATCCCGCCGATACCAAAGTCTCGTGCAAATCGTTTCTATAAACCTCGCCTTTGATCGTGAGGTTTGTCGTATCGAAACCTGACCGGGAGGCGACACCCCAATTCCGGTGAATCCATCCGCTATCAATTCCAACGCCAAGCGTTTTCGTCAGTAGGCGGAAGAAAGACCAGCTGTATCGGTTATCGACAACGTCGCCGCCTTCATCGGGATGCTTAAAGCTTGAAAAATTTGGAACTATGGCTTCATCAGCAACAGCCGGGTCATCGAACGACAGCGTGCCGGGAAAAAAACGGTTGCCGGCAATGCCATGGGCGTTAGCCGAATGCGCATAGCCAAGGAACACCATTGAAATCAGCAAACGAACTCCGAGCATTCGTCCGCCCCATCGGGAACAGGCCATTTTACAGCCTTTACCGCTCGGCTATGTGGCTTCCTTGCAACAATTAGCGCCGATCCGCGAATTGAAACTTCCAAATTTCACTCGCGGTGATGGGTATGGTCCATGTCCGGCACATATGTGTGGGCGTCTGCCGCAAACGCATCGCACCGCAAGATTTCTTAGCCAGCCGCGCCATTGCAGTCATTAAGCCGAAAGGCATGGAGGTGGAGTAGCGGCGCTTGGTAATGGCGTCCTTAGCTCCACGATCCGCATCGATGATCAAATTGCGCACGTGCCCCTCTGTTGCTTTGGGACGCGCTCAGAGAAATCGGGAAATCGGGCCTGACATCGAGTTCCGGGAGCAATTCAAATGGCTGCCGCCATCGGTGAACGCTGTCGTAGATTTTTGGGCCGACGAAGCGGTCGAACGCTATTGGATTGACAACGTCTCATTGTGTCCTTGCGCCCATTGAAGAGCCGGACTGGGGCGGCATTTGCGGTCAACGTGAGAGTGGTTGCCGAGCCATCGTGCGCCGACCGGTGCGTCGCAATTGCGGGGTGGCGGAATATGCTCCGCTATTCCGCCCCGCGCGGCATTACTCTGCCGCGAGTGCGTGACCGGTGCGCGGCAGGCGCAGCCGCTCCCATACGTCGACCAAGGATTCGGCGAGCGCGTCAATGAGCGCGTCATCATGGTAGGGGGACGGCGTGATGCGCAGCCGCTCGGTCCCCTTCGGCACGGTGGGATAGTTGATCGGCTGGATGTAGATGCCGTGCTCCTCGAGCAGGACATCGGTGGCCTGCTTGCATTTCTCGGGGTTGCCGACGAGCACCGGCACGATGTGGGTACCGCTCCGCATCACCGGAAGGCCCGCCGTATTGAGCACCGCCTTCACGCGGGCGGCCCGGTCCTGATGGCGCTCTCGCTCGAAGCTTGAGGACTTGAGGTGGCGGATGGCCGCCGCAGCTGCTGCACAGACGGCAGGCGGCAGCGCGGTCGTGAAGATGAAGCCGGGCGCGTAGCTGCGCACGGCATCGATCAGGGGACTGCTCGCGGCAATATAGCCGCCCACGCAGCCGAATGCCTTAGCAAGCGTGCCCTCGATCACGTCAAGGCGCGCCATGGCGCCCTGCAGCTCGGCCTGGCCGCCGCCGCGCGCGCCATACATGCCGACCGCATGCACCTCGTCTGCATAGGTCATGGCGCCATAGCGCTGCGCGAGGTCGCAAATATAGTTGATGGGCGCCACGTCGCCGTCCATGGAGTAGAGCGTCTCGAACACGATGAGCTTTGGTCGCTCGCGCGGTGCCGCCGCCAGCAGTGCCTCAAGTTGCGCCATGTCGTTGTGGCGGAAGATCTGCTTCTCGCATCTCGATTGGCGCACCCCCTCGATCATGGAATTGTGGTTCCAGGCGTCGGAGAGCAGCAGACAGTCGGGAAGCAGCTTTGCAATGGTGGAAATCCCGGTCTCGTTCGACACATAGCCGGAGGTGAAGACGAGGGCAGCCTCTTTGCCGTGCAGGTCAGCAAGCTCGCGCTCGAGCTCGACGAGGGGATGGTTCGTGCCCGCAATGTTGCGCGTGCCACCGGCGCCCGCACCCATGCGGGTTGCGGTCTCCACCATGGCGCCGATCACCTTCGGGTGCTGCCCCATGCCGAGGTAGTCGTTCGAGCACCACACGATCACATCGCGCGGCCCGTGCGGGGAGTGCCAGATGGCGCGCGGGAAGCGGCCGGCGAGCCGCTCGAGATCGGCAAAGACCCGGTAGCGGCGCTCATCGCGCAAGCGCGCGAGCGCCTGCTCGAAATACTCATTATACATCATGGATGGGCATAGATCGTGGTCGGTATGGCTCGTCGCCGGATTTGCGGACTGGCGCTCCCTAGAACCCTCCCAAGCTACGTTCATTCCCGCCCCTTTGTCGAGGCGTTAATTGATGCCGGATCGCGAGAAATTGCGCTAGATCAAGTTTTTCAAATTTCGAGGAGTGCGCTCTTGTCCACCCTGTCGGAGTCTTCCCCTGGCCGCGGCCTCATGGACGGCCTCACCAACTACGGGGACCGCGATTTCTCGCTGTACCTGCGGCGCTCGTTCGCGCAATCCATGGGCTTTTCACGCACGATGCTCGACAAGCCCGTGGTGGGAATCGCCGCGACGGCGTCGGGCTTCAACAACTGCCATCGGAACTTTCCCGAGCTCCTGGACGCGGTGAAGCGCGGCGTGCTCGCAGCAGGCGCGCTGCCTATCGAGTTCCCCACCATCTCGCTGGGCGAGGTGTTCCTGAGCCCGACCAGCCTCAAGTACCGCAACCTCATGGCAATGGACACTGAGGAGATGATCCGCGCGCAGCCCATGGACGCCGTCGTGCTCATGGGGGGCTGCGACAAGACTGTACCGGCGCAGCTCATGGGCGCGGTCTCTGCGGGACGACCCGCCATCATGCTGGTGGCGGGGCCGATGCTGACCGGCCGCCACCGCGGCGAGCGGCTCGGCGCCTGCACCGACTGCCGCCGCTTCTGGGCGCGGTATCGCGCCGGCGAGGTCGATGCGGCGGAGATTGCCCAGGTGGAGGGACAGCTTGCGGTGACCGCGGGTACCTGTGCCGTGATGGGCACCGCCTCCACCATGGCCTGTCTTGCCGAGGCGCTCGGTCTCATCCTGCCGGGTACCGCCGCCATCCCCGCGGTGCATGCCGATCGCCTGCGCGCCGCAGAAGCGACCGGCGCGGCGGCCGTGAAGCTGATCGGCTCCGCGCTCACGCCCGAGCGGATTGTCAACGCAAAATCGCTCGAGAATGCGCTGCGCGTGCTGCTTGCGCTCGGCGGCTCGACTAATGCTGTGATCCATCTGACTGCAATTGCCGGCCGCGCCGGGGTCAAGCTTTCACTCGCCGACATCAACCGGCTCTCGGACGAGACCCCGGTGCTGGTCAATCTCAAGCCGGTCGGCAACGGCTACATGGAGGATTTCTTCGCCGCGGGCGGAATGGGCGCGCTCCTGCGCGAGCTCAAGCCGCTCCTGCATCTCGACGCCATGACCGCAACCGGCGAGACGCTTGGCGAACGGCTCGCCTGCGAAGCCCCGCTACACGCGGATCGCACCATCATTGCCGCCCGCGAAGAGCCGTTCGAGCCGCACGGCGGGCTGATTGCCCTGTTCGGCAATCTCGCTCCGAGCGGCGCCATTCTCAAGCGCTCGGCAGCGGATGCGAAACTGTTCGAGCATGAGGGGCGCGCAGTGGTGTTCTCCTCGCTCGACGATCTCGCCGCCCGCATGGACGACCCCGGCCTCGACGTGACGCCCGACGACGTGCTGGTGCTGCAGAATGCAGGCCCGCACGCCGCCGCCTGCATGCCGGAAGCAGGGTATCTGCCGATCCCAAGGAAGCTTGCCCGAGCAGGCGTCAAGGACATGATCCGCGTCTCGGACGCGCGCATGAGCGGCACCGCCTTCGGCACCGTTGTGCTGCATGTGACGCCCGATGCTGCCTCCGGCGGCCCGCTCGGACTCGTGCGAGACGGTGACCGCGTCCGGCTCTCGGTGCGCGAGCGCCGCATCGACGTCCTGGTTGAGACCTCCGAGCTTGCAAGGCGAGCCGCCGCGGGAAAGAGGGTGCGGGAAGAGCCGGCGCGCGGCTATGCGAAGCTCTATGCCAGGGAGATTCTCGGCGCCGACGAGGGCTGCGACTTCGCCTTCCTGCGATCTGCGTTGATGGCGGGACAACCGCGCTAGAGCGTCGCAGCGCCTCTATTCCGGCGTCATCCCATTGCGTAAGTAGGGGGCAGGTATGCGCAGCCCGGGAGGGGAAAAAGCGATGGCGGTTGAGAGCATTTTCTATTCCGTATCAGGCATCGGCTGTCGGGGCGCGCTGATTTTTGAGGAGGGCGTGAAGGGGACGCGGCCGCTGCTGTTGATGGCGCCGAACTGGCGCGGCGTGATCAAACCTGCAATTGAGACCGGCCAGATGCTCGCGCACCAGGGCTATGTCGTGTTCGTTGCCGACATGTTCGGGGAAGGCAACGGTCCGGTCGGCACTGAGGATCCGATGCAGTTTCTGCGCCCGTTCATGGCCGACGTGCCGGGGATGCGCCGGCGCATCGCGTCCGCGCTCGACACTTTGACGCGCGAAGCCGATCGCCGAGCGATCGGGGATATCAGCCGGCGCGCCGCAATCGGATTCTGCTTCGGTGGTCTCAATGTGCTTGACCTCGCTCGCAGCGGCGCCGAGGTAGCCGCGGTCGTCTCCATGCATGGCACGCTCGCAACGCCGCAGCCGGCCCAGCGCGGCGATATCAAGGCGGCAGTGCTCGCCGTGCACGGTGCTGCGGACCCGATCGCGCCGAAAGCCGAGCGCGATGCGTTCGAGACCGAGATGACGGAGGCGGGCGCGCGCTGGGCGCTGCTGACCTTCGGCCATGTCGTGCACGCGTTTACCGATGTCGGGGTCAATGTGCCGGGGGTGGCGGTGTACGACGAAGCCGCGACCCGGCACGGCTATGCGCTCGCGCATTCTTTCATTGCAGATGCGTTTGCCGGGAAGCGGTGAGATTGGCGCGTTTCGCTGACGCTCGATCCGGGCTACGATTGCCGCAAATGGCAAGCGGGAGGTGCCCATGCATCAGGTTTCAATTCCGCAATCGGTGATCGACCGCGTCGTTGCCAAGCGCGGGCGCGCGCTTTGCTTCGAGGACATGGACCCGCGCCGCACGGCCCTGGTCGTGGTCGACATGCAGAACGCGTTCATGCTGCCGGGGGTTGCACACGCGCTGTGCCCGATGGCCGAGAAGATTGTTCCCAACATCAATCGGCTGGCGGCAGCGGTGCGCGCTGCAGGCGGATGCGTGATGTGGATCAAGACCACGTTCAAGGACGACGCCCTGCGAGATTGGTCGACCTATTTCGAGATGGTGACGCCGCAACAGGCGCAAAAGCGCATTGCCGCGCTGACCGTCGACAGCAGAGGGCACGAGCTGTGGAGCGCGCTCGAGGTCAAGGCAAGCGACATCATTGTCGAGAAGAACCGCTTCAGCGCGTTCATTCAGGGATCCTCCAACCTTGCCACAGTGCTCAAGGCGCGCGCGCTCGATACCGTCCTGATCACGGGTACGGTAACCAATGTCTGCTGCGAGTCGACGGCGCGCGATGCCATGATGCTCAATTTTCGGACCATCATGGTGAGCGATGCCAATGCCGCGGTGACGGACGAGGACCACAACGCATCGCTCGCTGCGTTCTATCTGACCTTCGGCGACGTCATGTCGACGGACAAGGTGATTGCCTGTCTGCAAGCGAACGCGCGCAAGACATTGACGGCGGCCGAGTAGGGGTGGGGCAAAGGCGGCGACCACGCGGCGGAGCCGCACGTATAAGCGGTGCGCAGCGCCGCCCAGCCTACAGATCTGCCGCCGATGGAAAGCGTCCAATCAATAGCAACGACGCCTCTGCCCGCCGAGATCATTGCCCGTGCACGGGCGATGATCGCGACGCTGGCGGCACGTTCGCGCGAGGGCAGGCGTCAGCGGCGCATTCCGGATGCCACCATTGCCGAGATGCGGCGCGCCGGCCTGTTCCAGGTGCTGCAGCCCAGGCGTTGGGGCGGCTATGAGATGGATCTGCCCACGTTCTACGAGGTGCAGCTCGCTCTGGCGCAGGGCGACATGTCGACGGCCTGGATCTATGGCGTCTGCGGCGTGCACCCCTGGTTCATGGCGTTGCTGCCTGAGCGCGCGGCCGAGGAGGTCTGGGGCCGGGACAAGAATGTTCTGATCTGCTCCTCGCTGATGCCGGCGGGAAAAGCAGTCGCCGTTGCGAACGGATACCGATTGAGCGGCCGCTGGAGATATGCGAGCTGCTGCGCCCATTGTGATTGGGCGCTGCTCGGCGCGCTGGTTGCGACCGCCGGCGGCGCGCCGCCCGAAGGTCGCATCTTCCTCTTGCCACGCAGCCAATATCAGAGCCTGGACACCTGGCACGTCAGCGGGCTGCAGGCGACCGGCAGCTGGGATGTTGTGGTCGAGGACGTGCTGGTGCCGGCGCATCGCTCGCAGAGCATGCTCGACAATTTCCTGCTCCGGGGGCCCGGGCATGTGATCAATACCGCACCGCTCTATCGCCTGCCGTTCGGCCAGATTTTCGTGCGCGGCATCTCGACCGCGGCGCTCGGCGCCTTGCAGGGCATGCTGGAAGCGCTCATTGAGCTCGGCAAGACGCGGGTGACGCGCGCGGGCGGACGCACGGCCGAGAACGCCTTCGCTCAACTTCTTTGTGCCGAGACCACTGCCGCCATCGACGAGATGAAGAGCACGCTCATGCGCTCCTTCCGCGCCCTGCACGCCTATGCCGAGCGCGGAGAGACTCCGCCGCTCGCCGAGCGGCTGCAAATGAAATTTCAGTCGACGGAGGTGACAGAGCGTTGCACCGTCCTGGCAGCGCGCATTTTCAAGGCGACAGGAGCCGCTGGACTGTCCGACGACCTGCCGTTCGGCGGCATTTTCGCCGACCTCATGGCTGCCCGCGCGCACATCTCCAATCAGTACGAGTATGTCGGCAGCAACTGGGGTGGCACCATGTTCGACCTGCCGAACAAGGATTTGATGGTATAGCGTGAGCCACGTCCGGGCAGCGCGTGCTTAATCGACGTTTGTATTCATGCGCCCGCGGCCTTCACCTCCGCCTCCACTGCGGCAATGGCGGCGAGCAGGTCCTGCGCGTCATTCCTGAGCTGCGTCAACGCCTGCTCAGCGTTGCATTGCAGGCGACTTGCGCCGCCGTGGTAGAGCAGATGTGAGCCTCCGATTATGGCAGGGCAGCGCTGGTCGGCCGCAACGAGAAGCGAGCGCATTGCGCGCTCCAGGCGCGGATGCATTCCGGGCTCGTGCATGCGGATGTCTCCTGGTTTACGGGGGCCAAACGCGCCGTGCCTGGTTGCGAGCGCGGCAATGGTGAGGAGAAAATCGGCTGCCTGCGGCGGCTCGGCGCCGTCGCCCTTCATCGAGCCTCCCTCGGTCACCAGGAAGCGGGCATAGCGGCGCTGCCACTCGTCGAGCTGCCGAACGAGGAACACGCGACGGGCGCGATCATCGGGCAGCGTCGGCAAATGGGCGTCAATGCGGCGCATGAAGCGCAATGCGCGAGTGCTCGGCTCGGTTTCGCTGCTCGCGCAACCGATCGATCGATCTGCCCGGGAGGCAGGCTCGAACCGCTCTGGCATTCTTTTGTCCTAGCGTGGCACAGTGCAATCACAAATCGTAGTTATATCGCGATATCAGAAATGTCAACCTCATTTTGTGCCAAAAACGAGCGCACAACAGCAGGCGCCATCAACGCCGTTACTCTGGCCACTGAATGGATCGGCATATCGTAGAGGTTCTCCCCCCCGAAATCCGTAAGCAGGTCATACCGTCCCTCGCTGCGGCCGGCCTCGATGCGTCGCAGGAGGGTGCTGCCGCGCTTTACGCCCTCCGCTTCCGGCAGGGCGACCAGGCAAAGAGAGCCGAACAGATCGGGTGTGACCGCGCGCCATGGGTCGCAGAGGACCAGCCATTTGCTGAAGAACGGCCTAAGCCCATCGACGTTCGCTTCCACCGCCGGCCCTGGCTGCGCCTCCGCCGCAAGCTCCATCTCATCAACATTGCTTTGGTCGTCTCCCCGCTCGGTCCCGCCCGCCCCCACATAGCCGGCGAGAGGGACCATCGAACCTCGGGGAGGGGGCTCAAACTCCTCGGCCGGGAATGAGCTGCCCAGCTCGCCGGCGACCGGTCCCTCGATCTGCTGCGGCTCCAACCCGGTGAGCAGCCATTCCGGGCTCACGCCGAACCGACGGGCATAGCGCCTTGCCTCCTCGGGCCCGTAATCGCGCCCATCCGGCCTTTCCGCGCGTTCGTGCGCGCCATAAGTGGAGACGGGCACGCCGAGCGAAAATGCGGCAGTGCGTGCCGATCTGAAATATTTGCGGCGCGCCGCTCGCAGCCGCTCCCCGCGCGTCATCAGGCTCTCGCTCCCGAACAGGAAGATCTCGTCCCGGCCGGGTTGGCGCGGCGTGCCGCCGAGACCGCGCCGATTCGAAAACCCGGTCGTTGCTTTGCGGTCAAGCCCGAGTTCAGTTCGGGTCTGAGCCCCGCGTGTTCTTGCTTCAGATCGTGAATTGACATTTTGTACTACCCATTGTAGCAAAGGTGACTGAAGGAGGCTTAATGCCGAACACGCGCCGACGGCTGCTTCTCAATCCCGCCATGGTGGGCAGCACCGCGGCCAAGCGCGAGAGGCGTTTCAGCCGCCCGGGAAATCTGTCCGCCCTTTATCGCGGCGGTGGTCGCAGCCCTCCTGGGCGCGACGGTCGGGCCACTCCCCTAGCACCCCCGACGAGCAGGGCATCTCTGGAAGCGGTCGCAGCGGCTCTGCGGTTTCCGTGCGCGGCAGGGTGGTTTCCTGCCTGGCTGCTCCGAGCCGAGCCTTACGTCGAGCGTCCCGGCTCCGATGCGCGCATCCCCCTGGCGCAACGTCGCGCGCTGATGGAGCTCGACCGCAGCACTTGTCGCTGGCCGGTGGGCGATCCAGCGGGCTCCGGCTTCTTCTTCTGTGGCGGCCGCGTCGCCAGCGGCAGGCCGTATTGCCCAAAGCACTGCGCGCGCGCCTATATCGGGCCTGCCGCACGAAACAACCGATGGAGAATGCGATGCGCCGCACCAAGCTAAGGACGCAGCAGCCGTCGAGATCGGATTGCAAGCAATCGCTGCACCCGGCTGCGGAGGAGCGCGCGCGGCGGCCGACACCGGAGCGACTTCGTCATGCCAGGGGTGCCTTTACATGCGGCCACAGCGGTCAGATCACCATGCGGGACAGTCCGCTTGAGCGGGCCTTCGCGCGCAAGCTGATTGGCGATGCTCAATATGCGGCTGGACAGAAATATCGCCATCACTGGTACCGCGCAGGGCTGTGCGACCCGCTCGCGGCAATCGACATCGCGGGCGTCTTTGCAAACGATCGCGGCAGCTTCTCCGGCATGGCGAGAACGGAGACTCAGGTCTTCCACCGCCAGCGCTATCGCGAGGCGGTCGGTGCCATCGGCAAGATCGGCTCCCATGTTCTGGAATCGGCAGTATGCCGGGAGATCGCGCTGGAGCAGGTCGGTTATTCGCTCGGCTGGGGCAGCCGGGCGCAGGCTTACGCGGCCGCGACCGAGCGCATGCGCGATGCGCTGGAGGCGCTTTGCGCGCTCTGGGGCCTCGCATGAGCGGGCCCGCCACACGGGGTGAATCGGCAATCGCGGCCATACGGCGGCAACCATGCCGCGAGAAATCCGCAGACAGACGACCGCCGATGTGGCCCGCGCGTGGTAAGAGCAATCGTCGGAGACGTCGCAGGCCGCCACATTCAAACAAGGAGTGGGGGAGCCGAAAGGGCCTCCCGATCGAGTGATGCGAAAGACCCCCTTTGCAGCGGCCGCGATCCTGGCTTTCACATGGGCCGCGGCCCTCGTGCCGGCCCAGGCGGACGGCTTTCGGCGGCCGTGGCGTGGCTCGCCCTACGCCGTGGGCGTAATCTCGCGAAACGTCATCACTCCTTATTATGTCGGCTATTACGGGAGCCACTACAGCTATTACCCTCCCGATCCAGTCCCTCCGCCCACATATGTGCGTTACCTCGCCCCTCCCGTGCTTTGCTGGACCCCCGAGCTTGGCTTTGTGCCCTGCTGAGCGGTAACATATCACCGCAAGCGGAACCGTCCGCCGCGTCGGTCGTTTTGTCCTTCGTCGGGGGAGCAATGTCACCACAGGAGCGGTCATGAACAATCCCAATCAGGGTGGCCAACGCGGCGCGCAGCAAGGCGGCCAGCACGGTGGTCAGCAGGGCGGCCAACAGCACGGTGGTCAGCAGCAGGGCGGCCAGCAGAAGCCCGGCCAGCAGCAAGGCGGCCAGCAGAAGCCCGGCCAGCAGAGCCAGCAGCCCGGTCAACAGAAGCCGGGGCAGCAGGGCGGCGGCCAGCACGGCCAGCGCTAGACCTGCTCGGGTAGTTCAAGTGGCCCCGACCCCTCGGCCGGGGCCACTTTCATTTCAAGGCCGCCTTCCGTGCATGCAGCAGCCGTCAGCGGAATGTTAAATCGATCGCGCTACCCTGGGTCGGTTTGCGGCGGCCCAGCATGCGCATCGCACTCGTCGATCAGAGCCGAACCATTGCCCGCATTGTCAGCGAGCTCGTCGCCGCTGACGGGCACGAGGTGCTGGGGTTCACGGATGGCCGGGCGGCGCTTGCGTGCCTTGAGGCCGACACCGAGATCCGCGCGCTGATCACGAGCGTCCAGCTCGGCGACCTTTCCGGCATCGAGCTGTGCGCGGCTGCGCGCGAGCTCGCAGGCTCCCGCCGTCCGCTCTATGTCATGCTGATGTCCTCCTCCGACGATCGCGCCGTGGTGGTGAAAGCCCTCGACCGCGGCGCCGATGACTTCATTCGCAAGCCGCCCGATGTGGAGGAGCTGCGTGCCCGCCTTCGCCTCGCCGATCGCGTCACCCGCATGCAGCGCGAGCTCATCGTGCACGCGACCCGGGACAGTTTGAGCGGTCTGCTCAATCGACGCGAGTTCTTTCATCGGGCCGAGGACGCTGCCGCGCAAGCGGCCGCTGGCAGACCGTTGTCGGCCATCATGCTCGACATCGACCATTTCAAGGAAGTGAATGATCGCCATGGCCATGAAGGTGGCGACCGCGCCATTGTTTCCGTCGCCTCGCAGATCGCGCTGATCGACGGGGTGAGCGGCCGTCTGGGCGGCGAGGAGTTCGGAATTCTGCTCACGGTGGACCTTGCAAGCGCGGTGGCCATGGCGGAGGAGCTGCGCGCGGCGATCGCCCAAATGCCGTCGTTCGATGTGGGCGGGGCAGGCAAGAGCGTGACCGCGAGCTTCGGCGTGGCGCAGTGGCAGCGCGGCGACAGCATCGACCACTTGCTGCAGCGCGTGGATATGGCGCTGTACCAGGCCAAGCGCCGGGGCCGCAATTGCGTCGTTCCGGCGGCTGCTCCGGCCGATGAGCGCACGCTGCCCCAGTGGCGCAGGGTTGTGCGCTCGTCTGCGCGCGTGTGACCTGCCCGCCGTCAGCCCGCCTTGTGGCGCCTGT
>Ga0306925_10005044_pt1 | contig 12054 bp, 4 predicted proteins | sample flu12Cox44000176_FD_203755 | JGI IMG/M metagenome (GOLD analysis project Ga0306925, IMG submission 203755) | Lab enrichment of tropical soil microbial communities from Luquillo Experimental Forest, Puerto Rico - flux8day.12C.oxic.44.000.176 (v2)... | ecosystem: Environmental > Terrestrial > Soil...
GATCACCATCGCCGCCGCCGAGCCACGTCCACTCGCCAATGACGAAGCGGTACTCCAGCGAATCTGCCGGTGCTGCAGCGTTTGTCAGCGGACAGTTTCCTCGCAGAAGAATCCCTCCCCGATAGTTTGCGTCGCCGAAGGTAAAGGAGCTGGCGGCACCTCCCGCATATCCTTCGGGCGAAAAGGCAGACGCGGGGTCGGGCTCCTTTGGGTGAATGTGAAAGTCCCAGACCCGCTGCCAGTGCGGCTGGGTCTCCACGCCAGGCGGAATCACCTCATCCGAGCATAGGTCGACGCAGAAGCAGTTGCCGATATTCTGGCGAGCCGGAGTACGGCCCGTTGACCGATCCTCTGCGAGTATGACCGTACTGCCCAGCTTGGCGCTGAAGTAGACGTCGGGGCCGCCGATTAACTCGATATTGATCACCGGGGAAAACGGCGTCTTCTCGAAATCCGATCGCAGATAGTCGATTCTGAAACGGCCTGTCGCATCCGTTACGCCGGAGCCGAGGGGATCATCCTGGGTCCAGTCGGTGTCAAAGGCGCTGACGGTCGCGCCAGGGATGGGAAGCCCTCCTTCGCACGTCGTCAGCCGGCCGCAGATGGTCCAGGCGCCAAACCTCGATCGCACAGCGCACCAATAGCGGTTGGGGATGCAATATTCCCACACCGCCGTAAACCCGGTCTCTTGGTTGCCGCGCCACAACGGTTGGATCGTGGTAATGGAAAACTGCAAAGGCGTCGGCGGGCGGGGCCCCGGCTTCAGCTGCGGAACGGTGCCGCAGTACACATCGACCTCAAACGCCTCCCCGCCATATCTTGTCTGCTCACCCAAAGTGAAGGTAAACGAGCCGTCGCTATTGGTTTGGGTTTCCGCGATCAGCGAAGAGACCTTGGCCCTGACCTCATCATCAGTCAGGATCGCAAAAGTGTCCTTGGGGCTGGCGACCGCGAGTGAGGTCACGTCTTGTGCTTCGCGGTTGCGATAAAGCCGGACTGTGACCTGGGAGAGCGGCTCAGGGCACTCGGGGCAGATCAGTCCGCACAGATTCCCTCGAAACGTGTAAGCCATTCAAACCTCCTCTCCGCACAGGTCGTCGATGCGATCACTGCTCGGGGCGGCCCGAAGCAGCCCTCGTCGGGCGACGTAGCACCGTACGGTTAGTGTTCCCCCGTTTACCGAGTTAACCTTATTTTCCTTTTCTCTTGTCGTCAATCTTATGCGCCGTCGAGAGGCTGTTGCCATGTTCCGTCCTTGATCGATGGGTGGCGAACAAAGTGGACGGTTGCACTGCTACAGAACAAAGGGTGTAGGATGACGAGACTGTAACGGCGCGGTGACGCGGTTGCCGGCCGCCTCGGCAGCGGCCATACCGTTCGCGGACCGAAGCGCCCAGGATAAGATGATAAAGGCGCTGACTCCGACGTCCTGCCCATAGCGAAATGCGGAATCGCAGTGCTCCTCGGGCCGATACAACGACGCGGCGGTTTCGGCATGCGCTCCACCTGGCTGATAAAGGGGTAGAGCGCGCTGTCCTGATCGCGCGGTGAGCAAAAATAGCGCAGTCGGGTATGTGGCTCCGTCTCGATGCGCTGCGACAGCGCCGCTGTCAGGGGCGATTTGCGATCCCTGGCTCACCGGATACCAGCACCACCCGCCCCTCGCCAGACTTTGCCTGCTGCCAGCGCCGCAATAACAGGCGAGCTCCTCGTCGCGGCGTCTCCCTCCCCGTCAGCTCATCCGACCGTGACACGAAGGGCAGGGTAGATCAATCGGTACGGCTTATCCTGATCGGCTGACCCGTAACCGCGGCAAGTTTCCGTATGGGCACGAGCCGTCATCCACGCTCGATGATTGCGAGGGGTTCGACCGCAGTGGTTAGGAGGCTTCCTCAGATGTCGGCAATTGGCACTGACCGGCTGTGCCGGCCTGTCCGGGAACATTTCCGCAGCTGGAGGCTTACCGGTCATGATTGGGGCAGCGCCGGTGCTTCTCAGTTTGACCCGAAGGCGACATCCGCTGCGCCTTGCAAAGCCCCTGATCGCCGCATTTGCCTTGGGCAGCATGGTTGCGCTGCGGGCGCATGCGGAACTCGACGTCGCAACCCTGAAGCAATCGATCGAGACCTCCTTCGAGAGCGAATATCCAAAACTCGATGCGCTCTACAAGGAGCTCGCAGGACGCTGTTTGACCCACAACGGACCACCCCTTCCGATTAGACGTATGGCAAGGCGGTTGGCATATTGAAGCCCCGCGCGGCTTTCGTGAGGCCGTCAGGGCGCCAACCATCGATATCGTCGTAATCTCCGCTTGTGCCAGTTGGAGGTCCGGTGGGCTCGATCACCGACTACGCAAACGAGTTCGCGACTGTCGTGCAGCGCGTGCTCGGCGGTGGCGCCCCCCTGGCGAAGATCAACGCACTGAAGGCGGCGGCGAACGCGTTGGAAGGCGCCGCGGCAGCACCTGGCTCCGTCGTGAATTGGCAATCCGCCGTTAATGGCTGGACGATGGCGCGCAATGATCTCGCAGGCGAGCTCCGTCATTACCTGTTGGACGGTTTGCCCGAGCTGCCAGGCCTCGATGCTCTGGCCACGGCCGTCGGCTGGGACAGCGTCGAAGGATTGCATGGCGACCTTGACCTGGGGCCGTTGCATCTCACGCTCGAGTCGTCCGCGTTGATTGTGCAACCGGCCGCCTTAGCCGACACAACGCTCGCACCCATTGTCGCCGGCCCCTATCAGCCTCTCGGGATTTCCGCTTCCATCAAGCCGCCGTTCGGCGATGCGGACTTGCCTGGTGGTGGGTCGATTCTTCGCCTGCCGAACAAGGCGGGGTTTGCCGGCTTGCTGCACGTGCCCGTTGGCGTGGTCGCGGCCGATGCCTCGGCGGTGCTTGAGCGTCTCGCCGACGGGACGCCTTCGTTCTTGGCCGTCCTCGGCGTCTCGTTCACACCGCCAATCCAGCTTTCGTTCGGCTTCTCGCTCGATCGCGTCGGCGGGATTGTGGGCGTTCATCGCACGGCCAATGTCGACGCGCTGGCGCAGGCGGTGCGAACCGGCGCAGCCGGCAACGCGCTGTTCGCGGCCGCGCCTCCGCTGTCGCCTCTCACGCTGGTCAACGACCTGAGGGCGCTCTTCCCAACGTACCGCGACAGGCACGTTGTCGGGCCGACGTTGCGAATCTCGTGGCTTTCGCTTGGCGCGGGCAGCCTGCTCGCGCTCGATCTCGGCGTCATTGTCGAAATCCCGACGTTCAAGCTCGCGATCCTCGGCGTCGCTCGCTGCGAGATTCCTGGTGCGCCGGGGATCCTGCACCTCCGCATCGACGTGCTCGGGACGTTTGATCCGGGACATCAACTGGCAACAATCGACGCGAGCCTCGTCGACAGTCATGCGCTTGGTGTCTTCTGCGTGTACGGCGATGCCGCGATGCGGCTCTCGTGGGGGAGCCAGGCGTATGAAGTGATGACGATCGGCGGCTTCTACCCCGGCTTCAATCCCGAACCCGCGCACCTGCCGGCGCTGCGTCGCGTCGGCTTGGCGCCCGACTTCCCGACGATCGGGCTCTCCATCAGCGCCGAGGGCTACCTCGCGGTCACCACCAACACGATCCAGCTAGGCGCGCGAATCGACGCAACCTTCGAGGCCGGCCTGACCGCGCACGGCTTCCTTCAGGTCGATGCGCTCGTGCAGTTTCGCCCGTTCCATTTCGTGGCGAATTGCGCCGCCGGCTTCGATGTGAGCGTCCGCGGATTCCATTTCTGCGGGGTTCACCTCGATGGGTCGATCAGCGGACCCGGGCCGCTTGCCATTCGCGGCCAGCTCACGATCGAGACGTTCCTGTTCGACATCTCTTGGGACCAGTCCTTCAGCATCGGCGATGGGCCGGCCGACGTGCTGCCCCCAGCGCCGCTCTTGCTCGACGTGCTCGCCGAAGAGCTCGCGAAGAGCCAGAACCTGCATGCGCAGACGCTGCAGGATGCGGCGGTGGTGCTGAAGCCACGCGCCGTGCGCGCCGGCTTCGCCGCGGTAACGCCCACCGGCACACTCAAGTGGTCGCAGCGCCGTGCGCCGCTCGGTCTGCCGATCGACCGCGTCGACGGACAGCCGTTGGGCTCGCCGCAGGGCGTACAGGTGCTGACGCCCGGAGCGCCGGTCAGCGACACGTTCAGCCCCGGGAGCTACTGCACACTGACCTCGGCGGAGGCGCTCAATCGTCCGCCGTTCGATGTTCTCACGGCGGGAATCACGCTTTCGCCGCCGGTGGCGCCGGCGTCGCCTGTCGCGAATGATGATCGCAACGTCGATCTCATTGTCGTAATGGGCGGCAACCCCCGCGACCGGAGCAACCATGGCGCACGCCTTGCCGTAACGGCGGCGGCCGAGCTGGTACTTGCAAGCCGGCGTGCGCCCGCGCTCAGCGACAATTCACCCCTCGTCAGCGCGTCGCGCGAATCGTGGGCGACCGTTACCGCGCACGGTGGCATGGCGACCGGATACACGAGCGCGACCGCGGCGCACCAGTTCGCGCGACAGAGTGGCGGCGTTGCGGTTGCCGCGGCTGACGCAAGCGCCCCCGTGAGCCTCGCCGGAGTCTGACGATGACGGCTGTCTTTCACGCTTGGCAGAACGCGCCGCTCCGCGGGCTAGCCGATGACACGGTCGTCGCCGGACGGTTGCAGGCGAAGGCATCGCTCTCGTTGGCCGACCTTGTAAATGCGGGCGACACCCGGCATCGCGATGCCCCGTTCGAGCTGCTGGGTCCAGGCGATGTGCAACAACTCGCCTACGGCGCGATCACGCGACGCTATCCCGCGCCGGGTGCGGCAGATGCGGAGGAAACGAAGGCCGCACTCGTCGAGTTCAAGCACGCCGACATGCTCGATCTGCCCTGGCGATACTCGCCGGAAGTCGATCATGGCGGCCATCTGCGGCCGTGGCTCGTGCTCGTCGTCGGCGCCGACGGAGAGTTGACGCTCGAAAGCGACGGCACTGTCACACTCGGCCCGTCCGTGCAGCAGGCGCACAAGCTCGCCGATTCATGGCAGTGGGCGCACGTGCATGACATTGACGGGACGAGCATCGCCCGTATCCTCTGCCCGCGCGACTTCGAGTCGAACACGCGTTACACGGCCTGCCTCGTGCCGGCTTTCATCGTCGACGACGATGGAACACTGCACGATGCGTGGCCGCAAGCTGGCGCGCCCGTGCGTCTGCGGTGCTACGACCGCTGGACGTTCAGCACCGGGCCCGACGGCGATTTTCTCACGCTTGCAACGCTGCTCCGCGCGGTGATGCCGGAGGCGCTCGGCTCCGATTTCGGCACGGCGAAGATCCGTTACGATCGACGCGACAGCGGCGCGCCGTCGAGCGCGATGCTCGATGCTGCCGGCGCGCTGCAGCGGCCGATGGCGGCGGTGCTTCCCGAGGTCGATCCGTGGATCGCGGCGGAGGTTGCGGCGCTCGCCGAGCCTATTGCCACACCCGATGGCCGCTGGGTGCTGACAGCGCCGCGCTATCACGAATCATTCATGCCGGCGAACGCGGCAGCCATCGCCGGCGGCTGGAGCGGCGAGCTGCAGGATGATCCACGTCATCGCGGATCCGCGGGTCTCGGTGCATGGGCGGCGATCGCCTGGCAGGACACGATTGCCGATGCCGCAGCCATCAAGGCCGGCGATCTCGCGATTGCGCGCGATCGGATCGGCCACCTCGCCTTGGGTCTTGAAGCGAGCCGGTCGTTGTGGCGAAGGCGCGTTCCCGCCGATCCGGTTGCGCGACTCGCCGTGCTCGCGCCGGTGCTCGCTCGGTTGCCCGCCGCCGGTGGCGGAACGGTGCTCGATGCGGTGGCGGGACGCACGCCGTTCTTCGCCCGCGCGCTGTGGTCGTCGGCGGCGCGGCGAGCGCTGCGGCCCGGTCCGGCGCGCAGTTACTGGGCGCAAGCAGGCGCGTCACAGTTTGGAGCGATCCTGCGCTATGCAGCAGTGTGCCCACGGCCGACGGTCGATCCGGATGTCATCACACCGCGCGGCAACGTCGACCCGGAAGCGCGGAGGCAGGCGATCGAGCAGGCGATTCTGGCGGCCGGCCAGCGCGATCCCGCGTTCGCGAAAGAGGTCGCGGGTCGAATGCTTCGCGATGGCGCCGTTCCCAACCCCGGGCTGCTGGCCGCGATTCTCGCGCTCCTGTCTTCCGGCGGGCGCGGTCCCATCGATCGCGATGCCGTTTTGCAATTGCTCGATCGCGGCGTGGCGCCGCAGCCGCTCGAGCCAACGGATCTCGACGACGCGCTGGCCGGCCTTGCACAACTGCGTCATAGGCAACGGCCCTGTCGTCCCGTCGACCTCGACGCGCTCGGCCGCGCGGTCGCCGCGGCGGTCGATCCGACAGTTGCCCGTCCCGTCGTCGTCGACCGCGTTCTCGGCACGCTCACCGGCGTCAAGGATATCGGGCCGGTCGAGCTCGAGCCGGAACTCGATCTTCCGCTCTGGAAATTCCTTTCCGACGCGTCGCCCGACTGGCTGCTCCCAGGCATCGGCGCGCTGCCCGAGCATCGTGTCGTCGGCCTCGGCACCAACCCGCCGTTTGTCGAGGCGATGCTCGTCGGTGCGAATGGCCAGACGCTCAATGAGCTGCGCTTCCGCAATCTGCCGCTGACGACGCGTTGGTCGCCGTTGCGCAAGTTCTGGCAGCGGGCCGGCGGCGCGTTCGACATCAATGCGATTCGCACGTGGCCCGACGTGAGCGCGCTCGGAGGCGCCGGCCTGCAGCCGGCGGGCCTCGGTATCGAAGCCGTCGTCGCTTTCCGCTCGCGGTTGTTCCGGCGGTATCCGGCCACCGTCGTCTATCTGTACGAGAAGGCGCTCAACTGGTTGACGCCGCCCGACAACATGCCCGGCGCGAAGATCTTTCCGACGTTCACCGGAAATATCGGCGACGACGTCACGTTCTTCGGGTTTCCCGTCGCGCCGGCTGCGCTGCTCGACCACTGGGTCGTGCTCGAGGAGCCGCCGAGCGGCTACCGCTTCTACACGGAGAAGAATGGAGACCCGCTCGTCGTCGGCAACAATGCTGCCGACTACGCGAAGAACCGTTTTGCCCTGCCGGTCCGCGTGCTGATTGGCGCACTCCTGGAAAGCGCGTGATGAGCGGGATCGAGGTCTTAGCGCCGATGCGCATCGAAACGCGCTTCCTGGCGCCCGATGTCCAGTCGCCGAATTGGCGGCTGCGATTGCGCGTCTCTCCGGACGAGTTCTCGATGCGCCGCGAGCCGCAGCCGCCGACGCCGGCCGAGCTGGCGCGGCTGGACGAAGCGCTGGCCGCACCGACGCGAGACCCGCCGATCGACGACGCAGCAGCTTTCGCCGCGCTCGCCGCAGCGGTCGGGGCGGCGCGAGCGCTCTGGCTGCTGCGCACCGTGCCGCGCGTCGTCGTCGCTGGCGTTGCGCACGGCGATCCTGCAACCGCGGTCTCGCCTGACCCCGGAGCGCTGCCGCCGACGCACAAGCCCTGGGGGTTGCCGCCGCAACTGGACATCTGGTTCATCCCCAGCGCAGGCGCACCGACGCTGGCGCAAACGCTGGTGCTCGACCGCGTGAAGATCGCCGATGACCTCGATCTGCTCGCATTCCAGGACGACGCTGTCCTCGGCGAGGGCAAGCTGCCTGTCGTCTGGTGGAACTCGTTCGACCGGGCGTGCGCCGTCGGCCTTGCCACCGAGATTGCGCTTGGCGCGGCGGCACCCAAGCTCGAGGCCATCGTCGTGTCCGGTCTCGGCGATGCCGGTACCGCTGAACTCGTGGCCGCGCATTCGAGCTCCGGCCGCCTCGCGGTGCTTGCGCAAGGCACGCCGACAAACACGGTGCAGGGCGAGGCAACGACCGAATTGGGACGAGATCCCGGTGCGTGGTTCCCGCTCGTGACCAAGGACGTGAACCAGCAGCCAGCCACCATCTCGCTCGTCGAGGCGTTGACCGGTGCGGCGCCGTCGATTCCGCTACTCGGGGGCGACCTCGACCACGACGGCGCCCAATACCTGCTGGTGGCTGCGTTGTGGAACGTGCTCTGGGGTCGTTCGATGCGCGATGTGATCGGCGCCGGCGCGAACGAGCGTGCGCTTGCACAATGGGCCCACGACAACGTCGCCGCGCAGGGTGTGTATCCAGCGATGCGCGTCGGCGCGCAGCCGTATGGCGTGCTGCCGACGAGCGCACTGCGGCGCTGGGTGGCGGCGGCGGGCGATCCGCCGGTGGAATCTGCGATTCGCGAATGGTCGTTGCCTTGGCGCGACGCTGGCGCGCAAGCCGCCGAGGCTTCGGGCAATGTCGTCGGCGCCAGCACCGAGCGTCTCGTTGCGCTGCTGGGCGAGCGTGCGCCGAATCGAGAATGGGGCGTGCGACCCTCATCAGCGCTCGCCGTGGCGCAAACACTGCGCGCTTGGGCCGGGATGCCGCCGGTCGACGCGACAGCCTGGGACGACGCTACCGCATCCTCGTTCGCAGGCCAACCGCGGCCGCAGCACCCGCTGTCGCCGGTGGGTTGCGTGTATCCGCTACCGGGCGACCCGATCGACCGCCGCGACAGGCCGGACGTCCTCTTGGCGCTGCTGGAGGCGTCACCCGAGGAGCTGCTGTCGAGCGACGTCCCGCTCGGCCTGCTCGGCCACCTCTTGCGCGAAGAGATGCTGCTCGCCCGCGCCCGCATCGGCCTCGCCTTCGACGCTTTCAATACGGGTCACCCGATCGATCCGGATGCGGCGCTGCCGATCTTCGGCCTCGAAGCGGAGATGCTTCAGCTCATCTTCAAGGGCAACGATGCGAACCTGCATGCGATCACCGTCAGCGGGCTCGCGCGGGCTACGCAAATCCGCGACACCTTGGAGGCGACGCGGAAAGCGGCGAAGGCGGTGATCGACCTTTGGGGTCGCGATCCCGATACCGTGTTCGCAACGCTCCTCGCGGTGCTCGACACGGCGGCCTTCCGCGTCGATCCATGGATCGTCGGCGTTGCGAATCGGCGCCTGCGCCAGTTGTCATCGGCCGGCGAGCGTTTCGTGCTCGGCGCGTACGGCTGGGTGGACCAGCCGCAGCCCGCATCGGTGGCCGTCGGTGCGCTGCCACCGGGGCCCACTCCTGCGGGCCTCCTGCACGCACCGTCGCACGCGCAGGCGTTGACCGCTGCCCTGTTGCGCGACGCCGCTGTGCGCTATCCGGGAGACGACCGCTGGCAGATGACGATCGATTCGGCCAAGGTGCGCGAGGCGATCCGGCTGTCCGAACGTGTGCGCCTCGGCGTGCACCCGTACGAAGCGCTCGGTCTGGAAGTCGAGCGCCTTGCCGGGGACTGGAATGTCGTGCGCACGCTGCGCACGGCCTTCCCGATGCGGGTCGAGCATGAGGGCCGACGCTGCTGCGATGGCGCGCGGGTGCTCCGCGCCGTGTTGCAGGGCGCTGAGCCGCTGCCGGCCGGCCTTCCCCCGAACCTGGGCGCGACCCTCGTGCCGCTCGCTGACGTGCTCGACACCTACGGCGATCTGCTCGTCGCCGACGGCGTGCATGCGCTGGTCACCGGGCGCGGAGAGCTTGCCAATGCCGCGATGGAAGCGGCGGCCGGATTGGGGGCGCCGCCGGAGTTGCGGGCGATGCGGACACCGCGCGGCGCCACTACGGTGCGTGTCTCCGCTTGGGCGCTGCTCCTGCAAAATGACGAAGCCGCTACTGCGCCGGCGGTCGTCGCCGACCCGTCGTTTGCGAAGCTCGTCGACGACGAGATCGGCGCCGCTTCGACGTGGCGCTGGGTCGTGCGCACTGACGCCGAAGACGTCGCCGTTACGCTCGCCGATCGCGGACTGCGCGGCGTGGATGTGGTCGGTGTCGACAATGCCGCAATCGAAGCGCTCATCCGGGGAGACCTGCCGGCGACTTCGGCCGTGCAATCGAACGGTGGGCTTGAGCGTGCGACAGCAGCGACACGCCTTGCCGACCTCCTCGGAGGCGGCGATGACAATCCGCCGATCCCCGATCCCGATAGCGGGCGCGATGATGCGAAGGCGGTGGAGACGCCGCTGCGCACCGCGATTAGGAGTGACCTGACTACGCGCCTCGCAACGTTGCTCAATCGGGCAAACGACGCAGTGGCACAGATCGCCGGCACGGACGCGAACGACCCGGTTGCGGTCGCCGCGACATTGGATGCGCTCAAGGCGTGGCGCTTCGCTGCCGGGACGACGCTTGACAGCGCGCGCTCTGATTTACAGTCGCGCATCGACGCATCGGTGGCGCCGCCCATCGAGATCAATGCGCTGCGCCGCATGATCCGCGCGCTTGCCAATGCGCCGCGCCTTCCCGTCTTGCCCGTCGTCCCGCGCGCCCAGCTGCCGATGCTGCAAGTCACGGCGGTTGCCGCCGACGGTCACCCGGCACCCGACGGCGCGTGGCTCGAGATCGTGGCGGCGGTGCGGCCGCGCCTGGCGCTCCTCGAAGCGCGCCAGCTCGATCCGGCACGCGCGCCCTGGCGAGCGGCGGTCCGCACCGGCGACGGCGGAGTCGATCCCTGGAGCGCGCGGGGTCCCGTGGTCGTCGCCTATGGCCCCGGCGTTGACGCGTTTCCGGCCGACGTCGCGGTCGCGGCGCTGGACGCATGGGTCGACGCGATACCCAGCGCCTATCACGTGACCCGCGCCGCATTCGGCTTCAACGGACCAAAGTCGCGGCCGCCGCAGGCAGTGCTGCTCGCGGTCCCGCCCGACACGAGTCATCGCATGAGCAGGGACGAGCTGCGCGACGTGGTGCTGGAAACGCGCCAACTCGCGCATGCGCGCCTCGCATGCCCCGATCGCGACGGCGTGCGCCGCGTCGCGACACCCTCGCCGCTCGTCTTCATGGGCTCGCGCCTCAACTTCCTCGACCACTGGGCGAAGGCATGACCATCCCGCTGGAGCTGTGGCTCGAGCCGCTGCCCCCCACCACCGACCTCGAGCAGGGGTTGCGAGCACGTGTGGCCGATCCGCTGTGGTTCCTGGCCCGGCAATGGCAGCTCGGCGAGCATCAGGGCGAGGATGCGTCGAGCCCGGTGATGGTACGTTGCGACGTCACCCATCAATCGATCGCGTACGATCCGCGGCGGCCCGAGCTCGATCCGACCGTCGTGCCTGCGGAGGCGCTGGTCGAGGCCGAACCGGGCGACTGGTGGACGATCGGTCGGCGGATCCGGCTCGGCCGCGTGGCGTCGCCATTGCTCGCCGGGCTTTCCGCTGCCGAGCGCGATGCGCTCCGCTTCGGTGAGTTGCCGGTGCCCTATGCCGACCTGGCCAACGAGATCGACGGCCGCGCGGTGTTTCAGTCGGGCGTGCTGGCCGGAAATGCGATCTGGTCCGAAGTGAAGTCGCCTGCGGCCGATCGCTGGTCCGCGCGTGATCTCTGCTACCACGCACCGTTCAACGCGGATCGGCAGCGGCTCCTGGTCCGCGATCACGACGGCGGGGACGTCGATTGGTATTCGGTCGACGGTGCCAGCGGAGTCGTGTGGGCACGCGCAGCAAAGCCCGCGAAGACGCGTACGGTCACCGTGCTGCCGAGCCGACTGGCCTATCCCGGTGCGCCCAATCCTCGCTGGTGGCAGATCGAAGAGCGCGACGTCGACATCGGCGGCTTCGCACCCGACCGGTCGCATCTCGGGTCCATGCTGCTCCTGGACGTCGTACTCGAACACTCCGACGACTGGTTCTGGATGCCCGTCCCACCGCCGCCTCCGAATCCCGATGGGAGCGTCCCCCCGTCGGCCGGCCAGGTCATCCATCTCGAACACGTGATCGTAACCGACAGCTTCGACCAGGAGTGGGCACTATCGCCGCCGCCCGAGGCCGGCGCGTCGGCGTGGTCGATGTTTCGGACGCGCGGGCTCGACAAGGGCGCGCTCGTTGTATGGCCCGTGGCGGTCGCGCCGCAGACGGGATCTCTGCTCGACGAAGTGCATCTCGGCGTCGACGAGGATGCCAACCTTGCATGGGGCATCGAGGTTCGTGCCGACGGTGTCGCGCTGCTCGACAACACTGAC
>Ga0306925_10005046_pt1 | contig 12051 bp, 5 predicted proteins | sample flu12Cox44000176_FD_203755 | JGI IMG/M metagenome (GOLD analysis project Ga0306925, IMG submission 203755) | Lab enrichment of tropical soil microbial communities from Luquillo Experimental Forest, Puerto Rico - flux8day.12C.oxic.44.000.176 (v2)... | ecosystem: Environmental > Terrestrial > Soil...
CCGGCGTGGCATATCTTTCGCAACTGTTCAAAACCGACTCCTCCGCTGGAGCCGAAAGAGGATCGTGAAGCGTTCAGCCGGCATTGGGACTCCCTGCAGGATTTTTTTGCGCATTGGGAGAACAACAGCGAGGGGAAGTTCGCTGGCACCCTGAATAGCTACTGCGACCTTGAGGAGTTTGAAGAGCTTTTCCGGCAATATCTCCGTGATTTTCTGGCGCGCCAGGTCGACTGGGAGGTCAGACAGGAGGTCTTGAGTGGGAAAACGCGCCGTTGGACATCCAACCCGTTCCGCGGGCTGCACGTCTTCGATTTCCAGCACGCCCCAATCTTCCACGGCAGAACAAAAGCAGTCGGAGAAGTGTTGGAAGCCTTGGAAGAGCAAGGCAGAGCTCACCGGCCGTTCGTACTCGTCCTCGGTGCAAGTGGCTCAGGAAAGAGTTCGCTGGTGCGAGCGGGGGTCCTTCCGCTGTTAACGCAACCCGGGACAATTGAAGGGATCGGACTCTGGCGACGGGCGATAACCAGACCCGGGGCCGGTGGAGGTAGCGGTGATTGCTTCGACGCCTTGGCGGGCGCGCTGCTGGAAGCGTCTGCGCTGCCGCCTTTGGGGAACCCGGAATCGCCGCACGCAATCGGTGATCTGGCAATCGAATTGAGGGAACACTCCGAAAGCGTTGCCCTCCGGGTGCGGGCGGCGCTCGAGTACGTCGTGCGAGAATGGAAAACAGAGCATTCCCATTATCTCGAAGAAAGAGAGCGACAACTGCGGGCATCCGGAAGAGTGATCGAAGCCGACTTGGCTCGGCAATATAGGGAGCAGTTGGACCTGCCGAAGGCTCGTTTGGCGTTGCTGGTTGACCAGTTGGAGGAATTGTTTACAACCGGTTTTTCGCCGAGGACTCGACAAAAATATATTGCCGCGCTCGCCAGTTTGGTTCGCAGCGGCAGCGTCTTTGTCCTGGTCACGTTGCGAAGCGACTTTTACCCCCAGTACCAGGAGTTCCCGGACCTGGTCGAGTTCGCGAGGGCAAGCGGTAAATTCGATCTCCAGCCGCCCACTCCCTACGAGGTCGGGAACATGATTCGGCTCCCTGCCGAGGCAGCCGGTTTGCACTTTCAGCATCAGCAGGAAACGGGTCAACGCCTGGATGAAGCGCTGCGCGACGCGGCCTCCGCCACGCCGGAGTCCTTGCCATTGCTCGAGTGTGTTTTGTCGCTGCTCTACGACAAACAGGAGGCCAGGAGTGATGGTTTGCTTCGATGGTCGGACTATCGCGAATTGGGCGAATTAAAGGGCGCTCTTGCTAAACACGCAGAAGATGTATTCACCACGTTACGATCGTGTGAACAAGAGTCGTTTCCTCTGGTGATGCGCCATTTGGTCACACTGGGCCAGAGCGAAGAGGAGGTACCCAACCGGCGGACGGCCCCTTACCGTGATTTCGTTGCAGGGGATGGTGCCGGCCATGATCAGAAGGCCGGCGCGCAGGGGTTTGTTGATCTATTTATCGAGAAACGGCTGCTGATCGCAGATGCCGATCCGCGAGGAGAAGTTACCGTGAGCGTCGCTCACGAAGCGCTGCTGCGGGAATGGCAGCGCGTCAGAGAATGGCTGACCGAAAACCGCGAGTTCCTGCGGATGCGGAGCCGTCTCGATTCGAGCCTCAAGCTCTGGTTGAGCCGCGGACAACAAAAGGATGACCTGCTCGGACCGGGACTTCCCCTGGCTGAAGGTGAAAAGCTGGCCAAAGATTTCGGAACGTCGCTAAACCAGGAACAGAGTGATTACGTCCGCGCGAGCGTAGCCGAGCGGAACCGGCGCAAACTAGCCCAGGCGCGGATGCGTTATGCATTGATGGCTGCCATCAGTGCCCTTGCGATCATCGCCGGTTTTCAATGGCTCCAGGCAGAACACCACCGTCAGAGTGCCGAGAATAATGCTGCCATGGCACAAGCAGAAGCGGCGCGTACTAAGGAAGCGCTGGCTTCTGAGGCGGAAGTCACAGCGAAACTCCAGGAACAGTTACGCCAGGCGAGTTGGGCGAGCTTCAACCAGGCCGAGCGTCAGTTCCAGTTGGGAGAGTGGCCGGAGGGGATTGCGCTTCTTGCGCGCGCGATCAGGTTCGACCCGCAAAATCAAGTCGCTTCAGAGCGATTCTTCCAGGAACTGATTGTTCGTCATGAAAAAGTGCTGCCGCCTCTGGTCACTTCGTTTGCCCATCAGGATGTGGTCGCCGACGTAGCGTTCAGCCCGGACGGTGCGCGGATTTTAACAGCAAGCTGGGATAAAACCGCCAAATTGTGGGACGCAGTCTCGGGCGCGCTGATCGCTTCGTTCGCCCACCAGGGCAGTGTCTGGCGTGGAACGTTTAATGGGGATGGCACGCGGGTCTTGACGGCGAGTATGGACAAATCCGCCAAGCTTTGGGATGCGGTCTCAGGCAAGCTGATTGCTTCCTTTGACCATCAAGGTGCGGTCAGTTCCGCGGTGTTTAGTCCAAACGATGGGCGGATCCTGACGGCAAGCTGGGACGGGACCGCTAAGCTTTGGGATGCCTCAGGCAAACTCATCGAATCCTTTGTTCACCAGGATCAGGTCAACGACGCCGTTTTCAGCCCCGATGGCGCGCGGATCCTGACCGCGTCCGCGGACTACACCGCGAAACTTTGGGACGCGGTGTCGGGCGGGCTCATCGCCTCGTTTGCTCATCAGAATACAGTTGAGGAAGCAGTGTTTAGTCCCGACGGTGCCCAGGTCCTGACCGCGTGCGAAGACAGAAGCGCTAAGCTCTGGGATGCTGCCTCAGGCAAACTCCTCGCCTCCCTTGACCATCATGATGGGGTTGTCCACGGGGCCTTTAGTCCGGATGGCGCTCGAATCCTGACGACAAGCTGGGATGGTACCGCCAAGCTTTGGGATACGGCTTCGGGCCAGTTGATCGCCTCCTTTGACCATCAGGGTGGCGTTTGGCACGCAGTGTTCAGTCCAGACGGTAATCGGGTCCTGACGGCAAGCGTGGACAAAAGCGCCAGGCTCTGGGATGCAGCGTCGGGCGAGCTCATCTCTTCTTTTGACCATCAGGATGGAGTGACTCGCGTAGCCTTCAGTCCCGGCGGAGCGCAGATCCTGACAGCGAGTGCGGATAAGACCGCCAGGCTCTGGGATGCCGTCTCGGGCAACCCCGGCGCCTCCTTTGTCCATGGAGATGAGGTGAACGACGCTGAGTTTAGTCCGGACGGTACTCAGATCCTGACGGCAAGTATAGATCACAGCGCAAAGCTCTGGGATGCGGGTTCGGGCAATCTCCGTGCTTCCCTTGTCCACGGGGACGAGGTCAACGATGCGAAGTTCAGTCCGGATGGCGCTCGGGTCCTGACGGCAAGCAAAGACAAAACCGCGAAGCTCTGGGATGCTGCCTCGGGGAAACTAATGATCTCCTTTGACCATCGTGATCAGGTCAACAACGCGGCGTTCAGCCCGGACGGTGCGCGGGTCCTGACGGCAAGCAAAGACAAAACCGCCAGGCTCTGGGACACCGTTTCAGGCAAGCTGCTCGCCTCCTTTGACCATCAGAGTGAGGTCAATGACGGGGCATTTAGCCCGGATGGTGCTCGGATCCTGACCGCAAGCGCAGACGGAATGGCAAAGCTCTGGGATGCCGCATCGGGCAAGTTGATCGCCTCTTTTGTCCACGAGGATAGCGTCCGACAGGTGGCGTTTAGCCCGGACGGTGCGCGCATCCTGACGGCGAGCGCAGATAAAACCGCCAAGCTCTGGGATACGTACTCGGGCAAGCAGATTGCCTCCTTTAGCCATCAGGATAGAGTCCAGCACGCGGTATTTAGTCCGGACGGCGCTCGCATCCTGACGGCGAGCGCGGATCATAGCGCCAAGCTCTGGGATTCCGTATCGGGCAAGCTGATCTACACCTTCGTCCATCAAGACGGGGTTTACGACGGGGCGTTTAGTCCGGACAGTTCTCGGATACTGACAGCGAGCGCCGACGCAACCGCCAAACTCTGGGATGCGGCTTCGGGCAAACTGCTCGCCTCCTTCGCCCATCAGGATACGGTCCGGCGGGCGACGTTTAGCCCGGACGGTGCCCGGATTTTATCAGCAAGCTGGGACAAAACCGCCAGGCTCTGGGATGCGATGACCCCGGTAGAGCTGGCTCGCCAGGTAAAAGGCTCGGGTGCTCGCACCACCGGAACGGGGTCTTTCGGTTCTGCAACCGCCCAACCCGGTCTGCAGGCGCTTTCGGATATCGCGAGCGGGCTGCATTTTTCGGATGACGGCTCGCTCGGAGCGGTCAATGAGGTACGCAGATCCGAGCTGACAAATCAATTGAAGAATTCTGTGCAGGACCTTGGTCCCAACGCGCGTTTCATACGATGGTTTTTCAGCGCGCCGGGCGATCGAACGATCTTTCCGGCGAGCGGTGTCAAGGTTTCTGACTGGGTTAACAATTCGCTCCTTACGAATCCAAACCTGACCAAGGAATGGATGCGAAACGCTCTAGCCTTCCTGCCCAACAATCCGTTGCTCCATATCGCCCTCGCAGGTTTTGAAACAGACTCCAGGCGGGCCGATTTTCTTCGCTCATTTGGCTTGGCGAGGCTTCCGGATAACAGCGCATTCTGCACGCGCGCCGCAGAGCTTCTATTGGAACAACGCCGTCTGGAACTCGCGCTGTCCGCGGTCGATAAGGCTCTCCGCGCCGATTCTACAGCCCTGCCCGCTCAGCGGCTTCGACTCAGAATCCAGGACGCGATGCCCCGATGATCAGGTGGTACGCCCTTTATTTTGCACACCCGCATCACACTCTCCTGCCGAATTTTTTTTCCAACTCTCCGTATCCCACCTGGATCATCGTGGGTCGACCATGCGGACAGCAATAGGGAAGATCGCACCTGAGAAGGTCCCGGATGAGATTTTCAACTTCAGGCAAACGCAAATCGTCATTTGCCTTGATCGCATGCCGGCAAACCGTTTTCGCAATGGCGTCCTCACCCATGCGAAGCCGGGACGTCGTTGTGGTAATGGAGCGGAGTTCATCCACCAATTTTCTAATCGCGAGGCCGGGATCGTCTGTCGGGAAAAACGGCGGAATACCGTCGACTTTCAGCGTTGAATCCCCGAAAGGCTCCAAGGCGAAGCCCATCTTTTCAAGCGTGGGCGCATTCATCAGGATCCAATCGTAATCTTTCGGTGTAACGTTAACCGTCAACGGGATGAGTAGCCGTTGAATCGGGACCCCGGCGGACTCCATCTGCTTTCGAAGTTTCTCAAAAAGAATACGCTCGTGCGCCGCGTGTTGATCGACAACAACAAGGCCATCCGCGTTTTCCATCAAGACGTACAGCTTGCCAAGGACGCCTAGAATTCTGAAATCGAGAGCGGACCCCGAACGGGAGGCGAAGTTCTCAAACGAGGTTTTCCGGGAATCAGATGGGCCGCCGTCGCTCGATGAGGGAAGGGCGGACGCCGAATCGTCCGGACTCGGACCGCCCGGCGAACGATCAATCGATTCGCGGCCAACGGAGAGATGCTCGATGGTTGAACTATCGGCGGGAGGTGCAGAGGAAGGATACGCGGGATTGAATCCGGACCAGTCACGTCTCAGGGAGAATTGTTCCCGTGGCGGAATGAGCGCGGGCGTCGGATCGGTGATCGGATTTCTCGATCCGGACTCTGGAAGTCCAGCGGTTGGAGGTGGTTTCTGAAAAGTCTGGCTCCAGCGTTTCCGGTCTGTCTCAAGAGTTTTACGAACGGCATTCGCGACAGCCTCTTTGACGTCGTCGGGTTCCCGGAAGCGAACTTCGCGCTTTGCCGGGTGGACATTCACGTCGACCGATTCCGGATCCATCTCCAGGAATAGAAACGTAACCGGAAACTGACCTTTCATGAGCGCGGTGTGGTATCCCTCGCGAAGCCCATGCTGAAGAGTGATATTCTCCACAGGGCGACCATTCACAAAAAGGATCTGTTCGGCCCTGGTCGAGCGACTGATACCCGCTTTTCCAATAAATCCTGATACAGTGATGCCGCTTAACGACTCCGGTGAAACCTCCAGCAACTGTTCGAGGAATTCTGCTCCACGCAAATCTCGAATACGGTCAGCAAGCGCCGTAGCAGGAGGCGCCTGGAAAACAACATTCTGATCGCGGACAAAGACAAAGCCGACCTGGGGATGCCCGATTGCCTGGAGATTCAATTGATGCTGAACATGACTCGCCTCGGTGTTTTCGCTGCGCAAAAATTTCCGGCGCGCCGGCAGGTTGTAGAAGAGCGACCGGACTTCGATTTGCGTCCCCGGCGCTTCTCCGGATGATTTTACAGAATCGATCTTTCCACCGTTGACTAGAATTTCGGTTCCTTCGAGCGCGCCCGGAGCGCGGGTTGACAGACGGAATCGCGAAACGCTAGCTATGCTCGGCAAAGCCTCTCCGCGAAATCCCAGCGTCCGAATCTTTGCCAGATCTGCGCCAGTGCGAATCTTGCTCGTGGCATGGCGCTCGAGACAAAGGAGCGCATCGTCGCGATCCATGCCGATACCGTTATCGACTATTCGCATCAGCGACGCACCACCGCGAGCGATAGCTACTTCGATACGATTTGCTTCCGCATCAATGCTGTTTTCAACCAGTTCCTTCACGACTGATGCCGGTCTCTCAACCACCTCTCCGGCGGCGACCTGACTCGCCACTTCGTCCGGCAACAGCAGAATTCGGCCCATAAGAGAGAGTGTACTCACAATCGCGAAAATCTCACCCCACGCCTGCGGGGTGAATTTTCGCGCTACGCGCCTCCGTTTGACTTTTTTGCGCGCTGCCGGTTAATTCTATGTTCAGATGATTACCGTGACGGAATCCGCTTTTCGCCAGGTGCACGCTCTTATCGCGGAAAATCCCGAATATCGCGACAAAGGTCTCAGGATTTTCGTCGAAACAGGTGGCTGCGCGGGAATGCAGTATGGCATGGAATTTGACCGTGTGAAACAGGGTGATCACCGCATCGAGCACGACGGAGTGGAGGTTCTTGTCGACCCTTACAGCGCGGACTTCTTGAGGAACGCGACGGTTGACTTTACCGACGGTCTTACCGGCGCCGGATTCAAAATCACCAATCCGAATGCAGTGCGAAGCTGCGGTTGCGGCAGCTCCTTTGAAATGCCTCGTGAAGGTTAGTGTCCTGTCGCCGAGATATCATGCCTTTCGTTGCGATCAAAATGGGCCCCGGCAAGGCGCGAGGAGGGCGCATATCTAAATTGATACGTAACCGACGAGCAACGCAGCTGCCGGCCCGTTTTCATCGCAACCCTCTGGGCCGCGGCCAGTTAGCTGTTTTTCGGCGTTGCTCGCTCCTTACGTATCGATTTGGATATGCTCGTCGCTCGCGCCTTGAAAAGCAGCCAACTGACCTGCGGCGAGAGGCATGATATCTCGGCGACAGGACACGGGTGGACATCGTTTCGCCCACTTGCCCATGAAAACGGTCGAGCTCGGACGAGGCAACAGAAGAACGCGCCAGGAAAGCGAGAACGACAACCTGTTCGGTTGGACCGTCTTCATTCTCTTGATGTGCGGCTTTGCCGTGGCCTGCTGGATTGGCACCTTCTATGTATTCACACACCCGGAAGAGCCGTTTAACTATCAGATTCTGGCAAAGCTGAAAAGGCTGGATCCTCCAAAGCGGTTTGAGCTAACCGCCGCACCGGTTGGAGAGTTTCTAACACCGGACAAGCTTCTGACGAAGTTCGGCGCAATGACGGCCGGGCAACTGGACGAGGAGAGCAAGAGCTTACTCAGGTCGTATATTCGAAATTACGATCATCAGGTTAGCAAAATTCCGTACGTAACAGGAAAATTTACTGTATTAGATGTCTATCCGATGGACCCTGACAAATTCCTGGATTCCGGGTTTGCGGTTCTTGCGCAGTCGGTTGAAGTGCCGACAATTTACATTGAGCACCTTTTCCCGGGCGCCTCGGAGCATCTCGCGGCCATGCAGAGAACGCTCACAACAGGACTGGGCATTGAGCTTCGGCGCTCGTACGATTTGTCGGCGGTAATCCATATCCAGGACCTCAGAGATGGAAGGCTTCTCTTCACCTGCGTTCCACTTCTTTACGGCCCTTACGGAACGACCCAAGCCGGATCGGGCTTTCAGCTCGATCCTCCGAAGAATGTGAATGTTAAGGCAGGCTTGCCGGCCATTAAACAAATTCAAATTCGCGATGCTGTGAAACGCTTTGCACAGCTTGGTCTGGCGACAGGAAGCCAGGAAACTGCGTCGGCCGACAAGAAGTCGCACCCGGAACTCGTAGGATCTGAGCCGTCGCCGTCGCCAACAGTGGAACGTGCGATCGCTGTGAATGCTCCTCCGAAGCCGGGCTCTACCCAATCCGGGACTACGCCGGCTAAAGCCGGCCCGCGGGGTCTCGCCGCAGCGGAATCACCCACGCCGGTGCAATCCGCAACTCCCGCGATCGCTGCAGCAGGCCAACCGTTGCAACCTTTCCTGACCGCTTCTCCGGTGCCCGCAACAACGGGACGGGTGGGTACTTGGCAAATGTACCATCCCGGACAAATGCCAAGAGGACGGCTCGTTGGCGTTGACGAGACGACCGGTCTTGTCGACAAAGGCGTGGGCAATGAAACTATCTATCTGCGCGGAGATTTTGTAGTGACGGCCGCGCGTGATAACCGGGCGATTTTGCGTGCCCGGCAATCATTGACTGATCGGCTGCTGAATCGAGGAAACGCGCGCGTCATCGTTGAATATCCGCGTGGCATTCCCGTGCCACGGGAGGGGGAGAACTTTCAGCGGGCAACCGAGCGCCCGTTTCAAATCGTTGATGTACGCAAAGGAGCCGACGGCCAGATCAACGTTTACGTGAGGGAAGTGACAGTGGAGCAGTGAGGGGGGGAGTTAGCAGAAGACAGAAGAAAGAATACAGAATTCAGAAGTCTCTCTCGCCAAAGAGCTACCGTTTTTTCTTCTGGGCTTTTTAGCCTGAGCTCTTGCAAGTACTTTCGCTTTGGTCGCCTCAGGCTTAACGGGGCTTAAAGGCAGGGTCCGGCTCCAACGGGACCGCGGAGTTACTCGTATTGATGGAATCGGTCGCCCCGGTAGCTCATTCGCGCTCGAAGATACTGTTTTCGGCGTCGGGTTCACCAATGCCATTGCGGTATCGTCGGGTCCATTGACCTAGCTGTAAACCGAACGGCCTTCAAAAAGTGGGGTGGATTTTTTATAGACGAAGATTCCGACCTCCTGTCTTCTGTCTTCTGTATTCTGTATTCTACCGTCCGCCCCCCTAATACACATCCCGCTTGTAACGCTTTGCTTTCTTCATCGCTTCGATGTATTCGGCAGCTGCTTCCGGGGTTTTGGCGCCTTCTTTCTCGACGATTTGATGGAGCGCTACGTCAACATCCTTGGCCATTCTAGCGGCGTCACCGCAAACGTAGAAATGAGCTCCTTCCTCCAGCCAGGCATAGATTTCCCGCGATTTCTCGAGCATCCGATGCTGTACATACACCTTTTGAGCTTGATCTCGCGAGAATGCCAGGTCGAACCGGTGGAGAACCCCCTCTCGTTGCATTGCCTCGAACTCTTCCTTGTAGAAGTAATCACAATGGTATCGCTGCTCGCCGAAAAAAAGCCAGTTTTTGCCGGCCGCACCGGTCTGTTTGCGGTCATGCAAATAGGCGCGAAACGGCGCCACTCCGGTTCCCGGTCCGACCATTATGATGGGAGTCGCCGAGTCTTCGGGAAGGCGAAATCCTTTCGCCACGTGTACGAACATGGGAATTCTGGCCGATTCGGGAACTCGATCCGCCAGATAGGTTGATGCTACGCCTTCGCGTTCCCGTCCATGGCTCTGATAGCGAACACTCACAATTAAAAAATGAACCTGTTCAGGAAATGCTCTGATACTTGAGGCGATCGAATAGAGTCGCGGCTGCAGTTTGCGAAGGGTCGCAACGAATTCTTCCGGAGTGAATCGGATCGAAGGATGGTCGAGCAGAAAATCAATTATTTCCAGGCCCCAAAGGTAACGTTCAAGTTCGTTCTTTCGATCTGGATGCATTAACCCGGCGAGAACGCCCGCACCGTGCGACTTCGAGACGACTGCTTCAAGAAATTGTTTGGAAGGTTGCGTGATATGGAAATGCTTGAACAATCCTTCCCGCATGGAAAATGTCTCACCCTCTTTGTTCTTGACCTGTTCATCCCCCGAGAAATGCAGAGCCTGGAGAAGTTCGTCGACCAGCTTCGGGTTATTGTGCGGAAAAACGCCCATCGAATCGCCGACCTCATAAACCAATCCAGAACCGGCGAGAGAAAATTCAAAGTGTCGCGTCTCCTTTTCTGAGCCTTCCAAATTGAGCTTCCGGTTCACCAGCAGCGTCGCAGGAAACGGATTTTTGCGGGAATAAGGCGTTGTCAGCGTGGCCATAAAAACCGGGAGAATATTGACAGAGTTCGGAACCGGTCAAGGGAGAAGAATGGAAGAGTGGAAGAGTGGAAGGATGGGCGGTCTAGCCCGCAAAAATCACGCGTTTTGTGAAGCAGCGCGCTGATTGCGGGCTAGAGTGCTCTTAAACAGCCGCTTCGCGCCCGTTTAAGAGCCAATTTTCAAAATGAATGAATCGATACATCCCGTTGAAAATTTCGGTTCAAAAATTGCCCCGCGACAGCGGAGCCGGAGCCTGAATCGATCATATACTCTCGCAATCAACGCTTCCAAATTTGTGATCGATGCAGGCAGGCTAGGTGCTGCGCAGGCGCTCGAAGGGACTCGCCGCAGAGAAACGGAAGGCGCAAAGAGAAGGCACGAGCTTTCCAGGATCTTGTGGTGGGAGCTATTGGACAGGTTTCAAACCCTATCAGACTTGGATTGGTGGGACTGAGCGAGAAAAGAGCGCCGAAACGAAGCGGGTGCACCAAAGCCGGTCCCATTGATCTCTGCGCTTCGAGGACGAGCACGGGACGAACCTTTGGTTGCCGCTCCGCCGCGTCGTCTGCCACCCTCCCATCCTTCCATCCTTCCGATCCTCCCACTCTCCCTCCCTTCAGGTGGGTTGCTTTGAATCGCGCACTTTTACGAGCGGATTGACGAGATCTTCGACACTCACGATACCAACGGTGCGACCGGAGGCATCAACCACCGCCGCCAAACCGATCGGGGAAGCGCGCAGTCTGCGCAGGACAAGAGCGGCCGGTTCGTCTGGACTCGCTGTCAAAATCCGGCGCAAATATTCGCGCACGGTGGAAATTGCGGGGCGATCCACGATCAGATCGAACACCGTCACTACGCCAGTAATGTTTCCCGATTGGTTCACTACAGGATAACGATCAAAACCCGAGTGCCGAAAGATATCGAGCAACTGCTCGATCGTCGTTTCGGGACGAACCGTCACGACGGAGGTGATAGGGACCATCACGTCGCTAACCTTCACGGAACGAAAATCGACGACATTGTGAATCATCTGGCGCTCGATACTGCTGAGCATGCCCATCCGCTCAATCTCGCTTGTGACGTGCTTCAAGTCCTCGCGGGCGACAAAAATTTCGCGGGGCCTTTTCAATCCTAGAACATTTTTTGCCAGAAAACTCCCGATGTAGATCCCAGGCTTCAGAATCATCGAGGCACCGTCCAGAAGTATTGCCAGAGACGCGAGCTTCTGGTAGGGAATGCGCCGGAACACTGCCTTCGGGAGAAGTTCAACCGCCAAGAGGAAGAGGGGAAGCGCAACGAGAAGCGTTAGACAATAGCCGCTCCAGCCAAACCAACCGACCAACGTGTTCGCGAGCAGAACGAGCGCGAGAATGTTCAGCAGACTGGTGACGATCAAGACCGTCACAAGAAGATGAGCCGGCTGTTCCAGGACCTGCTGAAGATGGACCGCAGCCCGATCTCGTTGCCTGGCGAGATGGCGTAACCGTAACTTGTTCAGAGAGAGGATGCCTGCTTCCGTACCGGAAAAGAGAAAAGAAGCCGCAAGGCAAAGCACCAATACGAACCAGCTCATAGCGTCT
>Ga0306925_10005048_pt1 | contig 12050 bp, 9 predicted proteins | sample flu12Cox44000176_FD_203755 | JGI IMG/M metagenome (GOLD analysis project Ga0306925, IMG submission 203755) | Lab enrichment of tropical soil microbial communities from Luquillo Experimental Forest, Puerto Rico - flux8day.12C.oxic.44.000.176 (v2)... | ecosystem: Environmental > Terrestrial > Soil...
CCTGGACCTCGAGATAGGCAAGAATGATATGGAACAGGCGAAGTTTCTTTACCTGTTCTGCAAAGATCTCTTTACGCGTATCACTATCTGCATCGATGAATCTTTTCCCGAGTTCAGTAAAGCGGACCCGGTCTTTTGGCGTATCAACGAACTCCAGAATCTCCGCTGCCTTGACGAGCGAAATCGTATCGCCGAAATCCTTTCCGATTTCGTTCGAGATATCGTAAATATTCTCGAGTTCCGGATCGTCGCGAAGGATGCTGAGCAGCCCAAGCATTTGACTCACCGGCACTGTAGGGATGGATTCCATGCGCGACCGCGCCCTTGAGACGGGTCGTCCCGAGACAGGGGGAGGTTCCGGGGGATGATCGGGGAGAGTGAGCATGGTGATCGTTTCATGAATCACCTTCATCAGCCTTTGAAATTCCGGATCATTGGCGCTTCTGGGATAGGGAAGGCTGTTGTTCAGCACCAATCCAAGCCGGCCTGGATGAGGAAACAGGATGCAGATGCGCGTAGCCATCTGGACAGCTTCCTCGATATTGTGCGTTACCATGAAAATGCTCTTGAGAGAAGTCGCCTGCTCCCTCCAAAGCGTAATCATTTCAGCACGCAGGTTCTCTGCGGTAAGGACGTCCAACGCGCTGAATGCCTCGTCCAGACAAAGAATCTTTGGCTCCGCAACCAGAGCGCGCGCAATGCCGACCCGTTGGCGCATCCCGCCCGAAATCTCCCGCGGATAAGCTTCATGATAGTTATTCAGGCCAATCAGATCGATCGCCTTGTCGACGGCATCTTCCTTTTGGGAACGGGTCAGGGATTTTGCCATCAAGCCGACCGCCACATTTTGTTGGACTGTCAGCCACGGATAAAGAGCGAAAGTCTGAAAGACTATCGCAGCGTCCTTATTGATGCCCTCCAAGGCCTTGCCATAAGCCGTGACCCGGCCGCTTGACGGCGTTGTGAGACCCGTCAGACACCGCAGCAACGTAGATTTCCCGGAACCTGACTGACCTAAAAGCGCCAGTAGCTCCCCTTCATGGACAGCAAGATCAATTTGGTCGAGCACCTTGAGCTCCCGCCCCCCTGCGACCGTGTAGGTTTTTGTAATGTTACAAAGTTCAGCGATTACAGGCCGATCGATCGCTGCGGTAACCCCGTTTGTTTGAAGGACTGTCGCCATCTCGGTCAATCCAGGTGAAATCGTTTTTCAGCGTAGCTGTAGAGCCTTCGCCAGATCAATTTATTCGTGATGACAACAAAAATGCACATCACCGCGATGCTGCAAATGATCATGGGCGTATCACCTTTCTGGGTTACCTCAGCAATGTAAGCGCCAAGTCCGTCCGCCTTCAACGTCGTGTCCCCCCAGGTGGCAAGTTCTGCGACGATACTTGCATTCCACGCTCCTCCCGCGGCGGTACAAGCGCCGGTAACCCAAAAAGGAAAAATCGCCGGCAAGATCAAGGTACGCCAGAGACCCGGGCCATGCAGTCCATATGTTTGAGCCGCCTCTTTGAGATCGTTCGGAATAGCCATGGCCCCAGCAATGACATTAAACAGAATGTACCACTGCGTACCCATCGCGATAAGGATGATGCTGCCCCAGTTGATTCCCAAGTGGGAGGCGACAAAAAAGCTTACCATAAATGGGAAAGTCATGTTGACGGGAAAAGAAGCTGCTATCTGCGCAAGAGGTTGAGCCAGGCGAGCTATCTTAGGCTTAAAACCTATCCACACGCCGATGGGAGTCCAGATCAGCGTGGCGATAACCGTCATCAAAGCCACGCGCCCCATCGTCAGGAGGCCAAGAACAAAAAGCCGTGCGAACTGTCCGACAGTCACGTGATTGTAAACTGTGTCAATGGCAGCAACAACGCCGAGAACCACTTCATATCCTATCCAAAGCCCAATCAAACCACCGACCAACCAGAAAGCGATGCGGCCCATGAAATTTCTAGAACTTTTTGTGGCTGCCCCGAAACTCGCCATCCGTCTCTTCATCCGGATGAAGCCGTCGGATATCGGATAAAAAACGTGTTCCTCAATCCATGGAAAAATGTAAGCGCGGCGCAGAAAGTCGTAGAGCCAGGACTGCGGTGCTTCTCCCGATTCGATAAGTTCCATTTTGAATTTGTCAGCCCAAGCCAAGAGCGGTCGCCAGACAAGTTGGTCAGACGCTAAGATCACGGCAAGCATCACCACGATGGCCCAGACGGCAGCGATGTTGTCTCCTTTCTCAACCGCCGTGGCCATATAGGATCCGAGACCTGGCAACTTGATATTTTTGTTTAGAACAGTGATTGCCTCACTTTGAGCAACGAAAAACCAACCCCCTCCGAAAGACATCATCGAATTCCAGATCAAACTGTGCATCGAAGAGGGGACTTCGAGGGTTCCAAATCGTTGCCATCGCGACAGGCGAAAGTTGATCGCCGCTTCCTGGAGATCGTTTGGAATGGTAACGAGCGAATGGTAAAAGCCGAAAGCCATGTTCCATACCTGACCGGTAAAGATCGCGAAAATGCTCGCGCATTCGACTCCGAGCAGACTGCCAGGAAACAGCGCCATAAAACCCGTTACAGTAATTGATAGAAAACCAAGTACGGGAACGGATTGCAGGATATCCAAGGCAGGAAGAATGATCGATCGCGCGACACGATTTTTCGCCGCGGCGTAACCAACAACGAACGTGAACAGTAAGGAGAACCCAAAAGCGATCCACATCCGCAAGACCGTGCGTCCGGCGTAGTACGGAATGTTGCGAATATCAGTGGAGATTGCAGGCGACTGATTCTCGTCAAAGTGGACGATCATTCCCTTTCCAAAATGCAAAATCGTCCAGGAGAATCCAAACACGCCAACGAGGATGACGAAATCAACCCAGGTAAAACTGCGCCGGTTTTCGGTAGCCTCGAGCTGGATGGAAGGCAATTTCAGCGCCATGGCAACGTCGAATATTTCAGAGTTTCCCGTGAGCAACAATCTGTTTAATGTGACAGATTGACGGCAAGGACACGAAGGTACGGATTCACCACAGAGGCTGAGGACACGGCCCGGCGGAGCGTTCGACTGAGCTCACGCCGAGGTCGTTCGACCGGGCTCACGCCGAGGTCCGCAGCCAAAGTTCGTCCTCAAGGTAAGCAAAGCTCTTCTCGGGAATCCACACCGAAGCCTCACGCAAAGGTACGCTGGGGTACGCAAAGGTATGGATTTAACATAACTAAACTCCGAAGTTAGGAACTCGTCCTCGTGCTCGTCCCGACTTCGCAAGGCCTACGTCGCGGCCAACGCCTCGGTGTTTCTTCACACCTGGCCAGGGCGCGCCAAAGCGTAGCGACGGCGGCGTCGTGCTCGTGCTCGAAGTGCAGAGATCAATGCGACCGGTTTTGGTGCACCCGTTTCGTTTCGCCGGTCTTCTCTCGCTGAGCCCACCATCCAAGAACTGCGCGATAACCATCGTCGAAGAAGAGTTCATCATAAAAAATCGGTATTGATTTTTGGACTTCGACCGACAGCCCGCCTTTGGAGGGCGTCCGGTCCCTCGGCGCCCCGCAAGGCGATCAGAGGCTTTGTTTAGCCGATACCAGCCATGTCGGACGACGAGGGCTTTATCGAATTCACGGCTGCAAGGGACTGCAGCCCTCCAGGTCGGGAAGGACTGGTGAAGCGGCTCATTTGCCGATAAAAATGATTTGACCTTCGGGCTTCATTGAGCCCCCGCTTTTCTCGAGGCTGATCGCAAACGCAGAGGCTGACTGGACCGGTTGTGCAGGATGGAAGCTCGTTCGGATAAGCCCCGCACTCGGGACTGACAAAACGCCCGCGCTGACCGGGAGAGGATTGCTAGGATCGATCACCCAAAGCTGGTAATCCTTTCCGGGTGCGGGCGGGGGCAGTTTTTCCAGTTGGAGTACTCCATTTCGTTGGTACGGGTCCCAGACGACGACAGCGTTGGCTTGTTGGAACTTAGCGACTTGGGCTTTCAGCGTAGCAATCTTAACTTCCGAAAGCAGATTCTTTTGCCTCAACGCAGCCAACTCCTTTTGAGAATCCGCGTCCTTTTGTGTCAGTGCCGCTACTGCTTGCTCGTCTTGGGCGGCCTTTTGCTTGAGCGTTGCGAGTTCGGTTTGAGCCTCCGCATCTTTTTCCTGCAACGCCTGCAACTGCTTCTCCAATTCCGTGCTCCTTTGTTGAAGCTGAGCCAAAGCCAGAGCAGTTTCGGCATGAGTCGCACGAAGAGCGGCCAATTGCCTCGAAAATCCATTTCGCTCGCTTTCGCGGTCCAATCCAAGGATGACACAGGCGATCGCAAGGCATGCGGCCAATGCCCAAGGTAGCAAATTGGCAGCGACGACCTTTGACCTCGATGTCTTTGGAGTAGGCTGCACCGATCTTCCCTCAGCCCGCAATATTCGCTGCGGAATATCGGGGGGAGCCGCAACGGGCTTCGCCGCGTAGGCCAGCGATGCCAAGGTTTCTTCCATCTCGATCGCAAAATTTCTGAGTTCCTGGTCAGACTCGATCTGGGCGCGGACCCTCTCCGTTTGCGAGGCGTCAAGCTCGCCGAGCAGATACTGCAACACCAAATCCTGTGTTTGCTCGTCGATCATATTTCCTCGTGCAGGAATTCCCGCAGTTTGAGAAGGCCTCTGCGAATCCGTGCCTTGATCGTTCCGAGCGGTGTAGTGAGTCGATCAGCTATTTCCTCGTGCGTTAAGCCGCCGAAAAAGGCGAGCTCAAGGGCTTCCCGCTGCTCTCGCGGGATTTGTTCAAGAGCTGAACGAACAATTGCGCTTCTTTCGCGGAGTGCAGGCTCTTCGGCGGAGGATTCGTCCCTCTCCTGCCCCACCGATTGTTCTACTCTTTCTCTAAGCCGTTCACCGCGTTGACGCACGCGGAGCCGGTCGATGGCCTTGTTTCGGACGATCATCACGGCCCACGCAAACGGAGTACTCCGCGTCGGGTCATACGACCCAGCTCTGCGCCAGATATACGTGAAACCTTCCTGCAAGACATCTTCTGCCTCTTTGGCGTCATTCATCATTCGGTATGCCAACCCGTAAAGGGATGAAGAGAGGCGTTGATAGAGCGCCGCGAATGCAGACTCATCTCCATCAGCGATTCGGCTGATCAAGCTAACCTCAAACTTGCTCTCTGGATCGTCCGCCAGCCTTGTCATACCTTGCGGGCCGGCCGGCTTGTTGCTGGCAATCGCTGGATTCGACTATTCAATCGACTCACAGAACTGTGGAAAAAGACGGATCCTCCCGCATCGCTTAGATCAAGGCCCTAGAACCAAAAGACAATCAAGAGAAATTGAATCAAATCCCAAGAACAAACCAATTATCCGCGCCCCCCGGGTACGGTAACGACCGTAGTCAAGGACAAGGTTCAAATCAATACGAGCTAAGTTTTCTGGACACAACTAGAAATCCGAGTGCTGCGTCACTTGCGCAGTTTCAACGATCTCCTTTCACTCGTTAATGCGACCTTCTCCCGCTCTTGGATGCGCAGCTTATTTCCAGGCGAGCAAGACCGCCCCCAAGACGATCAGGCCGGCCCCCAACCCTTCCCGAGCATTGATTCTCTCGCGAAAAAACAGGATGGCAAGACCCATTGCTACGACCACGCTAAGCTTGTCGATAGGTGCGACCTTAGAGACTTCGCCAACCTGGAGCGCCCGAAAATAACAAAGCCATGAAAGGCCGGTCGAAATGCCCGACAAAACGAGAAAAATCCAGGTTTGCTTTCCGATCGAACTGAACTCCCCGCTCTTAGTCGTCAAAGCTGCAATCAACCAACTGAACAAGAGGATTACACTCGTGCGGATTGCTGTCGCCAGGTTCGAATTGACGTCCGTAACACCCATTTTTGCAAAGATGGCGGTGATGCCGGCAAACAACGCGGAAAGGAGCGCCCAAATTAACCACTGCATCGATCACGCTTACCGAGGCGGGATTTCCTGTCCAGTACTTCGCGCCATCCTATCTGACTCATTAATTCTACGGGAAAGCAGTCCGCTTTGCAAAATGGGGTCTTTACCCGTATCATTGTACGGGTGAAGACCACGGTTGAATTGGATGAACAGAAATTGCTTCGCGTGATGCAATTAACAGGATTGAAGACGCGCAAGGAGGCAATTGACTATGCGTTGAGCCAGGCCGAACGGGCAGCGAAAATCGCTAAACTCTTCGCCAGACCACGCCGGAGTAAGGAAGAACTGAGAAACCTGCTCGATCCGAATTATGATTTGATGACGCTGCGCGAACAGGAGAAGCCGCGAACGTAAATGCTCGTCGATTCGACCATCTATATCGATCTGCTGCGCCGCGGGGAGGATATCCCTTTTGTACTCAGGCCTTTCCTGCTAAGCGGAGAGCTCTTTATCTGTGGAGTTATTCGGGTCGAAGTATTGCGAGGAATACGCTCAATTGAAACGCGGCATGAACTCTCGGAACTATTCGACCTGATGGCGCAAGTGCCTACCGATGCACGCATCTGGGCAAAGGTGACGGACCTCGCTTGGAAATTAGATCGACGGGGGACCGTCCTGCCCTTGAGCGATCTTGTGATAGCTTGTTGTGCGTTCGCCGTGGATACCGCGGTCATCACGACAGATCCGCACTTCTCGCAAATCGCCGGCTTAAAGGTGAAGAAGAGCTTGTTTTGAACTCCGGCGGAATCGAATGGTAAGAGGGGGGCCAAGGACAAGTCTACTAAAACAATAAAGATTCCATTTCTCCCCGGTTTCTCCCCGGTTTTCACCTTAATCCAGTGAAAAGCTGCCTTTTTGATCCTTTCGCAAAAGACCTTGCGCAAAAGAGAAAGACAGATTAACCGAGATTTCGTTACGAGACTTGCAAGGATTGCAGTTGTTTGATGAATTATAGCCTTAACCAGAGGTTGCTGGCCTCCGACAGCGACTGCCTTACCGATACTTATGTCCAAGGAGTTCAGTTATGTTGCGCAGGCATGTCTAATGCCATTAACCTTTAACGTCGTCCTTGAATCCAAACGCTCCGCTGCTAGTGTGCGGCGCTAATTCTGACAATATGCGTTTTCCTTTGGCGTTAACGATGAAAATTGCCGGGCATCTCCTGCATCACAAGCTGCGGGGGAGCAAAAGGTTCGCTACGGTCCTTCAACTGGAACCGTTGCACACCTGTAATTTGACTTGCACCGGCTGCGGCAGAATAAGGGAGTATTCAACGTCTCTAAAAGACGTAATGTCTCTGGAGGATTGCCTTGGAGCGGCAATTGAATGCAATGCACCCATGGTGTCGATCTGCGGTGGCGAGCCGCTTATCTATCCGCAGATCGAGGCGCTGGTAAACGGCTTGCTTGACCAGCGACGCATTGTCTACGTCTGCACCAACGGTATGTGGATGCGCCGCAAAATGCGTGATTACCTGGCGGTTTGCTACGCGAAATCACCCGATTCGGTCTCAGCGCAATTAAACCGGCTTGCCTCAGAGAAACTGCTGACCCCGTCGGAAATGGAACAGGTCAAAAAAGGGCCTAAGGATCCCTCAAAACCAGTGATCGCTCCGAATAAATGGATGTATTGGAACGTCCACTTGGATGGCCTCGAGAAGACACACGATATTATCGTCGAGCGCGAGGGCGTGTTCCAGGAATGCATTCTTGCTATGCGAATGGCGAAGATCCTGGGCTTTCAGGTCGCGACGAACACAACCGTCTATCGTGAAACCGACGTGGCTGAGATCGAGCATCTGTTCGGATATCTAGCGACCCTGGGAGTAGATGGACATACGATTTCACCAGGGTACGAGTACGATTCGGCAAAGAAGGATATGGCGAAGCGACTTGGTCTGGACCCCGCAAGCTTCTTCCTGACGCGCAGGGCCACGATCGAGAAATTCTCGAATGCCCCTCAATGGGGCAAGCGTTATCCCCTCTTTGGTACCCCTGTCTACTTGGAGTTCGTTGCGGGACTTCGCGATCTGACCTGCTCCGCGTGGGCGATTCCCACACGCAACATGATGGGTTGGAAAGCGCCTTGCTACTTCATGACCGACGGCCACTACGCGACCTACAGAGAACTCCAGGAAAACGTGGATTGGAGCAAGTACGGTGTGGTCGATGGCGTTGCCAGGGACCCGCGATGCGAGAATTGCATGGTGCAGTGCGGCTACGAGCCCTCGGCAACTATCGGCCTGCAGGGCAAACCCGGTGATACTTTGAAAAACATCTGGTTCAACTTTGGCCCCCGCCCCCGGCCAAAGAATCATCCGGATCCCAAGATCGTATTCAATGGGATCTCGGCAGGCGCAACCAAGCCAAAGCGGGAATCAACCGTCGTGCATGGCTAATATCAACGGGAGAGCACGGTGAATGACGACCAAGGAGTACATACGCTCCTCAAAGACGCGATATACAGGGCACAACAGCATTTAATCAGTCTTCAAGACCCGGATGGATATTGGATTGGCGAACTAATCGTCGATTCAACCCTTTGTTCTGATTACATCACTTTCATGCATTGGTCCGGGGTGGTCGACTTCGAGCTCCAGCAAAAATGCGTTGATCACATTCTGTCGAGGCAACTGCCCGACGGAGGTTGGAACATTTATCCGGAAGGTCCCTCGGAAATCAACGCATCGGTAAAAGCGTATCTATCCCTTAAACTTGCCGGGTTCTCGCAGGATGATCCCCTCTTAAGACTGGCTCACGCGAAAATTCATGAATTAGGTGGAGTCGAAAGGACAAACACTTACGCCAGGCTCTACCTTGCGCTGCTCGGGCAGATCCCTTGGGATGCCGTGCCGACAATTCCGGTGGAATTCCTCCTTCTTCCAAAATGGCTGCCGGTCAATCTCTACGCGGTATCCTCCTGGACTCGGGCGATGGTCGTTCCCCTGGCGATCATTAATCACTACAAACCGACTCGGGCACTACCGGAAGACAAAGGAATTCGAGAGCTCTACCTTGACCCGACGCAAGTGCCGCTGCAAAGGACGTCGGGTTTGAAGCAGTTCTTTATTCTTATCGATCGATGCCTGAAGTTGATTGAGGGCCATGGCTTTCTGCCGCTTCGAAAAACGGCGTTGGCGATCGCCGAGAGCTGGATGATCGAACGCATCGGGGATGGGTGCAGCGGCTTGGCGGCGATTTTCCCGGCTATGCTGAACTCCATGATCGCCTTGCGCTGTCTGGGCTATCAGCCCGATCATCCAGTGTATCGAAAGGCGGAGGCCGATTTCCGTGAACTGTTTGTCGACGATGAACAGGGATTCAGAATTCAGCCCTGTTTTTCGCCGATATGGGATACTGCGATCACCCTGGTGGCCCTCGCACGCTCGGGAATTGACGCGTCGCATCCCTCCTCGCAAAACGCGGTGCGTTGGCTTCTGTCACAGGAAGTACGGATCGCAGGCGACTGGGTGGTGAATAACCCCGGACCCGAACCGACCGGATGGTGTTTTGAATTCAACAATCCTTATTGTCCTGACGTCGACGACACGGCGATGGTGCTATTGGCTTTGCACACCGCCGGGTATTGCAATGATTCGGCGCTTTACGATCGCGTCGTTCGCTGGCTGCTGAGTTTTCAGAACAGAGATGGTGGCTGGGCCGCATTCGACAAGGATGTCCAGAACCCGCTGCTCGAGAACGTCCCGTTTGCCGATCATAACGCCATTCTGGATCCGAGCTGTTGCGATGTGACCGCCCGCGTTCTGGAGATCCTCGGAAATCTCGGCTTTCGCCCTGGGCATCACGAAATTGACCGGGCTGTTCATTTCCTGAAGGAGAAGCAGGAAGCGGAAGGCGCATGGTATGGTCGCTGGGGGGTCAACTATATCTATGGCACGTCGCAGGTTTTGCGTGGGCTGCTCGCCATTGGAGTGGACATGAATGAGACCTGGGTACAGCGCGGTCGGGATTGGTTGGAAAGACATCAGAACCCAGACGGCGGTTGGGGAGAGACGGTTGCATCATATGACGATCCCAAGTTGCGCGGCAAAGGAACAAGTACACCATCGCAAACGGCTTGGGCGGTGCTTGGACTCTGCGCATTTCAGCAAATTCATCGCAAGAGTATTGAGAACGGCATCAGATATTTGATCCAGACGCAGAACCCTGATGGCTCTTGGAGCGAAACGCTCATTACCGGGACAGGTTTTCCACGCGTCTTCTATCTCAAGTACGACATGTACCGCAACAATTGGCCGCTTATGGCTTTAGCCAGGTATGCGGGCGAGGCCTCGGTCAATCGCCCCCAAACCGCGATCGCTTCGCGCGACGCCAATGTTGTTGACCAGGGATCTGAGCCTTACCCAGAGCCTGCGTTCTCCTCCTTGATTTCGAGCTTCGGATCTCTTCCAGTATTCGTGTCACTGAAAGACTTTCTCACGAAGCTCAACCATGGATAAGCCGAAAATACTGATCGCGGATCCGATCTCGCCGAAGGGGATCGAATTGCTGCGTGCTGGCGCGAAACTGCTTGTAGATGTTAAGACAGGTCTCAAGGAGAGCGATCTGCTGGGGATCGTAGCTGAATATTCGGCGATCGTGGTTCGATCGCAAACGAAGATAACGGCGAATGTGATCGAAGCCGCCAGCAAACTGAAAGTGGTGGGACGAGCCGGCGTCGGCGTGGACAATGTGGATGTCGACGCAGCCACGCGGCGCGGGGTGATCGTCATGAATACGCCCGGCGGCAATACGGTCTCCACCGCCGAACACGCGTTTTCTTTGCTCGTGTCGATCGCGCGCAGCATTCCACAGGCACATAGCAGCGTAAAAGCTGGGCAATGGGATCGCAAGAGCTATGAAGGTGTTGAACTTCACGGCAAGACTATCGGGATTGTAGGGATGGGACGAATCGGAACCGAGATCGCACGGAGGGCGATTGCATTTGGCATGCGACCGGTCGCTTACGACCCTTATCTGTCTCCCAGCCGCGCACGCTCGCTCCAGGTCGAACTGTTCGACGATCTGGATGAGGTTCTCTCCCGCGCCGACTTTCTGACACTCCACATGCCTCTCAGCACGGAGACCATGCACCTGATTAATGCCGAGCGAATGGCGAAGATGAAGAAGGGAGCAAGGATCGTCAATTGTGCCCGAGGCGGGTTGATTGATGAGACTGCGCTGTTCGAGGCACTGAAGTCGGGCCACATCGCGGCGGCCGCGCTTGACGTCTTTGAGACTGAGCCTCCTCCAGCGGATTTACCTCTCCGAACATTGTCGAATATTGTTTTTACGCCCCATTTGGGCGCTTCCACTGTCGAAGCTCAAGAAAGTGTCGGACTCGAAATTGCTGAAGCGATTCGCTCGGTTCTTTTGGACGGAGTCATCAGAAACGCGGTCAACGTTCCCAACATCGATGCGAAGACGCTCCAAATTATCGCTCCCTATCTGGATTTCGGCGAAAAGCTAGGTCGATTTTTGCGTCAGGTCGCTCCCAAGCGATGCGAGACGCTGTCGATCAACTACAGCGGCAAAGTCAACGACGTCGAGACAGGCCCCATTTCGAGATACGTTTTGAAGGGCTTCCTGGAAGAGGCAGGCGGACGAGAGGTCAATCCGGTTAACGTCACGTCGCTTGCGCAGACATTGGGCTTAAAAACAATCGAAACCAAAGAGAGCGCCACCGGGGAGTTCACGGATCTGGTTGAACTCGAGGCAAAGGGTCAAGGTGAAACCGTCTCGGTTGCGGGCACGTTTATCGGTTCTTCGCCGAGGATTGTCCGCATTAACGGACGCCACGTCGAGGCGCGGCCAAGGGGAGTCTTGCTGCTGCTGGAAAATAACGACGTTCCTGGAATCGTAGGTCAAATTGGAACTGTTCTGGGAACACACGGAGTGAATATTGCTAACATGTCCCTGAGCCGTGACCATCGCGGAGGCGAAGTTCTCACGGTTCTAAACCTCGATTCCGTGCCTGAGGAGTCGATTATCCTTGCGATGTTGACAAACGCGAACATCAAGACCGCTCGAGTCGTCCGCCTTTAGCGCGAGAATTTCATCGCGAAATCCATCTGATATTTTGGTTGCGGACCTCGGCGTGAGCTTCAGTCGAA
>Ga0306925_10005054_pt1 | contig 12047 bp, 6 predicted proteins | sample flu12Cox44000176_FD_203755 | JGI IMG/M metagenome (GOLD analysis project Ga0306925, IMG submission 203755) | Lab enrichment of tropical soil microbial communities from Luquillo Experimental Forest, Puerto Rico - flux8day.12C.oxic.44.000.176 (v2)... | ecosystem: Environmental > Terrestrial > Soil...
CCCGGGAAGGGCTGTCCAACCTACAGCATTCCGATTCGCCTCGGCGTATCATCGCGTACCACGCAGCCGTATTCGCTAAAGAGATAACCAAGCCCAGAAGGAGTTTTGTTATGTCGTTTAAGCAGAGGCACGCCTTGATTACCGGAAGTTCGCGCGGCATTGGCCACGGGATCGCCCTCAAGCTTGCCGAAAAAGGGATCCACAATGCGGTGCATTATTACCGCAATGAAGCTGCAGCGAAGGAGACGCTGGAACTGGCCCGCAGGTGCGGTTCAGATGGTTTTACGGTGCAGGGTGATATCTGCCACCCGGAAGAAATCACCCGTATGTTTCAGGCGGTGAAAACGCAATTCGGGAAACTGGGTATCTTCGTCAGCAACGCCCGACCCGAAGCACCCGAATTCTTTTATCCACCCATGGATATCACTTTACAACAATGGGACAACGCCTTTGATTCCCAAGCGAAGGCATTCCTGGTCGCGTCTCGCGAGGCGAGTGCCCTTATGTCTGACGGAGGGCGAATCATCGCCATCACCTACGCGCAGGGAAGCCGCACGGGCGGCTTGCAGCCCTGGGTTGCGATGGGCTCGGCCAAGGCCGCCATGGAATCGCTGGTTCCGTTACCTGGCCGTAGCACTGGCCCAGCGCGGCATCACCGTGAATGCGATCAGTCCCGGGTGGACGGAGAATAGCGTCCTGAATAGCTTGCCTCAGCAAGTGCAGAGTCACATCCGCAACTGGCACGCCGGCGGTTGGACACCCATGAGGCGGCTGGGGACGCCTGAGGACATTGGTAAGGTCGTATCACTCTTTTGTTCTGAGCAAGCCGACTGGATAACGGGCCAGGTGATCTACGCTGACGGAGGCGCGTCACTCATGAGTCCTGAGGTACCACCGGAAATTCAACTCAGCTAATTGCCGCTGTTGATTACTCAAAGGACCAGAACCGGGCGGGATCAGTTGTGGATCGTTGGCAACCATTCCCATATCCCGGTCAATCCCCGGTTTGCCTGTCACAATCCCTGAGAGTTCACGCTAATCAGGTGTAAAGGGACGTGACTCCTGCGTGTGGCGGAGTACACATCGGACAGCAACTGCTGGAATTGGCGAGCCAGGGTGAAGCGACCACACTCTTCTGGCGCAAGATTCCACGTCGCTCAATGCGCGCTCGATGAGAGCGCAGCGATACCCATCAGCCAACGATGGCCTTGACTTCCGTCATGAAACTCACAACTGGCGCAACTAGCCGTAACAAGACTCCTCTATCCGGCTGTTACTTAATTTGCCTGTGATTTCGCCTAAAGGAGAAATACGGTCTGTGGCTTGATCCCGACTTCAAGAACGTAAAGGAGCTCACGCGCCTTCTGGTGCCTTTCGATGCGGCGCAGATGAGGTGTTTTCCTGTAAGCACCAGAGTCAATACCGTGAGCAACTGCTGACCCGGAGTCCGTTGTGCCGAGCGACACTTCATCGCCAGCTCAAGGGTCGCTCTTCGGATCACTTGCAGGAAAGAAGAAAATCTGCGCGTGTGCCTATGTGGCTCTTGACGCCTGGCCCGTTTCCTCGCAGCCCAACGTGTTTTCATCAGTGCTGAGAGTCTTTTGCGAGCAGCAGGACTCATGTGGGCGCGACCCATGGCCTTAACCGTGGTAGCTTTAGTCGTGGTTGCGCCAGTTCGTTGCTTTGCCACCGCGCTCGCTGAGCAGCGGCTATCTTGGCCCGTGCAGCCGCACTCATCGTACGACGACGCGGGCGCGAGGCTCGCATAATCTGGCTTACCCTTGACGCGCCACCACGCCGAGATTCTGTTCCGGTCAATACCTCTAAAGCTGCGATATTGATCTTCCCGTGACAAAGTTAATTCTTCTGCCTCACAAGTCCGTTCTGGCAAGTGTCGCGTACTTGAGTTCGTAGACGTAGCCGGCCGAAGCTGCTGAGGCGTGGCGCCACGTTGCGGCAGTCCAATCGGCCGGCGGCGTCCACCAACTTCAATCCTGAGGAAATCTATGAAGCAATTGAAGAGACTGGTTGCCTTCGCCATGGCGCTCTTGCTGGTCCCGGCCAGCGGTTTCGCGTCAAGCCATCGCGAAGCGCCCATCACCGCTCTGGACCACTCGGCGGACGTGACTGATTGGTATGCGTTCGTAAGCTATGACCATCCTGACCGGGTAACGATGATCCTCAACGTTGACCCGTTCCTTGAGCCTTCTAACGGCCCCAACTACTTCCCCTTCGACCCCAACGTGGCTTACCAGATGAAGATTGACAATAACCGCGACGGACGGGAAGACATCACTTTCGAGTTCCGTTTCTTTACGGAGATTCGCCTGCCTAACGTGTTCACCGGTTATGTCGGCGGCATTGCCGGCATTCCTCCCATTACTTCGTTGGACGGTCCCGGCTCCGAGGGTCTCTCCCTGCGGCAGCATTACACCGTCACTATGATCAAGAACGGGCAGCGTACCAACCTTAACGAGGGGAAGACACTATTTGCGTTGCCTTCCAACGTTGGGCCGCGCACCATGCCTGACTACAATTCTCTCTACCAGCAAGCCATCTACGACCTCGGCAACGGCGTGCGGGTGTTCGCCGGGACTGTGGATGATCCGTTCTACATCGACCTCGGCGCCGCCTTCGACTCGCTCAACTTCCGCATGGGAGTCGGCGGCGTGCTCAGCGAGCAGGAAGACAACGACGACAAGGACAACTTCGCCTCCGACGCAGTTGCCGGGTTCAACGTGAACAGCATCGTGCTGGAAGTTCCCATCACGATGCTGACAGAAGACGGCAAGATGCACGACGCAGGCGACAAGCGCGCGGTCATCGGCACCTATGGCGCGACCGCGCGCCAGCGGATCGGCGTCCGCGGCACTGCCAATGCGCGGCCTTTTGTGCAGGTGCAGCGCGAAGGCAACCCGCTGATCAACGAACTGATCATCGGGACGGGCTCGAAGGACACGTTCAGCATCAGCGATCCGGCAAACGATTCGCAGTTCGCCAACTTCGTGCTCGATCCGCTGCTGGCGCAACTCTTCGCGTCGCTTGGCATCCCGGTGCCGCCGCCTCCTCGTAGTGACCTGCTTCTCCTGGTGCAGTACGAGCCGCCGATCTGTCCCGGCTGCGGGCCGAACGATGCCGGTCCGGTTGCCGATCTTCTGCGGCTGAACACCGGCATTCCGCCAACCCCGGTGGACAAGCAAAAGCGCCTGGGCTTTCTGGTGGGTGACAATGCGGGCTTTCCCAATGGCCGCCGGCTGATTGACGACGCGGTGGACATTGCATCGCGCGCTGTCGGTGGCATCCTCGTTGATCCTGTGAAGTTCGGCACGCGCATCGGCGACGGCGTCAACATCAACGACGTCGGTTACGGAGCGACGTTCCCCTACGTCATGCCTGCGCACAGCGGACGCGACAGTCATCACATAGGTCCTGGCCAGGTTGGTTGCAGTGGCCAGCCCGGCGGTGTCTGCCCAATCAATTAACCCTCTCGTGGCCGTCTTCTGCATGATGACGGCCACGATTCTTTCCATATTGTGAGGAATGCCATGAAGAAAGTTGTTGCCTTGATGGTCGTGATCGCAACCGCGGTTTTGATGACTGCGCAAACCAATACTGCGTCGGAAACGCAACTCTCTCCCGCTGAGCAGAGTATGGCAACCGCGCAGAAGCTGATTGAGAAGAACCCGAAGAACTACGAAGCCTACAACGCGCTGGCGCTGGCGCTTTCGCGCCGGGCGCGCGAAACCTCAGACGTAAAGTTCTACAGCCAGGCGGAAGAGGCCCTGCAGAAGTCGTTCGCCATCGCTCCTGGGAACTTTGACGGAGAGCGCATCCACGTGTGGCTGTTGCTGGGCAAGCATGAATTTGCCGCGGCCCTGGCCGAAGCCACGAAGCTCAACAAGAAGATGCCGGACGACGTCATGGTGTATGGGTTCCTCACGGACGCCAACGTCGAGCTGGGCAACTACAGCGATGCTGAAAAAGCCTGCCAGCGAATGCTCGATCTGCGCACCGGCAATCTGCCTGCCATCACCCGCGCGGCTTATCTGCGCGAACTATTCGGCGAAACCGATGGCGCGATTGAGCTGATGAACATGGCGTTACAGTCAACGCCGCCGGCCCAGGCCGAAGACGGCGCCTGGATCCTGACGCAAACCGCGCACCTCTACCTGTCCACAGGGAATCTGGATAAATCAGAAAAGCTGCTGCGCCAGGCGCTGGCCATGTTTCCGGGCTATCACTACGCGCTGGGAAATCTCGCCAAGGTGAGAATCCAGCAGAAGCGATACGGCGAGGCTGTGGACCGGTTGCAGCAGCGGTACCAGGCGGCGCCTCACGCTGAAAACCTGTACGATTTGGCCGAGGCCCTGCAACTGGCCGGCAGGACGGATGAAGCGAAGAAAGCTTTTGCGGAGTTCGAACAGAAGTCCATGGCGGAAACCAATCGCGCCGACAACTCAAACCACGAATTGATCTTCTATTATGCCGACCACGCCAACCAGCCGGCGAAGGCTCTGGAAGTTGCCAATCGCGAGATCGCGCGGCGGCACGACGTTTTCACGCTTGACGCCTACGCGTGGGCGCTATACAGAAACGGTGAATATGCTGACGCGCGCAGGCAAATCGAAACTGTGCTCGCTGTAGGCATCCGCGATGCGAAGATGTTTCGCCGTGCCGGTGAGATTGCATTAAAAGCGGGCGACAGGCCGGCAGCCGAGCGATACCTGCAACTCGCCGTACAATTAAACACTCTGGGCTCGGAACAGGCCGAGACAACGCTGGCCAGTCTGCAAAATCCAAATCGGAAGACAGCAAGGTAACGACCGAACACCGAGGACACATTAGAATCCGCAGCATCATCATCGCATTTGCCATTCTTTGCCTGGGGTGGTCGGCCGCGATGGCGGTATCTTATCCCGTCGCCGGGCGCGTGCTTGACCCGCAAGGCGCGCCCGTCGCAGGGGCGCAGGTAAAGCTCAAAAACCCTGCGGGAGTTGTGATTCGCGAGGCCACCAGCGACGTGCAGGGACACTTCCTTCTTCCCGCTGTTCCCTCGGGCGCATACCAGTTGACTGCCGAGGCAGCGTCGTTCGTTGCGGTAATCGCGGATGTTTCAGTCGGCTCCGGACGAAATCCAGTCGAAGTGCAGTTTCAGCAGCTTGAGTCGGTCCAGCAATCTATTACCGTGGTCGCTTCCGCGCCATCAGTGTTGACGCCTGACCCTGCCCAAAGCATCATCATCCACGATCAGGTGCTGGATGCCAATCCCGGACGTCCGGGCGCGCCCATCTCGCTACCCGGCCTGCCCATCGAGACCGCTTCCGGCGGAACCAAAGCTCCGCAATACTTCGCGCCCGGAGTGGCCGGCGATCACGGAGAGCCCATCGCACAGTATTTCCAGATTGGCAGCTTTCTTTACCCGAACAACCTTCCTGCCAACGCCCACGGAAATGGTTACGCCGACCCCAACTTCCTCATTCCTCCCATCATTGAAGGAGTCACGGTCGATGGCGCCGCGTTCAATGTGCGCCAGGGCAACAACTCCGTTGATCTCGCCGCCGCTTATGTGCCCCGGCTGCGAGCACCGGCTTTCCTTCAGATCACCGGAGATTATCGCGATGGCGACGTGATGGCCGGCTGGAATTCGAGCAACCCGCAGACCAACGCCTGGATTGCCGCCGAGGCCTCGTTCGGCAACGGATTCCTCGAGCGGCTGGAGCATCGCCAGCAGTACAAGCTGAACGGCCTGCGCGAGTTCAACTTTGGCCGCCTTCAACTTACCCTCTTCGGCGTCGGCTACTACGGCTTCTCTTACGTTCCGGGATTGATCCCTATTAACGGTCCCGTGCCCGGTGACACCATCGATGACCGCCAGCTCGACTTCACGCATACAGCGCTGGTGGTCGCCACGGACAACTGGAACATCAGTAATCGGCGGCAGCTCTCCCTCTCCGGCTTCTATCGCAACTACGCGCTCACGCTGCGCTCCAACTTCGGGGACGGACTTATCCAGCAGAGCGAGACCCGCAACATCTTCGGCGGCGAGGCCATGTACGTGCAAAGCGTTCGTCCGTGGCTGGCCTTGCTTGCCGGCGTTGACCTACGGCGGGACGCCCCGCGCAATCTTGACCTGAAACACGCTGACGAGCAGGGCAACTTTCAACCCGTCACCAGCAATAACCTGACGCTGTCCTTCGTCGAGCCATTCATCTCCATCGACGGTTCGCTGGGACGGTACTTCCACTACAATCTCGGAGTCCGGCAGGAAGAAGTGTGGATGAACAATCAGGACCTCATCAATCCCCAGAATTCTTTCGACAAGCTAGCAACGCTCACGCTCCCTAAAGGGACGTTCACCGTGCTTCCTCCGGATCGCTGGTACCTGCCGACCGTCGCCTTCAGTTACGGCGAGGCCTTTCACACCGAAGATCCGCGCATCGGTAACGGGACGGGCATCCCGACGTTGCTGGCGCCTTCGCGTGCCTATCAGCTCGTGTTGTCCAAGGTCCTCAAGCAGACGCAGTTTTACCTGACGCTGCGGCGCATCTCCAACTCGCAGGAGCTGGCCAAGATCGATCCCGACACCGGCCTGCAGCGGATTGTCGGTCCATCTATTAACAAGGTGCTGTCGGTTTCGCTGCAGCATAATTTCAAATACGGCTCCATCTACGTCTCTTATGCACAGGCCGACGCCCGCGATGCGCAAACCGGCGAGCCAATTCCTGAGGCCCCGCGCTTCATCTGGGACACGGTCGGGTCCTGTAGACATCTCCCCTTTGGCCTGTGGGTGCGCGGCGAATTCGAGTACGTTCGCGCCAAACCGCTGGGGGACGGCTTCACTGGCGTGCCGGTCACCGAATTTCGCGGTGCCGTGCTGAAGCCCTTACGCGAGGAAACCATGTCGCTTGCGGCCAACTTTCTGGTCGCGAAAGGTTATACAGGCCAGACTACGGAGGTACTCGCTCTTCCCACCGATGCCGCCCCTTTCGAGCGAGTCGTCGGCGTTCCGCTGAAGTCTTATGTCAGCTTGAGTTGGACCTACTACTTTAGGAAATAATCCTCGTTCTTATGGGGCCGTGTGGTTCATCAAACCACACACCGCCGCTTTTCAATCAAGAGACCTTACTTTGAACGGCAGCGGTTTTGCATGGTGCGGTCTTCGACCGACCGTGGCATTTTGGAGTCACGTCGGAGGGCGGAACTTGTCCTTCACCAAACTCCTGTACGTCCACGGAATCAGCGACTTGGCTGCGCATGCCTTCCGGAGTGACCCCATAAGATCCGTGCCAAAATCCTCTGCCTCAGGCAGTTCCGTGGCTGGTTTGTCAATGTATCCTGGTGCGAGTGACCTCAATCGCAGCCCAATGCCTGTCCATGAGGGCCGCAGGAATATGCTTGTTCCTCCCGAACAGGCCACGTGGTTTTCCGCCACGTAGCTGTGATCGATTTTGTAGACGGTTCGCTTGCCTCTTCCGGCGGATGGCAGCAGCACTCCAGCAGCGGATGGGGCGCAGTCTTCCAGCGTCACCCGCTCCGACGCTGACAGTTGGACATCGTCACGCAACTCGGGCTCGGGCCGCGGAGGCAACCTTCATTCTGGCGGCTAAGGGGGCTTTGGCGGCGGCTAGGCTGAGCGCGGCGGTGGCGGCTTCGGCGGCGCGTTTTCGGCGTAGCCAGGGGTTTTCGGCGCTGAATAGACCGATTTCTTAGGAGTCGGATACCCGGCGGATTCAGAAATATCGTCCCAGGGGCGTACACGCCAGTGTTAGCAAAACACTCTAAGCATGTCGCTATCTGGCATTGTTGATTCTTTTCTTCTTTTGTTCACTCGCCATGTCCCGGGCGTACGCCCTTCTAGCCAGGGCTCCCTCGGTCGCTCGGGCTGATGCGCCGGCTTCGCGCCAAACAATAACCCAGAGGCAGTTTGGCACGCACCGCGCCGCCACTCGCGCCCTGCCACCCTCCGTCGGCCTCGTTATGTCCTTTTTCCGTTCCGGTTGTTTTCGTTCGCTGCGCTTGGGTGAAGAACGAAAACAAGCCGGCAACGGCAGAAAAGGAAAAACAATGAAATTAGAAGAAATCAAGAACAAAACAGTGAGGCAGTCAATCATCTCGTCGCAGCCTTAGAGGCAGGTCAGAGCGAAGTGCTGACGCAGTATTTCACCGCGATGGCTCGGTTCCACAACTACAGCTTCGGCAATGTCATGCTTATCGCTCGCCAGAAACCGCAGGCCACCCATGTGGCCGGCATTCTCAAGAAGGGCGAAAAAGGCATCCTCATTCTTGCGCCAATGATCGGCCGCAAGAAGGCTTCGGTTCCGGGAGCAGCATGGAGGAAACCTACTTACTGGCCGTGCGGTTCCGGTGCAGAGGAGGCGTGAATCTAGTCCTGGCTTTCGTACGGAACTTGAGAACCTGGAGGGCGATGGCAAGGAAAAAGGCACAAGTGGATGCACCACGAGGCTGAAAGTACCGATGCGCCAACCAGGGGCGGACTGCTCCGTAGTAGCGTGGAGACAGGGTAATGCCGGAGGAGCGAAGGGAGCAGGTCACCCGCGTCGTGATCGAACAGAGTCAACGGTTAACCGGAGGAACTCGCCGGTCACGATGGAAGGCGGCAGCCTTCAATGGGTGGCACGAGCCCGATAAGTCGAGAGGCTTATGTCCGGAATCTGTGAGCGGCTCGGGGTGCAAGCCCCCGGGCCGACTCGGCCTGGGGGTGCAAATCCCCCCGGCCTACTCACCCTCGCGTGACCTTGGAGCGCAGCTCCTCCCCTTCCCTCTTTCCAGGACAGAAGGGAGCACAAGTAACCATTCGGCGTCCATGTGACAAGTCTGTAAGGCGGCGAGGCTCGCGACGTCGGAACAGGTGCCGGGAAAGCGCAAGAAGTTTTGACAGTCTGGAAGCCGAGTCCTTTCCGATTTCATGCACCACTCAGCGGATAGGCAGTTTCGCTTACACGAACTGCCGATAGGAATTAGCCAATTCTGACCTAACTTTACCCACGAAGCGAGGCTGAGTGCCGTCTCGGGGAGTGCGCTTTCGTCGCGCCGCCGCGACCGCCATGCTTCGCCTTCTCCGGATCGCGCACCAGCTCGCCGGATGCAAGTCCGCAATTTCGTCTCGGCGAACCACGCCGGGCTTTCCCCTTAGACATCGCTTTTTCACCGCAACACCACCACAACTCGTATTTCTACTGCATTGAATGATGTTGCGTTTGTGTTGCACTTGGACGCGGCAAGTCCATCGGTAGCAGCCGCAGCATAGAGCGACGTTGACCGCGCAGCGTATTGGTGGGATCGCTTCGTCTGGTGAAAGAAGCTGCCCTGTTCTTCCAAATTACGGGTTTGCACCCTAACTCACGGTAAAAGAACCGCCCGGAAGGACCGGGCGGCGCGAAGGCTGCTTTTGAAGGCTGCTTTTACAGTTAGGGTTCCACTTGCCACCATTTATTCGCCCCTGTGCGGTAGAGCCAGGTCTCGTCAGTTGGATGTTGTCTGTCGACACCGCCTCCAAAGATCACCACTGCATTTGCTTTGTCGCTGTAGGCCATAGCCTGCCATCCCCGCGCGCTTGGTGTCCTCGCAGGAGTCCGCAGTTTCCACGTGTTCGTTTTTAAGTCATAATTCCAAGTCTCGGCCGGCAGAAGCCATTCGCTGTTGCTGTCATATCCGATTCCGCCAAACAGAACTGTTTTGTCTGCCGTCGGATCGTATGCCAAATATCCGTACTCCCTTCCTGGCGGGGAGACAACGGGCTGCAGGTTGGTCCACGTGTTCGTCACATAGTCATAAGCCCATGTGTCGGTTGCCGGGCCAAAAAGGTCGCCGCCACCGAACAGAATGATGCGATGCGCCCGGCGGTCGTACGTGAGGCCGTGTGAGTTTCGTCGCGATGGGATCAGGTTCTCGTCAGCGGGGCGTGGCATCTTAGTCCAGCGATTGCCCGAGTAATCGTAAACCCACGTGTCGTTCGTCTCGCACGCGAGCCAACCAGCATCGTCGCATCCATTGGAAAAGCATTTGAACAACTGGCTTACATCCAAGCCTCCGAACATCACTATCTTTCGTGCCTGCTCGTCATAGGCCACTTGAGCCCCACAACCGCAGAGGCCGGGCGGGGGTGATTCGACCGGAAAGCGATTCTCCCACGTTGCTGTCTTAGGATCGAAAGCCCAAGTTTCGCTTACTACATCGCCGGTGCTACGGAAGTACCAGCTCACATATACGATCACTTTGCCGGACGAACTATCGAAAGCCGCCATGTCGAAGTCCTGTGGCTGCCAATCTGCAACGTAGCGCCAGCTGCGATTACCCGGATTGAAACTCCAGATCGAGGGCACGAGACCATAAGATGCATCTTGCCCTGAGATCAGCAGCAGTGCTTTTTCTGTAGTGTCATACACCAGGCTGGAGTAGTTGCGGGCTTCCGGCCAGTGCCAGGGCAACCGAGAATTCGTCGATGGTAGGACCTTCGGCGGCGGGGTTGTTTCGGCTCGAGTTGGCAGGGACGGTGCCGAAACTTGAGCGATTGCGGAAGTGAATAGTAGAGCAACGAAAAGGATTATCTTGAGCGGCCATCGGAAAGATACACAAATGCGTTTCATATCGGTTCTCCTATTGATGGAGTCAGTTATGGCGGTTTAGTTGTTAGCAACACCACCATGCTGTGGCGCCGCGGTGAGCAATGAGACAAACAGAATTAGCGCCAGAAAGACGGATTGAACCGAGAACTCGCATGATGCCTCCTCTGCTGATTCTGGCTCTAATTATTGAAGCGTTACCATTTCTTGGTAGCGTTAGCAGAGGAGGAGGCAAAGCAAGGCTAGAACGTCAGGAACTTGAGGTAAGCGACCAATTTGTACGCTCCAAACAACGATCTGCGGAGGAATCGGCAAGGTGACTAATTCAGTGGCTGAAATGACTCCAGCGGTCGAGGTAGCCGCTTGCGGCACTAGACTCGAGATCAACGAAGAGGCTTGGTAAAACAGGCCCTGTGATTCGTCGTAAGTGGTTTCCGGGAGGTCTGCTGCTGGATGTGCCAAAGAGAAGCTCATGAACACCAGCACCAGCAGAGCGACTGTAGAACCGGGCCTTCTCATTTCAACCTGTTTCCAGAATCCTTCGGATCGAATTTTCTCCCTCCCTTGGGAGAGGTTGCAAAAACAATAACGCCGCTATGCTAGTGACCACTGTGACGGGTGACTCACTGCAACGTGATAACAACGTAAGTCATGGTAGGAGCGCAAGAAGATCATCCTGTTCAAGGAACAGCCCCCACGTTGACTGAGAAAGCTCGTGCATGATCAGCACCGTCTTTTCGCGCACTGAAATACCGGCACTTCCACAATTCGAACCGTTCTTATCGCCCCCAAATCGTCCCCTCGTTATGTCAGACGCGAAGTCCCACAATAGCCCTCATGAAGCGAAATCAGCTCCAACGTGCGCCTTCCCCGTGAAACCTGGAGCTAGAGGTTTCAAAACCGGGACCCAAAAAATCGGCACTGAAATTTTGGTTGCTCAGACCGCTCTGCTGGCTCGGCTCGGCCGAGACCACCTGACACCTCCTTCCCAAGACTAACGGCACATACAAATGATTTCGGGAACCTATAAGTAATGATGCGCGACTCGTCCCCCACCGGCAGCCTGGATTGATGAGCACATATTTCAGCCGCGGGAGAACGAGAGTTGGAGTTTTGCGGCCGGCTACTACGCCAACCGTGCCTCGCGTTATCTAAGAGCCAATGCGTATTGGTACGAATGCGTGGACCGATGGACTCAGACCAAACCGACCCGCTATCCGTCGTTCGAGGAGTGGAAGGACGATGCCGCTCATCGTGATTAGACAATGCCCCTTGTCCCTGGTGTCCAGGTTAGGCGGCGGTCAGAGTCAAATGCTACTTTCGAACGCGATTGCCAGCCCTCGGTTCCGTACCGTTGGTGACACGGCACGTCTGACGCCCCTCTTCGAGGAGCGCCCCAGCCAGCGCGGGATTCTGTAGCTCTTTGAGAGCTCGCTCCATCTCCGTCCATTTCGATGAAGTTTG
>Ga0306925_10005057_pt1 | contig 12043 bp, 11 predicted proteins | sample flu12Cox44000176_FD_203755 | JGI IMG/M metagenome (GOLD analysis project Ga0306925, IMG submission 203755) | Lab enrichment of tropical soil microbial communities from Luquillo Experimental Forest, Puerto Rico - flux8day.12C.oxic.44.000.176 (v2)... | ecosystem: Environmental > Terrestrial >...
TGAGCACGCCCGTCAAAGAGTACCCGCAGTTTGAGGCTGCACTGTCTTTGTTGCCGGCCTTGCCTCCCGAGGAAGCCACGGATGTGCTCGAAACGCGCGCTGAATTCCTGAAGAAAGACATCGAGCAGATAAGAGCGGATTTGAGGCAGGCAAAGGCCATGGAGCTGGCATCGCTCTTTTCAATCGAAACCGAATACCGAGTTGCCGTGATCGAAACCGAGCTCGGTTACGTCGAAGCCCTGATTGGGCGCATTCGCAAGGACGGGTGTGGTTTCCTCAGGCAATGGAAACAATGGCACTCCGAAAGAGCGACGAAGCGGAAAGGAAGGTAGTCAGGAGGTCGTCAAATGCAAATGAGCTACGACAAGGGATACAGGGGCGTCGGGATGGAAGGCAGGGTTGCCGCTTGGTACGCCAAAAACACGCTGTGCGACATTGCCGAGTTTCAGGCGCTGGCAGACCGCCTCACCAAAGACCTGCCCGCTGATGCACGGATTCTCGAGGTTGCTCCTGGTCCAGGCTACCTCGCGATCGAGCTTGCAAAGCACGGTCAATATAGGATTACCGGGCTCGACATTAGTAAGACGTTTGTCGAGATCGCAACAGAGAACGCGCGCCGAGCCTCGCTCAAGATCGACTTCCGGCAAGGTAATGCGTCGGCAATGCCCTTCCGGAAAGATACCTTTGACTTCATCGTGTGTCGGGCAGCGTTCAAGAACTTCTCCCAACCTGTCGCGGCGATGAACGAAATGTACCGAGTTCTGAGGCCCGGCGGACGTGCGCTCATCATTGACCTCCGCAAGGACGCCTCAATGAACGATATAGACACCTATATAGAAGACGCACGCCTCGGTTGGACGAACTCGCTCATCTACAAGTTGACCTTCCGCTACATGTTGATTCCGCGCGCTTACTCGAAGCAGCAGTTTGGGGACATGGCTGCACGGTCACAATTTGGAACTGCTGAGATTGAGGCATCCGGGATAGGCCTTGAAGTCACACTGGTCAAGTGAAGTGATCTTGCTACCAGCGACATGCATGCTTCGAGGATGCAGCTAAGGGCCGCGCGTTGACTTTCAGCGAGTGGATAGCCGCTTCGCCCGTCAAAGCTACGCGCGTTGTTGGCCGATTCCTCGCGGCGCCGCGCCGGGCAGCTGGTGCAGCAACGGGCGCGAGCCGGCCAGCCCGAAGCTGTTTCAGAAGCTCAGTCCTCCCCAGGCACAGCCGTGCCTGACGTCGATTGCGCGCAGGCGCTCGAGGTTCGGCAGCTGCCGGGCACCCGGTGTTCGATCGAAGACTAACGCGCTTGCAGTGCGCTCGTTGAACGCCGGCCAGCGTGGAAGGTCCTTGCCGTTCGGATTCCCGGAGGCGACAAAGTTGATCCAGTAGCGGCGGATCAGGTCGGAGGCGACGAGATCTTCCGGCCGCAGCGGCAGATGGTGCTCGCCGAACCACCCGAAGTTCGCAAACACGTAGGGCACCTCCGTCCAGTGCGGCGCACCGTTCGGAAAGCGGGGCATCGGAAAGTCGAAGTAGTAGATGACTACGGCACCGCGACCCTTGCGCCACTGCCAGCGCGCCCAGCTCCAGGTGTTCCAGGCGTAGTCATCGTCCCGAATCAGCATCTCGAGCGTGTGTGGAGCCTGCGCGTCGCTCTCGAGCGGATAGTGCGCCAGCACTGCCTCCGCCTCCTGCGGGCACGTAAAGTCACGCGCCTGCTCGCGCAGCACCGAGACCTTAAGGACCGGAGGCGCCCGGCCGTGACCCTCGTCGGAGTTGGTACCGATGAGGATCGGGGTATCGTTGACGCGACCTGAGCGATAGAGCGAAGTATTGGGCGCCGGCAGCAGCTCACCGTCGATCACTGGCCCAGTCCACAGGTCGCCGCGCCCCTCCCCGGCCTTGAGGATTGCCGGGGCGGGGAGCGCCCGGGCCGCCGCCACGTCGTCGGCGCCAAGCTGGTGCAGGAGCACCTTGCCTACGGATTCCCCGAAGCGCTGCGTCTGCAGCGGACCCGACTGATCAGCGGCATCCAGCGAGTAGCGGGGCGCCCTGAAGGTGGCGTCGCCGCTTTCAGCGATGACCTGCTCGAACAACCCGCGCGCGGCGGGAGCCGTGGCGAGCAGGCTCACCGCGGTGCCGCCCGACGACTGACCGGCGATGGTCACCCGCTGCGGATCGCCGCCGAAGCCTGCAATGTTGGCGCGGACCCACTTGAGCGCTGCGATCATGTCGCGCACTCCGTAGTTGCCGGACAGATGACCGCTCTCGCGATCGAGTTCCGGGTGCGCCAGGAAGCCGAAGGCGCCCAGGCGATAGGCTATGGTCACCAGCACGATGCCCTGCTGCGCGAAGCGCAGGCCGTCGTAGGGCGGTTCGGCGGTCGCGCCAGCGGTGAACCCGCCGCCGTGAATCCAGACCATGACAGGGCGTCGCTCACGTGCCGAGCGAGCGGCGGTCCAGACGTTCAGATACAGGCAGTCCTCGCTCGATGCCAGCCCGAACGGTGGTTTGCCCTGGGCACAGGCGGGCGCGAAGGCATCGGCTCGCCGGGCTCCGCTCCAGGGACGGACCGGACGAGGGTCTTTCCAGCGCAGTGCGCCGAGGGGCGGTTCCGCGTAGGGAATGCCCTTGTAGACAAGCACTCCTTCCACTCGCACTCCCTCGACTCGTCCGCCCGTCACCGCGACCACCGGCACCCGGGCTGCGGCAGCGGCAGCCATGGTCGCCCAGGCGAGCAGACAGAGGGACCAGGTTGCCATGAGCGAGGTCGTGGATCTCTCCTGCGACACGGGCGCAGTGCCGGCCGCCCGGCACCCGGACGACGGTCATCACAGCAGGTCGGAACGGAGCTTGCGCCGCCGACAGCTTAGTCCAGCGGAGGGGAAGAAAGTCGAGTTCATCGCGACAGCGCAATCATTCGGCCGATGGCGTAAAACGTACGTTCAGATGCTCGGAATTGATCGTCCAGCGTTTCCGCTACGGCGCCTCCAGGACAGCCGTAACCGAACGCTTACCGACAGGGCGCGCATGACTCATGTCTAAGAACAGGACGTCGAAGCTGGTCGTTGGCATCGTTACTTCGTTCATGGGTTTCGGCGTCGTGATCATTGCTATGTTGGTAACCAGGATTGTGAGCGCCCAGATGGGAATCCTGATGCTGGTTGCGTCGGTGGGAATGCACCTCGGATTCGGCATTCTACTGGCTGTCTATCGCTTGATTGGTAAGCTGGAATGAGCCACTTACCGGTTCGACAACGAAAGCGCAAACCGAGTTGCCGTCGAGACATGTCTCCCCGACCGTTCGCTCACTGGAGAGTCAAGGTACCTTCGCGGAGTGACTGCCCGTGGGCCGATAGCGGCCAGAGTTGGGGGCTTGCCTTGCCGGGAGTCGCCAGTCAGCAGTCCCCATCTTCGCTCCGAGTTTGACCCAGGTATCGGGCAAGCAAAGGGCCAGCGTCATGGCCGAGTCGGTCAGAGTCATGACTGCCTCTCACTGTTGTGTCGGCTCTGCCGACGGCGATACCGAAACGTCCGCCCCTTGTGCATGACGCGGTACAAGGAAGCTACGAAAGACCTTCCATTCACCGTTTCGGTTTCTGAGGATATTGAGATACTCGCCATCCTCCACAATTGTGCGGGTGTTGAGATTCCTGATTCTGTAGGTGCCCTCTACGACACCAAGCGTGCCTTGCACGAGGTTCACTTGAGTGTCTGTGAACAACTGTAGGTCCGGAACAATCTGCTCCTTGAAGTACTGAAGGATCGCCGCGCGACCGCGCAGCGTCGTAGCTCTTGGTTCCGTGATTTCCGCATCTTCCGTGTAGAGCGCGGCACAACCTTCCGGATCGTGTCGAGCGACGCACGTCTCGAGCGCCGTGGTCACCTTCTCGGGAATGGTGGATTCCTCGCGCGCACCACATCCAACTACGACAATGGCCAGCCCCGAGAGAAAACAGGCGGTTATGGTTCTCATAGGTCAGCTCCAACACGCGGTGGCGACCCGATGCACGTGGTCGACATTTTAGGCGCGTTAAAGCGCGTTAAAAACAGTCTGGCCATTGGCCGCTGCCGGTTGTAAAGTGACGGGGGCTACCCGGGAGATCCTCCGGCTGGACGCCATGGCGGCTCCCGTGACGCGATGTGCTGCCCTTGGTGAGGGCAGGACTGAGAGGGCTTGAGCCATGACAGACCAAACGCACACGCTCGTTGCCTGGCTGCGCGATGCCCATGCGATGGAACGGGCCACTGTCGACACCCTGGACCATCTTGCGGACCGGCTCCACCGCCCCTATCCGGAGCTCGCAGCGCGATTTCGACAGCACTGGCAAGAGTCGCTCGGTCAGGTCGAGCGGATTGAAACGTGCTTGAAAGAACTCGGCTCTGACACCTCGACTTTTAAAGACCTGAGAGACCGTTTCATTGGGATCGCTCAAGCTTATGCGGTCGAAGTGCTCCCTGATGAACTCGTGAAGGACTGCCTGTCCGCGTACGCCTCCAGGCATTTCGAGATCGGCACGTATATTTCGCTGAGCGCTGCGGCGCGCAAGCTCGAGCAACCGGCGATCGTGCAGATGTGCGAGGAGAATCTCCAACAGGAGCGAGCAATGGCCAGCTGGCTGGAGCAGCAGATTCCGGAAGCGACTTTGGAGTTCTTGCGGCCCTGACTACTCAGGGTGGCTTCGGCTACGCGTCGCCGGTCAGTGCGATCCGAGTTTCCCGCGCCGAGTACCCTGGTGCGCGGGGCAGGGCCCGGCGACCGGCTCAACCTCAGTTGTGAGGGAGGGGAAGGGTTTCAGACGCTGGCCAGATTCTCCCGGCAGGATCACGTTGAAGTCGCCCGTGCCAAATTGACGGGTGGGAACTCCATCGATGCACAAGGGCTGCCACGTACCGTGGCCAGCTGCAATCTCACGGAAGTGTTGGCTCGCCCACGCGAGCTCATCGGCGGTGATGGGTCGCTCTGAGTGTGCTTCATAGACGACACTCCCCGGCGCGGCATACTTCACCACCGCAGCCAGGGACACCACCAGTTCCTCGATATCCGATCCGGGGGCGGCAGCCAGGGTGCCGTCCCGGTTGAGCAGATCGCCGGTAAAAACGCGATGGTGTTCGAGATCCACCAGCGAGACGGAATCAGGTGTGTGACCGGGGGTGGCGAGGACGGTGATATGCCGATCTCCCAAGTCCAGGGTCTCACCGGAATTCAGCCAGCGACTCACACGAAACGCGTGCTTCGTTGGGAGCAAATATTGTTCGCTCGACTCGTTCAGCGTTCCATCGATGACCTGACGGCGCAGGGCGGGTGTCGAGACCAACGCAACGCGGGGAAACTCCTGGATCCGGCCGACATGATCAAAATGCAGATGTGAAGGTAAGACAAGAACAGGAACATGGGTCAACCCCTCGACTACAGGCCGGATGCTGTGCACGCCAGGGCCGGTGTCGAACAGTAGTGCTGAGCGCGTACCGATAAGAAGGTAACTTACGTTCTTCAACCAATATCTGGGCTCCGATATGGCGTACGTCGATTCGTCGAGCTGAATGACGTGAAACCAGTCGCTCGGGTCGGATTCAGGCCGAGCACTGGACTCGCCCGCACCGGCACCGACGCTCGGCGCGATAAAGGCGAGCAAATAAAGCAGCATCCCGGCGTTACACGTACGGCAGCTCATGGCAGGCTCCAATCAGACTTGCCTGCGACCAAATCCTCACACTTTCACCCAGACACGGAGCGGCCGGGGGCGGCTCCTGATAATAGCCCGGGATCCGAGACACACCCACTCCGGAGTGAGGCAGCCGCTCTAACGACGGACGCTTCGGCGACCTTGTTCCGGCAATTTCTGTCGCAACCCGTGCTCACCTGACCGAGGGCGTGAGCGCCGCCCCCGCCCGCGCGCCCGACGGGCTCAGCGGGCAGGACGTGCCCGCCGGGCGCCCGCGCGCTGAGCTCATGCGTTGGCTATACTGACCGTGCATCGAGGGGGAGGAACACCTGGGGAGAAACTCATGTTTCCACACCAGCTCAAATGCCTCGGTCTCTTCGGCTGCGTTTCGGTCTCGGCCGCGATGCTCGCCGAGCCCTCACTGGCACAGCAATCCCGTCCCGACTCCTCGCAGCTCGAGGAGATCATCGTCACGGCGCAAAAGCGTGAATCCACCGTCCAGACGACGCCCGCTAGCCTCACGGCCGTCTCCGGAAGGGACATTCAGGACCGCGGTCTCACAGACTTGAGCGATCTCGTGCTGTCGGTCCCGGGCGTGTCGATGCGCACGAGCGGACCCGGTATGGGCGAATTCGAGATGCGCGGGATCGCCTCGACCGGGGGCAACTCGCCTACGGTCGGGTTCTACTACGATGAGACGCCGTTGACGGCACCCGCCGCGAGCAACGAAGGAAAGATCGTCATTTCCCCGGCGCTCTACGATCTCAACCGCGTCGAGGTGTTGCGCGGGCCGCAGGGTACCTTGTACGGGTCGGGTTCCATGGGGGGAACCATCAGGGTGATACCCAATCCGCCCAATCCCGATGCCTTCGATGCATCCGCCCAGGTGACCCTGGCCGACACCAATGGCGGGGGGTTCGATCACGCCGAGAATGCGATGGTCAATTTTCCCTTCGGCTCAGGTCTCGGGGCGGTCCGCATGGTCGGCTCCTACTCAAGTGACGCCGGCTGGATCGATCGGGTCGTGATCCCATCGGCAGAGTTCCCGTCGCCGACCTCACCGTGCGCGGCGGCGCCGACTTTTACCGGCTGCGTCCGTGGCAATGTGCTGGCGGCGCCCGTGGAGACCGTTTACCACGATGTCAATTATCTCGGGCGGGTTACGGCGCGCGTCAGCGTCCTCATCAAGCCTGTCGAGGGCTTGAGCATCACGCCGTCATTCTTCTACCAGAAGATGACCTCGGGCGGCTTGCCGTACATCGACAGCGACCCGGGGACCAACGCGCATTACCAACCCTTCGACATCCGGGAAAACTACTCCGACGAGTTCACCCTCGGCGCCCTGAACCTCACGTATCGGACAGGATCTATCGAGATCACCTCGATCACCTCCTACTGGACGCGGAGTGAACCGCTGATACAGGACACCACCGAATCATGGACCACGGGGCTGGGGTTGCCCCCCGACGCTATCGGCGCCGCCTATGCGCTCGAGTACAACCCCTCGCACCAGATCACCCAGGAGCTGCGCGTAGCTTCGGTGGGTACCTCGAATCTCAAATGGCTGGTTGGGTATTTCTACAGCGACTTCCACTCGGCGTGGAATATCGTCTTCCCGGCGACGAATGCGGCACCCATCTTCGGTTCGAACAATCTCTTCAGCTATTTCAGCCCGATGCCGATCTTCCAGCAATCAGTGTTCGGTGAGGCCACTTACAACATCACTCAAGCCCTGGCGATTACCGCGGGTCTGCGTCGCTACCACTATGACGCCCCGGTCAGCCTCAGTCAGTACGGCGCGCTCACCGCCACGGTCATGACCGAGACAACGGAAACAGACGAGGGCGTCCTGCCGAAGTTCTCAATCTCCTACGATTTCAACAAGGACCTCCTGGTCTACGCGACAGCGGCTAAGGGCTTTCGCCCTGGCGGTGGCACCGGTCCCGTGCCGACCGAGGGGCCGCTCTCGTGCGAGGCCCAGCTGATGCAGGAGTATGGCACCAGCGAGTTCGTGCCCGGGCCGACCTCCTTCAAGTCGGATAGCGTCTGGACGTACGAGCTCGGTGAGAAGTTCCGGACCGCGGACCGTCGGGTGACCGTCAACGCCTCCGCTTACTACACAAAGTGGTCGTCCGTGCAGCAGGTGAACGCGCTTTCTTCCTGTGGCTACGTCTACACGGCCAACGTGGGCGACGCAGAAGTCAAAGGCGGTGAGCTCGAGATCGATGCAATCGTCGTACCCGATCTCGCAGTGTCGCTCAACGGCTCCTACGCGGACGCGGCGCTGGTGAGCTCGAGTCTCATCGGTGGCGGCTTCACTCCGGGAACGCCCATTCAGGACGTGCCGCGCTGGACCGCGTCCGGCTCGATCGCCTATCGGCACAGCCTGAGCGATGCACTGACCCTCACGGCGCGTGTCGACAGCACCTACGTGGGGAGCCGCACCGACGTGACCTTCTCGACCAACACGCTGCCCTCGTACGACCTTACCAATCTTCGGGCGGGCGTCGAGGGCAACCGCTGGTCGGCGATCCTGTTCGTGAACAACGTTGCCGACAAGCGGGCGCTGCTCAACAACATCACACAGGATGCTATCAACCTTCCGACTTTCAACCGGGTGGCCGTGAGTCAGCCGCGCACCGTGGGAATCGACTTCCACTACCGATTCGGGCGCTGACGCACCGGCAGCGGCACGTTGCACAGCTCGATGTGGCCTGGATTGAACTTGAACCAGGCCTCGCGCCGGTTGCGGCGTTGCTCGAGCACTGCGCGGAACGTTGCGCTCTCGGTGCGCAGCACCTCGAGCGGCGTGCGCTCTGTCTCCGGCAGGTCTGCGGCGATGCGCATCGAAAGGATCGGGACCGGCGTTTCCGGGGATACATAGAACCCCATCTCGCCGCTGCCGCGCGGCAGGCTGGAGAGAAGCTCTATGCCCTTCAAGACTCGCCCGACTAACGAGACATTGCGGTCGAGTTGCCGCGGCGCATGGCCGATGACCGCATACACTTCCGTCCCATCGCTCTCGGGCGGATCGTCCCGGCCGACGCCAACCATGCCGTAGCAGTGCGCCAGCCAGACAGCGTGCGAGTTCCGGTCACGTGCGGCCGGAAAGCCATCGAGAAATCCGACTTCGGGCGCATACGCATCGCGATCCGCCAGGGGCTCGAAACGTGCGTTGGCGCTCGCCGCGGCGGTGAACTCCACCGCTTTCCCCACACCGGCGGGGACCGGGCGGCGATGCTCAGGATCGTTCCATTGAACGACGTAATTATCCTGCACGCGGACGATCGCCAGGCCATCGAAATAATGCGCGCGCGCGAGCTTCCTGATATTCGCAACGTGCTGGGGCGCCACGCGGCTCGCGAGCTCGATGACGACTCGTCCGGAAGGCAGCTCCAGGTACAGCAGGTCATCGGGATCGGGCGTGCGCCAGTCGTGTGCCGGGGAATCGGACAAGAGCTCCGCGACGCTCACCGGTTTTGCCGCGATATTGGTGCCGGCATGCAGGGCGAGAGCGATCAGGAGTGCGGCGCCGGCCGCCGCTCTCGTCCTGGCATCAGCCACGGTCATTTCGTTGCTCCCTGGCCCGCGGCACTCTCCGGCTCGGCGGCGGCTGTCTCCACCCCCTGCAGCAGCCGGTCGAGCGCCGGGCGGTCGAGATACCGCCCCGCCAGCACGACCGCGCTGATCCTTCGCGTATTGGCGATGTCATCGAGCGGATTGGCATCGAGCAGCACGAGGTCGGCGAGTTTGCCCCGCTCCACCGTTCCGAGGTCGGCAAGACGGTCCATGAATTCGGCCGGGTTACGCGTCGCCGTCTGCAGCGCTTGCATCGGCGTCAATCCCGCACGAACGAACAAGGCCAACTCGTCGTGAAGGCTGAACCCGGGGAAGACGTGTACGCCCGCCGCCGTGTCTGTGCCGGCCATGAAGGGCACGCCGGCACGGAACATGGCGAGCGTCATATCGAGCTCCATCTGGACGAACCTCTTGCGTACCGGCAACGGATCGGTATCCATATCCTGCAGGATCGCGCGCACGAACATCGGCCAGGTGCGATCTTTCCACGCCGCGGGCGCATACTTCGTCAAGGGGTCATGGCTCAAGTCGATATCGTCGATGAGCCATTGACCGCGCTCCCATACCAGCGTGGGTACCTGCCAGGTCCGATTCCGGGCCATGAGCGCGATCAGCGCCTTCGCACGGGCGGGGTCGTAGGTACTGACGTTCCGACCGACACTCTTCGGTCCCTTGATGAGCTGGTCCTCGATCGTCGAACACCCTTCGAAGATGCCGGTGAAGTGTTCGATGCTCTTCTGGCCCGCATCGGAGGCTTCGGAGGCGCGCACCGCATCCGGCACGTGGCCGACGAAGGTCAACCCCAATTTTTTCGCCTCGTCGACCGCCGCGAAGTATCCGTCGCGCGGAATCAGCGACTGAAACTTGATGAAATCGACGCCCTGCGCCTTGAGATCATCGACCACCTGGCGACCGTCCGCGGCATTCGCGACCGGCGCCGAGCTCGGAAAGCGCGGCGTAGGTCCATCCAACATAGGACCTGCAATGAACATGCGGGGGCCGAGCAGGCGTCCTGCGGCGATTTGGGCGCGCCATTCCTTGAGCACGTCGAGATCGCCGCCCATATCGCGCACCCCCGTGACGCCATTGGCGACGAACAACGGCGGCACCACTCTTTCATCGCGCGGCAGCCAATCACCGAACACGGTGTGAACATGCATGTCCCAGAGGCCGGGAATCAGATACTTGCCACGGCCATTCACGATGACAGCGCCCACCGGTGCGCGCACCTCGCTGCTCTTGCCGAGCTCGGTGATGCGTTGGTCGTGGACGATGACGGTCATGTCCGCCTGCGGCGGCGCACCCGTTGCATCGATCACGGTGACATGAGTAATCGCCAGGGCGGTCGAGGCGCTCTCATCTGCCCAGGCCGCCGCAGCGGCGAGCGCTACACATAGACCGATGAGTGCTCTCATGTTGTGCTCCGTCAGCTCATAATTCGATCGCGGCCGGCCTCTTCAACACCCGGGTCAGCACGGCCAGATAGAGGATACCCGCGCCAATCCACACGGTCCCCATGATCTTGGCAGCGCTATCCATCTCGTATAGCACGTAGCCGATGACGGCAAAACCGGCGAGCGGCGACACCAGGTGACGAAACCAGGCGCGGCTTCCGCCGCGGATCACGAAGTGGCTGATCACCGCCACGTGCAGCAGCAGGAATCCGCTGAGGGCTCCGAAGTTGACGACGCGGGTCAGGTCGTCGACACGTCTCGTAAAAATAAGGCCGATCACCACCGAGATGCCAGCCACGACCAGCGTGCTCACGTAGGGTGTCTGATAGCGTGGATGAACCCGGGCGAGCGCCGCCGGCAGCTTGCCGTCGCGCGCCATGGCGTAGAGGATGCGCGACACCGCCGCCTGCGCGGCGAGCGCATTGGCGATGCCGCTCGCAAGGATATTTACCCCGCTTGTGAGCAGCCGCAGTGGCGTACCGCCCGCGCGCCCGGCGATTTCGTAGAACGCCGTCTCCGGGGACGAGAATCGCATCCCCCGCGCCAGATCTGTGGCGATCCACGTCTGCAGCATGAAGAGCACGCCGACCACGAGAAGAGAAGCGATGGTTGCCCGGGCTACCGAGCCTCGGTCCCCGAGACTCTCTTCCGCAAGCGTCGAGATCGCATCGAAGCCGAGAAACGACAGCACCGCAATCGATGTTGCACCCACGACCGTGGCCAACGAGAACACCGCGGGGTCGTAGATCGGCCTGAGCGTCAACGACCCGGCCCCCTGCCCGCGATAGAGGGCGATGAGCCCAGCTGCCACGAAGATCGCCAAAGTCGCGATCTGCAAGCCGAGCATGCAGAAATTGACGCGGGCGGTGAGACGGATACCCACGAGATTCACCGCGGCGTTAAACCCCACGAACGAGAGCAGCCATACCAGATCGGGTACGGCCGGGAAGAGCGGCCGGAGGGCCACCGTACTGAAGACATACAAGAGCGCTGGCACCAGTATGTAGTCGAGCAGGATCAACCAGCCGGCGAGAAACCCCGCCGCTTCGTGAAGCCCGCGCCCGACGTAAGAGTACACGGAGCCTGCCACGGGGAAGGCCCGGGACATGGACGCATAGCTCATGGCCGTAAAGAACATGCCGACGAGGCCCACGAGATAGGCGAGCGGCACCATGCCTTTCGCGTCCTTGTAGACGAAGCCGAACACGCCGAATGGCGCGATCGGCACCATGAACACCATGCCGTAAATCACGAGGTCCCACACGCTGAGCGCGCGGCGGAGCTCTTGCCGGTAGCCGAGATTCTCGAGGCTCGTCATGTACTCTCCACGATCATCGGGCTGTT